>Ga0335080_10006545_pt1 | contig 12043 bp, 8 predicted proteins | sample Lox_Sample_34_FD_206720 | JGI IMG/M metagenome (GOLD analysis project Ga0335080, IMG submission 206720) | Soil microbial communities from Loxahatchee National Wildlife Refuge, Florida, United States - Lox_Sample_3.4 | ecosystem: Environmental > Terrestrial > Soil > Wetlands | place: USA: Florida...
ATGAATAGCAGGACGTCCACAGCACCGTGACGGCGGCGGCGACCGCGATCGACTGCAGCATGCGCGCACGGTGATACTCGTCCGCGCGGCGCACCAGGCGCACCACCGCCACGATGATGAGCGCGATTCCGGCCGCGGGAGCGAGCGCGATCAGGACGCGCAGGGTCGGATCCTGAACAGTCGGCGCAACGGTCACTCCCACGGTGAAGAGCGCGAGATAAACGATAAACCCCACCAGCGCCTCGACGTAGTAGCGCCCCAGCCATTGCCGATCGAAGCGCGCGCCTCCGGAGCGCGCATCCAGACGCAGCAGCGTGAGAATACAGGTCCCCGCGACGATGAGGCCGAGGACCGGCACGAAGCTCCACGACACCCGGGCCAGGAGCGGGCCCGGACTGAAGGCATTCGGCACCGCTACGAAGCTCAGCACCAAAAGCGGCATGCCGAGGACCCAGAAAAGCAGGACCAGGACGCGGGCCTTCATCAGGGGATTCATGGGGAGCACTCCGGTGCGGGACCGCAGGAAATCCGGCGTAAAGGTACCTTTACGCCATTGGAGTGTCAAGGAAACTTGACGCGGAAGCGCGCCCGATTGTCGCTTCGGCGTTCAGTTCACCGGACCTTCCAGCCTGCCCGGCGCTCTCAGGGCGATGGCGTAGATCTGCTCGCAACCGGTGATATAGAGCGTCCTCGCATCGTCCCCGCCGAACGCCAGGCTCGATGCGCAAGCAGTCTTGCGAGGCTCGGCTTCACCCGGCGTTGGCAGGTGCAGCAGACCGAGCAGCCGGCCTTCCGGCGAGGTGATCCGCACCGTGCCTGGCAAGGCGTCGGTCGACCAGAGGTTGCCGGCGCGATCCGTCTTCATCCCATCGCCGATGCCGCTGCCATGAGTGAACAGCTCGCCAGGACCTACGCTGCCATCGGCGCTGACTGCATAGCGCATCACTTTGGGATCCGGCGACAGTGTCCCCGCAGACAGATAGAGGTACTTGTCATCGGGCGAGAGCGCGATGCCATTGGGCTCTGCACCGAGCTGCTCGCGGCTCACCGCGAGATTGACCCTGCCGTCTTTCCATCGCCACACCGAATCGGGCATCTGGACCTGGGGGCTGTGAATGCCGCCGCGCAGACCCACATCCGAATCGGTGAAGAAGATGGCACCGTCGGCGGCAATCGCAATGTCATTCGGTCCGTTGAAATGCTTGCCCTCGAAACCGTCTGCCAGCACCGTGCGCGTGCCGTCCTTTTCCAGTCGCTTGATGGCGAGATCCTGACCCGCGCACCAGATCAGCCGCCCCTGTCGGTCGATGCCGGTGCAGCCAGGACCCATCAAGAGCACATGGGCGCGGCCGATGAGCGCGAGTTTCCCCACGCTGGCGAAATCCTCGCCGCTGTAGCCGGCCCGATCCAGGAACACCGACACCTTGCCGGACGCAGTTACCTTGTAGATGACGTTATCGATGATGCTGCTCGCGAGGAGGAAGCCCTCGGCCCCATCGCGGCCCGCCATCCAGACAGGCCCGTCGATGAAGCCGAAGCCCGTGGCGAGGATTCTCAGCTTCGCCTCAGGCGCGATGAGCGCATCGAGCGCTGGATCCGATCGGGTGATGCTGAATGGATGCGGAGCCGCTTCTCCCGGCGCCGGCTGCGCATACGCGACCGAGAGTCCCAGACTTAGCGGCAGCAGGCTCGCGGCGATCGTCCTCATCAGCATAGGTTCACTCCCCTGCGGTGGTGTGGCCCGAACCACGAATCTGAACGATGAGCCGCGCCGTGAGCGGAGTTCGGCTGCCGTAAGTGTCAGCCCAAGACGCCGGTACGGCATCCAGTGTCAGAGAGCCTCCGACGCCGAACTGCAGCTCGCGATGGAGTGATGTCCAGTATGTGTAGCCCAGCGTCATCGTCCACACCCACCGCTTCTCGTCAGTCGCTTTTGGTGGGATCTCAAGCTCGGAGCGCAATCTCTGCAGCACTTCGAAGCGGCCCCATAGGGCAGACGAACCCCGCTGCAGCACGAGCTCATCCAGCAGTGAGTTCAATGTCGAGCCGTTCGGGTGACGCGTGATCGAGCCACCGATGAGCGAATGATCCAGAGAATAGGCCTCCGCGATCGTGAAGTGATCGTAGATCGATGCGGACAAGCGCGTCGCGGAGCTCGTGCCTGGATACTGCGGATCCTGCTGCCGCACATTGGCTACGGAAGCCATCACGCTGTGAGCGGGCGCAAAGGCATAGGTGATACGCAGTGCTGCGGAATTGAGGGAACCCAGGGGCAGATCCACGACCGTGGGATTGGGCTCATCGCCGTTGAATGCGGATGCCTCGATAGTGACCTGAGCCACTGCGAGTTCAACACCTACTACCGTGCTGCTGATGTGGCCTACGTCCTGGCCCACGTGGTGTCCGAGTGGCGCATCGGGATCGTATCGAGCCGAGTCCCGGTGCATAAAGACGACAGGGCCGTCGGTGCTCGGGCCGCGGGGGGCGAAAAACAACTTGAGCGTGTCACCCGACCCCAGACTCACGGTATCGCTCAGCGTGAGCCCCATGATGGGCGAACTGTGCGGGTGTTGAGCATCGACGAACGGCTTGCCATTGCTTTGCTCTTCACCGATCTGAAGTAGTTCCGGGTAGCCTCGCTGCGGATAGGTCCAAAGCTCTGTGGTCGCCATCCACTCCAGGTTTATGAAGTGCCGCTGTCCGAGAGAACGGCCCGCATCGAGCATGAGCATGTTGGGAGCTGCGAATTGAGTGATGCCGCGAGGTCCGGGCAGTGTGCTCAGCACACCGAAGACATTGAACTCACCGGACAACTGCCACTTGCTGGATGAGCTGGCCACGGGCATGCACATATTCATGGCATTGTCCCAGGCCTCGCCGGAGGAGCAGGCGTGAACCGGCGGGGCTGACGCTTCCGTACCCGCAACAGACGCGAAGGTGGCGACGAGCAGGACGGCGTTTGCAATGAACGACGCGGCGCATGCGCCGGGTGATCTCAATCGAATCACGGGCAGGCTCGTGTGATGCTCACTCCCGCATTACGACGTCGCGGCGCTCGCGTTTGACATTAAGGCCTCTGTAACAAAGCCGCAATCGACGCGCGTTGACCCTCGCCGGATCACTGGGCAAGATACATCGCAACGGACCAGCATAAGGTTCCGGATCAAGGGAATGAAATGCCGAATAACAGGAAGGCGCGTACCGCCCGGATCTCAAGAGTCTCGCTGCCACTCCTGCTCAGCGCTGCATTGGCAGCCTGTGGTGGAGGCGACGCTGGCGGTGGGGGCGGCGGTGGTGGTGGCGGCACCAGTCTCTCGCTCGATACCACCGCGCTTTCGTTCCATGCATTTACCTACGATCAGACGCAGGCGACACAGACCATACACGTCAGCTGGTCGGGATCTGCGGTGGCCGGCTATGTCGTCGGAACCCTGCCAGGAGAGATGCTCCCCACCTGGCTCAGCGTAACGGCGCAGGGCAACTCCAGTCCCTCCTCGATCATCGTGTCGCTCGTCGGAGCGACGACGATTCCGGGCCATTACTCGACGACGCTGCGCGTGGCCACGGGCGACATCAATGCAAACGTCCTCAAGACCGCGGACTTCACGGTCTCGCTGGATGTGGTGGCGACTCCGAGCGTCTCACCACAGGCAGGGACCCTCACCTGGGTAGAATCCGAGCAACCGGCGGCACAGACGTTCAGCGCAACGTGGGACCCTGGCGTTCAGTTCACGGGCGCCAGTGTGGATGTGCCCTGGCTGACCGCGAGCGTGAACGGCGGCACCGTCACCGTGAGCGGCAATGCCCAATCGCAGACGGTCGCGGCGGGCCCTGCTACCGGCACGCTTCACACCACATTCACCTACGGTGGCCAGGAGCACACCGTAGACACGCCCCTTTCCGGGACCGTAACGCGGGCGCTCTCCGGACCTGCTCAGATCGCGCTGGAAGTCAACGCGTCGACCGGCCTGGCCGACCTGGCTGGCTTCCGCGCCACCATCTCATCGGCGACGCAGAATGCATTGCAGATCAGCGCTCAGTCCGATGCGCCCTGGCTTGCCGCATCAGGCGGCATGACGGGCGCCGCGAACAACGTATCGCTTGCACTCGATACGACCTCGCTGCAGCAGCTGGCGGATGGGATGCACGCCGCCACGATCACCATTACGGCACCGGGTAATATTTCCGCGCTGCAGATTCCGGTCGTGCTTAATGTGCGCCTGCCGGAAGTGCAGTTCGTGGCCCCAGTGGCTTTCTCGGACACAGTCGCGACGGACTATGTCATCGTGCGCGGCCACGGACTCAATGACCCAGCGGCGCATCTGCAGCTCGCCGGTCAGCCGATTTCCGGCGGCACGGTGGTGAGCGACAGCGAGGTTCGCTTCGTTCCGGGCGCGCGTGCGGCCGGCAGCTATGTGGTACAGGCCGCCAACAATCTGGGACTTACCCGGTCCTCGGCCAGTCTGCGGGTCGCGGACCCGCCCAACTATTCGAACTACTCGCTAAGCGTGGTGCTGGGAAGCCAGGAGCACATCGTCTCGAGCCCCATAAACGCAATGGTGTTCTCGGCCGCCTGTGCTTTCGTCTCGTGCTATACGATCGGCGACCCCTCTGTCGTACATCGCTTCATCTACGATGCCGCAAGCGGTACGTGGACGACCGACGAGACTGCCTTCACGAACCTGATCGACATCGCGCTGAGCCCGGATGAGTCCACGTTGCTGGTGCTGACGAGCACGCAGCTGCTGCAACTCGATCCGGCCACGATGAGCCCGGTGCACCCTGCAGTGACGCTGCCCACGTTCCCGCCTGGCAACTTTTCGGGCAACCTGCTGGCGGTCCTCAATGACGGTCTCGTAATCGTTGGCCAGACCTACGGCTTCGACCTCACGACCCAACAGTTCGTAGATGTCGCCGGACTCGCGTCGTACTTTACGTACGCAAGTCGCGATGGCAGCCGGGCCATCAATGGTGACGCCGTCAACAACGGCAGCGTCGCCTATCGCTATTTTGATGCGAGCACCAACAGCGTCGTCATGTCGGACACGCGACTGTATCTAGTCCAGGCCGAATACGACCGGCACGCGACGAAGGCGGTGGTATCGGCGAACGTGTTCGACGCCGATCTGAACCTGTTGGGCCCCCTGCAGGCGAGCAGTTACATCGGCGACATCAGTCCGGACGGCACGCGCTTCTACAACCCCGACTTCACGCTGCAAGAGATTCACGTCTTTGATCTCACGACGAGCGGTTTTCCTGAGCTGACACCGATTCTGGCTCCGAACATGGCCCCTGATGATCGGATCGTTCTCGATCCGCGAGGCCAGGCGGCATTTGCCACCGAACCGAATAAATTCGTCGTCATCGATCTGCGCTAGCGTCAGCCGAGCGCTCAACGCAGAAGTGCACCATCGAGGCGATCGACCCGGCGCAGTGTCGGAAACAGCTTCATCCACAGGAGCGCTACCGCCACTGAGCCGATGCCACCCAACACCACCGCCGGTACGGCACCCAGAAGGGCCGCTGCGACTCCGCTTTCGAACGCGCCAAGCTGGTTCGAAGCATTGATGAACAGATAATTCACCGCGCTGACGCGGCCGCGCATGGCGTCGGGCGTGGCCAGTTGCACCAGCGAGGCTCTGACGACCACGCTGACTGTGTCCGCGGCACCCATGATGGCGAGCGCGACGATCGCCAGCCACATCTGGCGGCAAACGCCAAACACGACGGTCGCCAGTCCGAACACGATGACGGCCTGAAACATTCTCAGACCTGCCCGGCGAGTGATGGTGTAGTGCGCCAGCACCGCGGTCATCAGCAAGGCCCCGAGCGAGGGCACAGCCCTTAAAACCCCGAGTCCCCACACTCCGGTATGCAGGATATCGCTCGCGTAGACAGGCAACAGCGCAGTGGCCCCGCCTAACAGCACCGCGAACAGATCGAGCGAAATGGTTCCCAAGATAGCCGGGTTATGGCGTACGAAGACCACACCCGCGAATAGCGTGGCGAGCGTTGGCGACTCTTTGAGGCGCACCGAAGTCCGCATTTTCAATGTAGCGATCAGGACAGCCGAGGACAGCGACAACGCGAACATCACCAGATAGGGAGCGCACGGAGCAATCGCATACAGGAGGCCGCCAGCGGCGGGGCCGGTGATGGCCGCAAACTGCCAGCTCCCGGTTGAAAGTGCTGTGCCCCGTTGGAGCTGCTCTTCGGAAGTGACGGCCGGCAGCAGCGCCGCGGATGCCGGACTGTCGAACGCACTTGCAACGCCAAATACGGCCAGCGCGGCGTAGATCGCGCCTACCGTCACGTGGCCACTGAATGTGCTCCAGGCAAGGTAGGCGGCAGCTGCGCCCTCGAGCATCGAGCAGACCAATACAACTCGATTGCGGGGATAGCGATCCGCCGCATGTCCGGCGAAGAACATGAGCAGCGCACTGGGCGCAAACTGCACCAGTCCCGCTATGCCCAAATTGAGCGCACTGTGCGTGAGTGCATAGATCTGCCAGCCCACCGCCACCGTCGCGATCTGATAGGCCAGCTCCGAAAGACTTCGCGACGCGAAGTACTGCAGAAATGGTCGGTGTCGCCACAGACTCGGCACTTGCTCTGAAGGTGGCGTCATCGACGACTCCGAGTCCAGTGCAGGCCGATCTATGCGCTTATTCCCACTCGATCGTCGCGGGCGGTTTGCCGGAGATGTCGTACACCACGCGCGAGATGCCCTGCACTTCGTTGACGATGCGCCGCGAGACGTGATCGAGGAACTCGTAGGGCAGATGCGCCCAGTGCGCCGTCATGAAGTCGATCGTCTCGACGGCTCGCAGTGCCACCACGTAGTCGTAGCGGCGGCCATCGCCCATCACACCGACCGAGCGCACCGGCAGGAACACGGCGAAGGCCTGACTGACGCGATCGTACAGATCATGGCGCCGCAGCTCCTCGATGAAGATGGCATCCGCGCGCCGCAGCAGCTCGGCGTACTCCTCGCGCACTTCACCCAGGATCCGCACGCCAAGTCCAGGACCCGGAAACGGATGGCGGTGAACCAGCGCCGGCGGCAAGCCGAGCTCGACACCCAGACGGCGCACCTCATCCTTGAAGAGCTCACGCAACGGCTCGACCAGCTTCAGCCGCATCTGCGCCGGCAGACCGCCGACGTTGTGATGGGACTTGATGACGTGCGCCTTGCCCGTCTTGGCGCCGGCCGACTCGATCACATCGGGATAAATCGTGCCTTGCGCAAGAAAATCGATGCCCTTGAGCTTGTGCGATTCTTCTTCGAAGACCTCGACGAAGAGTCGGCCGATGATCTTGCGCTTCTTCTCCGGATCAGTTTCGCCGGCGAGCGCCTTGAGAAAGCGCGGGCCGGCGTTCACCCGGATCACGCGCACGCCGAGATTTTCAGCAAAAGTGCGCATGACCTCATCGCCCTCGTCAAGGCGCAGCAGGCCGTGATCGACGAAGACACAGGTGAGCTGATCGCCCACCGCGCGTTGCAGCAGCGCTGCCACCACGGATGAGTCGACGCCGCCGGAGAGCCCGAGCAGCACTCTGCCCGAGCCGATCTGCGCACGGGCGCGCGTCAGCGCATCCTCGATGATGTTCCCGACGCTCCACAGCGCCTGACAGCCGCAGATCTCGCGCACGAAGCGCTCGAGCAGGCGCGCTCCCTGGCGCGTATGGGTGACCTCGGGATGAAACTGTACGCCGTAGAAACGCCGCGACTCATCGGCCATCGCGGCGAGCGGCGCATGGTCCGTGGCGGCGGTCGCATGAAATCCCGCCGGCAGCGTCTCAACCCGATCGCCGTGGCTCATCCACACATCGAGCACAGCGCGCCGTGAGCCATCCTCGCGGTCCGCCAGGTGATCGAGGAGGCGGCTCGGCGCAGTGACGGTCACTTCGGCGTAGCCGAACTCGCGCTTGCTCGCTGGGGCCACGCGCCCGCCCAGCTGCTGCGCCATGGTCTGCATGCCATAGCAGATACCGAGCACCGGCACGCCGAGCGTGAATACTGAGGCCGGCGAGCGCGGCGGTGCGGAGTCCGTCACGGACTCTGGTCCACCGGAGAGAATGACGCCGCGCGGTTTGAACGCCCGCACGTCCGCATCGGACATGTCCCAGGGATGGATCTCGCAGTAGACGCCCGCTTCGCGGACGCGACGGGCGATGAGCTGCGTGTATTGCGCGCCGAAATCCAGGATCAGCACGCGATCGGCATGAATGTCCGGATGTGCGCTCAAGAGATGCGGTAGTTCGGAGCCTCTTTGGTGATCGTCACGTCGTGCACGTGGCTCTCACGCACGCCCGCGGTCGTGATGCGCACGAACGTGGGCCGGGTGCGCATCTCGGTGATGTTGCGGCTGCCGGTGTAACCCATGGCCGCGCGCAGCCCCCCGGCGAGCTGCTGCAGGATCGTGACGAGGCTGCCCTTGTAGGGCACGCGCCCCTCGACGCCCTCGGGTACGAGCTTCTCGAGCTCGCTCGTCGTGTCCTGGAAATACCGATCGGCCGAGCCGTGGCGCTCGGCCATGGCACCGATCGAGCCCATGCCGCGGTACGACTTGTACGAGGCACCCTGGTAGAGCTCGACATCGCCGGGTGACTCCTCAGTGCCGGCGAACAGGCCCCCGATCATGACGGCGTGCGCGCCGGCGACGATCGCCTTGGCGATGTCGCCGGAGAAGCGGATGCCGCCATCGGATATCACCGGCACGTCGGCGTAGGTCGTGCGCGCCAGCGCCTCCACCACATTCGCCACCGCCGAGATCTGCGGCACACCAACGCCGGCGACGATGCGCGTGGTGCAGATCGATCCCGGGCCGATACCGACTTTGATCGCATCCGCACCCGCATCGGCGAGCGCACGCGCGGCCTCGGCGGTCGCAATATTGCCGGCGATGATCTGCTGGTCGGCCCAGCGCGCGCGAATCCTGGCCACCGTATCGATGACACCCTTCGAATGCCCGTGCGCCGTGTCAACGACCACCAGATCCACACCGGCATCGCGCAGCGCGGCCACCCGATCGAGCGTGTCCGGGCTCGTTCCCACCGCGGCGCCGACGCGCAGCTGGCCGCTCGCATCCTTGCAGGCGCGGGGAAATTCGGTCGCTTTCTGGAAGTCCTTGACGGTGATCATGCCCTTCAACTCATGATCGCCGCTCACCACCAGTACCTTCTCGATGCGATGCTTGTGCAGCAGCCCGAGCACTTCCTGCTTGGGCGCATTCTCGCGCACGGTGATCAGGCGCTCCTTGGGCGTCATGACGCTGGAGACCGGCGCATCGAGCTTCTCTTCGAATCTCAAGTCGCGATGGGTCACGATGCCGACGACTTTATTGCCGAGCACCACCGGCACACCGGAGATGCCGCGCGCACGCGTGAGCTCGATCACCTGCCGGATGGTCATGTCGGGCGGGACCGTGATCGGATCCTGGATCACGCCGCTTTCGAATTTCTTCACCCGGCCGACTTCGCGCGCCTGGGCCTCGATCGACATGCTCTTGTGTATGATCCCGAGGCCGCCTTCCTGGGCGATCGTGATCGCGAGGCGGGCTTCGGTCACCGTATCCATGGCGGCCGACAGCAGTGGCAGATTCAGCCGGATGCGGCGGGTGACTTGGCTGGAGAGATCGACTTCGCGCGGCAGGACATCCGAGTAGGCCGGAACCAAGAGGACATCGTCGAAAGTCAAAGCCTCTTGCAGGATTCGCATCGCTCGTCCGTGCTGTCCTGACGTGTGTGAACTAAAACCGGTTATTTTACTGGCAATCTGGCTCACGGTAAAGATGGGATGCAAACGGCGACTCAGACGGAGCGCAACGTCTACAGCGTCTCGCGCCTGAACCGCGAGGCGCGGGCGCTGCTCGAGCAGGGGTTCGGGGTGCTGTGGGTCGAGGGCGAGATCTCCAATCTCTCCCAGCCCTCCTCCGGCCACTGGTATTTCTCGCTCAAAGACCGCGAGGCGCAGGTGCGCTGCGCGATGTTCCGCCAGCGCAATGCGCACGTGAGCTTCGCTCCGCAGGCCGGCCAGCAGGTGCTCGCGCGCGGACGCGTCAGCCTCTACGAGCCGCGCGGGGACTACCAGCTCATCATCGACCATCTCGAGGAGGCGGGACTCGGCGCCCTGATGCGCGAGTTCGAGCGGCTCAAGGCGAAGCTCGCCGCCGCCGGCCTGTTCGCCGTGGAGCGCAAACGCGCCCTGCCGCGCTTTCCGCGACGTATCGGCGTCATCACCTCGCCCACGGGCGCCGCTCTGCGCGACATCCTGCATATCCTGCGGCGCCGGTTCGCCTGCGCGGACGTGCTGATCTATCCGGCGCCCGTCCAGGGCGCGGCCGCGGTGCCGGCGCTGATCGCAGCCCTGGAGCTCGCATCGGCGCGCGGGGAATGCGACGTGCTCATACTGGCGCGCGGTGGCGGCTCGATTGAGGATCTGTGGGCCTTCAACGACGAACGCCTGGCCCATGCCATCCACGCGAGCGCGATACCCGTGGTCACCGGCATCGGGCACGAGATCGACTTCACCATCGCGGATTTCGTCGCCGATGCACGCGCACCGACTCCCTCCGGTGCAGCCGAGCTCGTCACTCCCGATCGTAATGCCTGGCTTGCCGCGATCGCGCGAACTACCGACCGGCTCGGCAGTGCCCTGCGCCGGGAGCTCGCCCGCGCCTCCACGCGCTCCTCCCACGCCATGACACGCCTGAAGCTTGCGCACCCGGGCGTGCGCGTTCAGCAGCGCATGCAACGGCTGGATGAGCTCGATCTGCGGCTGATGGCCGCCATGCGTGCGCGGCTGCAGCATCTGGCCCACGCCGTGTTCGAGGCCTTGAGCCAGTTGCTGTTGCACTCCCCCGCCGACAGGGTGAACGCGCTGCAGCTGCGCAACGAACTCCTCGCCTCGCGGCTGCGTCACGCCGTGCAGGAATACATCGCAAGGGCGAGTCAGCGCTGGAACATCGCGACTACTGCGTTGCACAGCGTGAGTCCGCTCGCCACGCTCGAGCGTGGCTTTGCGATCGTCACGCGCGCAGCCGACGGAGCCGTGCTGCGTGAGGCCGCGGCAGTCGCCGTGGGCGAGACCATCGAGGCACACCTGGCGCGCGGGAGCCTGAAGGCCAGCGTAATCGGACACCTTGCGGAGAAGGAATAGCTCAGCATGCATCGCCCGACGCTCGTGTTACTGCTGCTGCCGCTCGTCTCGCTCACCGCCGCGCCCGCTGCGCGCGCGCTCCCCGAGCTGCCGCGCGAGAGCCTGGTGCCCGGCGGGGTGCTGGTGCGCCCCGTGGGAGATGCGGCGCAGCCGGCACCGTCGGTGAGCTACCTGGGACGGCGCGCGATGGTGCTGGCGGTCGAGGGAAAATGGCTTGCGGTGGTGGGGATCCCGCTGTCCGCGACTCCGGGGCCGTCCGTGTTCGAGGTGCAGCCGGCAGGTGCAACAACGCCGCAGCGCGTGAGCTTCGAGGTGAGCGACAAGCAGTACGTCACGCAGCATCTGACGGTGGCGCCGGGACAGGTGGATCTGTCCAAGAAGGATCTCGCGCGTGTGCAGCGGGAGACGCCGAGAATCGAGAAGGACCGCGCGACGTTCTCGAGTGCCGTGCCGGCGACGTTGCGATTGCTGCAGCCGGTGCCGGGGGTGCGCTCGAGCTCGTTTGGCTCGCGGCGAGTATTCAACGGCGAGGCGCGCAGTCCTCATTCTGGCATGGACATCGCAGCGCCGACGGGCACGAGCGTCATCGCCCCGGCCGCGGGCAAGGTGCTCGACACCGGCAGCTTCTTCTTCAACGGCAACACGGTATTCATCGATCACGGCGAGGGACTGGTGACGATGTACTGCCACCTGAGCCACATCGGCGTAAAGCCGGGTCAGCGCATCGCGGCCGGCGAGGTGATCGGCAAGGTCGGCATGACGGGGCGGGTCACCGGCCCGCACCTTCACTGGGGCGTGGCACTCAACGCAACGTTCGTGGACCCGGAGCTGTTCCTACCGGCGCTCCCGCTCCCGCCGGAGGGGCCGTGAGCGCTGGCGCGA
>Ga0335080_10006546_pt1 | contig 12043 bp, 12 predicted proteins | sample Lox_Sample_34_FD_206720 | JGI IMG/M metagenome (GOLD analysis project Ga0335080, IMG submission 206720) | Soil microbial communities from Loxahatchee National Wildlife Refuge, Florida, United States - Lox_Sample_3.4 | ecosystem: Environmental > Terrestrial > Soil > Wetlands | place: USA...
TGGCCGCCGGCGCCAGGCCGGTTGCGCCTCCGCGAGCCTCGGCATTCGGATCGCTGGTGCATTACGTCGCGCATGCCGATTCGCAGCGCTTTCAGCCGGCAAATATTACGTTTGATCTGTTGCCTCCATTGGATGGCAAAATCCGCGATCGCCAACAGAGGCATCGGCTGCAGTGCGAGCGGGCTCTGCAGGACTTCGACGCCTGGATTGCAGCCGAACGCGCCTCGCAAGCAGCCTGAACGATCGCAGATTCCCGTTGACCCTGCATTCGGTTCGCTGTACCTTGCTGCATCCGCGGGACCGCATTGAGGTGTGCCAGTGCCGATTTCAGCCGTCGATGCCATCAGCCCTGCTTTCCGGCATACGAAACAGCAACTACTGGAGCCCTTTCGCGCCGCACAATGGGCCAGGCTGGCATTTGTCGGCCTGCTTGCCGGAGAATTGGGTTCGGGCGGAGGCTGCAACTCGAATTTCAAGATTCCCCAACATACCGGCGGCGAGAATCATTGGCTGGCTGCCGGCCTGCCCGGCGTGAATCCCTCGGCTTATGTGGCCCTGATTGTGCTGCTGGCCTTTCTGGCGCTGATACTTTGGGTCCTGCTGATCTACGTCAACAGCGTGATGCGCTTCATTCTTTTCGACAGCGTAGTGGAAAAGCAGTGCCATATCCGCGCCGGGTGGAGTCGCCGCAGCGCGGCCGGGTTCCGTTACTTTCTTTGGCAGCTCGTATTCTTCGTGGTGACCATGTGCGGGCTGACGATTCTGATAGGTATTCCTGCCGCCATCGCCCTGGCGCTGGGTTGGCTCAGAGCGCCGAGTCAACATCTGGTGCCGCTGATTCTCGGCGGCATCCTGCTGTTCTTTCTTTTCCTTGCGTTCTTTGTTTGCATTCTGGCCGTGGGAGTTATAGCCAAAGATTTCGTCGTTCCCCAGATGGCGATGGAGGACATCAACGCGTTTGAGGGCTGGCGGCGCCTGCTGGCCATGCTCGATCAGGAAAAGCTCGGCTACGCCGGATACCTGGGAATGAAGATCGTGATGGCTCTGGGGGCGGCGATTCTCGTCGGCATCGTGACCTTTATTGTGCTGCTCATCATCCTGATTCCGGTCGGCGGGTTGGGAGTGATTGCGGTGCTGGGCGGCAAGGCCGCCGGGCTCTCCTGGAACCTCTACACCATCACCCTGGCCGTGGTGGTCGGCAGCATCCTGCTGGCGATTGTGCTCTACGTTTTTGCGCTGATTTCGGTACCGGTGATCGTGTTCTTTCCCGCGTATTCGATTTACTTTTTTGCCGCGCGCTATCGACCGCTTTCGCTGGCATTGTATCCCGCGCCCCCGCCTGCGCCGCCGCTTCCTCCATTGCCACCCGAACCACTGCCCGCGGGTTAGTTGGGGGCAGAGTGCTTGCTCCAGGAGAAGCGCCGGCCGAGAATCCACTTGATGATGAGGTGATCGGTAGCCGCAGTAGTCCCAATGCCGACGCCAAAGTTGAACTCCCACTGCGGGCCAAGATTCAGATCGATGGTAGGAAAAATCTGCTGCTGCTGATCGCGCAGCGGATCAAATCCCGTGATCGGGCCATAAGCCCCGTAATATTCCACTCCGCCGGCAATGCGGCGGGTGAAGTCATAACTCACTTTCACGTTGGGTGAAAAGCCCACGCCCTCATTCACTCCCGGGCCATGAAATGAGCGGTCGAGCGTGGGATTGAAGCTCAAATACCAAGGCCCAATCTTCTTATCCACGATCGGACGGATTTCCCAGGTCCAGGTGTCTGGCGAGTAGGCGGCGCGCTGATAGCCGATTTCGTTCGACAGGCTCACACCTACTGGCCAGTGCCAGGACTCGGGAATGCGAAAACGCGGCCGTATGTGGTCGCCGACCCATTGCCAGCCTTGGTGCGGCTGAATGCTGGTGAAGATATAGAAACCGGTTTCGAACCAGTCAGTGAACCCCTGAGTGATCTCGACGGTCTCATGCTCAGCGTGATTCGTGGGCAGCATGCCATCGACGATGGTCTTGCTGCCTTCCGCTGTGAAGTTCGAATGCAGTTCCACCATGGTGGTGCCGGGCGACACGGTTTCGTAACTGTAAACCTGGATCTCGTAGTTTTCCTGGGCGCACGCGGGAACGAACGCCATCCATGGCAGAAGAAGGGCGAGCGGTTTCAGCCATCGGAGGATCATGCGGCTTGGAACTATGATGCAGGGCGCGGACAGCCCGATTCAGGTTCCCTGCACAGCCGAAGGCGGCTGTGCCTACGCGGGCTGGGAACTTCGCCGAGAGTCCATGTGTCCAATCCTTTCAGACACGCGCGTGCCTGAGAGGAGCGAAAAGCAATGGCGTTCTCCATGGCAGGCGGTGGTCCGTCTCGTCCGCAAATCAATGTAACCCCACTGATCGACGTATTGCTGGTGCTGATCATCATTTTCATGGTGGTCCAGTCGATGTCGAAGGAGAAAGGACTGGAGGCGCAAATTCCCCAGCCGGCGACAGAAAACGCGCCGCAGCCGGAGTTCTCCCGAACCATTGTGATTCAAGTTGCGTGGGGCGGCGAAAATGCTCCGCCGGTGGTCAAGGTCAATCAACAAGAAATCAGTTGGAATGACTTGCACAGCCGCCTGCAGGATATCTTCAAGCAGCGAGCCGAGCGAGTGGCGTTTGTGCGCGGCGATGACGACATCGACTTCGAGTACATCGCCGACGTCATCGACATTGCTCGAAACTCGGGCGTGGATCGCGTGGGACTGCTGGGGAAACAGCAGTAGACCGTCAGTCTCTCGCCCGATTCTTGATCCAGATCGGTGTCCCCACGAAGCCGAACGCCTTGCGTATCTGGTTTTCGAGAAAGCGCTGATAGGAAAAATGCAGCTTCACCTTGCGGTCGGTGAAGAGAATGAACGTGGGAGGCGCAACGGATGCCTGAGTCATGTAGTAGATCTTTACCCGTTGATTGATCGGAACTGTGGCGCGGTCAAAATCCACGTGCTTGAGAAAGCGGTTCATCTCCCCGGTGCCGATGCGCTTCTGGCGCTCGGCGGCAACTCTCTCCAGCACCGAAAAAATTCTGCTTGCACCTGATCCCGTGGCCGCTGAAACAAACAGCACCGGCGCATAGTTCAGGAATTTGAGCTCCTGCCGTAGCCGCTGCTCGTAGCCTTCGCGATCGGAAGGCATCTGCTTATGTGGCGCGGACGCGCCGGTTCGCGATGCGGGTTTCTGGCGGACAGGAGTGTCCGCCCCACCACGAGTGTCCGCCCGACCCCAAAGATCCCACTTGTTCACAATAACGATCACCGAGCGGCCGCTTTCGTGGGCATAGCCGGCGATAGCCGCATCCAACTGGCTCACTGCTTCGGTGGCGTCGATCACCAGCAAAGCAACGTCAGCGGCTTCCAGATGTTTGCGCGCCATCACCACCGATAGCTTCTCGGCCATCAGGTGGGTCTTGCCTTTGCGGCGGATGCCCGCGGTGTCAATAAAGCGAAAGCGACGGCTGTTGCGCACGACCAGTTCGTCGATTGCATCCCGGGTGGTGCCGGGAACAGGAGAAACAATGGCGCGGTTGGTGCCGGTGAGCCGGTTCAGCAGTGTGGATTTGCCAACGTTGGGATGGCCGATGATGGCAACTTTGATTTCTGATGTTTCCTGTGATTGATCTTCCTCTGTGACCTCTGTGGTTGCATCAGGCGGCGGTAGCGATTCCAGAACCGCGTCGAGCAGATCGTCAACCCCCCTGCCATGCTCGGCGGAAATCGGAAACAGCTTTCTGATTCCAAGGCGATGGAAGTCGCTCGCGAGATCGGCCTGCTTCTCCGTGTCGGCTTTGTTGACAGCCAAAAACAAGGGCTTGCCGCCGCGGACCAGCATTCGCGCCAGTTCGAAATCGGAGGCCGCCAGCTCGCTGCGGCCATCCACCACCAGCACGATCGCATCGGCCTCCTCCAGTGCGACTCTCGCCTGGCGGAAAATTTCAGCAGGAATGAGCTCAGTTTCGCCGGGAAGGATGCCGCCAGTATCGACGACGCGGAATTGTCGGCCGCGCCACTCCGCTTCGCCATAGAGCCGGTCGCGAGTGATGCCGGGCTCGTCGCCGACGATGGCACGGCGCGAACCCACTAATCGATTGAAAAGCGAGGATTTGCCGACATTCGGCCGGCCGACAATCGCGACAAGAGGTGTGGTTTGCATTCTTTGCAGCTTAGTTCTAATATTTATATGTTTTTATATTTTAGTTGGAAGTCATTTTGAACATTTTAGTTGCTGACGAAGCCTGGCTCGCTACTGCGCTGCTGCACCGCGAACATGTGCAAGCGGAGGACTTCAGCCTGGACGAAATCCGCGAGCGCGCCAGGACAGAATTCCATGACCGCCGGCCCGGGGTCTTGCAGCACATCATCAGCCACGGCGTGGCTTCCAATCCTCCCAGCCCCGCCCAGTATCGCATGCTGCACGTGAGCGCTCGCGGGCGTCGCCGCCTTTATCGGCGCGGCGACCCGGTACACCATGGGCGCCGGGGAAAAATCCATCCCGAGAAAAGGGACATCCCGGAGCGCTACTGGCCTTTAGTCGACTGGTATGTGAACGAATACGACCGGTACGGCGGAGCTTCGCCGGGATCGAGCAACCCTGCAGTGCTTTTGGGTTTTGTGGGACTCATCCCTGCCTACGACCTGCAGAAGATGGCTGAAGCCATCGCGCAAGGCTGCGAGAAGGTAGACACCAGTGAATGGTAGGGCACTGGTCGATACCAATGTTGTCATTGCGCTGTTTGCCGGCGAGCCGAAGGTCGTTGACAGCCTGCAAGGCCGGGCTGAGGTTTTTCTGTGCGCCCCCGTTCTTGGGGAGCTGCGTTACGGCGCCCACGCTTCGGCGCGGGTCGAGAGCAATCTCGCCCGGCTGGATGAGTTTGCCAAAGCTATCGTCGTTTTGCCCTGCGACACGCAAACCGCCGCGGCGTATGGCGAGGTGAAATTCGATTTGCGCAAAAAAGGCCGCCCAATCCCTGAGAATGACGTATGGATTGCAGCGGTTGCACGTCAGCACGGGCTCACCTTGCTGACCCGCGATGTTCATTTCCGGGAGATCGAGGGCTTAGCGGTGGACCTGCTCTGACGCCGCTTCCGGTTGCAGTAATATTCAGAATCAGATGTCCACGCTTTCCCATACCGCCAGCCCGGCAGGTTCTCTTTACAATTTTTTTGCTCCCGGCGGGGTGCTTTCGCGAACCCACCCGGCCTATGAATTCCGGCGCGGACAGATGCAGATGGCGCAGGCAGTCGAGCAGGCGCTGGCCGAGAAACGGCATCTCGTCGTCGAGGCCGGCACCGGAACGGGAAAAACTTTGGCCTATCTTGTGCCGGCAATTCGCTCCGGCAAGCGAGTTATCATTTCCACCGGAACCAAGAATTTGCAGGAACAGCTCTTTTACAAGGACATTCCCTTTCTCGAGCAGGCGCTTTTTCCCGGGGGCAACAGCCGGTTGAACGTCTGCTACATGAAGGGGCGCGGCAATTACCTCTGCCGGAAGAAGCTCTACGATCTCACCGATCAGCCGGTGCTCAGCGGGTTGGAAGAAATCGAGCACTACCGCGCCATTGCGGCGTGGGAAAAAACCACGCAAAACGGCGACCGCGCTGAACTGGCATCGCTGCCTGAAGTCAGCGCCCTTTGGCAGAAACTCGATGCCCGGGCTGAGACTTGCCTCGGGCAGAAGTGCAGCGCCTGGGAGCGGTGCTTTATCACCGAGATGCATCGCCGCGCCGCCCAGAGCGACATCATCATCGTCAATCACCACTTGTTCTTCGCCGATCTCGCCATCAAGCAACAATCCGAGTACGCGCCTGACGCTGGCATCCTGCCCGAGGCCGGCGCCGTCATCTTTGACGAGGCGCATGAACTCGAGCAGGTTGCGGGCAGCTATTTCGGTGTCTCCGTGAGCAATGGCAGAGTGGAGGAGTTGTGCCGCGATGTCGAGGCTTCGCTGCAGCGGCATCACATGCTTTCGGCCTCGATTTCCGGCGCAGTCAAGGCGCTGCGGGAGCGGTCGGCTTTTTTCTTCGCGCTGCTGCCGCCCGGGGAAGGACGTTTTGCATTTGAAAATCGCCGCGATTTTCTAGAGGAGAATGGCGAGGAGTTCATGGCCGCGCAACAGGCGCTCACGCGGCTGGCCTCAGAATTGGGAAGCCTGCCCTCGAAGCCGGAGGAGGTTTTCAATTTCATGCGGCGGGCGCAGGAGTTGCAAGTTCAGCTTGGATTCCTGATGGAGTCGGAAGAAAGCAATACGGTGTTCTGGATCGAACGCCGCCGTGGCGGCCGCGACAAGCACAACCTCTTCCTGCAGGCGACGCCCATCGACGTAGCGCCGATTCTGAAGGCCACAGTGTTCGAAAAGCTCGAGTGCGCGGTGCTGACCTCGGCCACTCTGGCCGTGGGCGGCGGCTTCGAATACCTGCGCCGGCGGCTGGGCCTGGACTACGCCCGCCAGACGATTGTGCCTTCTCACTTCGACTATCAGAAGCAGTCCTTGTTGTATGTGCCGCCCGATCTGCCCGATCCGCGCACTCCGCAATTTGCCGCCAAGGCCGCCGACCGCGTGCGCAAAATTCTCGAGATCACGCGAGGCCGGGCCTTCGTCCTGTGCACCAGCTATGCCCAGATGAACGAACTCTACAATCGTCTTCTGGGTGACCTGGAGTTTCCCCTGCTGCGCCAGGGAGACGCGCCTAAGAGCACCTTGCTTGAGGAATTCCGCCTGACCCCTAACTGTGTTCTGTTTGCTACCGCTTCATTCTGGCAGGGCGTCGACGTGCAGGGCGAGCAGCTGAGTTGCGTGATCGTGGACCGTCTGCCGTTCGCGGTGCCGTCCGACCCGATTGTCGCGGCGCGCGTCAAGGCTATTGACAGCGATGGAGGGAATGCTTTTTTTCAATATCAGGTTCCGGCTGCAGTGATTACGTTGAAGCAGGGCTTCGGCCGTCTTATCCGCTCGTTGCACGACCGCGGTGTGCTGGTTCTGCTCGATAACCGCATTCTCAACAAGCAGTACGGAAGGATTTTTCTCGACAGCCTGCCGAATTACCGTAAGACGACCGACTTGCGCCTCATCGAAGAGTTTTTTGGCGCGGGTGATACGAGCCGTGGGGATCGATGATGACCACGTTCACGCAGCCAGCCTGTTTGGTGTCATCCTGAGCGGAGTTGCCGGTTCGCGCAGCGAGCCGGCCAGTCGAAGGATCCCTCTTGAGTTCACTTCATCCCAGGCGTAGCAAGGAGTTCTCTCGGCAGCATCGGAGGAATTCCTTGCCAAGCCGGTGGCGCGAGAAAGAAACAAGGGGTCCTTCGACTCCGCATCTGCCGCGCGAAGCGCGGCGCTCAGGATGACATTGCTTAGCCGGCGCAAGCCTCTTTGCCTGCTTCCGCGATAAAATAGGGGCTTCGCGTGCCGGGGCGGTTTCAGCCGTGTGAGCGCACCAAGAGGAATTCATGTTCGAGGTCACAGTGGAAGACGGGTTTGCCGCAGGCCACTACCTGCGCGATTACAAGGGCAAGTGTGAAAACCCCCACGGGCATAATTACAAGATCCGCATCACATTGATGGGAAAGGAATTGGATAAGGCCGGCCTGCTGCTCGACTTCAAAGACCTGCGCGAAGTAATAAAAGAGGCAATCGATCGGCTCGATCACCAGATGATCAACGACCTGGAGCCGTTTACGGTACTCAATCCTTCAGCCGAGAATCTGGCGAAATACTTCTACGATGTCTCGAGCACGAAGCTGGCGAAGGCGACCAATGGCCGAGTGCGGGTGAAGAACGTCACCGTCTACGAAACGGAAACGACCACTGCAACCTACTCGGAGAACTAGAATGCGCCCTGCGGGCATGGGGCGGCTACTCGATGCAAATCACCGAAATCTATAAATCGATCCAGGGAGAATCCACGCACACCGGCTTGCCTTGCATATTTGTGCGCCTGACGGGCTGTAACCTGCGCTGTTCCTGGTGTGACAGCGAGTATGCCTTCTTCGGCGGCCACAAGATGGCGGCAGAAGAGATCATGACGGAAGTCGAAGCGCTGTCTCCAGCCGGGGGCTTGGTGGAAATCACCGGCGGGGAGCCCATGCTGCAGGAACGCGAGGTCGTTCCCCTGATGCAGCAGTTGCTGGACAGCGGTTACAAGGTGTTGCTGGAGACCAGCGGCGAGCGGCCTCTGCAGCGGGTGCCTTCGGCGGTAGTCAAGATTGTGGACGTGAAGTGCCCGAACTCTGGTGAGCCGGGAACCTTCCGTGCCGAGAATCTGGAGGCACTCGTTCCCCATGATGAGGTCAAGTTCGTTCTCAGCGACCGCGAGGACTACGAGTTCGCTCGTGAGTTCGTGCTCCGGAATGAGCTGTCGACCAGGGTGAATGCTGTGCTGTTCTCGCCCGCATTCCGGGTTGACGCGGCCGGCGCCCGGGACAGTTCGCATTGCCTGCTCGATCCGCGTGAGCTTACCGAGTGGATGCTGGCGGATGGCGTTCCGGCCCGCCTGGGATTGCAGATCCATAAATTTATCTGGGATCCGGCGACCAAGGGAGTCTGAGCGCATCTCAGCACTGAATTCATGCTGCGCAAATCGGACAAGACGCGAGTAGTGGTGCTGTTGAGCGGAGGCATGGACTCCTGCGTCTGCGCCGCGCTGGCAGCGCGAGAGCACGAGGCGGCGGCGGTGCACGTCAGCTATGGGCAAAGAACCGAGGCCCGGGAATTGCGCGCATTCACCGCCATTTGCGACCAGCTCGGAATCGTCGATCGGCTGACCGTGCGCAACGACGTTCTGCCCGCCATCGGCGGTTCCGCGCTGACGGACCCCGGCATCGCGGTGCCTGAATCCCATCTCCTCGGCCCGGAAATCCCCGTCACTTACGTGCCTTTCCGCAATGCCCACTTCCTGGCCGTGGCTGTGAGCTGGGCGGAGGTGCTTGGCGCCCGCAAAGTCTATATTGGCGCCGTTGAGCAGGATAGCTCCGGCTATCCCGATTGCCGGCCTGCATATTATGAGGCCTTTAACCAGGTCGTCCGTGCCGGGACCAAAGAAGGAAAAATTGCCGTTGTGACCCCGCTGATCCGTATGCGGAAGTCCGAGATCATTCGCCTCGGCCTTGAATTGCAGGCTCCCTTGGATTTAACGTGGTCTTGCTACAGCCGGGAAGATCAGGCTTGCGGAGTGTGCGATAGCTGCGTGCTGCGTTTGCGAGCTTTCCGTGAGGCGGCTGCTGATGATCCAATCCCCTATCTTCCGTTGGCGGAAAAGGCTGGATAGGCAACGCCGGGCGGCAAGTGACGCCGCCGAAATGATGGGTTTCGTTGAAGATTGAAGGTTACGAATCCGAATTGCTCATTGTGAGCCGGGAGGCTGAAATGAAGCACCGTGTTGTGACACTGATTTTCGCCGCGCTGCTGGCGGCCACTTGCATGCCGATCGTGCTGGCCCAGTCGACTGGCTCCGTCAAAGGCACGTGTAAGGATGTGGACGGCAAACCAATCACCGGCGCTGTGGTGGAGTTTCTCAGCCAGGACAATGGCCGGAAATACACGCTGAAGACGAATAATAAAGGCGAGTACTTCTCTCTCGGCATTGAGCCGGGTAAATACACCGTCACCCTCAGCAAGGACGGCAAACAGCTGGATTCGGTCAAGGGCTTCCCGGTTCAACTTGACGAGAATACTGTCGATTTCGATCTGAAGAAATCCCAGGCCCAGGCTGCGCAGCAACAGGGAATCTCTCCCGACCAGCTGAAGAAGATGCAGGAGCAGCAGGAAAAGCAGGCGAAGGAAGTCACTACCGTCAAAGCGCTGAATGAGAAGCTGGCGCTGGCCAACCAGGCCTCGCAAAGCGGAGACTTCGATACCGCTATCGCGCAACTCACCGAAGCCACCCAGATCGACGCCAACCGCGACCTGCTGTGGTTCAAGCTGGGGGATGCTTATCGCTCCTCGGCCGCCAAACAGGCTGACCCTCAAGAAAAGTCTAAGCGGCTTGATAGCGCGGTAACGGACTACCAGAAGGCCGTGGATTTGAAGCAGAAGGCGGTTGACGCCGCCTCGACGAAGAATCCTCAGGATACCCAGACCCTGGCCGCCTACTACAACAACATGGCCGAGGCCAACGCCAGAGCGGGCAAGACCGATGACGCCATCAAGGCATACAACCAGGCAGCTACCCTGAACCCCACCGGAGCCGCGCAATACTACTTCAACATGGGCGCGGTGCTTACCAACACCGGCAAGGTGGATGATGCCATCACAGCGTTCGATAAAGCCATTGCCGCAGACCCCAATAAGGCAGAAGCCTACTATTGGAAGGGCGTCAATATGATCGGCAAAGCCACGCTCAAGGGCGACAAGATGGTCGCACCCGACGGCACTGCCGAAGCATTCAACAAATACCTTGAATTGCAGCCTTCCGGGCAGTTCGCGGAGCCGGCGAAACAGATGCTGGCCAGCATTGGAGCGACTGTCGAAACCCAGTTTGGCAAGGGCAAGAAAGCGCCGGCCAAAAAGTAAATCAGCCGGCAAGAACCATCTGGCGGCCTGAAAAGGCCGCTTTTCTTTTTGTGGACGCAGCCGGTTGAACCGCACCCAACCCGGTTACGAAGGTCTATGCACGCGACGTTCTTCATGGAAGCGGCCGATAGTTTCCGTTACAGTTCAGAAAATACGGGCGATCGCTGGCAAATCTTGCTACCCCCCTTTTGAGTTCGCCTGAACCTCGTTGAGGAAAAGATGGTCGCGTCGGGCGTCGCGGCAAACCCGGTAGCTTTCGAAGTCTCGCTGGAGCAAGGGCTTGGCGACACTAACAGCCTGCTCAATGCCATGCTCCGCGCCGCCGGTCCCGTCACCGACCTGGTCTTTTCGCCTGGGCGGCCGCCCCAGGTCGGCGTGCACGGACAGCTGATTCCGGTGCAGACGGGGAGAGCAACCCTTCTAGGACCCGACGATACCCGCCGGATTGCCGCAGACCTGATCGGAAACAATAAGCAGGCCATCACCATGCTGCGCGAGCAGGGCTCATGCGACGTGTCCTATGGCCTGCCCGGGACGGCCCGCTTTCGCGTGAACGTGTTCATTCAGCGCGGCAGTTGCGCCGTGGTCATGCGAGTCATACCTACGCGCTTGCCGGATTTGGCCGCGCTCGGCCTTCCTGCGCAACTCGCCGAGGTGGCGAACCTTCATGACGGGATCGTGCTGGTAACCGGGCCAAGGGCATCCGGTAAGTCCTCGACTTTGGCCGCTCTTCTGGATTGTGTGAACGAACGGCAGACCTGCCATATCATCACCATCGAAGATCCCATCGAGTTCCTGCATAACCACAAGCGCTCCACCGTCCACCAGCGTGAACTGCACAGCGACACGCCAAGTTTTGCGCAGGCACTGCGAGCCGCCTTACGCCAGGCGCCGCAGGTGATTCTTGTGGGCGAAATTCGCGACCGCGAAACCACCGAAATGCTTCTCGAGGCAGCCGAAACCGGGCACCTCGTGCTCTCCAGCCTCAACACGCTCGATGCCTCGAAGACAGTCGAGCGGCTGGCCAGCGGTTACGCCTTCGGAGAGCAGCAGTCAGTCCGCAGTCGCATCGCCAAAACCCTCCGCTACGTGATCTCTCAAAGGCTGATTCCGCGCAAGGACGGCAGCGGACGGGTGGCTGTGGTTGAGATCCTGAAGGTGAACGCCCGGGCTCATGATTGCCTGGAGCATGGCGAAGGACCCCGCCAAACCCTCTTGCAAGTGATGAAAGACTGCGCGGCGGAGGGCATGCAGTACTTCGACCGGGAAATCGAGAAGCTGGTGCTCTCCGGAGTTCTCGACGTACAGACCGCCTTGAGACACGCCAGCAATCCCCAGGAGCTGCGCGAAGTTTTGCAGATCGCCTGAAGTCCATGCTTATCCTGAGCGATGCCTGGGGTTTCGCGAAGCGCAGCGCAGCGAGTCGGGCTATCTGGACATCTTGTCATTCCGAGCCGCTCGCAGGCGCCTGGCGCCGAGAGCGTGAGAGGAATCTGC
>Ga0335080_10006548_pt1 | contig 12040 bp, 9 predicted proteins | sample Lox_Sample_34_FD_206720 | JGI IMG/M metagenome (GOLD analysis project Ga0335080, IMG submission 206720) | Soil microbial communities from Loxahatchee National Wildlife Refuge, Florida, United States - Lox_Sample_3.4 | ecosystem: Environmental > Terrestrial > Soil > Wetlands | place: USA: Florida...
GCCGCCCGAGACCTCGGCCTGCTCTTCCGCTCGCGCCATCCGCTCGTCGTGTGCGAGACGGTCGAGGAAAAGCGCTTCGAGTCGCTCGTACGCGCCGTGGCGGCCGACCTCGACCTGCCGGTCTCGACCTGGAGCGCCGCCTCGGGCCTCTCCCCGTGCCACCCGTCGGACCAGGAGAAGACGGCCGACCTCGCCGCGGCGCTCCGGATCATCCGGGGCAGCGGCGCGAGCGGCGTCTGGCTCCTGAAGGATCCGCGCGCGTTCCTCGACAACCCCGCGACGCTTCGAACGCTGCGCGAGACGGCGCAGGAGTTCGAGGGCTCCGAGCGCACGATCGTGCTCGTCGGCCCGACGATCGGCACTCCCGCGGAGCTCGAGGACCTCGCGGTCCGCTTCGAGTTCGATCTTCCGGGCCCCGACGAGCTTCGGGATCTCGTGATGCAGACCGTGCGGCGACTGACGCGCGACGATCCCGGAGTCCGTATCGCCCTCTCCCGCGAGGACGTGGAGGGCTTCGTCTCGGACCTGCAGGGCCTCACGCTCTTCGAGGCGGAGCGTGCGCTCGCGCGGGCCGTCGTGGAGGACCGCGCGCTGACGGCCGCGGACCGGCCTCGCATCCGCGAAAGCAAGAAGGCCCTCGTCGAGGGCGGCGGTCTCCTCGAGTTCGTGCCGGCGCCGGAGGGCCTCGACCGGGTCGGCGGCCTCGAGCGGCTCAAGAAGTGGATCGTCACGCGCAAGGTCGGCTTCCTGCCCCGCCCCGGCGAGAAGCCGCTCGACACGCCGCGGGGCATCCTGCTGTTGGGTGTCCAGGGCTGCGGCAAGAGCCTGGCAGCCAAGGCCGTGGCCGCCTCCTGGGACCTGCCGCTCCTCTCGCTCGATGCCGGCCGGCTGCTCGCGCCGTACATCGGCGAGTCGGAACGCAACCTTCGCGATGCGCTGCGGCGCGTCGAGCGCATGGCACCGTGCGTCCTCTGGATCGACGAGATCGAGAAGGTCTTCGTCTCGGTCCGCTCGACGGAGACCGACGGCGGCGTCTCGAAGCGCCTCCTCGGGGCGTTGCTGACCTGGATGCAGGAGCGCGCCGCCCGGGTCTTCCTGGTCCTCACGGCAAACTCGGTCCAGGAGCTCCCGCCCGAGATGGTACGCAAGGGCCGCGTGGACGAGATCTTCTTCGTGGACCTGCCCGACGCCGCCGCGCGCGCCGAAATCTTCCGCCTGCACCTCGAGCGCCGCGGGGAGGCGCCGGCGCGCTTCGCCCTCGACCGGCTGGCCGGGGCCTCGGAGGGATTCTCCGGCGCCGAGATCGAGCAGGCGATCGTCTCGGCGCTCTACGAGTCGCGCGCCGCCGGCGTGCCGCTCGACACGGCGGCCATCCTCGTGGCGCTCCGCTCGACACGCCCGCTTTCCGTCGTGCGCGGCGAGGCCATCGCCGCCCTCCGCGCTTGGGCGAGCGGCCGATGCGTTCCGGCAAATTGAGGGCGGGGACGAGCCCGGCCCCTACCTGGTCACGCTATAGGCCTTGGCCAATTCCTTTGGATCCGCCGGAGCGCCGCCCAGGTACTGGTGCAGCCAGTCGATGATGACGTTGTGCCAGAAGAGCGCGTTTCCGGGCTTCAAGACCCAGTGCCCCTCGTCCGGGAACGTCACGAACTTCGACGGCACCCCCTTCAGCTGGAGCGCCGTGAAGAACTCCAGGCCCTGGTCGAACGGGACCCGATAGTCCTTCTCGTTGTGGATGACGAGCGTCGGCGTCTGGAATTTGTCGGCGAAGCGGATCGGGTTCCACGTGTTGTAGTCCGCACCGGACTCCCAGGGCCATCCGCCGAACTCGACCTTCGGGAACCAGAGCTCTTCCGTCGCGAGGTTCGCCGGCGCGAGGTCCACGGTCCCGTCGTGGCAGACGAGCGTCGCGAAACGGGTCGTGTGGCCCGCGATCCACGCGATCATGTAGCCGCCGTAGGACGCGCCGGCGGCGCCGATCTTCTTCTTGTCCACGTACGGCAGCGCCTCGAGGTCGTCGGCCTGCCGCATGAGGTCGTCGTAGACCTTGCCGCCCCAGTCGCCGCTGATCTCGTCGACGAACTTCTGCCCCCAGCCCGGCGAGCCGCGCGGGTTCGGCGCGTACACGACGTAGCCGTAGCTCGCGAAGAGCGCGAGATTCCAGCGGTACGACCAGGCGTCGGTGACCGGCACCTGCGGGCCGCCGTGCACGAAGAAGATCGCCGGATAGGTCTTCGACGGATCGAATCCCGGCGGCTGGAAGAGCCAGGCCTGCAGTGACCGGCCGTCGGCCGACTTCACGAAGCGTTCGGAGACCGGGCCTCGGGCCGCTTCGGCGAGCAGCGCCGCGTTCAAATGCGTGACCCTCGCGGCGCCCTTTCCATCCGCGCCGACGGCCCAGACGTCCACGGGATCGGTCATCGAGGTCGCCGAGAAGTAAACGCGCCGTCCGTCCGCCGAGATCTCGGGCATGGTCGCGGCGCCGCCCTTCCAGAGGAGCGCGATCGGACCGCCGGCCGCGGGGACCCGATAGAGATTCTGCCGTCCTTCGACGAGCGCGGTGAAGACGATCGCCTTCGAATCGGGCGTCCATTCCGCGTCTTCCACCCAGTTGTCGAAGTCGGCCGTCAGCGAGCGCGAGCGCCCCGTGCCGCGGTCGAGGACCATCAGCTCGAAGCGGTCCGACTCGTGCGCCGGCCGCTTCTGCGCGCGGTACAGAATCATCCGGCCGTCCGGCGAGAAGCGCGGGTTGCCGTCGTACGCCGGGTTCGCGGCGGTCAGGTTGCGCGCCCCGCCGGATCCGTCGACGTTCGCGACCCAGACGTCGGAGTTCGTCGAAACGGCTTCCACCCTGTCGGGATTCGCCGTGAAGAGCAGCTCCTTCCCGTCCGGCGAGACGGAAAAGTCCTTGTCCTGCCCGTACGCGGGCGCGTCGCGGTCGCCGGGCGTGAGGTCGGTGAAGTCGCCGCCGCCGGCCGCAACCCTCCAGATGTGCTGGCGCATCCCGTCCTTCCAGGTGTCCCAGTGCCGGAAGAGCAGGCGCTCGGCGATCCGCGCCTTGATCTTCGTCGCGGCGCGCTCCTTCAGGCGCTTCTGCGTGCAGGCCGGATCCGCGCACTCGGGGAAGACGTCGGAGGAGAAGACGAACCACTTGCCGTCCGGCGACCAGTGGAAGGCGGAGACGTCGTTGACGAACGCCGCCGCCGCCCGGGGCTCACCCCCGGCGAGGTCGAGCGTCCAGATCTGCTGGCTGCCCCCGCGGTTCGAGAGGAAGGCCAGGGTGCGGCCGTCCGGGGAAAACGCCGGGTCGGTGTCCTTGAAATCGCCGGCCGTCAGGCGGCGCGGCGCCCCTCCGGCGGCCGGCTGGAGCCAGATCGCCGAGAGACTGCGATTTTCCTCCGGCCGGGACGTCGTGACCGCGTAGGCAATCGACCGGCCGTCGGGCGAGACGGAATACGAGGTCAGGCGCTCGAGCTTTTGCAGGTCGTCGAATCGGAAAGGCCTCTGGGCTCGCGCCGGGAGCGCCCCGAAGAGAAGGGCTCCAGCGGCCAGAAAGGTCAGGCGGCGCATCGTCACCTCCGGCGGCGGATTCTATGCGCCGGGCGGCCCGGCCCGGAGGAGCGCTTTGGTATTATTTTCGGCCCCGGGTCGCCGAAATCGGCATAAGGAGATTCATGTCCACCGCCGTCCTCGAAGACAAGACCGCCGCCCCCTCGGGACCGCGGTCAGTCGTCAATGATTTTTCGATCCACGTCGCCACGGCCAACGGATCGGGGAGCATGTCCTCGAACAACATTCTCATGCGGTCGATCTTCCAGATGGGGATCCCGGTCTCGGGCAAGAATCTCTTCCCTTCGAACATCCAGGGACTGCCGACCTGGTTCACGATCCGCGCTTCGCGCGAGGGATTCATCGCGCGCCGGCGCGACGTCGGCGTCCTCATTTGCATGAACCCGGAGACGGCCCACGAGGACGTCCGGACCGTGCACCCGGGCGCCGCGGTCGTCTACGAGGAAAGCCTGAACCTCAAGACGCTGCGCGACGACGTCACCTTCTATCCCGTTCCGTTCCAGAAGCTCGTCCTCGAGCTCGTGCACGACGGCAAGCTCCGCCGCCTCGCGATCAACATGATCTACGTCGGCGTCGCGGCCTGGCTTCTCGACATCGACATGGAGGAGGTCCGCCGGGCGGTCGTCAAGCAGTTCAAGGGCAAGGAGAAGGCCGTCGAGATCAACAACCGCGCGATCCAGGGCGGCTACGACTGGGCGGCCGCCAACCTGACCAAGTCCGACCCGTTCCGTCTCGAGCGCATGAACGCCACGGCCGGCAAGATCATCATCGACGGCAACGCCGCCTCGGCGATCGGCGCCGTGATGGCCGGCGTCGGCGTCGTCGCGTGGTACCCGATCACGCCGTCCTCGTCGCTCGCGGAATCGATCATCGAATACGCGAAGAAGCACCGGCGCGACCCGGTCACCGGAAACCCCACCTGCGCCATCGTTCAGGCGGAGGACGAGCTCGCGGCCGTGGGCATGGTGCTCGGCGCAGGCTGGGCGGGCGCGCGCTCCATGACGACGACTTCGGGCCCCGGCATCTCGCTCATGTCGGAGTTCGTCGGGCTCGGCTACTACGCCGAGGTCCCCGGCGTCATCGTGGACGTCCAGCGCGTGGGCCCCTCGACCGGCCTGCCGACGCGGACGATGCAGGGGGACATCCTCTCGACGTATTTCCTCTCCCACGGCGACACGAAGCACATCCTGCTCCTCCCGGGCTCGGTGCAGGAATGCTACGAGCTCACGATCGATGCGTTCGACCTGGCGGAGCGGTTCCAGACGCCCGTGTTCGTCATGACGGACCTCGACCTCGGCATGAACAATTGGATGGCCGACCCGTTCCCGTATCCCGAGAAGCCGATCGACCGGGGCAAGGTCATCCGGACCGAGGAAGAGCTCAAGGCGCACATCTCGAAGTTCAAGGAGTTCGCCCGCTACCGCGACGTGGACGGCGACGGCATCCCGTATCGCACCCTCCCCGGCCAGATCGACAACATGGCCGCGGCGTTCTTCACGCGCGGCTCCGGGCACACCGAGCGCGCGACTTACTCCGAGCGCCCCGAGGACTACCAGGCCAATATGGAGCGCCTCGCGCGCAAGTTCGAGACAGCGCGGCGCCACGTGCCGCGTCCGGTCCTCGACGGATCCGGCGCCCGCGTCGGCGTCCTCGCGTATGGCTCCTCCGACTTCGCGGTGCAGGAGGCGCGGTACCTGCTCGCCCGCAAGGGTCTGCGCACGGACTCGCTCCGGCTGCGCGCGCTCCCGCTGACTCCCGAGACCTTCGCGTTCATCGCCGCCCACGACCGCATCTACGTCCTGGACCAGAACCGCGACGGCCAGATGCACGACATCCTCCGGCTCGAGGTGCCCGACGCGCACGTCGCGAGGCTCCGCTCGATCCGCCACTATGACGGCTTCCCGCTCGACGCCGAAACGGTCGTCGAAGGCATCGAAGCCGGGGAGAAGAACTGATGGCCGCCGAAGCGCCTCCGAAGACCGCCCCCTCCAACCGCATCGGCCTCGGCGTCAAAGACTACGGCGGGCTGAAGTCCACGCTCTGCGTCGGCTGCGGCCACGACGTCATCACGCGCCAGATCACGCAGGCCCTCTACGAGATGGGCGTCGCGCCGTACAAGGTCGGAAAGATGTCCGGCATCGGCTGCTCGTCCAAGACGACGGCCTACTTCGCCGACCGCGGGCACGGCTTCAACGCCGTGCATGGCCGCATGCCGGCCGTCGCGACGGGCGCGGCGCTCGCAAACCCGCAGCTCCTGTACCTCGGCGTCTCGGGCGACGGAGACACGGCCTCGATCGGAGCCGGCCAGTTCGTCCACCTCCTCCGCCGCAACGTGCCGATGGTCTACATCGTGGAGAACAACGGCGTCTACGGCCTGACCAAGGGCCAGTTCTCGGCCACCGCGGACCTCGGCTCGCAGCTCAAGACGGGAGTCGTCAACGATCTGCCGGCCATCGACCTCTGTGCGATGGCGATCGAGCTCGGCTGCGGCTACGTGGCGCGGTCCTTCTCGGGCGACATGAAGCAGCTCGTGGCGCTCATCAAGGGCGCGATCGCGCATCGGGGCACCGCGCTCCTCGACGTGATCTCCCCCTGCGTGACCTTCAACAACCACGAGAGCTCGACGAAGTCGTACAAGTGGGCGAAGGACCACGAGGAAGCCATCCAGGAGATCGGCTTCGTGCCGTACTTCGAGGAGATCCACGTGGACTACGACGCCGGGACGACGCAGGACGTCAAGCTCCACGACGGCTCGCACATCCGGTTGAAGAAGCTGCGCGCGGACTACGACCCGACGCAGAAGAAGATGGCGTTCGAGCTGCTGCGCGAGGCGACGGAGAAGAACGAGTTCCTGACCGGCCTGATCTACGTCGAGCCGGAAAAGAAAGACTTCCTATCGCTCCTTGGCCTGGCGGACGAGCCCATCGCGACACTGCCGATGGAGCGCGTGCGGCCGCCCCGCGAGGCCCTGGCGGCGATGATGGAGGAGCTCCGGTAGCGGTCGGAAACGGGAAGATTCCTCTCCCCTCCCGCGTTGCGCCGGACGACCCCATGAGACTCTCGCCGCGCGCCGCGCTCGTCTTGGCCGCCCTGATGGCCGCGGCGCTGGTGCCGGCCGCCGACAAGTCCAACGTCAAGAAGAAGCCGACGCCGGCGGCGGCGCAGAACAACTGCAAGACCTGCCTCGAGCGGCGACCGATCCTCGACGGGTCGCGCTTCGGGGATCCCACGATCTACGAGGCGGACGCCCCGGCGGCCTACCGGGTCGCGCATGACATCCCCGCCACGCTCGACCGGCTCCACTGCTTTTGCGAGTGCGCCGAGAGCGCCCGTTTCCATCACAAGACACTCCTGACCTGCTTCACCGATGAACACGCCGCCGGCTGCGGCATCTGCGTCAAGGAGGCGCTCCTCGCGAGCGAGCTCAAGCAGAAGGGCGCGCCCGACGACGAGATCGTGAGCCTCGTCCACGGGATGTTCAAGACCGAGGGGCACCCGCCGATCCCGCCCCACGCGGCGCACTGACCGCGCCGGCGCCGCCCCCCGGACGGACCCCTACCGCAGCCGCTCGAGCGGCGTCCGGACTCCCGCCAGATCGTGGTAGCAGACGGCACCGCGGGCGAAGAAGTGGAGGACGGCCGACCGGCGCGACAGCTTGATGTTGCGCCGCGGCGAGCCGGCGTGGATGAGGTTGGCGTGCCAGACGAGCACGTCGCCCTTCTTCGGAAGGAAGGCCTCGCGAACGAGACCCTTGTCCGCGATGAGCTTCTGGATCGCGGGCTCGTAGCGCTGGTTGTAGACGTCGTATCCCTTCTCGCGGAACTCGGCCGCCGAGATTCCGAGGGACAGGCTCGACAGGTACGGCAGGCGGTGGCTGCCCGGGTAATAGACGACGGGGCCGCAATCGGGATGGATGTCCTCGAAGGCCACCCAGGCTGCCGCGAGATACCCGACCGGGTACGTCGTCATGTGGACGGCGTCGGAGTGCTCGCTCTGCTCGCTCCCCTTGTGCGAGACGAGGGTCTGGTACGGCACGGCCTCGCGCCCGAAGAGGAGCGACATCCAGCGCCGGAGGCTTTCGTCGCGCAGAAGCGCGTTGATCTCCGGAATCAGCAGGTGCGAGTCGAGCGACCGGCTCGGGTGCGGGTCCTCGGAATTGCGGAAGGGCTCCGGCTGGAGCGACAGCTTCCCCTCGGCGACGGCCTTCTCGTAGGCCGTCCATATGCCATCGAGGCGTGCGGCGTCGAAGAAACGCGGGAGCACGGCGAACCCCCGCGTCGCCCAGCCGCGGCAGACCTCCGCCTCGCCCGTCGTCAGCTTGCCCGCCGCGAGGCGGCGATCGATCCGGGCGAGCGCGTCCGGCTCGTCGAGCCAGGGACGCGGACCCGAATCCGGGAAGCTCTCGAGCTTGAAGTCGCCGATCGCGTCGAGATCGACCGGCTCGTCCGCGAAGTACCGGGCCCGGAAGCTCGCCTTCGCCGGATCGAACGAGCGCAGGTACGCTCCGGTCCACCGAAGGCGCTCGGAGAATTCGCGGCGAAATTCTCGAAGCATTCGGCTAGCCCGCCGCGGGCGTGTGTCCCGACGCGGGCTTTTCCGCCTGTGACGGCGCGTTGAGCGGCCCGGGACCCGCCGACCGGTCGGCGAGCGCCGCCGCCTTCTCGCGGAGCTTCGACCGCTCGCCGTCGCCCGGCACGACCGGAGCCGACGATGCGTCGGTCGGCGGGTTGGTCCCGTCGCCCGGGTAGTACGGCCGGTAGCCATAGCCGTCCTTGACCGGAAGGCCCGGCTTCTCGATGAGCTTGTCGATCCCGAAGACCGCTTCCTCCCGGGAGAAGAACGCCAGCTCGTAATTGCGCGTCATCCAGATCGCGTCCTTCGGGCAGGCGTCCACGCAGAAACCGCAGAAGACGCAGCGGAGCATGTCGATGTCGAAGACGACCGGGTACTTCTCGTACGCCACCTTCGGATGCTCGCCCGCCACGATCGTGATGCACTCGGCCGGGCAGGCCTGCTGGCACATGTAGCAGGCGACGCACTTCAATGATCCGTCCTCGCGCGTCTTCAAGATGTGCTTGCCGCGGAAGCGCCCCGAGTAATCTCGCTTGCGCTCCGGGTACAGGATCGTCGGCATCCGCTTCATGTCCGCCAGGTTCCGGACGAGGTGGCGCAGCGTGACGCCCATGCCGCGGAGGATCTCGGGCAGGTAGAGGCGCTGCCAGAACGTCAGCTTCGCGGGAGACTGGCGGGAGACGTCGACGACGCCGCTCATCGGTCGAGCTCTCCCGCGATGACGTTGAGCGTCCCGAGCGTCGCGATCATGTCCGAGACCGTCCCGCCCAGGATGATCTTCTCGAAGGCCGCCATGTTCGGAAAGCACGGCGGCCGCACCTTCAGCCGATAGGGCCCCCCGCGGCCGTCGGAGACGGCGTAGAAGCCCAGCTCGCCGTTGACGCCCTCGATCCACTCGTAGCGCTCGCCGGCCGGCACGCGGATGCCCTCCATCACGAGCTTGAAGTGGTAGATGAGCGATTCCATATCGTGGTACACGGCGTCCTTGGGCGGCAGGACGACGCGCCAGTCGTCGGCGTTGACGGGGCCCTTCGCCGGAAAGATGTCGAGGGCCTGGCGGATGATCTTCAGCGACTGCCGCATCTCCTCGATCCGCACGAGGTACCGGGAAAAATTGTCGCCGTCGTTGGCGACGGGGACGTCCCAGTCGAACTTGTCGTAGAAGTCGTACGGCCGCGCGCGGCGCACGTCGTACGGCACGCCCGAGGCGCGGAGCATCGGGCCCGTGAGCCCCCACGCGATTGCCTGCTCCTTCGTGACGACGCCCGTGCCCTGGAGCCGGTTGCGGACGATGCGGTTGTTGCGCACGAGCCGCTCGACGTCCTCCAGGAACCGCGGAATGAGCTCGAGGAGCTCCCGGCAGCGCGGCACGAAATCGTCGGGCACGTCGATCGCGAGCCCGCCGACCCGCACGTAGGAGACGGTCAGGCGCGCGCCGCAGCAGGCCTCGATCAGGCTGTAGAAGCTCTCGCGGGGCTGGTACAGATAGATGAACGCCGTCAGCGCGCCGATGTCGACGAGGTTCGCGCCGACGCAGACCGCGTGATCCACGATGCGCGAGAACTCGGACAGGATCGTGCGGACGAGCTGCCCGCGCTCGGGGATCTCGACGCCGAGCATCTTCTCGACGGTGCGCACGTAGCCGACACCGTTGACCATGGCGGAGACGTAGTTGAGGCGGTCGGCGTACGGGATGACCTGGTTCCAGTGGTGCGTCTCGGCCATCTTCTCGAAGCAGCGATGCAAGTAACCGATGATCGTCTCGGCCCGGATGATCCTCTCGCCGTCGAGACGCGCGAGGAGATGGATGATCCCGTGCGTCGCCGGATGCGATGGGCCGATCGACAGCGTCTGCGTTTCGAAGTGGCCCGCGCGCTCGCCGATCTCCTTCGCCCACTCCGGAATCCGGAGATCCTGCTCCTCGTAGAACCAGCGCTGGCCGGGCGCATAGTCCTTGCGCAGCGCGTGCCCGACGAACGCGTCGTGGCACAGGAGACGGTGAAGGTTGGGGTGGCCCGTGAAGTCGAAGCCGAAGAGGTCGTAGGCCTCGCGCTCGTACCAGTTGGCCGCCGGCCAGATCGATTCGACGCTCGGCAGCTCCGGCCGCGCGTCGTCGGGCAGCGCCACGCGGACGCGCGCATGCGCGTTGCGGGTGAGCGAGTGCAGGTGCGCGACGGCCTCGAAGCGCGTCTTCGCCCCCGGGCGCCGGAGGTTGTCGACGCCCGCGAGATCCAGGAAAAGGTCGTAGCGGCACTCGGGATCGTCGCGAAGGAACCGCGCGACCGCGAGCCAGTCGGCCGGTGCGACCTCGAGGGTCGGAAGGTCCCGATCCTGAACGGCGACGCGGCCGGCGAGCGGCGAGGACGCCAGGCGCTCCGAAAGCTTCTCGGCCGCGGCCGAGAGAACCGGCGCCGCCGCCGTGCTCACGAAGGCTGCTCCGCGGCGAACCGGGCGGAGCGGCTGTCCCTGGACTTCTCCCCCGAGGCGATCTTCTTCTGGAGCTCGATGATCGCGTAGATGAGCTCCTCGGGAGTCGGCGGACAGCCCGGCACGTACACGTCCACCGGCACGATCTCGTCGATCCCCTGCGTCACGTGGTAGGCGCGGTAGAAGCCGCCCGACGACGCGCAGACGCCCATCGAGATGACCCACTTGGGCTCGGGCATCTCGTCGTAGATCCGACGCAGGATCGGCGCCATCTTGTCGGTCACCGTGCCCGCCACGATGAGGAGGTCGGCCTGGCGCGGCGAGAACCGGATCACCTCGGAGCCGAACCGGGAGATGTCGTAGTGCGCCGCGGCGACGGACATGAACTCGATGCCGCAGCAGGCCGTGGCGAAGGGGAACGGCCAGAGAGAGTTCTTCCGCGCCCAGCCCACCATCGTCTCGAGCCGGGTCGTCAGGAAATCCGTGCCTCCCCCGCCGCCGGTCGTCTTGGGGTCGAAGGCCGGGAGCTTCGGCTTGCCGAAGGCCATCGCTCGCATTCTATATCCGTCGCCTGCACTTGCTCGCGAGCCTGCCTTCGGCATCGGGTCGCGGCTCGTCCGGATGCGGACTCGACCGCGACCCTGGCCCGCTCGCTGCGCTCCGGCTCCCGCGACGCGATTCGTTTCGCTTGGTGACCTTCGCGAAACTCCGTCGCGTCGCGAACGGCGGTCGCCGCTACCCGAAATTCACGGTGTACGCGAGCGACCGCAGGTCCTTCATCCGGTCGAGGTACACGAAACCGTCCAGGTGATCGATCTCGTGCTGCAGAACCCGCGCGTGATAACCGGAAGCTTCGAAGGTGATCGGCCGGCCAGTACGGTCGAGCGCGTGGACGCGGATCGTCTCGAATCGCGGCACGACGCCGCCCCAGAGGAAGGGAACGGACAGGCAGCCCTCGGAGTCCTCCTCGCGGCTCTGCCCCACCCCCTCGTAGGTCGCGTTGAAGAGAGCGGTCAGCGGGACCTCGGGCTCCTGGCGCTTGCGCTTCTCGGGATGGACCTCGTACAGGAACACCCGCAGCGGCGTGAAGACCTGCGGCGCGGCGATCCCCGTCCCGTCGTACTCGCGCATCGTGTCTTCGAGGTCCGAGAGGAAAGGCTCGTAGTCGCCCCGCGCGACCGCCTCCGCGTCGACGGCAGTGGATTTCTGACGCAGCGTCTTCACGCCGAGCTTGGCGACTTTGAGGATCATGAAGAAAAGCTATCAGCTCTCAGCGGTCAGCTCTCAGCCGACCTCGCCTCAGTTCTCCGGCTGAAAGCTGATGGCTGATGGCTGATGGCTCTCGATGGTGCCCAGGGACGGAATTGAACCGCCGACACACGGATTTTCAGTCCGTTGCTCTACCGACTGAGCTACCTGGGCGCGCCGGGGCGCGAAAGTCTAGCCGAAAGCGACCCCTCGAACAACCTCG
>Ga0335080_10006549_pt1 | contig 12040 bp, 12 predicted proteins | sample Lox_Sample_34_FD_206720 | JGI IMG/M metagenome (GOLD analysis project Ga0335080, IMG submission 206720) | Soil microbial communities from Loxahatchee National Wildlife Refuge, Florida, United States - Lox_Sample_3.4 | ecosystem: Environmental > Terrestrial > Soil > Wetlands | place: USA...
GTACTCGCGCGCCAAGCTGGCGCCGATGGTCTTCATCTCGGCGTCCGCCCGCGCCAGCGTCACACCCGGCTTCAGGCGCGCGATCACCATCCAGTTGTGCCTGCCGCGATTGGCCAACTCGGCGGGGGTGTAGGCGGCGCCGAGTGGAGTCCAGGCCTCGCCTACCCTGCCGCTGTATTCACCCGGAGGTTCACTGCCGGCGCGTAGCACGCCGATGATGGTGTGCGGCTGCGGCCCCAACAAAATAGCCTTACCCACAATAGCCGGATCCGCGCCGAACCGCCGCCGCCACAATCCCTCGCCGATCAGTGCGACCCTGGGTGCTCCCGGGCGATCCTCATCGTCGCGGAAGATACGCCCCAGCAGCGGACGCGTGTGCAGAGCACGCAACACGCCGGCGGTCAGGAAGCTTCCAGCGACGACTTCCGGCGCGCCTTGCCCCAACAGCCGGTAGCCTTGTTCCTCCAACGCTCCCATGTCCTCGAACGAGCGGCTGCGCGCCTTCCAATCCGCATAATTTGCCGGCGCCACGGGACTATCGTGCGTCCCGAAAAATGGGGCGCTTTCCCACACCAGCACCAGCCGGTCCGGGTCCTCGTACCCGAGCGGACGGAGCAGAACCGCATTTATCAGGCTGAAGACCGCGCTGTTGGCTCCGATCCCGATCGCCAGCGTAGCAGTCGCGACCAGCGTGAAGCCCGGCGACTTAAGCAGACCTCGAATGGCGTAGCGCAGATCAAGGCTGTTCAACATATTCCGGACAATTTAGTCTGCAATGCTGCTTCCAGGGCGGCCGTGGATTCAGATGGGTTTAGAGACGAGGGCACAGGAGTATATTGTCCGAATTTGGGACGAGATGCCCGCTGGGGGACGGAGCGCACTCTTCTTACTGCTGGTCCAGGAAATCCACGATGATGGGGTTCAGCCAGCCGGGCCGCTTCTGAAACGTGAAATGATCGGTCGCCGGCAGAATGGCGAGCCGGGCGCCGGGGATCATGCGGAAGATGCGCGTGGTCTCCTCCACGCGCGTGAAGTCCCGGTCCCCGGCGACGATGAGCACTGGCGCTCGGATGGTCTTCAGGTCCGCCTCCGAGATGCCCCAACTCGGCTTGCTCCACATCGCCTTGATCTTTTCAAAGAACACCGGCCAGTGCTGCGCGCCATCTGGAGAGAGACGCGCGTATTCCTCACGTACGGTCGCCGGCCAGCGGTCCGCGGAAAGCGACTGCATCGCCCGCTGCGCTTGCGCGTCCGCGCCCAGGCCCACCCCGGACGCAATCACCCGCCGCACCATCGCCGGATGCGTGAACGCCAGCCGCAGCGCCAGTTGGCCACCGTCGCTCCACCCGACGAGGTCCGTATTCTGAATCCCGAGTTTCGCGAGCAGCGCCGCGGTGTCCTCGGCCATGCTTTCATACGACAATTCCCGGCCGGCTACGTCCGGCGTGTGGCCGTGCCCCATTTGCTCGATTCCGATTACGCGATGGCTCGGCGCCAGCACGGGAATCTGTTCGGCGAACGAGGCCTGGATGGTCGACGTGCCGCCGTGCAACAACACCACGGGACGGCCTTCGCCGTGGACCTCGTAATACAACTTGATGCCCCGGACTTCGGCATATTCCGCCGGCGCCGGCAACCAGAGCAGCAGTCCGAGCAGGATGGGACGCATCATGAACCGAGTCTATCAGACAGATCGCGCTGGCTAACTCGGCCACAGCCGCTGCAGGTGTTCGATCCGCGATAACCCGGCCCGATGAGCACCTTCCACGGCACTGGCGTACTCGGCCCTGCTGACATGCCGGTTGATCTCGACAAACTGCGCCACGGATACGCGCCCAGCCGGGTAATATTGGCTCATCAGGTTGACGTATGTGTCGGTCGAGATCTCCCTGGCGAGAAAGTCCATGATTGACTCCGTCCCCGCGATCCCGCCGGGCATCACCAGGTGGCGCACGAGCACGCCGCGCTTCGCCAGCCCTTGCTTGTCGCACTTTAACACGCCTGTCTGGCGGTGCATCTCGCGGATGTTGCGGCGTGCCGCATCCGGATAGTCCTTCGCCTTAACGTACTGAAGGGAAGTCTTACTGTCCCAGAATTTGAAATCCGGCATGTAGATATCCACGATGCCCTCCAGCAGTTGCAGGCTATCGAGCGAATCGTATGCCGAGGTGTTGTAGACAATAGGCAGCCGCAGGCCCCGTTCCGCCGCAATGGCCAGCGATTCGATTATCTGCGGCACCACGTGCTCCGGCGTCACAAAATTGATGTTGTGGCAGCCGGCGGCCTGTAACTCCAGCATCATCCCGGCGAGTCGTTGGGGCGATGCTTCAGGGCCGCGCTCCGCCTGGCTGATGTCGTAGTTCTGACAGAAAACGCACCGCAGGTTGCACATGGCGAAGAATATCGTGCCGCTGCCGCGCCAACCCCGCAGACAGCTTTCCTCACCGTAGTGTGCGAAGTAGCTGCTGACCTGGGCATATCGCCCGGTGTGACACGCTGCCGTCTTGTTGGCGATGCGGTCTACACCGCAATCCCGCGGGCAAACCAGGCAATGGCGCAAGCGTTGCACGGCCTCGTCCGCGCGTCGCCGTAACTCACCCGAACGGTGCAAAGTCAGATACGCCGGCTCGAACTCATCGCTGGGAATGAGGAACCTTTCCGCAGCGGACGCCGCGCTGGCCATGCGGCGATTGTAGCGCACTGAGGTCAAAACGCCGCGGACATCGCTTTCATCATCCGATAGCCGAACTCCAAGCCATCGTAGAAATCGGCGGTGCGGATTCGTTCGTCCTTGCCGTGGGCGCGAATGTCGTCGAGGTCGTAGAACATCTGCGAGATACCGTACGTCGGGATTCCGCTCGCGCGCAAGAGCTTGCCGTCCGTGCCCCCGGTCTCCATTACGGGAACCACCGGCAAGCCCGGCCAAAGGGAACCGACGATCTGCCCAACCCGGCTCATCACGGCGGGATTCAGGGGCGAAGCAACGTTCGGCTGCAGCGGGATCTTCACTCCGATCTCGATGGCCGGGCCGGCCGCTTCCTTGAGTCGCGCTTCCACTTCCGATGCTGTCTCCCCCGGCAGCAACCGGCAGTTGACCGTGGCCATAGCGGTCTGAGGCAGGGCATTGTCGGCGTGGCCGCCGGACAGCATGGTGGCGACACAGGTGGTATGCAACAGAGCGTTTTCGTAAGGGTTCCTGGAAAGCCGGGCGGCGGCCTGCGGATCCGGCGGATCCTGGGCGACAGCGCGCCGGTCGGTGGCGTCCTGGCCCGTAGTGAGTTCGGCCGTCCGCAAGAAGTAGCCTCTTGTGACCTCGTTCAAGTGGACTGGGAACTGCACCTCTCGTATCTTCAACAGCGCCGCGGCCAATTCGTAAATTGCATTTTCACGGCGCGGCAGCGAGCTGTGACCGCCGGGGTTGCGGGCAGTCAGCAGGAACGAAGCGTAGCCCTTCTCGGCGGCCTGCACCGAGTAGAGTTGCCGGTGGCCGTTTTGTGCCTGCCCACCGCCAGCGTCGGTATTCACACACAGTTCCGCATCGATCAGGGCCCGCCGGTTCTTCAGTAACCAGTCCACGCCGTTGGGTCCGCGGCCGCCTTCTTCATCGGCGGTTAGAGCCACGATTAAGTCACGGTCCCCACGGAAGCCCTCCCGCTTTAGCCGAATGAAGTTGGTGACCAGGAGAGCCGCGTCACCCTTGATATCCTGGGTGCCGCGTCCATAAAAGTAGCCCTCCTTTTCGGTCAGTTGAAACGGATCGAAGCTCCAGTCTTCGCGGCGCGCTTCGACCACGTCCAGATGCGCCAGGAAAAGAACGGGCCGGGCTGTGCCCGTACCACGCAGTCGGGCGACGAGGTTGCCTTTCTTGGGCGCGGGTGCGATCACCTCGACATCTTCCGGAGAAAAACCCGCCTCGCGGAGCCGTCGGGCCACGGCTTGCGCCGCTGCCGTATTGTCTCCGGCCGAGTCAGTGGTGTTGATTTCAATCAACTCCTTCAGCACCGCGCGTGCCGTAACGCGGAATGCTTCTTCCGCTTGAATGCCGGCGATCAGCAGCAGGGAGAAGAGCAGCCGTTTCACTGTGGCGGTCTCGCGATGGCGTGTGTGCACATGGGTTCTATTTTAAGGCGTGCTAAGCACAGTGGCAGGTGACTGTCTGGACGGAGGCGCGTGCTAGAATCCCTGTAGCCGGGACTCCCATGTCTACGCCGATCTCGATCGAGGCCAACCGTGGGGCGATCAGGGAGGAACTGCAGCGGATTCTAGCCAGCCCGCTTTTCCGAAGGAGCCGGAGATGCGGTCCCCTGCTTGAGTACGTGGTGATGGAGACCATCGCCGGGCGTGGTGAGAGCCTGAAGGAGCGCAGCATCGGCGTGGCGGTCTTTGGCAGAACGCTCACCTACGACACCAACGAAGACCCTATCGTGCGGACGTCGGCCGCCGAGGTGCGCAAGCGGATCGCACAGTATTATCACGAGGCTGGACACGAGACGGAAATCCGCATCGAGCTGACCGCGGGTTCCTATATGCCGGAATTCCGTGTTCCGGAGGCTGCGGCACCGGCGGTACGCTCGCGAATGCGTCTTCCACGCCGCAAGCTTCTGATTGCGGCGGCGGTTGCGGCAGCCGCCATACTGTCGGCGATGGCGCTGGCACCGATCAGAGAATCACCAGCGCAGGCGTTCTGGGCGCCTCTGCTGCGTGCCGGCACCGTGATTCTGGCCATGGGGGACACCAGCGAACTCATCGGAGCCGAGACTCCGGCCGTGGTGAGCGGTCCGAGCTTTGCGCAGACCAGTCAGGGCGACAAGGTCGGCTTCGTGGATGGTATGGCCATGGCACGCGTGGCGGCGCTGCTGCGGGCGCATGGAAGTGGATTCGAGATCCGCCGGGCCGGATCGCTGACCTTGCAGGACATGCGGCGTGCACCGGCCGTGTTGATTGGAGAGATGAACAACCCCTGGGCCAAGCTGGTTGAGGGCGCGATGCGATACCGGTTCGTCTGGGACCAGGCAGCGTCCATGGTCACGTTGCAGGACCGGCAGCATCCGGAACAGGCATTGTGGCAACTGAACTGGAATACGCCGTACGCCGGACTCAAGGAGGATCGGGCGATCATTTCGCGGGTGGTAGATCCCCGCACGGAGAACGCCATTCTGGTCCTGGCGGGATGCGGGAGGGACGGGACGGCGGCGGCGGGCGAGTTCGTGACCGAGCCGAAATATCTCGCGCTGCTGGCGGCCCGGTTGCCGCGCGGCTGGAGCCGCAAAAACTTGCAGGTCGTCCTTGCGTCCGACCTGATTAACGGCCACGGAGGGCCACCCCGAATCGTCACCACGCACGTCTGGTAGCCGTACGAACCGTACGCTACGGGGATGTATGTCGCTGATGGCGAAGCGGTTCTGATTTGCATGCCGTAACGTACCTATCCGCCTCAGCGGCCGGGGCGTAAGCTTGATGCATGACGCACGCGCGATTCTCGCGAAGGTACTTCTTCTTCGGAGCCTTGCTGGCTCCTGCCATACCATCGGCCGGCGCCTCGGCCGCGTCTTCACTGAAACGAGCCGGGTACAAGTCTCCCAATGAACGGCTGGACATTGCCTGCATCGGCGCCGGTGGCCGGGCGCCCACGAACATCGCGGGCTGCGCCGCCACCGAGAATATCGTGGCGTTCGCCGATGTGGACGACGCTACCGCCGCGCCGACCTACAAGCTCTACGAAAAGGCCGCCCGGTACCGCGACTTCCGCCGCATGCTGGATAAAGAAGGCGGCAACATCGACGCGGTGATCATCACCACGCCGGACCACACCCACGCCGTCGCGGCTATCGCCTGCATGGAGTGCGGCAAGCACGTTTACGTGGAGAAGCCCCTGACGCGCACAATTTGGGAAGCGCGGTTTCTGGCGCAGGCGGCCGAGAAATACAAGGTCGCCACGCAGATGGGCAACCAGGGTTACTCGTACGAGGGCGCGCGCATCGCGGCGGAGATCATCTGGTCGGGCGAGATCGGCAACGTGCGCCAGGTGCGGGCCTGGACCGACCGCCCGATCTGGGATCAGGGAATCATGACCCTGCCCCCGGAAGAGAAAGTGCCGGAGACGCTGGATTGGGATCTCTGGCTGGGCCCGGCGGAGATGCGGCCATTCAGTTCAGCCTACTGCCCGTTCCAGTGGCGTGCGTGGTTTGATTTCGGCAGCGGCGCATTGGGGGACATCGCCTGCCACGCTCTCGGAGCTGTGAACATGGCCTTACGACTGGGTGCGCCAAGTAGCGTCGAGGTGGTGAACCAGGAGGGCCGCAGCCCGTACACGTTCGCCCGTCGCGCCGAGACGCATTTCCAGTTTCCTGCGCGTGGCGCTATGCCGCCGGTAACGATCATCTGGACCGATGCGTGCGCCGACGGACCACCGTGGCGTCCGCCCGATCTTCCGGCAAATGAGCGCTTGATCGGGGGCGCCGGGTCGTTCGGCGCCGATGGGGCGATCTATACCGGCGGCGGGCCTGTGAAGCCGGGTAGTGCCCCGTCATCGGCGCCGCCCACGGGTCCGTTTGCGAAGTTCTACGCGCGCATGCGCAAGTCGCCGGATGCCAGCGGGGCCATCTTCATTGGCGACAAGGGTTACCTCACCTCCGACAACTACGGTGCGAACGTGCGGTTACTGCCGGAGAGCCGTCACAAGGCCTACACGCTGCCGCCGCAAGTCTTGACGCGTTCGCCGGGGCACTACCGGGATTGGATCCGCGCCTGCAAAGGCGGTGAGCCCGCCTGCTCCAACTTTTCGGTCGCGGGTCCGTTCACCGAAATCGTGCAATTGCGCGCTTCGAGGGCAAGTTGGAGTGGGACAGCGAGAAGATGCGCGTGACCAATCGCGCCGATGCCAATGAATACGTCCGGCCCAAGGCGCGCAAGGGCTGGCAGATTGGGTAGGGGGGCATATGTCCGAACAGAAGCATGAGAGTCTCAAGCTGAATCGGCGGGCGCTGATGCGTGCCGGGGCTGGGCTGGTGACCGGGTCCACGCTGGCGAGTCTGCCGGCGCCAGCGGGAGGTGAAGGGGCAAAGCCCGCGGAGTATGTACGTGCCAGACTGCCAACCGCCTGGCTGAAGCAGCATACCGTCCGCGGCGGCGACGAGACGGCTATCGGCGGCGGCGGTCCGACCGGGTCGCAGCACCGCCTGAGCAGCCTGATCAATCAAGACGAGGGGCTGGCCAACGCGCGGTTGGACGGCCGCGCCGGCTGGCAGATTCTGATCAAAGAGCCCGGATACCGGGGCATTCCTTTATGGGCGGTGAAGGCCATCGACCTTCGCATCGATGGCACGCCGGTCGCGGAGGACGACATCGTTTTCCTCCTCAACAATGTCCGCTACCGAATCGCGGATCTGCAGAAACAGGTGGGCGCACAGTGGTGGGTGTTCGATTGGGCCACACTGTTCGTGCCCAAAGAAGGCGGACTGGCGGACGGCGAGCACGAAGTGGAGGTGAAGATGACTTACATCTCCATGTACGGCTCCGATGGCAGCACCACCAGCGTCGCCGCCAAACAACGCATGAGCTTGCGCAAGCCGGAGATCGGATAAGGAGCAACCCATGGCCAAACCATTTCGTGTCGGCGCATCGCTGTTCAGCCTGCAACTGGAGTACATCAACTGCCAGTGGTCGTTCGAGGATTGCATGCAACTGGCCGCGCTGACCGGCGGCGACAAGGGCGTCGAGCTCGTCGGTCCCATGCATCACCGCTGCTGGCCGGGCCTTTCCAGGGAGTTCGAGCGGCAGTTCAAGAGCGGGTGCGAGCGCTGGGAAGTCATTCCCACTTCCTACGGCAGTTACGCCGAGATGAATATGTACGTGGACTTGGACAGCCGCTTCGAATTCCACGTGCTGCAGATGAGGACGTCCAGACAGCTTGGGTTTCCTCTGATGCGGGTGCAGAGCCCGGGCGTCGATCCGATACTGGAGCGGCTCGCCCCGGTCGCCGAGAAGATGAAGCTGAAGCTGGCGGTCGAAATAACGCTGGGCGCCAACCTGATGAACCCCGAAGGCACGTTCATCGAGACGGTGAGAAGAATCAATTCGCCGTACGTGGGCCTGAACCCGGACTGCAACATGTTCGAGGATCGCCGCAAGGAGCGCGGCGGGCGCGGGCCGGTGGGGGGGGTGCCGCCTCCCTACGGGCCTCCTACGCCCGGCCCGCGCCCCATCCCTGCCGCCGACTACCGGCGGCTCGCGGACGTCATGCCGTGGATGATGCACATGCACGGGAAATTTCATTGGGCCGAAAACGGCGAGATCCCGGCGGTCCCGTTCGACAAGATCACGGAACTGCTGTTGAATGGCGGATTCCCGGGCTGGATGTCCACCGAGTTTGAGGGAGGCGAGTTGGGCGAGTATCCGAACTCGTTTGAAGTGGTGAAGGTGCACCACGCGATCGTCAAACGGGCCATCGCGCGGTACGCTCACGCTTAGGAGATCAAAGTATGTTGGGACAGAACCGAATTTCCAGGCGGGCGCTCATGTCAGCCGCCGGCACGGCGACTGGCGGGCTGGCTTTGCCGGCATTGGCGGCGCCCGCGCCAGCCGTGCCGCCGGCTGTGAAGCAGACACAGCGCAAGGCAAAGGATCGCGGATTCCTGGCGGATGAAGGGCTTCGCAACGTGCGCGACGGCCGGCGCGGTTTTCAGCTCAAGGTCAGACTTACGAGTTACCGGTCTCTCCCCCTGTCGTGCATCGAAGGGATCAAGCTGAAGGTCGATGGCGAAGAGATCGATCCGAAAAGCCTGGTGCTGACACTCAATAACTACAGCCACAAGCTGGACGAACTGCCGCGCTTGAGTCACGTCTGGTGGTTCATTCTGGATTACGGCGAGTTATTCGTGCCCCGTGAGACACCCCTGGCGCCGGGAGAACACGAGATCGAGGGTACCCTGATCACGGTCGAGCCTTACATGACCGCCGGACGATTCTCCTTCTACTGGACGTCGAAGAAGCGCCTGGCGCTGGAGGCGGACCTGTGAGCACCAACACGTTTCGCGTGGGCGTGACGCTGCACAGCTTCACCAACGAATACTGCTCGTTTCAGTGGTCCTTTGAAGATATGATGCAGCGGGCCGCGCTGCTGGGCGGCGGCGTGGAGATTGTCGGTCCGGCGCATCATCGCGGGTTTCCGGAGGTGACCGAGGAATTCGAGCGCGCGTTCAAAAGCTCCGTGGAGAGAAACGGACTGACGCCGACTTCGTATGGGAGCTACGCCGACCCTTTCATGCTGCCGGGGCGTGACCTGACTCACGATGAACTGGTGGAATACACCATCCCGCAGTTGAAGGGCGCGGCCAGGTTGGGGTTCCCGGTCGTGCGCCTGCAATACTTTGTTCATCCTGTAGCCGAGCGGCTATTGCCTTACGCCGAGAAATACAACCTGAAGATGGGTTATGAGCTGCACACGCCGCTCATGATTGAAGCGCCGCTGACGCAGGCGTTGATCGCGCAGGTGGAGCGGCTCTCCTCGCCGCACCTGGGCCTGATTCCGGATGCCGGTATCTTCACGCGGTCTATTCCTAAGTTCCGGATCGAGGGCGCGCGGCGCGCCGGAGTCAGCGAGCAGTTACTGCAGCGCGCGGTAGAACTGTGGAAGGCGAAGGTCGAGCTGAACCAGGCTCGGGCGGAACTGAAGTTGCTCGGGGCGGATGATCGTACCTTCGTCACCATGGAGATTTTCTGGGGCTCGTTCGGGCACTCAGATCCGGCCTCTCTGGCGCGGATTATGCCGTTCATCGTTCACACGCACGGCAAGTTCTTCAGCATTGTAAATGGCGATGAGCCTGACGTGAGATACGAAGAGCACGTGAAAGCACTGATTGCGGGCGGATACAAGGGGTGGATGTCGAGCGAGTACGAGGGGCCGGACACGGATTCCTTCGAGGTGGTAAAAGCGCACCAGGCGATGGTGCACCGCTATATCGCGAAATACGTGAAATCCTGAACTGCTCCTCAGGTGACCGCACCGAAGACGCGGACAGCCGCGCGAACACCGCTCGCTGTTGCCCGAACAGCCTGGCTGAGAACGCGCGTCTCGGCGCCGTACAAAACTCAGCCAGGTCGCGGTCGAACATCACCCGGCGGCCGCGAAGGACGAAAATCTTCCGTTCGATGGCCTCGATCATCACAAGGTCCTGGGCCTTCGATCGCATACTTCGCTCCTTCCTGGGAACCAGTGAGACCTTCGAGGGTTGGCCGCCTTGCTCCGCCTACGGCCGCTTGTGCGTAGGGCGGTTCATGGTTTCGATTTCTTGGCCCGGTCGTAGTCCTCGAGGAGCCGCTTAGTGATCTTATCCGCTACATCGGCGCTGGCGCCGTGGAACTTGCCGCCCATGCTTTCCTGCGTGGTCGACCAGATGACATCGCCGTCTTTGTTGACCAGGCGCACGGCGGCGTTGGCCTCGTGGCGGCGCTCCACCGAATGGCTGGATTCGTTCTCGCCGGCTCCCACGCCGATGTTCCGGCCGTCGCTTTCGTACGCCCGGGTGCCGCCGCGTACTGCCGTGGCTTCGTCGCTGTGATGGGATCCCAGGCTGCTGTGCACGTTCAGGCTGTCGCTGGAAGAATGCACTTCATTGAATACCAGGTCCTCGGCCGAGCCGCGCAGGATGGCGTCGGCCCGCTCCTGGTTTTCAGTGATTACGAACAGCTTGGAGCCTTGCAGGCCGTTGATGATCATATCGCGCATTTGCGCCGCGGTCTCTCCGCCCCCGAAACGGTCGACGAACACGCGCCGCACGCCGAGCAACTGCCGTAAGTTGTCGTCGTCCGCTACGGAACGCGGCGCAGGCGGAGCGGGAGGCGGGTCCGACGTTGCGCACATCATAGCGGCAAATAAGTACAGTGCAGCGGTCATTTTCTAGCCCCTCCCTTTGCGCGCCTCGTCGTCGGTGTATTCCACCCGGCGGCCGGTCTTGGCCTCCAGTTCGGCCAGCACGGCGCGCACATCGCCCTTGCCCACTTGGAGGACCAACGCCTGCTGATGCCCGTTGGCATCCGTGTAACCGACGGTCACGAAGTGTTTGCGCGCCTTACTCAGCAGAATGATCGGTGAGATGAGGATGGCTTCGGCATACCGCCGGCTCACATGCTGCCCGTACTCCACGGTGTTCACCCTGTCGTACGGCACATGCAGCGTCAGCCAGCGGGTAATGAACAAGAGTTCCTCCTGTCCGGTCAAGTCGATGCGCACATCGCACTTCTTCGGGAAGTCAGGCACCGTGGTGCCGGTCAGGTACGCGCGCGTGCCCATCTGAGCTCCCGCGGCCCCGGACACAAAAAGGAGCAACACTCCCGCTATTTTGGGCAGAATTGTCATTGCGCAAAATAGTGGCGGAACCTCGCTGATTGTCTCAGCGCTTCGCCGGTGTCGTCTCGGCCAGCAAGCCGTCGATAATGGTACTCAACCCATCGCCTTCGAAAATGTTCTTGCTGTCGAAGCCGTAGGCGAAATCGTGGCGAATCTTGCCTTTGCCGTCGATGACGAACAGGTGTGGCACATTCACCGTGGGGTTCGCCGGAGTGACTTTAAGATACGACGCAGACACCTGCCCGCAGTCGAACAGCAGCGGATAGGTCACGTGGTGTTCCGTCGCGAAGCGCGCCACCGTCGTTTGGTTGTCGGGCGGGATGGTGATGGACATAATCGCTACCCGGTTGCCATATTTGCTCCGCACCTTTTCCAACACATCGGCGAGCGCAGCGCAATGCGGGCAGCGGGTCTGGATGATGTCGAGGACCACGATTCTGCCCGCGTAATCCTGGGGGTCGTGCTGGTTGCCGAGCAGGTCCGGAAGCGAAAAACCCGGCGCGCGGCGGCCCGAAAGCTCGCCCGAGGCGGAAAGAAGCCCAACGAAAGCCAGCAAGCCGAGAGCAAGTCGCATCAGAACAAAGTTAACACGCGGCGGCGGCCAGCCTGCGCAATGACTCGGTATACGGCGCCCGAGCCACCCCTCGCTCGGTGATGATCGCCGTTACGTAGCGGTTAGGCGTGACATCAATA
>Ga0335080_10006551_pt1 | contig 12037 bp, 3 predicted proteins | sample Lox_Sample_34_FD_206720 | JGI IMG/M metagenome (GOLD analysis project Ga0335080, IMG submission 206720) | Soil microbial communities from Loxahatchee National Wildlife Refuge, Florida, United States - Lox_Sample_3.4 | ecosystem: Environmental > Terrestrial > Soil > Wetlands | place: USA: Florida...
GAGAGAGGGTAAGGCTGCCAGCGAAACGCTCTTTGGGGGGACCGTAAGGTTCCAAATGGGGGGAGACCGGGCCGAGTTGATGGCGGCGTTGTTACTCGTTTGCGTTCCAGGGACGTTCGGCTCTGGCTGTGGCGCGTTGGGTCCCGGGGACGGCGCGGTCTTTGCGGTAATAGTAGTTGGCGTAAATCTGGTTTACTTCTTCTTCGGCGTTCAAGACCATGCCGAGGATCTGGCCAGGCTTGAACAGTCCAATCGCTTCGGCCACGGCTTCGCGGGGAGTGGCGCCGGCGCGAGCCACGAGCAGCACTCCATCAGCGTGCGCCTTCAAGGCCACGACGTCGGCCAAGGGGAACGCGGGAGGGCAGTCAATCACGATACAGTCAAAGCAGGATCTAAGGCTCTGCAACAGACCGTGGAATCGCTCGCCCTGAAACATCTCGGCAGGATGTTCCACGGCGTGTCCGGCGGGCAGGAGGTAGAAGTCGAGCGGATCAATCTTGTGTATCAAGGAAAACGGGTCGGCGGACTCCTGCAAGACCTCAGCGATGCCGGGCATGGCACCAAGGCCGAGGTTTTCGAGCAAGGACGGCCGGTGGAGGTCGCCCTCGATCAGGAGCACCTTGTACTTACCCGCCTCGGCCAAGGACGAGGCCAGGTTGAGGGCAACAGTCGACTTTCCGTCTTTGGGAAGGGGGCTCGTGATCAACATCACCTTCGGAAGTTTTCCGGCGCAGGCATTTCGAATGGCCATGCGAATCAGACGGAATCTTTCAGAGCCCGGGCTGCGAGGGTCGCTGGAAACAACAATGCGGCTGGCCGAGCCGAACCTGGCGGCCAAAACGGGCGCGGAGAGAAGTTGGTCGACGTGCCTTGGCTGGGCAACCAGCGTCTTGCTAGTGCCGGGAGCCGGTTCTCGAACAGGCTCGCGGACCTGTTCGCGGTTCTCCTCTTCAACTTTGCGCAGGGCGTCGTAGAGGCGGCTCAATTCGCGCTCCGTTCATCGAGAGTCGGCGTGGCGCCGGGACCGAATCAAACGTTGGCCGGGGACTTAACCGAAACCTCGCCCAGTCCCTCAAGTTTAACCCTTCAAGAACACAAAAACTTCAACGGCGAGTACGGCTGTGACAATCAGGGAGCCACCGGCCCACTCAAAGAAACGGGTCCGGGAGAGACGCTTTTCCTCCACTGGAGTCCGCAAGAGCGGCACACCCATAACGAACGGGAGCTCAAAGAGGCGGCTGATGTCCTTGTCAGTATGGAACACGGGATCCTTCATTTCCAAAATCAAAGCAAGGGCCGCGCCAACGGCAAGGCCGAGCAGCGCGCCCATGATTCCCATCCTGCGGCGATCCGGACTGGAAGGCTTGGTGGGAAAGCTCGCCGGGTCAACGATGCGGAACTGCTCTCCCTTTTGTGTCTGAACCAAACGCGCCGCGATGGAGGCCTGCGTGCGCTTGCTTTCCAGGTCGGCATAATTCGTCTGGGACACGCTGTAATCACGTTGCAAATCCACGAGTTGCTGTTCGCTGATGGGAGCCTGGTTGAGGCGGCGCTGGTATTCCGAAATGCGCCCCTGGAGCTGTTTTTGCTCGGCGACTGCGTTGGAGATTTCCAGCTGGTTGGCCTTGAGCTGGCTTTTGAGCTGTGCGGTGGCAGGGTCATCGCCATCGGCCACCTGGAAGGCAGAGGCGTCGGTTGGGGCGTCCGCCGGAGCGGCCTTCTGGCTCTTCTTGATCACGTCCAGCAAGGCCTGCGTCTGAGTGATCTGGTGGTCGATGTTCACGACGTCGGGATGTTCGGGTGTGTAATGCGCAACGAGCTCCGCCCGCTTCGTGCGCAATTCCGTCAACTGGTGTTCGACGGCCGCAATGCGAGTCAGGCCTGTGTCCTCGCCCCCTGCCTTCGGCGCGAGGCTGCGATACTGGGCAAGCAGGGATTCGAGGTAGACCTGCTGCTGCCGCGCGCGGCCCAGGGTGGCCTCGGTGCTTTGCATCTGGCTCTGCAGGCCGGCTAGAATCTGCAAATTCATGCCCTGGTCCTGAGGGAGCTCGCCAAGGTGCGCCATCTTGAAGTCGCGAACGCGGCGCTCCTGCTGTTCCAGGCTCGCTCGCGCGGAGTCGAGCTCCTGCGCAAGAAAGTCCTTGGTTCCCTCGGCCTGTCCGGCGAGATTCCGGAGGTTCTCGTCGACGAACAGGGACACGATGCGGCTGACCACTTCCGGTGTTGAACGGGGATCGCTACCGGAATAGGCGATCTTAAAGGCGTTGGCCTTTCTTCTCTCACCGTCTGCGATCAGCGGCTCGATGGTAATGTTCTTCCGCATCAACTGAACGAGCTCGTCCGGGCCGAGACGCGATTTCTCTGATTTGTAGAGTCCCAGATCGGTAATGATCTGAAGGAGCCTGGCCCGTGACAGAACTGACTGTGTCATCGGCTGCAGCATCTGAAGCAGGTCGGCCGTGGTGGTAGGAGTTACGTAGCGGTCCGGCACCTGCTGCTGCTCGACGAGGATCGTCGCCTCGGAACGATATTCGGCGGGCAGCACAAAGGCAAGCGCCACTGTGGCTATCGCGACCACGCCGAATGAAGAGAGAATCCACCACCGGCGGCGCTTGACGACCTGCCAGACATAGGCGATCCCCTGTCTCAATTCATCGGTTTCTTCGGGCAAGGGAGCTCACCTCCTCCATACTATAGATGCTGCACCCGCGCACACCATCGGCGATACACCTAACTTGCAGGTTGTTCGCCATAGCGGCACCCAAATGCTGCGCGCGTGGGATTCGCCAACTCATTCACTATCAATAACATAGACCAGGGCATGTGGGCGGTTGGAGAACCGTGAATATTCGGTCTGGCCAGACCTATGGCGCAAATATAAAACAACTTTTACAGTTGGGTCGGCGGCGCGCCTGTCTGTTCAAGGCCCAATCACGGGAGAATGCCGTACACGTCGACCTCGGTTTGCGTGCCAACGTAGACCTTTCCATTCGCGATGGTCGGCACGACAAATTTGACCGCGTTGCCAAGAGTATCGCGACCGTTCGCTGCCGCCGTTGAGTTATACAACTCGGTGGCCACGTTCGTTGCGTCGAAGGCGTGCAGGACCGCTGGAGCAGCCGGTTGCGCGCGTGGGAAGCCGTATTGCGACGAATCCACGGCCCAGAGGATGCCCCCGGTCGTGCCGTTTGCCGAGACGGCAGGGGACGCGCCGGGATAGGCGAACTGCATGGTGGACACCGCAACGGCTGAGGTGCTCACTTGGCCAGCACTGACTCTGTACTGCTTTACGTTGTCGCTGTGGCCACAATAGTACAGGTTGCCGTTCCAGTAGGCCGGTGATCCAAAGACGCCCTGGACGACACCCTTCAATTCCTGCGTAATCTGCGTGTCACCCGTGCAACCCGAGCAGTAGTGCTGATTACCAGCGGTCATCTGATCCCGATTGATCACATAGATGGTGCCTTCCTTGCCAGACTGCACCAGCAGGCGTGGGTTCGGACCCGTTTGGTTGGGAAGCAGCAGCACGCCGCCGGAGGCCAAATCGCCGTCCGTGGCAGCCATGCCAGCCTGGTCGTAAGGGGTGAAATAATCGACGACACTGAACTGGCTGGTGCTCAGGCTGAGCTTGACGATGGAGTCTCCGAAATCCGTGACTGGGGGCGTGGTGTCAAAGGTGCCGTTGCCTGTCGCGACAAAGACGTTGCCCATGTCGTCGCCGGCCAGACCCGCGCCTCCCATCCAGATGCCACCCTGGACGGCATTGGGCGTCACGTTGAAAGCACCCCTCTCCTGAAGAGTAGCGGCGTCGTAGGCGAGGACCCATCCGTGATACGGCTGTGTGTCGCAATGCGAGGTAAATGCGACATACACAACACCATTGACAAGGAGAAGGCCGGGGCGGTTCATCTGGCGCAGCGGGTTGAACGCCACGGTAACGCCACCATCACCGACGCCCGGCACGGAAGCAATGATGGTGATGGGGCTTCCGATCCTTTCGTTGCCTGAAGTGATATCCAGGGCGTGCAGGCGGTGGACGAAGGTTCCGTTGGCGAGCTTGGATTTCACCTCGACGTAAATGGTATTGGTGCTGGGGTCGATCACAGGCGTGCCGGTGATGCCGATCTGCGGCACCAAATCGTTGCAGCCGACGTCATTGGTGCTGCTGACGGTCGTCTCGCCGGCAGTCGCTCCGTGGGCCGCGTCCATCAGACTGACATGCCAGAGCGGGTTGGCATTCGCGCCGGTGTTACTGTCTGCGTCGAACGCGTAGACGCTGTTTCCTTCCGTGGCCACGTAGAGGACGTTGTGAGTTCCCAATCCGGAGACGGGTACATTGGGAACGTACAGCGGCTGAGCGTAGACGAAGGCATCTACGGGCAGAGAGAAGAGCTTGCCGAAAGTAGCGGTATTGCTCACGACCGACGGCGTGAGAGCGGTCTCGTTAACGTTCTGGCCCGTTCGGAAGCTATCGTTCTGGTGCGTAAAGACGCCGGTGAATCCGTTGCCGGTCTGGTTCCCCACACCGAGGATCGCGGTCCCCTTCACGCCGCTCATCGTAGCGGTGACGGCGCTAAAGCCCGCGATCTGACCCACCGAGAGGCTTTGGCCAGTGACCAGACCGGCGGAATTGACCGTAGCCACGGCGGCGTTCGACGACGCCCAAACGACGGACCCGGTGAGATTCTGGGTCGTACCGTTGCTATAAGTGCCCATGGCCGTGAGCTGCTGGGTCGCCCCGGCGATGATGGAAGGGTTCGCGGGCGTGACGGCAATCGACTCGAGAGCCACAGGGGTGATAGTCAGGTTAGTGGAATTGCTGATCGAACCTGAAGTTGCGGTGATGGTGGTTGAGCCCGTGGCCGCGGCGGTCGCGACGCCGGTGTTTGAAATCGGCGCCGCCGTAGGATTGGAAGAAGACCAAGTGACCGCATTCGTCAGATTCTGGGTCGCAGCGCTCGAATATGTGCCGGTGGCCGTGAACTGCTGATTCAGACCGATAGCCAGGGATACATTCGTGGGGGTGACAGCCAGGGAAACAAGCTGGCCGGTGCCCACCTGATAGATCTGCAGGATCTCCGCGGCGGTCAGGGCGCGGTTGTAGAGCCGGAGGTCGTCCATCAGTCCGGCGTTGGCGTACTGGTTGCCGCTGCGGGCGAAAACATAGAGCGGATTAACACCGAAGTTGTTTGAGTTCTGGGTCGTGTTGTTGTTGAACGTGGGAGTCTGCAAGACGCCGTCGATGTACAAGGCCGTCTCGCTGGTGCCCGGCTGTGTCTTGTCGTAAATAGCGACAAAGTGATGCCAAACATTCGAAGAGGGCTGCCCGAAACAATTTACGCTGTAACCCACGTCGCCTCTCAGCGCGACTTGAATGCCCTGGCATTGCGTGTCGTCCGGGAAAAAGCCAAAGCCCGTAGTAGATCCGTTGTAGTTGGTGCTGTCCTCGAGGAGCACGGACTCCACGGTTGTCGAGTAGGTGCGGTTCGACCAGAAGGAGACGGTGACAGTCTTGGTGCCGCTCAGGTTAATCGATGGCACGGTTCCGTGTTGGTTGTTTCCGTTCGCAGAAACCGCGCCGTTGATCTGTCCGGGGACCCAAGTGACTCCATTCACCAAATTCATGGTGTAACCGCTACCCGACGAATCCGTGGCCGCCGTACCGGAGCCGTCGTCAAATGTCCAATAGGCGACAAGGCCGGACGGCGAAACAGTGAGGTTGGTCGCACCCACAACCAGGCCGGAGACCGCCTGGATAGAAGTGCTGCCAATGGCTACGCCGGTTGCCAAGCCCGAACTGGAGACGGTCGCCGCATTCGTGATCGTGGAACTCCATGCCACAGAAGAGGTCACATTCTGGACGCTCCCGTCGCTGAATGTCCCCGTGGCCGTGAATTGTTGCGTGGCCCCGATGATTACGGCCTTGTTCGAAGGTGTTACGGCGATCGACACCAGCACGGGGCCCGTCACCGTGAGAGTCGTGTTGCCGCTGACCGAGCCCAATGTGGCCTGAATCTTGCTGTTGCCGGTGCCGACGCCGGACGCCAACCCTCCCGACGTGACTGTGGCTACGCTCGTGACCGTGGAGGTCCATGTAACCGAGCTGGTGAGATCCTGGGTGGCACCGGTGCTGTAGTTCCCTGTCGCCGTGAATTGCAGCGTGGCACCCTTGCCGATGAGCGGGCTGACTGGCGTGACACTGATTGACTGCAGAGTTCCGGGCACGGTGATGCTCGTTGAGCCGACAATGGGGCCCAAAGTGGCCTGAATGGTGGAGGTGCCGGCCGTGACGGCAGTTGCCAGCCCAGTGCTGGTGATCGTGGCAACAGCAGTGTTGGTGGAGCTCCACGTCACAGCCGTTGTCAGGTTTTGCGTTGTGCCGTCACTGTTGGTTCCAGTAGCGGTGTACTGCTGCGTCGAACCTTTCGTAACGGACGCGTTCGCAGGCGTTACAGCAATCGAGACCAGCGCGGCCGAGGTAACGGTGAGGCTTACGGAACCGCTAATCGATCCGGCCGCCGCCTGAATGGTAGTGCTGCCGGCTCCCGTTCCCGTTGCCAGTCCCATCCCGTTCACGGTTGCCGCGGAAGTATTCGTTGACGTCCAGCTGAGCGTATTCGTAAGGTTTTGCGTGCTGCCGTCACTATACATGCCGGTGGCGGCGTACTGCTGCGTTGCCCCCTTGGCGACGGTGGCGTTCGCGGGTGTTACGGCGATGGAAACGAGCGTGGCATTGCCGGACTGATAGAGCGCTTGGATCTCGTTCTGCGACAGGGCGCGGGCATAGATGCGGACCTCGTCCACTTGGCCGGCATTGAGGAACTCCGTGCCGCCGCGGGCAAACATGTAGATCGGATTGTTGCCGAAGCTGTTCGTATTCGTGGACGAGTAGACGTTGAGCGAGGGGGTCTGCAGAACGCCGTCAATGTAGAGAGCGGTCTGATTGGCTCCCTGCTGTGTCTTGTCGAAGATCGCGACCATGTGATGCCAGACACCCGAGGAGGGCTGGGTGTAACAGTTGGCGCTGTAGCCGATATTGCCGAGTACGTCGATTTGAATGCCCTGGCACTTCGTGTCGTCCGGGAAGATGCCGAAGCCTGTTGTGGAACCGTTGTAGTTGGCAGTCGCCTCCAACAGTACGGACTCAACCGTCGTCGAGTAAGTGCGGTTCACCCACATGGCCACGGTGACAGCCTGTGTGTTGCTCAGGTTCACAGCGGGTGTGGTCGCGAACTGATTGGTCCCGTTGGCAGAGATGGCATCGCCAATCTTCCCCGGAACCCAGGTCATGCCGTTGACCAGGTTCAAGGTGTTGCCATTGCCTGAGGAGTCCGCGGCGGTCGAGCCAAAGCCATCGTCGAACTTCCAGTAGGCCATCAAACCGTTTACGGTTACCGTAAGGGCTGTAGACCCACCAATTGAGCTAGACGTGGCCTGAATGATCGTGCTCCCAGCAGCGACTCCGGTAGCCAATCCGGAGGCGTTGATGGTAGCCGCAGCAGGGTTCGTCGAATTCCAAGTTACACTGGCAGTCAGATTCTGCGTGCTGCCGTCGGTGTAGGTGCCCGTAGCGGTGAATTGCTGGGTGTTACCCACAACCAGAGTTATGTTCGCGGGCGTCACCGCGAGGGAAGAGAGCACCGCCGGCGTCACGGTCAGCCCGGTCATGCCGGTAATCGTGCCGGAAACAGCCATGATGGTTGTCGAGCCGGTGCCCGCCCCGGCGGCCAACCCGGACGCAGCAATGGTCGCAACTGAAGCGTTCATCGAACTCCAGATGACTGAACCAGTCAAGTTCAGTGTGCTGCCATCGCTATAAGTACCCGTGGCGAGGTATTGCTGCGTCGTACCTTTGGCGATCGAGACGTTCATCGGCGTGACGGCAATCGACACGAGAGCAGGCGTAACGGTGAGGGTGGCCGAACCGCTGATGGCGCCGGAGGTCGCCGAGATCGTCGTGGTTCCGGAGCCTGCGCCGGTCGCCAGGCCGCTCGCGGAAATCGTCGCGATCAGGGTGCTCGACGAGCCCCAGGCCACCGCGCCCGTGAGGTTTTGTGTGCTGTTGTCGCTGAACGTACCGGTCGCGGTGTACTGCTGGGTGGTGCCCGACACGATCGACGCTGTGGCCGGTGTCACCGTGATTCTCGTGAGTACTGCCGGCGTTACCGTGAGCCCAGTCATCCCCGTGACTGAGCCGGAGGTGGCCATAATGGTTGTGGTGCCGGTGGCGACGGCGGTTGCCAGCCCGCCGGCGGTGATGGTCGCAACGGACGTGTTCGTGGAACTCCACGTAACCGCACTGGTCAGATTCTGCGTGCTGCCATCGCTGTAGGTACCGGTGGCCGTGTACTGCTGGGTCAAACCCTTGGCAATCGAAGCGGCGGTTGGCGTTACCGCGATCGAAGACAGGCTCGCTGAGGTGATTGTCAGTCCCGTGCTTCCAACAACGGGACCCAGCGTCGCTGTGATCGTTGTGGTACCGGCGGCGACCCCACTGGCCAACCCACCACTGGCGATCGTTGCCGCGGCGGTGTTCGTGGAACCCCACACGACTGTGCTGGTCAGATTCTGCGCGCTGCCGTCGCTGTAGTTGCCTGTGGCAACGTACTGCTGCGTCGTGCCCTTTGCCATTGATACATTTGCGGGGGTTACGGTGATAGATACCAACGCCGGCGTTACCGTAAGGGACGTGGAGCCGGTGATCGAACCAGATGTTGCCGAAATCGTTGTGGTGCCAGCGCCAGTGCCCGTGGCCAACCCACCGGCGGCGATGGTTGCGGCAGCGGTATTCGAGGAGCCCCAAGTTACGGTTCCGGTGAGATTCTGGGTGCTGCTATCGCTATAGGTGCCGGTCGCTGTGTACTGCTGCGTAGTGCCTTTGACGATGGAAACGTTCGCCGGCGTCACCGCCAGTGAGACGAGAGATGCACTTCCCGCCTGATACAGTTGCTGGATCTCTCCAGCCGAGAGAGCGCGGCTGTATATACGCAGTTCGTCCACCGCACCGGCACTGAAAAAGTCGGTACCGCCGCGCGAGAACAAATACACGGGGTTAGTTCCAAAGTTGTTAGTGTTTTGAGAGGTCCGCAGGTTGATCGTCGGGGTCTGCTGAACGCCGTCAACATAGAGTTTGGTCTGGTTCGTTCCGGCCTGGGTCTTGTCGTAGATGGCAACCAGAAAGTGCCAGGCACCCGAGGAGGGCTGGGCAAAGCAATTCACGCTGTACCCTACGTTGCCGTTCAGGGCGACCTGAATGCCCTGGCATTGCGTGTCGTCCGCAAAGAAACCGAAACCGGTGGTCGAGCCGTTATAGTTCGCGGTGTCCTCAAAGAGCACTGACTCCGTCGTCTTCGAATAGGTGCGGTTGGCCCAGAAGGCGACCGTTACGGTCTGGGTGCCGCTGAGATTAATGGAAGGTTCCGCCCCGTACTGATTTGTGCCGTTGGCAGAAACGGCGCCACCGATTCTTCCCGTTACCCAGCTGACGCCGTTCACGAGCGTCATCGTGTTGCCGTTGCCGGAGGAGTCTGCGGCCGTGGCACCAGAGCCATCATCGAACTTCCAATAAGCCAGCAATCCCGAAACTGTTACGGTGAGGCTGGTCGAGCCGGTGATCGAGCCCGAAGTCGCCGAGATCGTGGTTGTGCCGGTACCGGCGCCGGTGGCCAAGCCTGTGCTCGATATTGTTGCGGCTGCCGTGTTCGTAGAGTTCCACGTGGCGCTACCCGTCAGATTCTGGGTGGTGCCGTCAGTGTAGGTTCCGGTCGCGGTGTACTGTTGCGTCGAGCCCACCACAAGCGAGGCGTTCGCGGGAGTCACGGTAATCGAGGTGAGCACGGCAGGCGTGACGGTCAATCCGGTCATGCCGGTGATCGTGCCGGAAACGGCCATGATGGTCGTGCCGCCGGTTCCCGCAGCGGTTGCCAAACCGGTTGCACTGATGGTCGCTACCGTGGTGCTGGTTGAAGTCCACACAACAGAACCGGTGATATTGAGCGTGCTGCCGTCGCTGTAAGTTCCCGTAGCGGTGTACTGCTGCGTGAGGCCCTTGGCGATCGAGGTGTTGACCGGCGAGACGGCGACGGAGACGAGCGTCGCAGTGACGGTGAGAGTGGTGGAGCCGCTGACGGCGCCGGAGGTGGCTCTGATAGTGGTTGTTCCGGTTCCCGCGCCCGTTGCCAGTCCGCCGCCGGAAATCGTCGCCGCGGCCGTGTTGGTGGAGCTCCAAGTGACCGTACCGGTCAGATTCTGGGTGCTGCCATCACTGTAGTTCCCGGTGGCGGTGTATTGCTGCGTGGCGCCTGTGGGGATCGAGGCATTTGTGGGCGTGACGCTGATAGATGCCAGCACCGGCGGAGTAACCGTGAGGCCCGTGGACCCGCTGACGGAGCCGGAAGTCGCGGAGATGGTGGTGCTACCGGTTCCCCCGCCGGTGGCAAGGCCTGTGGCCGAAATCGTCGCAGCCGCAGTGTTGGAGGAGGCCCAGGTAACCAACCCAGTAAGATTCTGCGTACTGCCGTCAGCGTACGTTCCGGTGGCAGTGTATTGCTGGGTGGCACCCTTGGCGATCGAGACGTTTGCAGGCGTAACCGCGATGGAAACGAGCGCGACATTTCCCGCCTGATAGATCTGCTGGATCTCCGCAGCGGACAAGGCGCGGTTATAAATGCGGAAGTCGTCCACTTTGCCGGCATTCTGAAACTGGTTGCCCGCACGAGCGAAGAGGTACAGCGGGTTCGTGCCGAAGTTGTTGGTATTCTTCGACGTCCGCAGGTTTATTGTCGGGGTCTGGAGCACGCCGTCGATGTAGAGCGCAGTCTGATTGGTGCCGGCCTGGGTCTTGTCATAAATAGCGACGACGTGGTGCCACACTCCGGAGGAGGGCTGGGCGTAGCAATTGACGCTGTAGCCGACGTTACCATTGACGGCGACCTGGATGCCCTGGCACTGGGTGTCGTCCGGAAAGAACCCAAAACCTGTGGTCGAGCCATTGTAGTTGGTTGAGGCTTCGACCATGACCGATTCAACCGTCGCCGAATATGTGCGATTGGTCCAGAAAGCCAGCGTCACTGTCTGCGTGGCGCTCAGGTTGATCGCTGGAGCGGTGGCGTACTGAGTAGTCCCGTTCGCGGAAATGGCACCGCCAAGTTTGCCGACAATCCAAGCGATCCCGTTCACGAGACTCATTGTGTTGCCGCCGCCGGAAGAATCGGCCGCGGTGGTACCCGAGCCTTCGTCGAAAGTCCAATAAGCCACGAGCCCCGATGCCGTCACGGTGAGGTTGGTTGACGCTGAGATTGAGCCGAGCGTCGCCTGGATCGTCGTTGTGCCCGGCGCAAGGCCTGTGGCCAAGCCGCCGCTGCTGATTTTCGCTGTTGCGGAAACGGTTGAACTCCAGGTGACGGAGCCTGTCAGGTTCTGCGTGCTGCCGTCACTGTAGGTCCCTGTAGCGGCGAACTGCTGGGTCATGCCGGCGGGAACGGACCCGTTCGCGGGAGTGAGCGCAATGGACTGTAGCGTTTGTCCGCTGGCCAAGGGGGCCATGACGTTCAGGAACGCCAAGAATGCGCAGTAAGCGACACCCCGCAAGGCAGACACGATCACCTTGTTAAAAGACGCCGGGGTCTTCATGGTCTCCCTAGTGCAATTAGGTCCACAATAGCGGCAAGATGATGACAGAGCTTGACTGTACCACGGGACAGGCTGGCGCAAACCCGTACGGACGTACCAATCTGCGGTAGTACAGGGTGCGTAGTGGAAGCATGCCGTTGGAGTAGGCCCGGGCGCCACCTGGGCCGACGGAGAGAACTCAAGCCCCGTCGGCTCATTCGCCCGCAAGACCAACAAATCATGGCTGTTTGCAGCCTCTCTGTGGTCGTCCAGACCTGGTGAATTTACCGCCATACAACGCCGCCTGATTCGATCCTTGCCCGCGAAGCTGTGGTGGAAGCTCGCAAGGCCACGCCGCTTTCATCAGGGCACGGGGAGATTCGCGGCGTCGCTGTCAAGCACCAGGACCCAGTCGTTCGAGTCAGGC
>Ga0335080_10006552_pt1 | contig 12036 bp, 10 predicted proteins | sample Lox_Sample_34_FD_206720 | JGI IMG/M metagenome (GOLD analysis project Ga0335080, IMG submission 206720) | Soil microbial communities from Loxahatchee National Wildlife Refuge, Florida, United States - Lox_Sample_3.4 | ecosystem: Environmental > Terrestrial > Soil > Wetlands | place: USA...
GCGCCCTGAAAGAGACGATGGCCGCGACGCGCGAGGTGATGGACCCCAAGTTCTCGAGCTTTGCGATTTACGAACATTGTCTGCCGTTCAACGTGTCGCGCGCGTTCGACGAAGCAAGCGGGATCGACGATCCCGTGATCTGGACCGACAAGCGCGACCGGGAAATGTGGGCCGCCCTGCAAGGAGGAGGATAAACATGAACATCAATACCTCGCCCGAAAAAATCACCCAGGCTTCCGTTCATGTGACGCCAGGCTACATGTCCGGCTTTCGCAACAGCTTCGAGACGGAATCGCTGCCTGGCGCGCTGCCGATGGGACGCAATTCGCCGCAACGCTGCGCCTACGGGCTTTATGCCGAGCAGTTGTCCGGTTCGCCCTTCACCGCGCCGCGCGGCAGTAACGAGCGGTCCTGGCTCTATCGAATCCGTCCGTCGGTGAAGCACTCCGGTCGCTTCGTGAAAGTCGATGCGGGGCTGTGGCGTTCGGCGCCCTGCCATGAATACGATCTCCCGATCGCGCAGTTGCGCTGGAACCCGACCCCGATCCCGAAACAGGAGATGACCTTCCTGCAGGGCGTGCAGTCCGTGACGACCGCGGGCGATGTCAACGCGCAGGCTGGCATGGCCGCGCATGTCGTTCTCATCACCAAATCCATGGTCGACCAGCACTTCTACAATGCCGACGGCGAGATGATGTTCGTCGCCCAACAGGGCAATCTGCGCTTCATCACCGAGTTCGGCCGCATCGATATCGAACCCGGCGAAATCGCGGTGATCCCGCGCGGGGTGAAATTCCGCGTCGAAATTCCGAACGGCCCCGCGCGCGGCTATCTCTGCGAGAATTACGGCGGCGCCTTCACGCTCCCGGAGCGCGGCCCGATCGGCGCCAACTGTCTGGCGAACGCGCGCGATTTCCTCACGCCGGTCGCAGCCTATGAGGAAAAGGACACGCCGACCGAACTCTACGTGAAATGGGGCGGCTCGCTGTTCAAGACCGAGTTGCCGCATTCGCCGATCGATGTGGTCGCCTGGCACGGCAACTACGCGCCTTACAAGTACGACTTGCGCACGTTCTCGCCGGTGGGTGCGATCGGCTTCGATCATCCCGATCCCTCGATCTTCACCGTGCTGACCTCGCCGTCGGAGACCGCCGGTACCGCGAATATCGATTTTGTGATCTTTCCGGAGCGCTGGATGGTCGCCGAAAACACCTTCCGTCCGCCCTGGTATCATCTGAACATCATGAGCGAGTTCATGGGCCTGATTTATGGCGTGTACGATGCCAAGCCCGAAGGCTTCGTGCCCGGTGGCATGAGCTTGCACAATTGCATGCTGCCGCACGGGCCGGACCGCCAGGCCTTCGATCACGCCTCCAACGGCGAGTTGAAGCCGGTGAAGCTCACAGGCACGATGGCCTTCATGTTCGAGACGCGCTTTCCGCAGCGCGTCACCGCGCATGCGGCGACGTCGGCGACCTTGCAGGACGACTATGCCGACTGCTGGAAGGGGCTCGAGAAACGGTTCGATCCGAACAGGCCGTGATCTTTGTGCTGTCATCGCGGGGGCTTGACCCGCCTGCGAGGCCGAAGCTCCTTCGGCGTGGCCGAGGCCCGGCGATCCATCGCACTTCAAAAGTTTCTTTCAAAAGATGGATGGCCGGATCAAGTCCGGCCATGACGACGTGAGATTGGAGGAGATCGTGCCCCATCCCAATGATCCAAAGCTCCGGTCCTTCATTGCGATCAATCCGGCCTCTGACTTCCCGATCCAGAATCTGCCTTACGGCGTGTTCTCCGCCAAGGACGGGCTCGCGCCGCGGGTTGGCGTAGCGATCGGCGAATACGTGCTCGATCTCTGGGAGCTGGCGCAGGATTGCCGCATCGATGTCGTCGAGCCCGCGGTTTTTGCGGCGCCCTCGCTCAACCCATTCATGGCGCTCGGCCCGAAGGTCTGGTCGACGACACGGGCGAGGATCAGCGAATTGTTGCGCGCCGACCATGGCGAGCTGCGCGACAATCCGGAACTGCGCCAGCGCGCGCTGGTGCCGCTGAGCGACGTCAAGCTGCATATGCCGCTCACGGTCGCGGGCTACACCGATTTCTATTCGTCGAAGGAGCATGCCACCAATGTCGGCGTCATGTTCCGCGGCAAGGACAACGCGCTGCAGCCGAACTGGCTGCACATGCCGATCGGCTATAACGGCCGCGCCTCGACCGTCGTGGTGTCCGGCACCAAAGTGCGCAGGCCGCGCGGGCAACTCAAGCCGCCGACCGCAGACGCGCCGAGCTTCGGACCCTGCAAGCGGCTCGATTTCGAGCTGGAGATGGGCGTGGTGATTGGGCAACCGTCGGCGATGGGCGAAATGCTGACGGAAGCGCAGGCCGAACAAATGATCTTCGGCTTCGTGATCCTCAACGACTGGAGCGCGCGCGACATCCAGCAATGGGAATATGTGCCGCTCGGGCCGTTCCAGGCCAAAGCCTTTGCCACCTCGATCAGCCCGTGGGTCGTGACGCGCGAGGCGCTGGAGCCATTCCGCCTGCGGGGTCCCGTGCAGGATCCCGAGCCGCTGCCCTATCTGCGCCAGACGCAACCGAACAATTTCGACCTCGAACTCGACGTCTCCTTGCGGGCGAGCGGCATGAACGAGGCAAAAACCATCTGCCACACCAATTTCAAGTACATGTACTGGTCCTCGGTGCAGCAACTGGTGCATCACGCCTCCAGCGGCTGCGCCATGAATGTCGGCGACCTCCTGGGAAGCGGCACGATTTCCGGGCCCGAAAAACACCAGCGCGGAAGCCTGTTGGAGATCAGTTGGAACGGCTCCGAGCCGGTTGAACTGGCGAGCGGCATCAAGCGCTCTTTCCTGGAGGACGGCGACTCCCTTGTCATGCGCGGCTGGTGCCAGGGCGATGGCTATCGCGTCGGTTTTGGCGCGGTCGAAGGCACGATTCTGCCGGCAGAGTGATTTCGCTTCGTCGTTGCGAGGAGCCTCAGCTCCGAAGCAATCCAGAATACCCCCGCGGATACAGTCTGGATTGCTTCTGTTGGCTCGCAACGGAAAGAGCTCACCGCCTCTCGGGCGGGATACCGCGTATCCTCGCGGCATGCGCCGCAACATCGTCGCGCGAATATTTGAGGTGCACCCGCTTGTCCGAGGCGGGATGTTTGGCGAGGCAGATGCCCGCGCGCCATTCCCTCGCGGGCCTGATCGGGCGCGGCGCAAAGCCGCCGCCGCAATTCGGGCAGACGTTGAAGATATTGGTCTCGACGCAGTCGGCGCAAAAGGTGCATTCGTAGGAGCAGATGCGCGCATCAAGCGCGTTCGGCGCCAGGTCCTTGTCGCAATATTCGCAGTTCGGTCGCAGTTGCAGAGCCATGGCGTGCCATCCGGTTGCGAGCGGATGATCGCAGATTGCGTCCGCGATTCGAACGGCGAATTTCCCTCGATTTGCGCCACGCCGCCGCTCACGATTTCAAAGGCAGCTTTGCGCTCTCCTTCAGGCGGTCCAGCACGATGGAGGAGCGCACATGCGCCACGCTCGGATGCGGCATCAGCACATTGTTCACGAGGTCGGAGAGGTCCTTGAGGTCGCGCAGCACCGCCTTCAGCACATAGTCGGCGTCGCCTGTCAGCGAATAGGCCTCCTGGATCGCGTCGACGCGATTGATCAATGCACGGAATTTTTTCGAATTGTCGGGCGAATGGGTCGCGAGCGCGATGGTGATGAAGGCAATCAGGCCGAAGCCGAGCGCTTCGCCGGAAAGATTGGCGGAGTAGCCGGCGATCACCTTCTCCTGCTCCAGCCGGATGCGGCGTCGCGAGCATTGCGAGGCCGACAGCCCGACGAGATTGGCGAGCTCCTGGTTGGTGAGCCGGCCGTCGTCCTGCAGCGCCGCCAGCATCCTGAGATCGAAGGCGTCGACCGAGGTCATGCGTAAATTGTCCATTTGATGCACAAATCGTGCATACTTCTAGCAGAATGTGCCTCGGTTTGCACGCACCTTGCGCCGGAATCGGCGGAAAGTGCGGCTTCCGCTCAAGGGAGAATTCGCGATGGGTCCGTTCCCGCATGATGCGCCGCCGGCTGTGATCAGCGCCGACAATCCGATGGGCACCGACGGTTTTGAATTCGTCGAATATGCGCATCCCGAGCCGCAAAAGCTGCACGCGCTGTTCAAGCTGATGGGCTTTGTGCCGGTCGCGCGCCACAGGACGAAGAAGATCACCGTCTATCGCCAGGGCGACATCAACTACCTCGTCAACGAGGAGCCGAACACCCACGGCTTCGACTTCGTCGCGGCCCATGGTCCCTGCGCGCCCTCGATGGCGTTCCGCGTGGTCGACGCCATGCAGGCTTTTGAGCGCGCGCTGGCGCTCGGCGCGGAAGCAGCCGATGCGACGCCGGCACAGAAGTCGCTGAATGTTCCCGCAATCAAGGGCATCGGCGGCAGCCTGCTTTATCTGGTCGACCGCTATGGCGCGAAAGGCTCGCCCTATGATCTTGAATTCGAGTGGATCGGCGCCCGCGATCCGCGGCCTGCGGGTGCGGGGCTTTATTACATCGATCACCTTACCCATAACGTCCATCGCGGGCGGATGAATGTCTGGGCCGGCTTCTACGAAAAGCTGTTCAACTTCCGCCAGATCCGTTTCTTCGACATCGAAGGCCGCGCCTCCGGCCTGTTTTCGCGTGCGCTCACCAGTCCGGATGGAAAGATCCGAATCCCGATCAACGAGGACGCGGGTTCCTCCGGGCAGATCGAGGAGTACCTCGCTCTCTATCGCGGCGAGGGCATCCAGCACATCGCCTGCGGCGCACGCGATATTCATGCGACCATCGAGGGCCTGCGCGCGGCCGGCCTGCCGTTCATGCCGTCGCCGCCCGACACCTATTTCGAGCGGATCGACGCCCGCCTGCCCGGGCATGGCGAAGAGATCGCGCGCCTCAGGAAGAACGGGATTCTGATCGACGGCGAAGGCGTAGTCGATGGCGGTCATACAAAAGTGCTGCTGCAGATTTTTTCAGCGAACGCGATCGGGCCGATCTTCTTCGAATTCATCCAGCGCAAAGGTGATGATGGGTTCGGCGAGGGCAATTTCAAGGCCCTGTTCGAATCGATCGAGGAAGATCAGATCCGCCGCGGCGTGCTGAAGGTCGAGCACGCGGCCTGATCCTGTCGTCCCGGCCAAGCGAAGCGCGAGCCGGGACCCATAACCACAGGCATTTGTGGTTTGCGAAGGTCGTCTCCCAGACTTCGTGATCGATAGAGTCCGCGGTATGGGTCCCGGATCGCGCTCGCTTTGCTCGCTTGTCCGGGACGACGCTATTTTGTTGATGTCCACTCCTTCACCAGTTCGCCAAGCTCCGCCACGACCGGCTCGCGGATTGCCGACGGCGTGCGCGAGAAGCGCGGGGCGGGTGCGGGCTGGGTGACGCCGTGGCGCTCGACAAAGACGCCGCGCGCGGCCATATGCGGATGCCTTGGCGCTTCCGCCATGGTCAAAATCGGCGCAAAGCAGATGTCGGTCCCTTCCATGAGCCTGCACCACTCCTCGCGCGTCCTTGTCTTGAACACGTCGGCAAGCTTTGCCTTCAGCTCCGGCCAGGCCTTGCGGTCCATCTGAGCGTCGAAGGTCGTGTCGGACAGCCCGGCATGCTGGCGCAGCAGCGCATAGAATTGCGGCTCGATCGACCCGATCGAGATGAAATTGCCGCAGGCGCATTCGTAGATGCCGTAGAAATGCGCGCCGCCGTCGAGGAAATTTCGCTCGCGGCCCTCGACCCAGCGGCCGATCGCGGTCATGTCAAAGAACATCGACATCAACGAGGCCGCGCCGTCGCACATTGCGGCATCGACCACCTGGCCCTTGCCGGATCTCGACGTCTCGAGCAGGGCCGCAAGCACGCCGACCACGAGATAAAGCGCTCCGCCGCCGAAATCGCCGACCAGATTGAGCGGCGGCACCGGCTTGTCTTTCGTTCCGATCGCAGCCAGCGCGCCGGTCAGCGAGATATAGTTGATATCGTGGCCCGCGGCCTGCGCCAGCGGGCCCTCCTGGCCCCAGCCGGTCATGCGGCCATAGACCAGTTTCGGGTTGCGCGCGAGCACGACATCGGGGCCGAACCCAAGCCGTTCCATCACGCCGGGACGAAAGCCCTCGACCAGCGCATCGGCGCTGGCGAGCAAATCGAGCACCTGCGCGACCGCGTTCTTGTCCTTCAGATCGAGCTCGATGACCTTGCGGCCGCGGCCCGCGACCGACTTCATGTTCTTCTTCGCACCGATGCGATCGAGGGTCACGACCTCCGCGCCCATATCCGCCAGCATCATGCAGGCGAATGGACCGGGGCCAATGCCGGCGAATTCGACGATGCGGAATCCGGCGAGCGGGCCGGAGGCGCGAGCCTTGCTTTGCGGGGCTGGTTTGTCGAGCACGGTGATCTGCCTTCTAAAGCGTTTCCTTCGAAAATTGTCTCGCCTCGCGGTCGCGCCCGCAAGCGACTTTTGGTCCGGGCATGATCAAAAACGAAGCGGCGCGCAACATCCTTGCGCGCCGCGAAATTGCGTTGAGTCGCTAAAGCGCAGCGGCACTCGGGCGTCGTCGCGCTTTGGCTTTTTGTTGGCACATGATCTTTTCGGACAACCGGTGTTCGCTTTTCCGGATCCTGCGCTCAACCAGCAGCCAGCACCGCACGCTCCGCCATCACCTTGATGAGGTTGGCGCGATAGTCCGCGGAACCGTGGATGTCACTCAATAGCCCGCTCGCGGGGATTGTGACGCTCGCAAGCGCGCCCGGCGACCAGTTCGCCTTCAGCGCGGCTTCGATTGCGCCAACCCGCATCACGCCGCTCTGCGAGGCGCCGGTCGCAGCAGCGCGAACATCGCCGGATTTCGTCTTGGCGACGAACACGCCGGTCAGCGCAAAGCGCGAGGCCGGGTGCGGGAATTTTGCGTAACCCGCCTTTGCCGGAACCGGGAACGACACGGCCGTGATGATCTCGCCATCCTCGAGCGCGGTCGAAAACAGGCCCTTGAAGAAATCGTCGGCTGCGATCGAACGCTTGTTGGTCTTGATCGTCGCGCCGAGCGCCAGCACCGCGCTCGGATAGTCGGCCGCCGGATCATTGTTGGCGAGAGAGCCGCCGATGGTGCCGCGATGACGCACGGCCGGATCGCCGATGGTGGAAGCCAGATGCGCGAGCGCAGGGATCGCCTTCTGCACCGCGGCACTCGTCGCCACGTCATAATGCGGCGTCGCGGCCTTGATCGTCACGGCGTCGCCGGTGACGTCGATGCCGACCAGCTCCTTGATCCTGGCGAGATCGATCACGTCAGACGGTGCAGCAAGCCGCTGCTTCATGACGGGGATCAGCGTCTGCCCGCCGGCGAGGAACTTTGCCTCCTTGCCCTTGCCGAACAGGCTGACGGCCTCGTCGACGGAGGAGGGGCGATGATAGGTGGTCTGGTACATCGGGTGCTCCCTGAAATTCCTGTCTCTGTCATTCCGGAATGCGCCGCAGGCGCTGATCCGGAATCTCGAGGTTCAATCTCTGCTTCAGATTCCGGGTTCGACGCTTCGCGTCGCCCCGGAATGACAGTTGCGTTAGGCCGCCTTGCCGTGAACCGCGTGCCAGACGCGATCCGGCGTCGCCGGCATTTCCAGCTTGTTGTTGCCGATCGCATCCGTGATCGCGTTGATCACGGCAGCGGACGCGCCGATTGCGCCGGCCTCGCCGCAACCCTTGATGCCCAGCGGATTGCCGGGACAGAGCGTCGTGGTGTGGCTGAGCTTGAACGAGGGCAAATCGTCGGCGCGCGGCATGGTGTAATCCATGAACGAGGCGGTCACGAGCTGGCCGTTCTCGTCATAGATAGCGCCTTCGAGCAGCGCCTGGCCGATGCCCTGGGCGAGGCCGCCATGGACCTGGCCTTCGACGATCATCGGATTGATCAGGCGGCCGAAGTCATCGGCCGCGACGAAGTTGACGAAGGTGGTCTTGCCGGTTGCGGGATCGACCTCGAGCTCGCAGATATAGGCACCGGCCGGGAAGGTGAAGTTGGTCGGATCGTAGAACGCGCTCTCCTTCAGGCCCGGCTCCATGCCATCAGGCAGATTATGCGCGGTGTAGGCTGCAAGCGCGACCATCGGGAACGCGATCTTCTTGTCGGTGCCCGTGACCTTGAGCTCGCCATTTTCGATGACGATGTCGCCTTCGGCTGCCTCCAGCGCATGCGCTGCGATCTTCTTTGCCTTGGCCTCGACCTTCTCCATCGCCTTCAGGATGGCGGTCAAGCCCACGGCCGCCGAGCGCGAGCCATAGGTGCCCATACCGAACTGCACCTTGTCGGTGTCGCCATGCACGATCGAGATCTGGTCGATCCCGATGCCGAGACGCTCCGCCACAAGCTGGCAGAAGGTCGTCTCATGGCCCTGGCCGTGACTGTGCGAGCCCGTCAGGATCTCGATGGTGCCGACCGGGTTGACGCGGACCTCGGCGGATTCCCACAAGCCGACGCCGGCGCCCAGGCTCCCGACCGCCTTCGACGGCGCAATCCCGCAGGCCTCGATGTAGCAGGAGACGCCGATGCCGCGCAGTTTCCCTTCGGCCTTTGCCTTGGCCTTGCGCGCCGGGAAGCCGGCATAGTCGATCGCCTTCTTTGCGGCATCGAGCGAGGCGTGGAAGTCGCCGGTGTCATAGGCCATGATCACCGGCGTCTGATACGGGAACGTGGTGATGAAGTTTTTCGCGCGCAGCTCGGCCGGGTCGACCTTGAGTTGCCGCGCCGCGGTCTCCATCATCCGCTCGATCAGATAACTCGCCTCGGGCCGGCCCGCGCCGCGATAGGCGTCGACCGGGGTGGTGTTGGTATAGACGCCCATCACCTCGGCATAGATCGCCGGGATCACATATTGCCCCGACAGCAGCGTGACATAGAGATAGGTCGGCACCGCCGAGGAGAACAGCGACATATAGGCGCCGAAATTGGCGTAGGTCTTCACCCGCAGGCCAAGGATCTTGTTGTCCTTGTCGAAGGCCATCTCGGCCTTGGTCACGTGATCGCGGCCATGCGCGTCGGTGAGGAAGGATTCCGAGCGGTCGCCGGTCCACTTGATCGGACGGGCAACTTTCTTCGAGGCCCACAGGCAGACCATCTCCTCGGGATAGATGTAGATCTTGGAGCCGAAACCGCCGCCGACGTCGGGCGCGATCACGCGCAGCTTGTGCTCGGGCGCGATGTTGTAGAACGCCGACAGCACGAGACGCGCGACATGCGGATTTTGCGAGGTGGTGTAGAGCGTGAAATGTTCTTCCGCGGTGTCGTAATTTGCGATCGCAGCGCGCGGCTCCATCGCGTTCGGCACCAGGCGGTTGTTGGTGAGCTCGAGCGTCACCAGGTTGGCGGCTTTCGCGAAAGCAGCCTTCACCGCGGCATCATCGCCAAGCGCCCAGTCGTAGACCACGTTGCCGGGTGCCTCGGGATGCAGCTGCGGCGCGCCGGGTTTGATGGCGGCTTTGACGTCCGGGACGGCCGGCAGCTCGTCGTAGTCCACGACGACGGCCTCGGCCGCATCGCGCGCCTGATTCTTGGTCTCGGCGATCACCACCGCGACCGCCTGGCCGACGAAGCGCACGGTTTCGGGCGCCATCGCGGGCCATGCGCCCATTTTCATCGGCGAGCCGTCCTTGGATGTGATCGCCCAGCCGCAGATGAGATTGCCGATCTTGTCGTCGACCAGTTCCTTGCCGGTCAAGACCGCAAGCACGCCCGGCATCTTCAGCGCGGCGGACGAATCGATGCTCTTGACCTTGGCATGCGCATGCGGGCTGCGGATGAACTGGGCATGGGTCATGCCCGCCAGCTTGATATCGTCGACATAGCGGCCTTTGCCGGTGATGAACCGCTTGTCTTCCTTGCGCACGACGCTTGCGCCGATGCCGTCAACGCCCATGTTCTGTCTCCCTACCGGAGTGATTGTGACCGCAATTCCATCGAACAGCGGCGATTCGAGATTTCGCGAAAGCGCGACGGCTACTCGGCCGCCTGCGCGACCTTCATGCGGCCGGCCGCATCCAGCACGGCCTTGACGATATTGTGGTAGCCGGTGCAGCGGCAGATATTGCCTTCGAGCTCATGGCGCACGGTGGCCTCGTCGAGCTTGCCGCCAGATCCTTGAGATTGATAGCGGTGCACGATGTCGATCGAGCTCATGATCATGCCCGGGGTGCAGAAGCCGCATTGCAGCCCGTGATTGTCGCGGAACGCCGCCTGCATCGGATGCAGTTCGTCGCCCCTGGCGATGCCTTCGATGGTGATGACGCTCGAGCCTGCGGCCTGTCCGGCCAGCATGGTGCAGGACTTGACCGCCTTGCCGTCGACATGGACGACGCAGGCACCGCATTGGCTGGTATCGCAGCCGACATGGGTGCCGGTCAGGTTCAGATGATCTCGCAAGAGATGAACGAGAAGCGTGCGATCCTCGACATCGACCGAGACCGCCTTTCCGTTCACCGTCAGTTTGATTGTCGACACGTGACCCTCCGTATGTTTCTTGCTTATTCCGATTAGAGACAGCGGAGGGGGAACTTTGCAACTGGGAATTTCGTGGTGCGGTCATCGAAAGGTCACGGGATGCGAGCAGCCGCTGTCCTGGCCCTTGTCTTGATGTCTGTCCGCCGAAGAAGCCAGGCGCCACGCGCACAGCAATAGCCTCGTGACGCGACCGCGCCCGAGTTGTGCCAGACGAAACGTCGCCCGCAGAGGGCGCAGGGAAAGCCGGGTGTTTGTGCACCCGCAGCCTCGCATGCACGAAGAGAGAGCATACGAGTTAGTCCACTACAGGTACGCCGAAACAATCCGGCCTTCCCTGCGCGATGGTGTTAACGGCTTATCTGCGAGCTCTCCCCGGTGTCCATGACCTTTTAGTCACCGTCGCGCGCAAATCATCGCTTGCACGCTTAGCACCAGCCCAGGGGTGCCAGGACCACACGCCTTCGCCGTCCGCAAAACCGTGCCGCACGTCCGACGGCACGCTCGCGTCCACCGCATTCCGCCGCACGTCCGTGACGATCGCGATACGCCCCCCAACTGGACGGAACAAAACGGGAACATAAAGGTGAGTCGGGTCCGCGTCAAGAGGCTGGGACAGGTTTGTTTGCCCGCGTCGCGACCCGACGACATTGTTTGATCTTGTTGAAGAACCGCTCGACCCGGTTGCGGGCGCGGTCGAGATAAGGGCGGAAGCAGATCGGATCGGTGCGATTGCTCTTTGGCGGGATGTTGGCCCACGCTCCTTTCTTGATCGCACGCTCTCTGATCCAGTCAGCGTCATAGCACGCTCGGCAAGTAGCATTGACCTGGATTTTAGACGAGACAACGGTTTTCCGGCTAATCGAACGTCGCGTGCCTCACCAGGGCTCAACGCCCGCCGTATCAGCAGACCATTGCTATCGACCACCGCATGAATTTTGCTCATCAAGCCGCCGCGTGACCTTCCCATCGATTGGCGATGGTTCCTTCTGATGCAGGCTCCATGCTGATGCACGCGGACAAGGGAGGTGTCGATCATCTGGACACCGGCATCATGGCAGCGGCAAGTGCGTCGATGATGCGGCCCCAGACGCCAGCCCGCCGCCCGCGAACAAGCCGTCGTAGCAAAGTGGTGTCAGGACCGAATGCCGCCGGCAGATCACGCCAGGGCGCTCCTGATGGCAAGACCAGGAAAATGCCATTGAGGACACGTCGGTCGTTCACACGAGGAACGCCGCGCGGCTTGTCCGGCAATATCGGCTCGATCGCAACCCATTCATAATCGGCGAGTTCGCAGCGCATGATTCGAACCCCGGTTTGGGAGTTTGAATCACAGGGATTCGACCAACGACAACGCTCCCGGCCCGGCCGCTTATGGGCAGAAAGGAACATCAACTTGCCGAGCTGAATCCGTCGAAAATGACCCAAAGTCGCCCGCTTTTGCCGAATATATGCCGATTTTGATAGAGTCTGTGCCGGACTGCCGTGGATTACC
>Ga0335080_10006555_pt1 | contig 12034 bp, 9 predicted proteins | sample Lox_Sample_34_FD_206720 | JGI IMG/M metagenome (GOLD analysis project Ga0335080, IMG submission 206720) | Soil microbial communities from Loxahatchee National Wildlife Refuge, Florida, United States - Lox_Sample_3.4 | ecosystem: Environmental > Terrestrial > Soil > Wetlands | place: USA: Florida...
CGCGAAAGCGAACTACCCCCGGGCAGGGGGAAAGTAACGCCTGCGGAGATACGAGCAGCGAAGCGAGGCACTCGGCCCAGGAACCCAGCCGTACCGGCGGCGCAAGCCGCCCAGTCGGAATCTCCGGGCCTTCAGGCCGGAGAGGATGTCAAGGAGCTCCATCCGATAGCTCGGTGAGCGGGTAGCCGTCGGACGTCCGCGCGCACGGGATCGCATCGACACGCGGCCCGCGCGCCTCGGGCCACATCAGCCTCCTCGATGCCTCCTTCGGGAAGAGGGTGCCGCGCCCGCGGACTTCTGGGTGGTGCGCCGTCGAGGCCGAGGCGTGCGCGGCGTGCATGCCCAGCTGTCCTGCGAGCGCCCCACGTCTGTGTCGGAGGGGGCCCGCCCTCGTTCCTCCCAATCCGGGAGCCCTCTACGAAGAAATGAGGCTCAACAGGGCGCGCTGAGCTCCGATCATTCATGCTTGCACGCCCGGCCATACGAGCTGGTGGTGGAGGGTGGCCAGAGAGTCGGACGCTTGAAGAACTGCGTGGGGAAGGGGAGGGTGGCGCCACTTCCCACCGTCACGGGCGGATACCGCAGGAGCAGGCTTCAGAACGCGGTGGCACTGTACGAGGACGGTCCACGCGCTCAGGTGTTGCTCGGTGAGGTCATACGATCAGTTCCGTACAGCGCAGGAAACGCAGCCGCGCGCGCATCCGTTCAGGGGGATGTCGCACGTCACCGCTCGAACTCCCACTCCCCGCGCTCGAACTCACGCTCTTTCTCGCGCCTCTGCTCGTTCTCGCGCGTGACGCGCTCGCGCTGCTGAGCCTGGCGTGAGCCGCGGTACTCCCCGACCTGCCGCGCCAGCTCCGGCTCCTGGCGCTCCGCCTTCCGCTGGGCGAGCTGCGCTCCCTTGCCCGGGTACCACGTTACCGGCTCTCGGCCATACTCTCGGACCCAGCCAGCACGCTTCTCAAGCTGCCGGTACCGGTTCTCCAGGGCCTTGTGCTCCTTCCACCAGATGTCTCGGGCAGCCTCGTAGCGCGCCCGGCCGCCCAGCAGGCTGGTGATCGCTTTGGGCTTTCGCGGCGCCACCTCGCTGTGCTTGGCCATGCGCTCCCGTAGCTCCGCGATGTCCTTGCCCACGCGCCTTGCGATGCCCTCCGCCCTGGTCCTGATCCCGGCATGCTCCTTTGCGACGGCCGCATTCCACTTGGTCTCGAGCTGCTTCTCGCCCTGAGAGACGCGCTTCTGGTGCTCCACCACCCAGCCCTCTGACGCAGGAGCGTCTTCCCGCGCGCGCCCGACAACCGGCCGCGGATGTCCCTGTTGATCTTCGCGCCCCACCACGCGCTGTCCATCCCTCGCGAGCAACGTTCCGGGCAACGTCTGCTCGCGTTCCCTGGGGGGAACGACAAGATCGGCGCGGTGCTCAGCCTCGCGCTCCAGGGCGCGGATGCCCTCCATGGCCCGCTCGGCCCGGAGCCAGATCTCCGCCAACCGTTCCCGACCCCGCTCGACCCACGCCCTGGCGTTCTCGATGAAGGACTTGGGGGTATCGATGCCGCGCCGCTCGGCGAAATCGAGCGTGCTCTCCTTCGGCCTCGCCCGCGAGAGCCGCGCTACCAGCGCCCGGTGGTCCTTGAAGTCGTCCAGCCCCGCGTAGAGGGTCGCCTGCTCTCGGTGGCGCGTCATCGCGACGTACGCGAGGTGCCGGTCCATACCCCCGGACGCGAGCACGAGGGCGCGGTCCACCGTGACCCCCTGCGCTTTGTGGATCGTCACCGCGTAGCCGTGGTCGATGTGCGGGTACTCGGCCTCTCGAACCTGAACCATTCCCCCACCGTCAAGCCTCACCTCAAGCTCGCCCTGGCGCGCCCGCTCGACCGTCCCCAGCGTGCCGTTCTTCACGCCGAGGTCCCGATTGTTCTCGAGGAACACCAGCCGGTCCCCAGCCGCAAACTCCCGTACCCCCCTCGGGGCCGAGAACGGGGTCTCCTCTCCGAGCTCACCGGCCAGGCGACGCGCGCGACGCACCACCTCGTTGAGGTCGTGCACGTCCTGGTTCGTGTGCGCGAGGATGATGCTGGACCCGCTGGCACGCTGCTCCATCCAGTCGCGGGCCAGGGCCTCCTTCGCCTCCTTCCTGCTGCTCAAGAGCTCGACCTGGCCTCGGCAGCGGTAGGCCTCGAGCCCGGCGCTGATATCACCCCTGGCGAAGTCCTGGCTCGCCTGGCGCGCCCACGCCTCTCGCTGCCGGCGGATGGTCTCGATCTCGACCACCCCGACCCGCTCCGCAACTGCTCGGAAGGCGGCCCCGGCTTCTATGGGCTGCAGCTGCCGAGCGTCGCCAACGAGCACCACCTTCGCGCCAGCCTGGTCCGCCCGCTCGAATACGCGCCCGAGCTGCCGACTCCCCACCAGGCCGGCCTCGTCGATAACGAGCACGTCCCGGCTGGTGAGCTGGTCTCTTCCATTCTTCCAGGCGTACTCGAGCGAATGGATGGTACGGCTCTCGATACCCGCACCCTCCTGGAGCCCTTCGGCGGCTATGCCGGCCAGGGCCGCGCCACGCACTCGGTACCCCTGCGCCTCCCACGCCTCCCGTGCCGCGGTAAGCGTCATCGACTTCCCGGCTCCCGCCGCCCCGGCCACGGTCGCAACCCTCCCGCCAGCCGTCATGTGCACCACGGCCGACCGCTGTTCGTCGGAGAGTGATCGGCGCAATAGCGCCGCCTCGACGTGGCCCCACTCGACGGCGTACGACTGCATCGCCGCTATCCGATCCGCCGTCTCGACCATGCGCCGCTCGGCGAGGACCATATCCCGCGTCGAGTACCTGGCTGGCTTCAGCATCACACCTGTCTCGCTGCGATCCTCCGCCGCGAGCTCCACGCGCTCCCTCGAGGCCGAGAGCTGCCTCATGACCCCCTGAAGCACCTCTGGGTCATCGACGTACCGGCCGACTTCCCTCTCCACCTCTTTCCACGAAAAGACCGCCTGCCGGTGCGTGATGAGATCGAACACGTGCTCGGGACGCTCGCGGATCTTCTGCGCGTTCTCGAGACGCTCCGCCTTGTGTTCCTCCATCCGCTCGGCTGGCTTGCCTCGGCCGTTCATCCGGAACGCGCTCGCCCCGATGTGCGTGGTAGGCGTGAGCTCGATCCCGCACTCCTGGAAGCTACGGTGGTCTACCCGGACCTCGTGCCCGTTCATGGCCAGGCGGAAGTTCTGATACTCGGCCCATTTCTCCCGGAGTTCGAGAAGCTCCTCCTTTGTCCCCCACGCATCCCCAAAAGCGTATCGGATCTTTCCGCGACCATCGCGCAGCGGCACCCCCGTCTCGGGATCGAGCATGGGCACCTTCTTCGTGCCGAAACCGTTCTCGGTGAGGGGCCGCATCGTCAGAAGCACGTGCGCGTGATTGTTCTCGTTCCCGTTGCCCTGGTGTATCGACCAGTCCGCCACCATCCCGCGCCCAGCCAGCTGCTCGGTCACGAACTCCCGGACCAGCGCCACCCGCTGCTCGTCGGTGAGCTCCTTCGGCAGCGCGAATTCGACCTCGCGCGCGAGCTGGGCATCCTTCCTCTTTTCGTGCTGCTCGACCCGGTTCCAGAGCGCTTCGGACGCCCTCACCGGGTCGGCCGCATGCAGCTCGAAGATCCGACGCGCCCATGCCGGCGCGTTCTCTGGGATCGCGAGCTCGGAGTGGGTCACGTCCTTCTTGCGCTCGTAGTTCCACGTGCTGGCCGAACGCTCATCGGTCATCTCGGCCCCGCGTCGATACGCCGCCGCATTCACGACGTTTCGGCCCGACGCACGCGAGATGACCTTCGTGCTCAGGTGGTAGATCGCCACCGCCCACGGGTACCAGGGTGCTCTGACAGCGAGCCTTCGCACCGGTCGCGTCGCGACGGATAAGTGCGCCTTTCTATTTCCTGGGGCCTGGGATCAGCTCGAATTCACAGCTGTAAAGAAACACCGCCATCTCGCGCCCTACGAATCAACAGGCGGGGGCAACCATCCGGGGGGCCTGCGGGTCTTCTTTGCCCTGAAAGAAGGAAGGGATTCCTTGTGGCGCGCGGCGACGGCGGCGAAAGCGCCGCGTGAGTTCCCTTCGCGGAAATGGGCCGCTCGGTAATATGGCAATAAAGATCGAGAGATCAGCAAGGCCGAGGCGGTGAAGCTCCTCGCTCGTTGCCCCGTAGCGGCGCCGGAGGCGCCGTGGTGCCAGCACAGCACTGATCGCCGCTCCCCTCATGTCGCGCGCTTGGCGGCTCGGGACTCTCTGGCGACTCCGCCTGGTTTTTGCGCCAATGAATGTGCTGCATTATCCAGTTGATAAAGAATTGTAATCAAAGGGCGCTATTTCACGGACCGACAATAGACAGACGGTACTAACTATCAATAGGTATGCAGGTGTCCGCTTCCGCTACACGGACACGTCTCGCCTATGCACCAGCGCTGCCGGATAAGGGACATGAGCGCCAGCAGGGGGGCCGTAGGCCCCAATCTGGTACCACTCCAGCGCGACGGCGCGCCAGCGGAGGTCCACTCCACCTGCCATCGGGGCACCCGCTTCGAGGCGTGAGCAGCGACAACCCCGAGAGCCCGCGGTTCACCTGGCTCTGGAAACGCTTGTGCTGTCCAGCTGATAAATAAGATCACAACAACTATAACTAATCGGCGCTATTCTGTGACCGCGTGAATAACTAAGTACCGCTAACTATTCGTGTAGAATCATCAACAGTAGAGTTTGTGAGGGGCCGCTCGGTCTGTGGTCGATGCTGGGAAACGATGAGCCGTCAACAACCACACCCAACAGAAGGGGGAACGGGGCGCAGGCCGCGTCTGTGTTCTTCGCCCAGATCGACGATCGCCACGGGCTGACCCCGAATGGGTAAGCGCTACCCTATTGCCGCGCAGTGCGCCCTGCCAGAGCGTGAGCTTGGAGGGCAGTGAAGCGTGGCGAGCGGGCCGTAGTCCGCTCCGACTTGGCTTTCGATGTAGGCGCGGAGTACTTCCAGGGGCGCGTCTCCACTGGAGACCAAACAGCGGGACCGGCTGGACCGGCTCCAGAGCACCGGGCGGCGGAAATATCGCCGCACCTCCTTGCCATGGTCGCGGCGAAGCAGGCGGGACGAGACGGTCTTGTTCACCAAGACCGAAGGCTTCACGGCTGGGTGCAACGCAGCAGCAGGTGGACCTGGTCGGGCTCGCCATTGAACTCTCCGAGCTCGCAGCCCCAGCGCTCGAGAAGGAAACCGAAGGGGCGCGCAGTTCGTCGAGCATCGCGGTACTAAGCCAGCGACGACGATGCTTTGGCACTAAGAGCCAAGCGGTAAGAGAGAAGTGATGGAGCTTTCCATAGCGCGTGCAGTGTCGAAGCGACCTGCTACCGTGTCGCTTGCATGGATCGCAAGGTCACGTACCGTCTCTATCCGACGCTGCGGCAGCAAGCGGTGATGACGAAGACCTTGTGACTCCACCAGCAGCTGTACAACGCTGCGCTCCAGCAACGCCGCCAGCAACGCCGCGAGGCCTGGTCCCGCCAGCGCCTGTCCCTCGGGTTCTCCGCGCAGTGTCGCGAGCTCAACCGCTCTTCGCCGCGAGGACAAGACGTACCTGGACGAAACGTACCTGAACGCTTTAGAGCGTGCAGGTGACGCTCAAGCGCCTTGGCCTGTCCTTCCAGGCGTTCTTCCGGCGCGTGCGCGGCGGCGGAGAGGCGCCTTTTGTTCTCGCGCTTCAAGGCGCTCGAGCGCTCCAGCGGCTGGGGGTACAAGACGCATGGCGACGGCTGGCGACTTGTGCCCGGCGAAGGCGGTCGCCATGGTCGCCTCCGCGTGGCCGGGGGGCTCGGGGCTCGTGAAGATGCGCGGCAATGAGGGCGAACTGAAGACCTGCGAGATCGCGTCCACCGCCGAAGGCGCTCTCACGCCTCGGTCACCGTCGAGTGCACCCCGAAGCGCTGCTGCGGCCAGCAGGGCGCCGGGCTCGACTGGGGTATCGAGACCCTTGCCACGCTCGCCACTGAAGCGGGCGAGACGGCGCGCGTGGAGAACTCCCGCCTCCTGAAGAACGCTCTGGAGCGAGCTGCGTGCGCGCCAGCTCTCGCTGGCGCGCACGCGGCGAGGGGCTCTCGCGTAACCGGGCCTCGGTGGGCACGGATTGGAAGGTCGTCGCTCTAAGACCGGATCACGCTTTTGTTTACCTGGGCTTCCTCAATGAGGACGAAAGATCTCGACGAGCTCAGCAGCGCTCTTGAGCACCGAGGAAGGCGTTGCCCCGGATGCGGGAATCTGCCTCGGTGCCGTCGGTGCGCCTCTGCTATTGCAAGAGCCTCCGCACGCCGGAGCGACCAGAGCCAGGTGGAGCAGGGCTGCAATACCGGCCGCATCTGGGTCCACTCCCCCCGACTCCACCCGCCGTCGGGGGCGCCCGCATCGAGGCGTGAGCAGCGACAACCCGAGAGCCCGAGATTCACTTGGACCGTTGCTTCGCGCTGGAAACGCTGTGTTGTCCAGCTGATAAACAAGATCGCCGAGCCTGTAAATTTTGCGACGCGCGAGTGATCATGCGGCACGAATCATCCGCAACTGTTCGTGCAGGATCATCAACAGGACCCTTGCAGGCGAGCGTTCGGCCGATCGATGCTGGGGAACGATGAGCCGTCACCCACCACAGAAGAAACGGGAATGGGGCGCGGGCCGCATTGCGTTCCTCGCGCAGATCGACGAACTGCGAGCGCTCGTCGCCGCGGGCTGGCCCCTCAAGAAGATCTATCGGGACCGACGAATGTCACTCGCCGACATCAGCTACCAATGGTTCTGCCGGTACGTACAGAAGCACATCGGGAGCTTCGATGAAGCCGAGAGGGAACAAAGAGCTGGCGCGGCCAGGAGCGCCCACGAAGCGCAAACCCCAGCCGCGGACAGAAGAGGTGTCTCACCATCGGCGAGAGCAGCACCGCATGGAACCAGCAGTATCGGAGGCCCACGGCACATCGACGTCCGACCAGGATCCGTCACAAAACACGACACCAGCGCTGACGCCGACGCGGAGCGCGAACGGAAGTTCTACGGAACCGACGGGGGATAAGGTGATGAAGAAGGTCCACCTGATCATGCAAGGGAAGGGCGGCGTGGGAAAGTCGTTCGTGGCATCGCTCCTCGCGCAGCAGTTCATGCGTGCTGGGCAAGGCGAGAACCTCAGGTGCTACGACACCGATCCCATCAACAAGACGCTCGCCGGATTTCGGGCCATCGGCGCGGTACGCGTGGAGCTCCTCGAAGGCACCAGGGTGAAGGAAAAGAAGTTTGATGAGCTGATGGAAGAGGTGATGCTGCAGGACAAGCACGCCGTGATCGACAACGGGGCCAGCTGCTTTCTGCCCCTGACCGAGTACCTGCGAATCACCAACGCGATCGATCACATCTCCAAGGCGGGCAAGAAGGTGATCATGCATACCGTCGTGACCGGCGGCGTGGCGCAGCTCGACACGCTCGCTGGCCTCGACAGGCTCGCGACCGATCTTTCCCCGTTGGCGGACCTCGTCGTGTGGGTGAACGAGTACTTCGGCCCGGTGGTCACACCGGACGGAAGACCGTTCGAGGAGATGCCCATCTTCCACCAGCACAAGCAGCGCATCGCGGCGGTGGTTCGCCTCGCAGCGCCCGAGAGCGAGATGTGCGCCGAGGATCTTCGCGAACTCAACTCGCGCAAGCTCACGTTCGAGGAGGCGAAGACGGCCTCGGGGTTTGGGTTCTGGTCGCGCGTTCGGCTCAGCGAGATGGGAGATGCGCTTCTCGCTGGCGTCTCGCAGGTAGTCTAAGGAGGAGGCAGCCATGGCGATCTCGCGAAGGACCATGCTCGCAAAGCTCGCGGCCGATCACGGGATTGTTCGAGAGAATGAGGACGATCCCATGCTCCGCGTGATATCGCTTCTTGATCTGGTCGTGGAAGAGCACGAGCGGCGCGTGACCAAGCAGCTCAAGGCTCTCCTCGAGAAGGCACAACGCGAGATGGCGGACGTCAGTGCAGCTCAGGCCGAGAACGCGAAGGAACTCTCTTTGGAGGTCATACACGATGCGGGCGATCTCGCGGGCGAGCAGGTCGAGGTCGTGGGGAAGTCGCTCCGGGACGACCTCCAGACGGCCGGGAAGTCGCTCCGGAACGACCTCGAGACGGCCGGGAAGTTGCTCCGGGATGACCTCGAGACGGCCGGGAAGTCACTCCGGGATGACCTCGAGACGATGGTCGCGCGAACCTCCGCACTGGCGTCGACTCGGAAGGCCCGCATCTGGCGCTGGACGCTGGTATGCCTCGCGCTCCTGGCCATCGGGAGCTCGGCCCTCGGGGGGTTCCTACTTGGCGGCGATTACAGGCTCGCGGCGGCGCAAGACGAGAACGCCGCCGCGTCTTGGGCAAATACGTCGGATGGGCGGCTCGCGTACCAGCTCGCGCAGGGCGGCGATCTCAAGAACCTCGCGCGCTGCCGTGGGCAGGGGTGGACCGTCGAGGACGGGGTTTGTATCCCATACGCGACACGGGAAGGAAAGACCTATGGGTGGCACCTGGGAGGGCAATGAACGCGAAGTGGAGTCAGTCCGGCATGCCAGACTGTGCTACCCCCGCGAAGGAATTCGAGGCTATCGCCGGCGTGCCGGCGATGCGAAGCCGCCTGCGAAGAACCAGGGCGCTGCTGTACAGAGCTGAGCGCACCCTTGCCTTCGTCCGCACTGTGACCCGGAAGGGGCCCGCCGCAGAATTCAGCTTGGGGCATGGACGGTAGGTGGTGCCACGCGAACTGCTCTACGATGACCAATAGACCCGAAGAAACGAAGACACGCCGATTGCTGGGCACTCTGTACCTTCTCGAGAACGTCATTCATTCGCTTCCCGGCGACCGGAGAGCAGCAGCGATCGACCTCGTGACCGAGCGCGTGCGTCGCCTGCGAAAGAGGCACAGCGCTCCTGCGACCTTGTCGGACCCAGGATCGGCCCAGATCGATCTCGACGAATTTCTCAACGGATGCAGGCCGTGCCCGTTGGGTCAGGCGAGACGCAAGAAAACCAGCGACTCCGGGGGGAGACCTGGTGGTGCGGCAGCAAAATAGCCGAGTCGTGATGGTCGCCGTCCTCGCGTTGTGGATAGCCCCAGGCAAAACGCTCGCCCAAGGCGATGACGTCACCAGGCCGCTCCCGGTCGGCAAGGTCCATCGGCATACATCTGCACCTGCGACCAGGACGTCGGTCGCGGTAACTCGTCATGTCGCGCCGGAGCCCGAGCAGACCTCGTGGAGGAACCGCGCCAGGAGTGCCTGGGAGATCATCACCGCTATGTTCGTGCTCGCCTTCGCGGTCGGCGCGTGGGTCACCTGGCGCTGGAAGTGCTTGGAGTCGATCGTGATGTTTCCGGTGGTGGTGATGGTTCCGTTTTCGGTCGCCGCCCTGCTTCACATCGCGACCCCGCTTCCGATCTGGCTCATCGGTATGCTGACTGTGGCGGGAACCGTTCCCACCTATCTCGTCTGGGAGCGCGTGTTCCACCCCCGGTCATCGAAGGCGCACGGGTCGGCGCGATGGTCCACCCTCGCGGACATGGTGAAGGCGGGTCGCATTCAGCGGCGAGGATTCGCCCTTGCCAGCTCGCATGAGTTCGCTCTCGGACGAGCGCGCGGCGCTCGCTGGCCTCGGGACGCCCGGTTCCGCTATCTGGGACATGTCGTTACCTGCGCACCGACCGGCGCCGGCAAGGGCGTGAGCGCGGTCATTCCGAATCTCCTCGAGTACCCGGGTTCGGCGGTGGTGCTCGACTTGAAGGGCGAGAACTCGGCCGTCACCGCCCGCAGGCGGCGCGAGATGGGGCACGAGGTCTTCGTGGTTGACCCTTTCGGCGTCACCGGGATGCAAGATCACGCCTGCAACTGGCTCGACCACCTCAACCCATCGGATCCCGATGTGGTGAGCGAGTCGGCTGCGCTGGCCGACATGCTCGTCATCCCGGACGGTGGCGAGAACGCTCACTTCGACGATACCGCGCGCGACCTCTTGCGCGGATTGCTCATTCACGTTGCGAGCCTCCCGGACAAGAGCCGTTGCCACATGGGCGAGGTCCGGCGGCTAATCACTGGCACCCAGAAAGACCTTACGACCGTCCTGGCGGACATGGCCTTGAGCAGTGCCGCCTTCGGTGTGGTGGCGAGGGCCGCGAACGTGTTTCTCGCCAAGGCCGACAGGGAGCGATCGGCCGTCCTTTCCACGGCCGCTCGCCACACCTCTTTCCTCGATGACCCCCGCGTGGTGGCGTCGCTCACCCATTCGGATTTCCGCCTCGCAGATCTCAAGCGCCGCTCGATGACGCTTTACGTGGTGCTTCCGCCAGCAAGGGTCACCGCCTACAACCGTCTTTTGCGCGGGTTCGTCGGGTTGTCGCTCTCCGCGATCACGAGCACTCGCGATCGCCCCAAGTTCAAGGTAGCGTTTTTCCTCGACGAGTTTGCACAACTCGGCCGCATGTCGGCGATCGAGGAGGGGATCTCGCTGGTACGCGGCTACGGTGCGGCGTTCTGGATCTTCGTCCAGGATCTGAGCCAGCTCCGAGCCGTGTACCCGAAGTGGCAGACATTCTTGGCCAACTCCGCAAAGCAATTCTATGGGACTGCCGACATCGACACCGCCCACTATGTCTCGCGGTCGCTGGGCAAGGAAACGATCGACTTTTGGTCGAGGAGCAAGAGCACACAATCGTCAGGATGGCTCTCGGGCAATTTGAGCTCAGGCAAGAGCAGGCAACAGCAGTTCATCGGCCGTTCGCTCCTCACGCCGGACGAGGTCATGGGCCTCGGCCGCCGCCCGATCGTATTCATCAACGGCGAACGCCCCTACTTGCTGGAGCAACTCGACTATCGGCGTGATCCCGAGTACGCGCGGCTGGCGGATTCGAATCCGTACTATGCATGAGTCAGTGCATGAACCGCTCCACTTGAGCAAGAGCTCCAGGTAGAGTTTCGTGCTTCGGCGGGACCGCTTCTGCCTCCCTCCACACCTGGCCGGCTCCCGGCCAGAGGCGCTGAGCGCCCAGTTCAGCATCACCCGCACTGCGTTCTCGTCCCAGCCGAGCAGGTCTGGGACGGCTTCACGGTGCGGGTGGGGACCTTGATGTAGGCGCTCACGCTTGATGGCGCTTACCGCTCTCGATCGATGTCGCCGCCGGCCGGAAACGACACAGGGCCTGGGCGACGTGGCCGGTTGCCGGCTCTCGCCGTGGCCAGACGCGTCGCAAGCTGCCGCTTGCCCGATCTTGCCGCCCGGCTGATCAGCTGCTAACCGTCAGGTTCTCACCCCTGCTGGCGTGGAGGCGCGCTGGATGATCGAACGCATCGGAATCTCGCTCGAGAAGGAGCTCCTGGAGAAGTTTGACGAGCTCATCGCGGCGAAGGGCTACGAGAACCGCTCGGAGGCCGTCCGCGACCTCATCCGCGATGCCCTCGTCCAGCGCGAGTGGTCGCGCGCAGCCGGGAACGAGGAGAAGGTGGCCGTCGTGGCGCTGGTCTACGACCACGACTCCTCGAGCCTGGCGCAGAAACTGGCGCACATTCAGCACGAGAACTACGGGGCGATCGTGGCCGGGCTCCACGTCCACATGGACGAGCACAACTGCCTCGAGCTGCTCGTGCTCCGAGGGCGGGCGCGCGAGGTGGTACGCATGGGCGAGGGCCTGGCCGCCACGAAGGGCGTAAAGTTCGGGAAGATGGTCCCGACCACCACGGGCCAGGACCTGCGTTGAGGCCGACTTGATCTCGGGAGCCGGCCCTTCGGAGCCTCGCGGGCAGAGGGAGGAGACCAGCTCGCGGGCCCCGGAGGGTGGCGCTTTTCCCTGCTCCAGGTCCAGCATCCAGAGCAGGGCGAATCGTCCTAAGAGCTGTCCCGCAATTCGTTGCCGCGCGCGACGCTCCGCAGATTGTGGAACCGCCGGAAAGGAGTTGCCTCGTCGGCGGCACTCCCGGAGGACACGTGAGATCCCCTTGAAAAAAACATTCAT
>Ga0335080_10006556_pt1 | contig 12034 bp, 12 predicted proteins | sample Lox_Sample_34_FD_206720 | JGI IMG/M metagenome (GOLD analysis project Ga0335080, IMG submission 206720) | Soil microbial communities from Loxahatchee National Wildlife Refuge, Florida, United States - Lox_Sample_3.4 | ecosystem: Environmental > Terrestrial > Soil > Wetlands | place: USA...
GTCCTCACCGCGATCGCGGTGGCCGCCTCGGTGTTCGCCCGCCGCCGCGGCGCCAGCCCCGAGCGCCGCCAGCAGCTCGCCTGGCTGGGCTACGTCGGCGCGCTCACGGTCGCCTGGATCCTCGCGATGGGCCTGTCCGTCTGGCTCCTGCCGGCCGCATTCGACAACAGCTGGCTGGGCTCCGTGCTCTGGGGCCTCGTGGTACTCACCCCCATAGTGGGCATCCCGCTGGCCTGCGTGGTCGCGGTGCTGAAGTACCGGCTGTACGACCTGGGCCGGATCGTCAGCCGCACGGTGGCCTACGCGATCGTCACCGGCCTGCTGGCCGGCGTGTACGCCGGCCTGGTCCTGCTGGCCACTCGCGTGATCGGGCTGACCTCCCCGGTGGCGGTGGCCGGCGCCACGCTGGCCGCCGCGGCCCTGTTCGGCCCGCTCCGCTCCCGGGTCCAGAACAGGGTGGACCACCGGTTCAACCGGGCCAGGTATGACGCCGAACGCACGCTGGCCGCGTTCGCGGCTCGCCTGAAGGAAGAGCTGGACGCCGATGCGGTCCATGACGACGCGCGGCCGACGCGGAACACGACGTCTGCAGGCATGTTCTTCAGGTTATTGGCCAGGGCCACGCCGCAGCGGCTTAAATTACGCCGAAACCCGTGTATCAGGGCTGTCCCGACCCCCCTCTGCCAGGGAAAGACCGTCACGGGGGGACGACGTCGATGCGGATCTTGCTTATTGCCAGCGCCTACAACAGCATGACGCAGCGGGTGCATGCCGAACTCGCCGACCGCGGGCACGAGGTGTCGGTCGAGCTGGCCCTGGGGGATGAGGTGATGCGGGACGGGGTCCGCCGCTACGACCCGGACCTGATCATCGCCCCGATGCTGACCAGGGCGATTCCCGAGGACATCTGGTCGGCCCGGCCGTGCTTCATCGTCCACCCGGGCCCGATGGGTGACCGCGGCCCGTCCTCGCTGGACTGGGCGATCATGGGCGGCGCCGAGCGCTGGGGGGTCACCGTGCTGCAGGCGAACGCCGAGATGGACGCCGGTGACATCTGGGCCAGCACCCAGTTCGCGATGCCCGGCGACTCGAAGAGCTCTACCTACCGGACCGAGGTCGCGGACGCCGCGGTCGAGGCGGTGCTGCTGGCGGTGACCAGGTTCGCCGACGGCCGGTACCGGCCCGAGCCGCTGGATTACCGCCGAACGGATGTCACCGGGCAGCTGCGTCCGCCGTGCCGACAGCCCGACCGCGGGATCGACTGGCTGACCGAGCCCGCCGAGGCGGTGCTGGCCAAGCTGCGCGCGGCCGACTCCAGCCCCGGCGTGCTGGACGTGCTCGGCGGCACGGAGTACTACCTGTTCGGCGGGCACCCCGAAGACGAGCTGCGCGGCCGGCCCGGGACGATCCTGGCCCACCGGGACGGCGCGATCTGCCGCGCCACCGTGGACGGCGCGGTCTGGATCCCGCAGCTGCGCCGCCGCCCGGCCCCCGGCAGTCCAAAGACGTTCAAGCTGCCGGCCACCCTGGCGCTCGGTTCCGCACTGGACGGCGTGCCCGAGGTCCCCGCGCCGCCGACGCTGCCGCCGGGCCGGCGCACCTACCGGCAGATCAGCTACCGCGAGTCCGGCGAGGTCGGCTACCTGGAGTTCAGCTTCCCCGGCGGGGCGATGAGCACCGGCCAGTGCCGGAGCCTGCTGGCCGCCTACCGGCACGCCCAGGCCCGCCCGGTCAAGGTGATCGTGTTCGGCCCGTCCCGGGACTTCTTCGGCAACGGCATCCACCTGAACGTGATCCAGGCCGCCGCCGATCCCGCCGCGGAGTCCTGGCGGAACATCAACGCCATCGACGACCTGGTGCACGCGATCCTGACCAACACCGGCCAGCTCACCGTGGCCGCGCTGGCCGGGAACGCCGCGGCCGGCGGCCTGATGCTGGCGCTGGCCGCCGACCAGGCCTGGTGCCGGTCCGGCGCGGTCCTCAACCCGCACTACCGCCTGATGGGCCTGCACGGCTCGGAATACTGGACCTACACCCTGCCCCGCCGCGTCGGCGCCAGCGAGGCGGCCCGGCTGACCGAGGCCTGCCTGCCGGTCACTCCGGACGCGGCGCTCCGGTCCGGCCTCGTCGACCACGTGATCGCCGGCGATTCCGCCGCCTTCCGCGCCCAGGTGGCGGCCCTGGCCGAGTACCTGGTCCGCAATCCCGCCTACCCGGCGCTGCTGGCCGCCAAGGAGCGGCAGCTCGCGGCGGCCGAGCAGAACCGCCCGCTGGCCGCCTACCGGGCCGCCGAACTGGCCGTCATGGCCCGCAACTTCTCCGACCCGCACGAGCCCTACGCCGGACTCCGCCGCGCCTTCGTCTACAAGGAGAAGCCCTCGCACACCCCGCTCCACCTGGCCCGGCACCGGACCCACCCGCAGGGCCCCCAGCCCTCCCGGCCCGCGCGCCGCCTGGTCCGGGCCGGCCAGCCGGCCGCGGATTAAGCTTCACGGTGCCGCTGGTCCGCCTCCAGCGCGTGCGCGATACGGATGAGCTCCCTGATCGTGACGCCGAACCCGATGGCCGAGACCACCAATCCAGCCAGCCTGATCCAGTCGCCCGCCCTCATGGTCGCCGGCTCCCCGGTCGTGATCGCCGAGAAGGGAAGGGCAACGTAAACCTTGTTCCGCTGCGAGCCGTACTTCTGTATCGGACGTGACCGCCGTGCCAGCGCGGCGCCCTTGCCGTCGGCCATCTCACGACCTCCCATCAGCCAGACGGACGGTGCCTAAACGGTACTCCGAGAGCTGGTGCTGACCGCCCTAGCCGTCCAACCGGGCCGCGATTGGCTCGTCGGGCGTGCCCCACGACGGGAATGGCCGGGATGCCGGGACGCGTGCCCCTGCCCCCGGGTTCAGGTCGCGGTTGATCACCCGGGCGATGGCCTCGACGGTGGTGATGCCGTAGGGCATGCTCGGGTTGTCCTGGGTCAGCACGACGATGCTGTAGCCGCCGCCGCGGCCGGTGAAGCAGCCGATGCTGTGAATGCGCCAGCCATGCGTGGCCCGGGGCAGCCAGCCGTTCTTGACGTGCGCGGTCAGGCTCGTCGGCGCGCCGGCCGGGACGCCCCAGCGCTGAGAGGCGATGACCTGGGCCATGAGCCGCAGCGCGTAGCTGCGGGAGTTCGGGGACAGTACCGCGTTGGGCTTCAGGAGCAGGCGCAGCAGGAGGATCTCGTCCGGCGCGGTGATCTGGGTCAGGCCCCACAGGCCACCCGGGCCGAGGATGGTGTGCGTCATCCCGGCCAGCTTGAGGAAGTGCTGGAGATAGCCGTGCCCGAGTTCGGCCCACAGCGCGGACGCGGCGGCATTGTCCGACCTGGTGATCATCGCCCGGAGCCGGTCCGTCTCGGTATCGGTCAGGAACCGGTGCTGGTCCAGCGCCTTACGCAGGATCGCGCCGAGGATGGTCACCTTCACGACGCTGGCCGAATCGAAGTGCCGGGAACCGTTGAGCGAACACGTCAGGCCCACGGCTGGGGCGTTGACCGCAACCGCGACCGAGGAGACCCGGCCGCGCCGCGCCGCCTGGATGTCGCCGCTGATCCTGGCGGCCAGCGCGGGATGCGACGAGGAACGACAGATGGCCGCGGCCGCCGCGGCCCGCCGCGCCGACGTACCGGCGTCGGCCGGCCGGGCCAGCAGCGGGATCAGCACCGCCCCGGTCAGCGCCGCGGCCAGGGTCACGGCCACAACTCTGGACAATTCCCGCGTGCGCTCCATCAGGTCCTCCACGCAAAACAGCCAGAAACGAACTGATTCTGACGTTCGCATGAAAAGCGGCCCCGCGCCATGGGGAAACTGCGCCTTAGGGAACGGGCCTTAGGTCACCGGGAATGGCGGCTGCCACCACCAGGGCGTGGCCTGCAGTTCGATGCGGTCGACCCACTTCACCCACCAGTACCCTCGCCGGCCGGGCGCGACCAGCCGGACCCACAACCCCGGCCGGCCGGCGATCGAGCGGACGAGCCCGGTGGCGTAGCCAAGCCCGGCCACGAACGTGATGACGACCAAGGCGGCGAGCAGCAGCGATGCCCACCGGGTGTGGCGTCCGCGGCGCAGACCGCCCCGGATCACCCGGCTCTTCCAGGGGATGAGCAGCAGGATCACCAGCCCGGCGACGCCGTGGGCGATAGCCGCCCACCGCCCGCTGGGTGATCCGATCGCGACCGTGGCCACGCCGGTCCCGAAGACCAGCACGAGAGCGACGAGGAGGGTCTGGTTGGTGATCCTTCCCGCGGGTGGCCGCAGGATCGTGCGCAGCCGACCCGGAGCGCGCCGGGCGCCTGGGGTCATCGGGCTTCCTCCTGGTGCATGATGTCCAGTGCAAGGCTAATTGGCTAGCGAACTGCGGCGGAAGGATTGCTGGTGCCCGATCACAATGTCCTGTTCGGCGCCTCCCTGGGGCAGTGGAACGGCGCGGATGCCGCCGACGCGGCTGGGCGCGTCCGGCTCGCCACTCAGGCCGACCGGGACGGCCTGGACCTGTTCACCGTGGCCGACCATCCGTACTTCGGCGACAAGCTCGACGCGTACGCGCTGACGGCGTTCCTGCTCGGCCGGACCGAACGCATCGCCGACATGGTCACGGCGAGTTCTACCACGTGACCGGCCTGGACCCGGCGCAGACGCCGGCCCCGCGGATCTTCACCGGCTCGGTCGGGCCGAAATCCCTGGCCGTCACCGGACAGCTGGCCGACGGCTGGATCCCGCCCGGAGGCTCGGACTGGCTGAGCCAGCTCTACCGCGAGTCGCGCCCCCGCGTCGACGCGGCCGCGGCCGCGGCGGGGCGGGATCCGGCGGAGATCGTCAGCGTCTACAACTTCGGCGGCCGCATCACCGCCGAACCGCTCGCCGCCACCCGGGGCGAGGACGGCCGCTGGATCGGCGGCTCGGCCGCCCAGTGGGTCGACGAGCTCACCACCGCGGTGCTCGAGCACCACGCGGCCGGCTTCATCTACCGCAGCCCCGACGACACCCCCGCCGACCGCCGCCGTCGCGTTCACCCCGGAACGCCGCGATCTCGCCCCGCAGCGCCGAGCGGTGATCGCGGCCAACAGCGAACTGCAGGAGCGCGAGCTGCTCAAGCGGGCCCGGTTCGGCTCGGCCGTGGCCGATGCCCTCCGCGCGCGCGGAGCCGACGACACCACCGCGCGCCTGGCCGCCGAGGTCGGCGTCCTCGCCTTCAGCACCGCCTACGCACGCTGGGCCGGGCCCGGAAACCGGCAGCCGTTCACCGAGATCGCGCACGCGGCCCTGCGCGAGCTGCAAGCCAGCGCGACCACCCTCGGCGCAGGACACGTGTATCACGAGCTCTGATCTGACCCTCTTTCACTGCATAATCCGTGACGCCATGAACTAGTCATCCTCTCGGCGAAGTGGGCTTCGAAGGGCCTGGCGGCCAGGGGAACATCGCCGCCGGCGCCGAACCGCTCGGCGCGTCGATGAACTCCGCAGGCACTCACTTCTGGGGCGACGCCAACGGCGTGCACCGATTCTGACTCTGGTTTCCGCGGAAGCGCCTGTGAAATCGTGCACACCATGAGTGTTCAGCGTCTCGCGCAGATTCCGGGCTTCAGCATCGATCGTGTCGCGGCGGCGGCAGGCGACGATCCGGATGTGCTTCGCCTCGAGAACCTCGATACTGACATTGCTCCTCCAGCGGAGGCCATCGCGGCGACCCGGGCGGCGATCGGCGAGGACGAGGCCAACAGCTGGCTGCCGTTCACCGGCCGCGAAGACCTCAAGGAAGCCGTCGCGGCCTTCGTCGAGAGGCGGGGCGGGCCGCGCTACGACGGACACCGGGAGATCGTCATCACACCGGGCGAGGGCGTGGCCATGCTGGACGCGCTCTACTCTGTCACCGATCCGGGGGACGAGGTCATCCTCACCGATCCCACGTATGCGGGGATGATCAACCGGGTGCGCCTCGTTGGCGCGGTGCCGCGCCTCGTTCCCTTGCGCGTGGTCGATGGGTGGTGGCGTCTCGACCCCGCTGAACTGCGCTCGGCCGTGACGGACCGAACACGTGCGATCTTCGTCAATAATGCTTCGTTCCCCAGCGGCTGGGTCGCGTCTCAGGAAGAGTGGGAAGCCATCGCGGACGTGGTGCGAAGCCGCGATCTGTGGCTCGTCTACTGGGCCACCTTCGAAGGCGTGCTCTTCGATGGTCGTGAGGTCATCCATCCGGCCAGCCTTGCAGGGATGCGCGACCGAACCGTCACTGTGGGCGACGTCATCGCAGAACAGCGCATGATCGGCTGGCGGATCGGCTGGCTGGTGGCGCCGGGCGACCTGGCCAGCGATGCGGCCCGCGCGCATATCTACAGCGGTCTCCTGGCCAGCGGCTTCGCCCAGATCGGCGCTCGTGTGGCCCTCGGGCAGCCGGCCGAGGACCTTGCCGCTGCCAATGCCCAATGGCAGCGGCGCCGCGATGAAATACTGCGGCAGCTCGAAGGCCTCCCGGTTGTCGCCGCAGCCGGCGGCTGGTCGCTGCTCCTGGACGTCGCCGCGCTTGGGTTCGATTGTGTCGAGGCCTCAAACCGGCTGCTCGATCAGAAGGTCGCAGCGACGCCCATGCGAGGCTGGGGTGGAGCCGTCGCTGATCGTCACGTCCGATTCGTCTTCAGCAACGAGCCGGTCGACCGGCTGGCGCTCATGGGCGAGCGGGTCCGCCGGGCGCTCACCGCCCCATAGCACGGACGGGTCCCGCAACGGATCGCCGTCCAGGACGAGCAGGCCGTGGTCTCCTCGGTCATGGAACTGGAACCTACCTCACTACGTTCAGTGACAGCAGGGTGGCGCCGATGTCGCGCAGCCGGGCGAGCACGCCGTGCAGCTGTGCCTGGTCGGCGACCGGGCCGGCCAGCGTCGAGGTGCCGTCGTGGTGCCGGGTGATGGTGAGCTCGCCCAGCCAGGCGGACCAGTGGTCGTCGAGGTGGCCCTCGACCCGGAACTCGTAGGTCAGGGGAACGGCTTTCGGTGCCACCAGAGCGGCCGGAACCGGCCAGCTCCGCTGGGAGCTGGGCCGGCCGGGCCGCGGCTGACTGGTCATCGGACGGCGGCGTGCTCGACACGGGCAAGGGTCGGGTCGCCGGCGGTGACGGCGGCGGTCTTCCGCTGGTCACGCCACAGGGAGATGCCCAGGCCGATCAGGGCGACGCCGGTCGGGACCGCGAACGGCCGCTGGAACGAGTGCGGCAGCACGTGCAGGGCGAGCGTGGCCAGGGTGCCGAGGACGAGGAGCCCGGAAGCCCAGCGGGCCAGGATGCGCGCGCGGAACAGCGCGAGGCCGAACAGGACACCGCCCGCCAGGTACCCGACGCCCATGAGGGCGAAGGCCGGCTGCATCGCGCCGATGTTGCCCTTGACCGTCTCGCCGATGCCCGCGGCGAGGACGTCGTTGACGTAGCCGGGCGCGATGTGCGCCAGGGCCGGCAGCACGTAGCCGCCGGCGAACTCGATGCCCAGCATGACCAGGTAGCCGGCGCCGAACACCAGGTAGCCGACGAGCCCGAGGATTCCCATCTGGCGGACCTGACGCAGGTACATGCCGGTGATGCCGGCCAGCGCAGCCGCGGCCATGACCGTCTTCGCGGTCTGCCGCACGACCCACTCGGTCGTGGTGACCGAGGAGACGTCCATGGGCGGGTGGTTGATCTGGACGGCGATGAAGAGAAGTCCGGCGACGGCGGCGGAGATGCCGGCGGCCCGGGTGAGGCTGGTCGGGGTGACGGTCATGACGAGGCTCCTAGGTCGTGAGCCGGGCGGGATGTCCGGCGACGTCATGGACACTAGGAACCGGCGTGGTGACCCCGCATCACCATGTGATGTGACCCGGGTGGTGATTCGCCCGCCGGGCTACAGGAGGCCGAGTTCGGCGGCCCGGCGGACCGCGGCCTGGCGGGTGTTCACGTCGAGTTTGGTGAAGATGTGCTTGGTGTGGGTGCGCAGCGTGTTGACCGACACGAACAGGTGGCGGGCGATCTCCGGCCCGGTGAGCTCGGTCGCCAGCAGCCGGAGCACCTCGAGCTCGCGGTCGCTCAGGCCCTCGTCGCCGGACGGCGCCCCGGCCGTGGCGGCGGCCTCGTCGCGTTCGGCCGCGCGCAGCAGGAGGGCGGCATACTCGCCGGACTCCGGCCGCCGCCCGGCCGCCCGGAGCAGCTCGTCCATCGGTGCTCCCTCGTCCAGGAAGAGCCGGACATACCCGGCCGGGACGCCGTCGGCCAGGGCCGCGGTCAGATCCGGGATCGCCGCGTCGGTGTCGCCGCCCGCGTGCCGGGCCAGCGCCCGGACCAGACGGGCCTCCACCAGGCTGCCCGTGCGGCCGGCCGCCTGCGCCGCGTCGATGACACGGTCGAGCAGGGCGCAGGCCTGCTCGAGGCCGGCCTGGTCCCGGTCGGCCCGGTACTGCCCGATGACCAGGCGCGCCAGGGTGAGCTGGTTGAACTCGGCCAGGAAGGCCGGCGGATCGGCCGCCGTCACATGATGCTCGTGCGCCCAGTCCCACGCGTCCGCGAGGCGGCCCTGGGCGATGCGGACCCGCGCCCGCACGGCCGGGATGGGGCGTACGTCCGGGAAGAAGCCGGGCAGGTACAGCGGTTCGGCGTCGTCGAGCATCCGCACCGCGCCGTCGAGGTCGCCGCGCGCCCGCAGCACCCCCGCCATGGCCGTGTACCAGCGGTGCCGGTTCTCCAGCAGCGACGCCCGGTCACCGAGCTCCCGGGCCACCTCGAGGTGGCCCGCGGCCGCGTCGAGGTCACCCTGCTCCCGGAGCACGTCAGCCAGGCCGACATGCAGGTCACCGGTCGTGGACAGCAATGATCCCTGATGACGTTCGGCGACCGCGAGCGCTCGCTCGTACAGCCGTCGCGCCTCCGCCGGCCGGCCGCGGGTCAGCCACATGCCGGCCAGGACGACGGTCGCACCAAGCTCGTCCGCGACGTTGCCGGCCGCATGCAGGCTCGCGACCGCCGTGCCGAACGTGTCCACCGCGGTGCCTGGGTCGCCGGCCGCCCACGCGGCCAGGCCGAGGAAGCCCGCCGCGGCGCCGCGGGCGAGATGGTCATCCGGCCCGGCCAGCTCCAGCGCGTGCCGGGCATGTGCCACTGTGCCGTCGACGTCGCCGCGGGCCTGGGCGATCGAGGCACGGTAGAGCGCGATCGTGGCCGGAAGGGTCCGCAGCTCCTCGTCCCGGGCGCGGGCCGCCTCCGGCACCGACCCGGGGATGCCAGGTATGGGGGCCGAACGGCCGGCTTTCAACGCCCGTTCGGCCTCATCGAGCCACACCTGGGCCCCGTCGAGATCGCCCTCCGACAGCCGCGCCCAGGCCAGGAACGCGGCCAGCAGGGGACGCTCCCGGACCACATCGTCCGGCAGGGCGCGCAACCACTCCCGCAGCGTCCGGTCCTGCCGGTGCTTGCGCAGGTCGGGCAGCGCGAGCTCGACGAGATCCGCCGCGCGGTCCGGGTCGTCGCCGGCGATCGCGTGCAGGACAGCGTCGGCGAGCATGCCGTGTTCGGCGTGCCAGCGGCTGGCGGCCCGGTGCAGCCCGGGCACCCGCTCCGGGTGCTGGGCGAGGAGCCGGGCGCGCAGTGCGTCGGCGAACAGGTGGTGGTAGCGGTACCACTGCCGCTGGTCGTCGAGGGGGACGACGAACAGGTTCCCGCGCTCGAGGATCTCCAGCGTCTGGCGGCCGTCACCGCGGCCGGTCAGAGCGTCGCACAGCGCGCCGGTCAGCTGCTGGAGCACCGAGGTGTCCAGGAGGAAACCGCGGATGTCCTCAGGCTGGCTGTTGAGCACCTCCTCGACCAGGTAGTCCAGCACGAAGCGATGGCTGCCGGTGAACGCGTCGACGAAGCCGGCCACCGCACCGGAGCCCTCCGCGTCACTGCGGCCGCGGGCCGACAGGGCGGCCAGCTGCAACCCGGCGGCCCATCCCTCGGTGCGCTGCTCGAGGGCGGCGACGTGCGCCGGATCCAGGTCCAGGCCCATGACGTGGTTGAGGAATGCGTCCGCCTCGTCCGCGGTGAAGCGCAAGTCCGCGGCCCGCAGCTCGAGCAGCTCGCCGCGGCCGCGCAGCCGGGCCAGCGGCAGCGGCGGGTCCGCGCGCGTGGTGATGGCCACGGTGACCTGCGGCGGGAGGTGGTCCAGCAGGAACGTCACGGCCTCGTGGATGTCCGCTGCGTCGATGACGTGGTAGTCGTCGAGAGCCAGCACGGTCGGCCCGGCCAGCTCGTCGAGATCGTTGACCAGGCTGACCAGCACGGCCTCCGCCGGAACGGCCCGGTCGGCCTCCAGCAGCGCCAGCGCCTCCGCCCCCGCCCGGGGACTGCGGGCCTGGATCGCCGCGACGAGGTGAGTGATGAACCGGTGCAGCTCGCTGTCCCCGGCATCGAGCGACAGCCACGCCACCCGCGGCGACGGCCCGGCCGGCTCACCCGGCGCCAGCCACTGCGCGAGCAGGGTCGTCTTGCCGAACCCGGCCGGGGCCGATACCAGGACGAGCCGCGGCATCGACGCCGGATCGGCTCGAAGGGGATCGGTAAGCCGAGGACGCGGAACGAGCCGCCGTCGCATCGCCGGGACGTGCAGCTTGGTGCCCAGGACAGGCATTCAGCCATCCTAGAGGCCCACGGCCGGCCCGTTCAGTCGGCGGGCGGCAGGTCTTCTACCTGCTTCTTGGTCAGGCTGAGCTGGATCCCGTGCTCGACCCCGGTCACCGCGCTGACCGGGATGGAGACCTTCTTGCGCCCCCACAGATGCCCCTCCTGGAGCAGTACGTGGGTCACCCGGTGGTTGTCCGGGTCGACCAGGAGACCCTGGACCCGCCCGATCTCGCCGTCGAGGGCATGGACGGGCTCACCGCGGTCCACGTCTGCCTCACCGAGCGGGACAACGTCCTGGACAATGACCGGCACCGGAGCTGGCGCGTTCATGCCGCCGAGGCCCATGCCGCTGGTGACGTCATCGATCAGCTCCGTTTCCTGGGCTGGCTCCAGCCCGTCGAACTCTTCGACGGTGCAGCGCAGCCTGATGTCGCCCGCCGCGGTGTCGACCAGGTCGAGCGGGACGAGCCGGCCCAGCCCAAGCCGGTGCTTCGGCTCGATGACCAGGTGCGTCACCGTCTCGGTGGCCGGATCGATGATCACGCGGCTCACCTTGCCACCCGGGCCGTCCACGCAATTCGCCGTGGCCCCCATCGCGAACTCGGTCTCTTCGGCCATCGCTGCTCGCTCCCGTCTCGGATACCTCGCGGTAAACCTAATTTACCGAGGACACCTAATTCCCAGCTCACCTATCGGCCCGCTGACTTTCCCGCGGCTCCGACGTCTGAAAGGAAAGACCAGACTGAAGGAGGCTCGCATGGCCCGGCTGATCTACTCGGCCATCATGTCACTCGACGGCTATATCGCCGATGCGGCCGGACGCTTCGAGTGGGCGGCGCCGGACGAGGAAGTGCACGCGTTCGTCAACGAGCTGGAGCGGCCGGTCGGCACCTATCTCTACGGTCGGCGGATGTACGAGACGATGCGCTACTGGGAGACCGCGCACACGGTCGCCGGCCAGCCGACCGTCGCGCTCGACTTCGCCCGCATCTGGCAGGCGGCGGACAAGATCGTGTACTCCACCACGATCCAGGCGCCAGACACCGCCAGAACCCGGCTCGAACGGGACTTCGAGCCGGAACAGGTGCGGAAGCTGAAGGAAGCGGCCGGCCGCGACCTCACCGTCGGCGGCGCGCGGCTGGCCGGCCGGGCCATCGCGGCCGGGCTGGTGGACGAGTACCAGCTGTTCGTCGTCCCCGCCGTCGTGGGCGGCGGCACCCGGGCCCTGCCCGACCAGGTCCGCCTGAACCTGGCGCTGGCGCAGGAGCGCAGGTTCGGCGGCGGCACCGTCTACCTCTGCTACCGCCCGGCGTAGGACCTGAGCCGGGCCCGGTTCAGTCGGTGACGGCCACCATGGCGATCGACACCAGGAGCCCCGGGCGGTCG
>Ga0335080_10006557_pt1 | contig 12033 bp, 9 predicted proteins | sample Lox_Sample_34_FD_206720 | JGI IMG/M metagenome (GOLD analysis project Ga0335080, IMG submission 206720) | Soil microbial communities from Loxahatchee National Wildlife Refuge, Florida, United States - Lox_Sample_3.4 | ecosystem: Environmental > Terrestrial > Soil > Wetlands | place: USA: Florida...
TCACCAAGTTTCTGCTGCAGGCGTCCGTGGTTGCGCTGGGATTCGGCATGAACCTGCACGAAGTGCTGAAAGCGGGCCGCAGCGGCTTCGTCTACACGGCCGTGGGAATCAGCGCGGCGCTCGCCGTGGGGTTGGCGCTGGGCAAGCTTGTGCGCGTGCCGCAGACGCCGTCGTTCCTGATCTCGTCGGGAACTGCGATCTGCGGCGGCAGTGCGATTGCCGCGGTCGCGCCGATCGTGCAGGCGAGCGGCGAGGAAATGTCCGTCGCGCTGGGCACGGTGTTCATCTTGAATTCCGTGGCGCTCTTGATCTTTCCCGCGATTGGCTGGTCGCTGCACCTGACGCAGCAGCAGTTCGGCCTGTGGGCCGCGCTGGCGATTCACGACACGAGTTCGGTGGTTGGCGCGGCGGCAAACTTCGGAGCGGCAGCGCTGGTGATTGCTACCACAGTGAAGCTGGCGCGCGCGCTGTGGATTGTGCCGCTCGCGCTCGGCACCGCCGCGCTGCGCCACACCAAGTCCAAGGTGCAGCTTCCGTGGTTCATCCTGTTCTTCTGCCTCGCCGCCGTGGTGAACACGTATCTGGAAGGCGTCGGCGCGGTGACGCACGCGCTGAGCCAGGGCGGCAAGCTCGGGCTGACGGCCACGCTCTTCCTGATCGGCACAGGAATCTCGCGCGCGGCGCTGCGGGAGGTTGGCTGGCGTCCACTGGCGCAGGGCGTGCTGCTGTGGATTCTGGTCGCGGCCGGCTCGCTCGCGCTGATTCGTGCCGGCGTAATCGGCTTTTCAGCGGGATGAGAGCTGACGAGATTGGCTTTATTCGGGGAGGCACGGCCAATGACAGACTGGTTCGCGCGGCCCGTCCTGCACGTGACCGACGTCGAGGCCTCGCTCCACTTCTACGTCAACCTGCTCGGCTTCACCAGCCCCTGGCGCTACGAAGAAGACGGGAAAGCGCACGTCGCGCAGGTCGATCGGCAGGGCTGCGCGCTGATCCTGGCCGACACCTGGCCGGAGAAGGTTGGCAAGGGACTGATGTTCATTTCCCTGAACGTTGAGCCGGCGACGCGCGACGCCGCGAACGCCGCCGTGGACGCGCTGCGCGCGGAACTCGAGGCCAGGGAAGTTGCCGTGAAGGAAGGTTCGTGGGGCTACCGGCTCCTCGTGGTCGATGATCCCGACGGCAACCAGCTCTTCTTCAACTATCCGGCCTAGAATTGACGTTGAACAGGAGGCCGCCAAATCAGTGGAGGACAATGCCTGTGCTACTATAGGAGTCTTCCTGGAAGGGCCTGTAGCTCAGGTGGTTAGAGCGCGCCCCTGATAAGGGCGAGGTCGGATGTTCGAGTCATCCCAGGCCCACCATTCCCCTGTTTTCGCCCGTTTGAAGACCATGTCGAAGGGCTTTCTGTAGGTGGGATAAACACTGCGTTGCTGTCAACAGCGTCTGTTACGATGGCCACCATGTGGTATCTCACCAAAGAGGAGTCGCAAACGTGGTGCGAAGGGCACGCACTGGTCCTAGACGACACGGCCCACCCGATCATCAAGAACAGAGCGCATTCGGTCACCGTCCCGCTTTCGGAAATCAACTGGTCAAAGTTGACGTGGCTAAGCGGATTCGTCGCTTCGTATCTCGAACCATTTGACGAATGCTTGCTCTGGGTGACGCTTTGGGGGGTATGGGGCTCCAGCGAAAATCTCCATTTGTATTACCGCATGCGCGAAAGCTACGGAGATCGCCGGCAATTGGCAGATGCGCCCGGCCACCTGTTCGCAAAGCACGAAGGCGCTGACTTGGCTACGTTCATCCAGCTCGCTCTTATTTTCGGCTGGGACTTCTACCTTCTGACTTCTCCGGCATATCACACCGCCTTCGTGAGCCACGATGAATTCATCGAGTTTTACACAGACGATCCTGACGCTGCGGAGAAGGCACGGCATTGCCTAGATGATGAGCCGAGCACGCCCGCTCAGAAATTGAAATAATCCGCGTTTGAACCGACCCTTCATCTACTGCGTCGGTGCCCCTGTCCCAATCATCAAGCAGTAAAAAAGCGCGCGCAATGCGAGTAAATCATCGGGAGCGACGGCTTTCCCTCCTGTGGTCCCGTGGACTTCTTGGAGATGAGACAAGTCGGCGCTGTCGGCAGTAGAGCGCATGACTGCGAGGAGACCTAATTTCTGTAGTGTGTTGTTCGAAGGAGCCTTACGACGCGGCCTAGGTGAACCGGGGCGGTGAAATCGAAGCGACTCCCTCGCCGTTTTGGGTACAGAAAAACAGCGATGGTAGGTGGAGCACCCTTCTGATTCGTCCCGACGTGGGAAGGTTCCAACACCCTGAGGTATTGGAACCGGGCAAGTCGCTGGATTTCCCTTTCCGATTGGGCGAATCTGGCCAAATGAGACTGCGCCTGACCTACTGGAATGGTTCTCGCCAAAGTTTGGTCCGTGATGCGCCTCCGAAGGGTGCAAAGGCAGCGACGTCAGAACCTTTTGCCGTCCAGTAGTCTCTGGCGATGGGTCCTCTCGCGATGCTCAAACCTTGCGCGCGTGAATCCGTCTGGACTACGATTCGCTTATGCGTCCAGCATTACTCGCTCTCGCCTTGCTTTCCATAAGTGCAATGACGCTGGCCAAAGATCGCAAGCCTGCGCCGCCGATGCCAGACCGCTTCGTAATAGGACGAGACACCTTTTTCGATTTCGGGCCGCCTTTTCATTACGTTGAGCTGCTCCTAGTGAACCCCAGTGGCGACGGCACGTCGGTTGAGAGAGTAATCCTCACGGCTGGCTACAAGTGCACGCTTCCGCCGAAAATCGGAATTGCCAAAGCGACGATGAAGCAGCCCGTAGCCGACCTCTTCGGTGCCACGAATCCTTGCACAATTCCAGAGAAAGACTTGAACCGTGAATTGAAACGGAGAAAGCACCAGCTTGTATTCAGCGGTGCCAACATTTCAATGCAGGTTCAATGTGGCGGGCAGACCCGAATCATCCGATCAGACATCCTCGATAGAGACATGTTCGATCCTCGCGCGGGTACGCCGGAACACACGTCGTGGACGATAAAGACTCTCGCGCAGCTTGATCATGCGCTCGGACCCGGTGTGATGGACAAGCCAATGATTACGCTTCCCGGAGATGCCGGTGGGTCAGCGCAGCCTCCCGATTCTCCGACGTTTCAAGAGATAGCCGCAGGAAAATACGATCCGTTGTTCCCGGGGACCACTGACAAACCGTCTGAGATATACCTGTCAACAAAAGAGGCAATCCCGTCCCCAACCGTCCGCTTGGTCAGTAGCTCGCCGTTCAAACCCCTGGAGGCACCGCTGCCCCAATATCCGGCGATTGCTCGAGCGGCTAGCGTGGAAGGCACCTTCACTTTCACGATGGACGTACAGGCGGACGGCCGAACGACTAACTTCACAGTGGAGAACGGAGCACCTCTGCTTCGAGGCGCCATGGAAGAGGCGTCGCACGGATGGGTATTTCCAATTCAGGCAGCTGGCCAACAAGTTGTCGTTACGGTCGAGTTCGCTCTGAATTGCCACGACAAGAAATAGCGATTCCGAGTTCACGGCGGCGAGAGCTCTTCAGTGTGCGGAATCGCGGCGACGATCTGACCCGGCGGAAGAGTTCGAAGATCGTCAACCAGGGCCCACCATCCTTCGCCGGTCCAGCCCACCGCAGCGGGTCCGTAATTTGCGGTAGAACTCCAACCTTTTCGGGGCGCCGTTGCAAGGAGTACGATGGCGGGCTCGCGATTCCTCCAGGGAGAAGCATCTATGCGTTTACAACGTGCGGCGCGGCGGCGTGTAGCTGTGAAAACGAGTGCGGTAGTAGCAGCGACAGGCGCGGCGTGCGCGCTTGCCGTGCTGCTGCTGGCACGGCCGATGACTGCGCGGTCGGATGGCGGCGTGGATCCGGCGCTCTACAAGGGGATGCGGTGGAGGCAGATTGGGCCGTTCCGCGGCGGGCGCGTGCTGGCGGTTTCCGGCGTGGTGGGCGATCCGGAGACGTTCTACTTCGGCGGGACGGGCAGCGGCGTGTGGAAGACGACGAACGGCGGGCAGGACTGGACGCCGCTGTTCGACAAGCAGGCGGTGAGCGCGATCGGCGCGATGGAAGTGGCGCCGTCGGACCCGAACGTGATTTACGTCGGCACGGGCGAGGGCTGCATCCGCAGCACCAGCTCGTATGGCGACGGCGTGTACAAATCCACGGATGCGGGGAAGACGTGGACGAACGTCGGGCTGAAGGACACGCGGCAGATCGGGCGGCTGCTCGTACACCCTAAGGACTCGAACATCGTTTTTGTGGCGGCGCTGGGTCACGAGTTCGCGCCGAACGCGGAGCGCGGCGTCTTTCGCACGCTGGACGGCGGCAAGACGTGGGAGAAGGTGTTGTACAAGGACGACCAGACGGGAGCGATTGACCTTTCATTCGACCGCGCGAACCCGCGCATCGTGTTCGCCGCGCTGTGGCAGGCGAACCGCACGCCGTGGGGAATGACGAGCGCGGGGCCGGGCAGCGGGCTCTACCGGTCGACGGACGGCGGCACGACGTGGAAGAAGCTGGAAGGCAACGGGCTGCCGGGCGGAACCCTGGGACGGATTGGCGTGTCGGTGGCGGGCGGCGACGGCAGCCGCGTCTACGCGCTGATTGAAGCGACGGAGAAGGGCGGGCTCTACCGTTCGGAGGACGGCGGCGATCACTGGACGCTCGTGAACGGCGACAGGAACCTGTTCCAGCGGCCTTGGTACTACGTGCACGTGTTCGCGGACCCGAAGAACCCGGAGGTCGTGTACGTGATGAACGTGCGGGCGTTCAAATCCATCGACGGCGGAAAGACGTTCACGCGAATTTTCGTGCCGCACGGCGACAACCACGCGCTGTGGATCGATCCGACGAACACAGACCGAATGATCCAGGGGAACGACGGCGGCGCGACCATCAGCTTCGACGGCGCGAAGACGTGGACGCGGCTGGACAGCCAGCCCACGGCGCAGTTCTATCACGTGATCGCAGACAACGCGTTTCCCTACCGCATCTACGGCGACCAGCAGGACAACTCGAGCGTGGGCATCCTGAGCCGCGGCGATTCGGGCGTGATCGGGCGGTGGGACTGGTATCCGGTGGGCGGCGGAGAAAGCGGCTACATGGCGCCGGACCCGCGCGATTCGAACATCGTCTACGCCACCGGCTACATGGGGCAGATCACGCGCTTCGACCATCGCACCAGCCAGATACGCGAACTGGGCGAAGTGGCGGACCTGACGGACGGCGAGGGCGCGGCAAACCTCAAGCACCGTTACCAGTGGACGTCGCCGGTTGTGCTTTCTCCTCAGGATCCCGACACGATCTATCACGGCGCGGAAGTGCTGCTGAAGAGCACGGACCAGGGAAAGACGTGGACCGCGATCAGCCCGGACCTGACGCGGAACGACAAATCGAAGCAGGTGGTGGCTGGCGGGCCGGTGACGTTCGAAGACACGGGCGCGGAAATCTACGACACGATCTTTGCCATTGCGCCCTCGACGGTGGAAAAGGGGCTGATCTGGGTGGGCAGCGACGACGGGCTGATTCACGTGACCCGCGACGAGGGCAAGAACTGGGCGGACGTCACGCCGAAGCAGGTGCCGCCGTTCAGCCGCATCAGCCTGATCGAGGCTTCGCCTCACGATGCGGCCACGGCCTACGTGGCCGTGGACCGCCACCAGAACGACGAGTATATGCCGTACATCTTCAAGACCAGCGACTACGGCAAGACCTGGACGAAGATCACCAACGGCATCCCCAGCGGCGCATTCGTCCGCACCGTGCGAGAGGACCCGAAGCGCAAGGGCCTGCTCTACGCGGGAACAGAGACCGGCGTGCTCGTTTCCTTCGACGACGGCGGGCACTGGCAGTCGCTGCAACAGAATCTGCCGACGGTGCCCGTGCACGACCTCTACGTGAAGGATGACGACCTGCTGGCCGCCACGCACGGCCGCTCCTTCTGGGTGCTGGACGATGTGACTCCGTTGCGGCAGATCCAGCCGGCCACCGCGGTGGAGAGCGCGCACCTGTTCACCCCGGCGTTGGCGTATCGCGGCCCCTGGGGTGGCGGCAACAAGCCGCGCGGCCCGTTCGGGCAGAATCCTCCGTACGGCGTGATCTTCGATTACTACCTGAAAGCGGCGCCGGAGAAGTCGAAAGAGGTGACGCTGGAAGTGCTGGACGCCAGCGGAAAGACGATTCGCAGATTTTCCAGCCGCGGCGAAGCTGGACCGGAGCCGGACTCAGACGAAGATGAGGGTGCAGCCAGCGGCCCGACGGGCGAGAAACTTCCGGCCGACGGGGGAATGAACCGCCTGGTGTGGGATATGCGCCTCGCGCCGGTCCCGCGCATCCCCGGCTTCACGGCGAGCGAGTACGAGCAGGGCCTGGTGGGACCGCAGGTTGTTCCGGGAAGGTACAAGGCGCGGCTGGCTTTCGACGGCAAGACGCAAGAGGTGTCGTTCGAGGTCATGCTGGACTTGCGCATGCACACGCCGGCCGCGGACCTGGCGGCACAATTCGAGCTGCGCAGGAAGGTCTACGACCGGCTGGTCACCGCATACACATCGGTGAACGAAGTGCGGAGTCTACGCGCACAGTTGAAAGGAGTCGAGAAGCGGGTGAGCAGCGAAGGTGAGCGCAAGGACGTGGCCGCTGCCGCCGCGGCGCTGCGCGCGAAGCTCGACAAGGTGGAGAAAGGCTTCATCAACCCGAACCTTGTGGGAACGCAGGACACGCTGCACTTCGGCAACGGCATAGACGGCAAGTACGCGCTTCTGGGCGCCGCGGTGGACAGCGCGGACACAGCGCCGACCAAGACGGAATACGAACAGTTCGCGGAATTGGAGAAGGAGATCGAACCGAACCTCGCGTTGTGGCGCCAGGTGAAGGAGAAGGACGTTCCGGCCTTCAACGCCCTGGCGCAAAAGTCAGGCCTAGGCGTGGTATCTGTGGAGACGCCGAAAGAGCCGGACTGACGCAAGCGAGCGGGCAAGAAAAACGCTACGGCAGCAACTCTTCTGCGATGGCGACTGAGGAATACATGGGGAAGATGCTTTGCAGGCGCGCGATTTCCAGCACCAGGCGCACTTTCTCCGGCACCGAGGCCAGCACGAGCTGGCGGTTGGCCTTGGCCAGGCTCACGTGAATCTGCAGCAGCGCGCCTACGCCCGACGAGTCGATGTACTCCAGATCGCCCATATCGAGGATCAGCGTGTTGGCTGTTTCCTTGCGTGCGGCGGCAAGGAACGACGGGACGGTTTCAATGGCCAGGCGCCCTGAGAGGCGCAGCAGGCGCCTTCCGGGGCGCGATCCATTCGCCGGAACGATATCCAGGGCAGGCCGCGTCATGGGGGGGCATTGTAGCGGAAAATGGGCGGGCTGCGTAGGCAGAATCCTCTTTTTTTGGCCCACTCCGGGTATCGAGCAGCACGACGCGCCTTGCGTGTTCGCCGGCATCGGCGGTGTCTCTTTAATGCCCTGTGGCCCGGCGTCCTCCAGAGCCGCCTCGTGCTCCCGTGCTAGACTCGATTGCTCTCCTGCAACAGCGAAGCGCGTTCATGTCTAAGCAACTTTTCGGAACGGATGGAATCCGGGGCGTGCCCGGCCAGTACCCGCTCGACGACGCCACCCTCGAAGCCGTGGGCTGGGCGCTAGGCGCGCTGCTGCGCGCCGACGGCGGACACGCGCGGCCGCGAGTGCTGCTGGGAATGGACACGCGCGAGTCCAGCGTGCACCTGGCCGGCCGAATGGCCAGGGGCATTACGGATGCCGGCGCCGAAGTCGCTTCCGCAGGAATCATCTCCACGCCGGGCGTCGCCTGTCTCGTCCGCGAGAACCGCTTTTCGGCAGGCGTGGTCATCTCCGCGTCGCACAATCCCTACACCGACAACGGCGTAAAGCTGATTTCGCCGCAGGGGACAAAATTCACCGATGCGGTGGAAGCGGCTCTCGAAAAAGACATTCTGCGCAGGCGGCAAACAGCCGGTCGGGCCACCGACGCGGTCGTCCCCGCGGACGCGGCTCTCGACGCGCAATACCTCGACTACCTGCGGCGCTTCGTGCTCCCCGGCGCCAGGCTGGACAGCTTGCAACTGGCGCTCGATTGCGCGAACGGCGCCGTCAGCGAACTTGGACCGGCGCTTTTCCGGTCACTCGGCGCACGGGTCACCGCCATCCACGACCGGCCGAACGGGAAAAACATCAACGACCACTGCGGCTCGCTGCATCCGGAAGACCTGCGGCGCACCGTGCTGCAGACGGGCGCCGATCTGGGCGCGGCCTTTGACGGCGACGCGGACCGAGCGCTTTTTGTTTCGCACTCCGGACAGCTTGTGGACGGCGACGCCGTGCTGTTTGTCGCCGCGCGCTACATGAAGGCCACCGGCACGTTGCGCGCGGGCACGGTTGTGGGCACGACCATGTCCAACCTGGGCCTCGAGCGCGCCCTCGAGGCGGAAGGCATCAGCCTGGCGCGCGCGCAGGTAGGTGACCGCTATGTTTTCGAGGAAATGCAGCGGCTCGGCGCGAATCTGGGCGGCGAGCAATCCGGCCACGTGATTTTTCTCGACGATTCGATCACCGGCGACGGCCTGCTGACGGCGCTGATTGTCTCCAGCATTATTTCGCTCCACGGGCCGCTCGATTCGCTGACCCGGGACTTCAAGGTCTACCCGCAGAAAATCGTCAATGTGCGCGTCAGCTCAAAGCCTCCGCTCGATTCGCTGCCCGAAGTGCACCAGGCCATCGCCAACGCCACCAGCAGCCTGAGCAGCAAAGGGCGGGTAGTGGTGCGCTACTCGGGCACGGAAAAGCTGGCGCGCGTGATGGTCGAGGCCGAACGCAACGAAGACGTGGAGCGCTGGACGCAGACGCTGGCCACGGCGCTGCGCACGTCGATCGGCGAGTAAACCGCAATCCCGTAAAGGTCGAGACCGACATCGCCGTTATCTTCACGCTCAGCCGCTAATCCTCCTGGAACCTTTTCGCTTCCCGTGACATTACAGTGGGTGAAGGCGGCGGGCTGCTCCTGGCGCCACGGCCGAAGGAGGCCGGCGGACGGGCCGGCTGGCTGAAGCGATATGTCCAGCGACGAAGAATTGATGCTCGCGTTCCAGAATGGCTCCTCGGAAGCGTTCACGGAGCTGTTCCAACGCTACGCGCAACGGCTCTATGGGTTCTTCCGCCGGCGGCTGAATCATCCCACGCGGGCCGAGGAGCTGACCCAGGACGTCTTCGTGGCCGTGTTGAAAGGCGCGTCGCGCTACGAGCCTCGCGCTCTCTTCCGCACCTATCTCTACAGCATCGCGGTACGGATGGTGATGGCGGAACGCAGGAAGGCCGGACGCGAAACGGCTGACGCGGCACAGGCGCCTGAGCCCTCGCAGGCCGCGCAGGCGGAGACGGCGGCCTGGGTGCGCGACGCGGTGGAACGGCTCGAAACAACGGAGCGCGAAATCCTGCTGCTGCGCGAATACGAAGAACTGAGTTACGAGGAGATCGCCAGGGTGCTCGAGATTCCGGTAAACACGGTGAAGTCGCGCTTGTTCCGCGCGCGCATGGCCCTGCGCGAGTTGCTGGTGGCGCGGCAGCCGCGTGGAGCCGCTTGAGGAAAGAAGATGGACTCAACCACACATCCATTCGACCGAGAAGAGGTGATGGCCTACCTCGACGGCGAGCTCGCGCCAGAACGCGCTTCCGCCGCCGCCGCGCACCTGGAGCAGTGCGCGGAATGCCGCGCGCTCGCGGCGGAGCTGCGCAGCGTTTCGAGGCAAATGGCGGAGTGGCCCGTGGAGATGATTCCCGCACGAGTTGGTGACAACGTGCTGCGCGCCGTGGCCGCGCCGAAGGGCGGCAAATCGGCAGCGCCGCAGAAGAAGCAACCGGCCAGGCAAACTCCGCACTGGATGCGCTGGCTCACCTGGAGCGGCGCCTCGGCGGTGGCCGCCCTGCTCGTCATGGCGCTTGGCGTCTATCAGTTCTCACGGAAAGCGGGACCGAGTGAGCGTGCGATCAGCAGCCCCGGCGCCGATTCAGAGCGCGGGCGGGTTGATGTTCCCGTCGTGGCTTCCAATGGCCGGGAGCCGACTACCGCAGCCCCCGCGCCTCTAGCGTCCGCCCCGGCAAACAAGCCGGACTCGAGACGTGCTGCTGAGGCACGGCAACGGAACGAGCTTGCCAAGTCTGCCCTTGCCCAGGCGCAGAAGGACGGCGCGAGAGACTCGCTTCACGCGGCTGGCGCAGTCGCGCTCGACCGCAAGGAGAAACAGGCTTCCGAACAGGGCCCGATGATCATCCGCCGCGCTTCAATGGCGGTACTGACCAAGGAGTTCGACGCCGCGCGCGCGTCACTCGAAAACCTGGTGAAGGCGCATCAGGGCTACTTCGGGCAGCTCGACGTGGTGACGCCGCCGGGGGCTGGCCGCGGGATTGCCGCTACCCTGCGCGTTCCTGCCGCGCAGCTTGACGCCGTGCTCATCGAGCTGCGCAAGCTCGGACAGGTGCAACAGGAAAACCAGACCGCCGACGACATCACCAACCAGTACGTGGACCTGACCGCGCGGCTCTCCAACGCCCGCGAGACGGAAAAGCGGCTCGTGGAAATCCTGCGCGAGCGCACCGGGAAAGTCGGCGACGTCCTGCAGGTTGAGCGGGAGATCGCCCGCACGCGCGAACAGATCGAGCAAATGGACGCCCAGCGCAAGTCTCTGGACAATCAGGTGCAGTACGCGGCGGTGGACCTGAGCATCACGGAAGAGTTCAAGAAGTCGCTCGAGGCCCCTCCGCCGGCGCTATCTCTCGGCACGCGTGTAAACAACGCCGCGGTCAGCGGGCTGCGGGACGCCGCAGACACGCTGGTCGGCATCCTGCTCTGGTTGCTGGCCGCCGGCCCCTCCCTGCTGCTGTGGAGCGCGTTCCTGGCCTGGCCGGTGTTCAAGGGCATACGCTGGCTGCGCCGCCTGCTCTCGCAGCACATGCCGACCGCCGCCTGACAGCGGCCGGGGACGGAATTGCTCCAGAAACTGGAGCGGCTCCAAAAGCGTGTAGGATTTTGGTGACCCAAATATTACAAAATGTAGAGTACGCCGGCTCCCCCGTCGGGGCACGTCCACTAACTACAGGAAATTGATTAGGTTACTGGGAAAACTTCCAGGCGAAGCCGTGGCAGAGGGCGTGCTCTTTACATCCGCAACGTTTTTGTTTCCCGGGGAGTGGTTCCGGCCAGCAGCCCGGACAAAAAGTTAGAAGTGGGGCCCTTTCCCAGGGCCCCTTTTTTTCGCCCGGACTCTGCCACCTTCGCCGGGCGCGGCCTTTGGGCCGAATCTACCGAATATCGCCCGGCGCGATTCCGTTCTGGCGGGCCTGCGCCTCAAGATCGTCAATCTGCTGCTGCACGGCGTCCCGCTTCTGCTTGTAGACAGTAAGCTGGTCCTGCGGGCGCACCACCTGGTTGCCGTAGATCGAGTCGTCGGGGCGCTTCTGCTGGTAGTCCGGTGCCTGGTCCTGCTTGGGAAAATTCGGCCCCTGCTGGCCCAGCTTGATGGAATTCTTGCCGTCGATCGGGTGATCGATCGCGTCCTGCGTCTGCTTGATCTTGGCGTCCAGGTCGTCCAGCTGGGCGCGCAGGGCAGCGAGCTTGGCCCGGTAGACCTTCGGATCCTTCTCCGGTGGCAGGTCTTTCGATTGCCCTGGCGCAGTCGCGCCCGACCCGCTGGCGGCTCCTGTGCCGGATTCCGAAACAGAAGTAGGCAGCGTGGCCGTCGCGGTCGTGACGCCGAAGTTGCCGGTCAACTCGCTCAGGTCGTCATTTGTCCACACCTTCTTGGCGGGCTTCTGCTGCTGGTTCTTTGTGCCGGTGGATTGCGCGGGGACGGGCTGGGAGGTCTGCGCGAGAGCAGGCGCGGCCCCGAAGGCAATCGCGAACAGGCAGGCGGCGGTTCGGCTCGTCATGGAAGTCTCCTCGATAAGCCCAGTATACGCCGCCCGGACGGTTC
>Ga0335080_10006558_pt1 | contig 12033 bp, 6 predicted proteins | sample Lox_Sample_34_FD_206720 | JGI IMG/M metagenome (GOLD analysis project Ga0335080, IMG submission 206720) | Soil microbial communities from Loxahatchee National Wildlife Refuge, Florida, United States - Lox_Sample_3.4 | ecosystem: Environmental > Terrestrial > Soil > Wetlands | place: USA: Florida...
TTCCCCGATTGTGAACCATCCTGAGGTCGCAATCCTTGGGCTCTCCCGTTCCAGCATGGAGCCGGTATGGATCAACGGGAAGTTCGAGGCCCGGCTGGTGCTGCCGCTGTCGCTTTCCTACGATCATCGCCTGATCGATGGCGCGGATGCGGCGCGATTCCTGCGCTGGATCGCGGAGGCTTTTGAGCAGCCCTTCTTGCTGTCGGTTCAGGGATAGAAAGACATAAACCACAAAGGACACGAAGTTAAACGAAAGAGGTCTGTGATTTTCCTTCGTGTGCCCTAGCAGCGTGGGTGGCGGAAAACTTTAGATGACGGAAGCTTCCAACTTGCGCATTGCTGTCGTCGGCGGCGGACCGGGCGGTTATGCTGCTGCATTCCTGGCCGCTGATCTGGGCATGAAGGTCACGCTCATCGACCCCGAAGTCAATCCGGGCGGGGTCTGCCTGTATCGCGGATGCATTCCTTCCAAGGCGTTGCTCCACGTCGCCAAGCTGGTGAACGAGACCCGTCATGCGGTGAACTGGGGCGTCGAGTACGCCGATCCGAAGATTGATCTCGGACGGTTGCGCGGGTGGAAAGACGGGGTGATCAAGAAGCTGACGGGCGGGCTCGGCATCTTGTCGAAGCAGCGCTCGGTAAGGTATGTGCAGGGACGGGCCTCGTTTGAGAATTCGACTACGCTGCGGGTTTCGAAGGCGGACGGCGGCAGCGAGAATCTGAGTTTTGAGCGGATCGTTCTCGCCACCGGGTCGCGTCCGGCAATCATTCCCAGCTTGAAGCTCGATAGTCCGCGCGTGATGGACTCGACTGCGGCACTCGATCTGAGCGACGTGCCTTCTTCGCTCCTGGTAATCGGCGGCGGATATATCGGGCTGGAATTGGGCACGGTCTACGCGGCTCTCGGATCGAAAGTTTCAGTCGTCGAAATGTTGCCCGGGCTGCTTCCTGGGGCGGATCGGGATCTGGTTCTTCCTCTGCACAAGCGGGTGGAGAAGACCTTTGCCTCCATCCTGCTGAACACGACGGTCGCATCTATGCAGGAGGAAGCCAACGGGATTCGAGTGACGTTTCAGAGTCAGGCTTCCTCGGCGGCGGCGATAGAGACAAAGCAGGCCGCGTCTCTACAGCAGGTGTTTGACAGGGTTCTGGTTTCGGTGGGGCGCAAACCCAATTCTGAGATCGCGGGCCTCGACAAGACTGGAGTTCGTCTTGGCGCGCGAGGATTCATTCAGGTGAATAAGCAGCTGCAGACCGGCGATCCCGCGATTTACGCCATCGGCGACGTGGTGGGTGAGCCGATGCTGGCGCACAAGGCTTCGCACGAGGGACGCACTGCCGTCGAAGCCATCGCCGGACAAAGGGTCGCGTTTGAACCGAATGCGATTCCAGCTGTCGTCTTCACCGATCCTGAGGTCGCATGGTGCGGGGTGACCGAGACTCAGGCGCAACAGCAGGGACGCGAGATCAAGGTGGCAAAATTCCCCTGGGCGGCTTCGGGCCGCGCGCTGACGATTGATCGCACGGAAGGAATGACCAAGCTGATACTCGATCCGCAAACTGAACGCGTGCTGGGCGTTGGTATCGTCGGTGCCGGGGCGGGTGAGTTGATTGCCGAAGGAGTGCTTGCCATAGAGATGGGCGCGCTTGCCAAGGACATTGCGCTTACCGTCCATCCGCATCCCACGCTTTCCGAAACCGTCATGGAAGCGGCAGAGGTATTCTTTGGCACGGCGACGGACATTTACCGGCCCAGGAAGTAATGTTGAGGGAAGGCATTCCGCGCCTGGCAGCCTCGAGGGTTGGCAAAATCACATCCATCAGAGGTTCACCGCATTTATACTCTCCGCTGTCGGAATGTTGCCGTGGAGGCTTCGCATGCGCCGAGTGTTCATTATCCTTGCAATTTTCTTCGTTCTTGGTTCGGCTCTGATTTTTGCCCAGGAGACTCCCATGCCCGATCCCGCCGCTGACGCGCAGACCGCCCCGGCGCCAGCCTGGATGAAGGATTCCGCCGCCAAGCTGGAAAGCGAACTTGTAGCCAAGTACGGCGTTGCCCAGAAAATCCGGGTCCAGCGCGGCTTGCACCAGGTTGCCGAATTCTGGCGCGCTTCGGACGGAGATGTGGCCGGCTTTGAGGAATTTGTCCGCGGCAATTTCGCCGGAGACCAGGCGGCGCTCGACACCATGTTCAACCGCTTTGAGCGTCTGGTCGAGCAACTCGATGGGCACATGCATGAGATCAACCGCGAGTTCCGGCAGCAAGTGGACCTCGACCTGGGCCCGGTGCAGTCTTACGACGAAGTGTTCGCGGGCTATGATCCATCGGCGCACGTTCTGGACGATTTCTTCCAGAACAAATTGGCGTTCACTGTCCTGCTCAATTTCCCTCTGACGACCCTTGATGAGCGCTTGACCGAAGGCGTCACCTGGAACCGGCGCCAGTGGGCGGAAGCGCGCTTGGCGGAACGCTTTTCCAAGCGCATTCCGGCGAACGTAAACCTGGCGATTTCCCAGGCCGCGGCCGAGGCCGACCGCTACATCGCGGAATACAACATCTGGATGTATCACCTGCTGGACAACAGCGGACAACGCCTCTTTCCGCCGAAAATGCGGCTGCTCAGCCACTGGAATCTGCGCGATGAAATCAAGGCCGACTACGCCGACAGCAAGAACGGCCTCGCCAAGCAGCGGATGATACAGCAAGTCATGGAGCGGATCGTCACCCAGTCGATTCCCAAGGTTGTGGTGAACAATCCGAATGTGGATTGGAATCCGTATACCAACGATGTAAGCGCCGCGGCGGTTCATGATTCCGATGCGCCCGCTGCCGCCATGACCGACATTTCCAATGCACCTGAGCCGGATACGCGCTATGCCACGCTGCTGAACGACTACGTCGCAGCCAGGATGGCCGACCCTTACTCGCCGACCGCACCTACGCTGATTGCGCGGCGCTTCGATGAAGACCGCGAGATCCCCGAACTGCGGGTCAAGGCGATGCTGGAGCAGGTGCTGACTTCGCCTCTGGTGCCACAAGTCGCCAAGCTGATTGAATTACAGCTGGGGCGTCCACTGGAGCCGTTTGACGTTTGGTACAACGGCTTCCGTCCGGGGAGTGCGCACAGCGAAGCGGAATTGGATCAGATGGTTGCGAAGAAGTATCCCACTGCCGAGGCCTACCAGAAAGACATTCCGAATCTTCTGATGCATTTGGGATTTTCGCCGGAGCGGGCGCAGTACATTGCCAACAACATCATCGTGGATCCAGCGCGTGGTTCGGGCCACGCCATGGGCGCCGAGATGCGCGCCGAGAAAGCTCATCTGCGCACGCGCGTCGAGGCCGCCGGCATGAACTACAAGGGCTTCAACATCGCGGTGCATGAAATGGGGCACAACGTGGAGCAGACCTTCTCGCTCAACAATGTCGACCATACCCTGCTGAAAGGCGTGCCCAACACGGCTTTCACTGAGGCGTTGGCGTTCGTATTTCAGGGGCACGATCTCGAACTGCTCGGTTTGCCCGCTCCCGATGCGAAAGCCGAGGCGATGAAGACTCTCAATGATTTCTGGGGTACGTACGAGATTGCCGGGGTCGCGCTGGTCGACATGGAGGTGTGGCACTGGATGTACGATCATCCGCACGCCACCGCTCGCCAGTTGAATGTCGCCACGGTCGGAATCTCGCAGGACATCTGGAACCGCTACTATGCGCCCGTCTTCCGCAAGAAAGACGTCGTGCTGCTGGGAATCTATTCCCACATGATCGATTCGTTCCTTTACCTGCCCGACTATCCGATCGGCCACATGATCGCTCATCAGATCGAGGAGCAGATGAAGAAGGCGGGGAACATTGGTCCGGAGTTTGAGCGTATGGCGAAGCTGGGCGACGTGACTCCCGATTTGTGGATGGAGAATGCGACCGGCAAACCCGTCGGTCCAGAGGCATTGCTGTCCGCCACTCAACGGGCGCTGACGCAAGTGAAATAATTCGGCGCCCTGGGCATGTCAGGGAAACCACTACGGCCGATCCTTTATTGCTTGATACCTATCAAATCGGCGGAAAGCTGAGGAAGGCCAAGAATGTTATAGATTTCCTTCAGATTGGCGAGAACAAACGTTGCGGTTGCATCTTGTTCAAAATCAGTCTGCGCCAAAGATTGCAGCGAGGTCGGGATTCCTTTCGGAAGTCGAATGTAAAACAATTCCCCAAAAGTTACCGGGTATCCAATTTGGGGTATTGCAGATTCCGCGGAAGCAGCAGGGTGAATGGTCCAGGCCGGTCCCGAGTTCATTGTCTGCTCGTTCGAAATCGTGCCAACGATAGGTAATTGCCCTGTAAAACTAACCTCGCCAGGAAGGTTCTTTGTTGAGACGTAGCTGACGGTCAAGTTGTTGAATTTATCTCCCGGCTTTACGGCCGCAATCTTGTGGTCAATTCTCTCGGAAATGCCCAAGAAGGTGAACGTCGACACAATCTGTTTTAGCGTCTGCATACCATCATCTGAGAAGGTCCCCTTCACACTTTGACTCCAGCCTTCAACCAGGATTGCCTCCCCGTTCGCATATTGGTAATACACCTGCCCACCCTGCGGAAGGGCCACAGTCAGCCAGGTAACGCCGTTAACTGCTTCTTTAGCGACTGATGCATGAAACTGTGAAACCAGACTCCGGTATGTCTGCGGATCGCTCGAAGAAAGTTGAATCCTGAAATCGATCCGATCGTTGTTACCGGGATTACGAAGAGTCACCCCATAGGGGCCGATCGCCAGGAATGCGGGATACTGGAACGCATAGCCACCGGCGGGATTCGAATAAGTAGCTAGCCCGTTGGAAGACGTTGGTGCGCTGATCGTGATGTAGCCGATCGTCTTCGAACTCGACGTTGCAAAATCGCTACTCATGCCATGAATGCTCGGTTGTTGCGCGGATAACAAACTAGGCGAGGGGGATCCAGATTGCTTCTGGTCGTACCAGAAGCCGCCGAGCACAAAAACCGCTGCGAGGAGGAGCAGGGTCATGAGACCCGCAAAACCCTTTTGCATCACTGCTTTGACTGTAACAAATTGCACTCGAGCTCTCCTAAGATAGCCATTCTTAGCCCGCACGCAAATTCTCCCACCTTTCGGCGCGCTTGACGATGGCTGACCGGATTTCTGGGCTCAGAGACGATCTGAATAGCGGGAGTTTAAGTCGTTTTTCCTCAGTAGTTTTCCCCGCTATTTGCCTGGGAAAATCTGCGAAGAATCATTACCTGCGTAACTTGCTGGGGCTCACTGCTGTACCTACGATTACCGTATGAGTTACCAGGCGTTACTCTTCTGTCCTGACGAAAAAACCGCCCGCGTAGTCACCCAAGTGCTGACCGAATTGGACTTCACCGTCGAGCCTTGCAATGAGCCTTTTGCCGCCGTCAAGAAGCTAATGGGGCAGCACTTCGATGCGGTGGTCGTCGACTCGGACAACGAACAAAATGCGACTTTGCTGTTCAAGAGTGCGCGTAATTCAAGCACCAACCACTCCTCGCTGGCGGTCGCAGTGGTCGAGGGGCAGGCGGGAGTTGCCAAGGCATTTCGCATTGGCGCCAACCTGGTGCTCACCAAGCCCATCAATGTTGAGCAATCCAAGGGTACGCTGCGGGTAGCGCGGGGATTGCTCCGCAAGGGCACCGAAGCTGCGAAGCCGAATGCGATTCCCATGACCTCAGCGTCCATTCCAGCGGCGGCTGCCCCAGTTCACTCGGAATCTGGCGCGAAACCCGGGTTCGGATTCCCAGTCCCGAGCAAAGCTCAGCCTTCAACCGATATCTCAGCACCGCCCTCTTCGGAACTCGAACTCCAGAAGGAGCCAGAGCCGCAGCCCGAGCCGGCGGAAGCAGCATTGTTGGAATCGATGCCGGAGCCGCTGCCATCAGCGACGCCGCGAATCAACTCATCGGCGTCAAGCGACACCACTCGAGACTTCCCCTGGCAGCCGGTTTCCAAACCGTTCGCTGAGCCGATGGCTTCCGCCATACGGCGCGCGGCGGAGGCTGCCGGAAAGACGGGCCAGGCGGACTCTGCGGTGACTTCCAAGCTGCCGGCCCGAGGAATGGAGGTTCCGGGCGCCGCTCAGAATTCGGGCTGGCCTGCCTCAGCGGCCGCTCCAGCGCCGGCAAAAGAAAAACCGGCCGCCGGCACGCCCATTGGCCTGGAAATCTCTCAGTTCGAAGTGATCTCCACTCCTCCCGACGATTCGGCAAAGAGCGCGTTTACGGCGGAGAGCCATAGCACTCTCGATCAGGCAGCCGAAGCCCCCAGCTTCGCGTCTCTGGACGAAGACGCCGGGAAGACGGACTCAGAAGGCCGCGGGAGAACCCTTACGGTTGCGGTTGCACTGATACTCCTGGCGGCAGCTTGTGGCTACTTCGCCTGGACCAAGATGCATCTCGGTGGCGGGACCGGATCGTTGGTGCAGAAACCCGCGATGCCCGCGCAAACCAGTGCCGCGGCCCCGCCGGCTCAACTGGGCAGTTCTAATTCTGTGTCTGGTGCGGCGCTGCCTGGCTCATCGCAGCCCGCAACCGTCGTGAATCCGCCGACGGCAAGCAACGAGTCGACGACAAACCTGAAGCCCTCCGCATCTGTCCCCAAGGAATCTGAACCACCTACGGCGACGGCGTCCAAGCCGGCGCAGACTACCAAGGCTCCAGAGCCCATGGTAGTGAGCAGCGAAGCGCCCAAGCCGGTTCAGCCAAAGCCGGCTGCGGAAGAAGCGGTGGCGCCGCCTCCACTGAACGCTCTGGACACCGGATCGAATTCATCCGCCCTACCGGGCATCGTGACTTCGGCGCCCGTGGCTGTTCCCCAGCGGCCTCCCCAAGCCCTCAGGGTATCTCAGGGAGTGGCGCAGGGCCTGATTGTCAAACGAGTCCAACCAACCTATCCGCCGCATGCCCTTCAGACCCGTTTAGATGGTCCGGTCCAGTTGCAGGCCGTGATCGACAAAGCGGGTAACATCAGCAACGTAAAGGTTCTGAGCGGAGATGACATTCTGGCGCGGGCTGCAGTGGATGCCGTCCGCCAGTGGAAGTACAAGCCTTACTTCCTGAACGGGGAGCCGGTCGAGGTTCAAACTCAGATCACGATCAACTTCAAACTTCCGCAATAACGCTGATTCATTGAGCGATTGCCTCAGTGAGGGATGACAGGATTGTGCATCCCGCAAATGCCTCAATCACAGTTCGCGAAATTTACCTCGAGAAAAACTTGGCAGGCACGCGAGATCCAATCGCGGGCCTGCCGTGGTTTGCTGATTGACTCCGCCGCAGACTACGCAACGGACGATTCGCCTTCTAACGAACGGGTTCGCCGGTATTCGGGTTCAGGAACAGATAGCCGTCGGAGCGCCGCCGCTGGAAGTCGAACATCTGGTTCATGGAGCCGGCCAGGGCGTCGAAGCTGCCCTGCCCAATGCGCTCTCCGTTCAGCCAGTTGTCTTCGATGAAACGGATCGCCGAACTGTGGTCGGTGAGCGTGTGATCGACGAAATTCTCCCGCGTCCACGGTGAGACCACGAGCAAAGGCAGACGTGGACCGTACCCGCAGCGGCCCAGCGCATGGGCGTTGCCGGGATCGATTCCAGGCAGCGCGATGGCGGCAGTACCGCAAGCGTTGGGACCGGTGAGAATGTCGGCCGGGCCGGTCGACTGGTTCACGATCGGACCCATCTGGTGGTCGTACCAGCCGTCGGAATCGTCATACATGACGACTACGGCAGTGTCTTTCCACGAAGCCTGTTGTTCGAGGAAATTGATCAGCGTAACCAGGAAGGTCTGTTCATCCAACGGATCGGAATAACCGGCGTGTCCGTCCTGGAACGCCCGCGCCTTGAGGAAACTGACCGCCGGAAAGTTGCCGTGCTTTACCGCCGTGTAGAAATCCTGGAGGTCATATTCGTGGTTCGCCGGACCGTTGTGTCCGATTTCCGCGATTGAGACCGGCCGAGTGTGATTGGGATTGGCTGTGGAAGTGTAATACTCGAACCATGCATGGTGCGGGATGTAGTCTCCGGTCGTTCCCGCCAATCCGGCGGAACTGCGCGAGCAACCGGTGGTTCCGTTGGGATTAACGATTGAAAGATTGAACCCGCCCATGAACGAGCCCCAAGTCACGCCGGCGGCGTTCAGCAGATCGCCGATATTCTTGCCGCCCATGGTGACCTGATTCCGGGTGGGATTCGAACAGACGTCACCAACGGGATCGGGATCGCCAATCACGGTGAGCGATCCATTGCCGCCATCCACTTCGTCGCCGGTGCCATTGAGTGTGGCGATCACACCGTTGGTTTGACCGGAGATCAGGTTCAGGGCGCCCGGTGTCGATGGGCCGAAGGTTGTACCGAAGGAATTGTCGTTCATGGCAAAGTGCTGGGAGTAGTTCCAGAGCGCGGTAACGGTATTGCCGTCGAAATAGCCCATCACCACATTGCTGCCCCCACCAGTGCCCACCGGGAAAAGATCCATCAAACCGGCGTCAAAAGCCTGTTGCTCTGCGGTGTAGTCATGATCCTGATCGGCGGTGACCGCCTGCGAACGGTCCAGGCGGAAGGGGTTGCTGGCCGCGGAACCATTGGCGGGGTTCAGGTTGGGATTGAGATTCAGCAGCGCCGGCATGTAACCGTTTACCGAGGGCGTGCCGGCCGAGGCGCGAAAATGAGGTTCTCCCTGCGGATTGGTTGCATTGGGATAGGTTCCGTAATAGTGATCGAAGGAAACATTTTCCTGGAAAACTACAACCAGGTGTTTGATTGGGGTCGCATTCCCGCCATGCTGAGATGCGTAAGCGGGCGTTCCAAGCGTGCCGGCGGTCATCAGCAATGCCATCGCGCCCGCCATTATTTTTCGAGGAGCAACAGCCACAGCTATCTTGCGCAACATACGGTTTCTCCTTAGTAGTGAGAGCCTGGATGCGCGCCGTGCGCCGAACACACGATCGCTTCAACTACGGGCTCAGGCTTTAGCCCGGAGACGCCCCAGTCCACTGTCCTCGCAGCCTAAAGCCACCGACATTGCTGAATTATTTCTTCCCGATTAAAAAACCGTGAATTCAGCCCGGCTTCGCGGAATACATTTCTTGATTTGCTCAGCCTGTGAATCTTCTTGTGGAAGCATTCGGCGTATTCCCGGACCTTTAATCTGCCAGCAACGTTCCTGAAATACAGGCTCCCTTAGACCGAGAAAAGAAAAGACCCGCTGCGCGGCTTGCAGCGGGTCTTTCCAGGTTGGTTCGCGATTTACTGGTTTATTCCCGATCCATGGTTTCGTCGAAGGCCAGCTTGCCGCCTTTCTCGACATTGATAATCCGGTGAATGGGCTTGTAGCCGGAATACGTGATGTCCAACTCGTAGTTGCCCGGGTTCAGATAGAACTGCACCGGCGTGGCTTTATCGACGATGCGGCGATTCACGGCCACCTGGGCGCCTTTGGGTTGGGTCTTGATGCTGACCGAGCCCATCCCGGCCACGTCCCCGCCGCCAAAGAACTTTTTGAATTTGCCCACGGTCTTGATGTCGTCGGTGGTGCCCAACGGACGCAGAACCGGCGCGAAGTGGAAAGTCTGGCCTACGATTACGTTCGCGTTTGCCGTTTCGTCGAGATATCCCTGCTTGCGGACCAGAATCGTGTGACTGCCTTTGTCCGCGTGAACGTCCGCCGGAGTGACGCGCCCGGTGTCGTGGCCGTCAACGAATATGGAAGCGCCAGCAGGATCGCTGGTCACAGAAAGAATGGCCACAGACGGAGCTAGCTGGACAACCAGGAACAGTTTGCTGCCGGAGGTGACGTCAATGTTGCGGGTCTCGTTGGAGAATCCGGCTTTGCTGATGACAACCGTATGCTGGCCGGGCTTGAGTCCGCTTAGGTTGTAGGGCGTCACCCAGCTGGCATCGCTTTGGCCATCCACATGAACCAGAGCGCCTTCGGGGGTTGAGTTCACGGTGAGTTGTCCGGGCACAATCACGGGCGCAGGGGCGACAGCGGGTACCGCTTTGCGCTTGCTTGGATAACGCGGCTTTACGGTGACTGCCGGCTGCGCGGGTTCAACCGCTTCCGGTTCCGGGGCCTGCGCCGCAGCCTGAGTATTGGACGGAGCCGGGCTTTGCGCGGGCGTGTTGGCGGCGGTTGGTGGCGGCCCGATATCTTCATCCTGCGCGTTCTCCGAGCGAATGTGGTACGCGATGCCGACGATGACCAGCAGAATGAGCGCGACCGCTCCGGCAATCGAATAGGCAAAGAGCTGCGGGGGCGTCTTCTTGATTTCCTTGACTGCTTTCTTTGCCACTTCCCGCGGCTGCACCTTCGGCTTGGGGGGCTCGGAAGGAGTAAGCAGGATGGGCGCGTTCAGCTCGGCGGGAGGCGGAATCTCGGGTGCCGGTGGGGGCGGCGCGATATAGATTTCTTTCAGCGGCGGTAGTTCATCAATTTCGGAAAAACTCAGGCCGCTGCCTTTCCCGCTGGCGCCTTCTGCCATCATGGGATCGACGGCGATGCCAGGCGATTGAACCTCTTCTTCTTCCACGGCAGAGGCGGCCGACATCGCAGCCTCCTGGTTGGCGATCGCCTCTACGGAAGCCTTCACGCACGAGCTGATGAATTGTGAACTCGGATCCAACGCCGGTGTTGCAGCTACGACCCCAGCGCCATCCAGGCCGGCTGCGGCCGCCGCTGCCTTCCTGGCGGAGTAAGGGTTTGCCGGGGCTGGCTCTTGCTGGGTCGCACGGTTTGCAGACTCCATTTGCGGAGACGCGAGTTTGGGTGGTGGAACTGGTGACGATGCCTTCGCGGTTGCGACCGGATTTTCAGGAATCTTCGGGATGCTGGGTGCGACCGCTGGCTTGCTCGCCACCGCCGGAGCAGGTCTCTTTGCTGCCGGTGCGGGCGTCGCAATCTTGGGAGCGCTCGTGACTTGTGGAGAGGTGGCCGCTTTCTTGGCGGTCGTCTTGGTGGCGCTCTCTTTGCACTTCTCCAGATCGTTCACCAGATCTTGCCCGCTTTGGTATCGCTCCTCCGGCGACTTGGCAATCGCCTTCATAATGACTTCACTCAGCGCGGGATGTACTTTGGGGTGGATCTGCACCGGCGGAGGTGGCATCTCTTCCAGAATTTTGTGTCGCACGGCATCGGCTTCTTCCGCGTCGAAAGCCTTGCGCTCAGTGACCATCTCGTAGAGGATCGCGCCCCAGCTGAATAGATTCGAGCGCGCATCGAGTGGGTCGCCATGCAACTGCTCGGGCGCCATGTAGTAAAGAAGCGCCGGCGCGGCTCCGGTTGCCTGTGAAGCCATTGCTCCCATGGTCGAGATGCCGAAGGACAGAATTTTGACCGTGCCGTCCCACGTCACCATGACCTTAGCCGGCTCCAGGCTATAGTGGGCGATATGGTGAGAGTGCGCGTGATCCAGCCCCTGACAAGCCTGACGGCTGATATCGAGCAGATCCCAAATGGAAAACCCTTCCTTGCGCGCCAGCATGGTGCCGATGCTGTTGCCCTGGACATATTCCATGGCCGCGCACAATTGGCCTTCCATCTCGCCCGCCCCATACAACAGAGCGATGTTCGGGCTGTTCAGGATCTTGCTGGTCTCGGCTTCCTGCAGAATCTGCTGCACCAGCGCTCCGCCCTGCTCGCCCGACAACATTTCCAGGCGAAGCGTTTTGAGGGCAACGGTCTGGCCGCTTTCAGGATCGGTCGCCTTGTAGACAGACCCCAGGTCCGACTTCGCAATTTCGCTTAGAATCTCAAATCGTCCAATTTTGTTCGGCATTCTTCCTAGCCTTTGCGCAGGCAAATATCGGAGCCGTCTTCTATCTGGGAAGACAGCGGGCGGACCTCGGGGAAGGTAGCTTCAGCATAGCGCGGGGGCCTATCGGGTCGTAGGTTACGAAGGTACTCGGCAAAGCGAGTGGGGTCCGGTGGTCGCCCGCTTGGCCGTCGCAGCGAGTCGAGTGGGGCCGGAGGTGCCGCCGCGCAGGCTACCGGGGAAGGCGTCCCACTCC
>Ga0335080_10006559_pt1 | contig 12033 bp, 8 predicted proteins | sample Lox_Sample_34_FD_206720 | JGI IMG/M metagenome (GOLD analysis project Ga0335080, IMG submission 206720) | Soil microbial communities from Loxahatchee National Wildlife Refuge, Florida, United States - Lox_Sample_3.4 | ecosystem: Environmental > Terrestrial > Soil > Wetlands | place: USA: Florida...
TGGCCGGGGTCAGCTACTTTGACAGTGGTTTAGCGGGCACGCCGGTGGTCTGGGGGAGCGGCGCGCTCAGCTATTTCACCGATCAGGGTGATCTGAGCCCGGCACTTCCCGCAGCGGCCGCCGATGCCTTCGTAGCCGACGCCTTCAGTCGCTGGACCTCGATCCGGACCGCGGCGGTGAGCACGACTCAAGCCGGAAAACTTAGCGAAGACGTCAGCGCAGAGAACCTGTTCAGGAATGCGGACCAGACCATCACCCTGCCGCCCGACATTCTGCCCTCCGCTACCGAGAAGCCGATCGCCATTGTTTACGACGCCGATGGAGCCGTAACGGACGCCCTGCTGGGCTCGGGCGCGGGGGATGCTGCGAACTGCTTTACGCCGGCGGATGGCAACGCCGTCTTCGGAGGGCCGGACAACTTCAGTAGCGACGCCCATCTGACCCACGCGCTGGTCATAATCAACGGAAGCTGTGTTCAGAGCAGCACCCAGACCAGCCAGATTGCGGACTTGAAATACCGGTTAGTTCGCGTTCTCGGGCGCGTTCTGGGGCTGGACTGGTCACAGGCGAATCTCGATCCGTCCGCTGCCGATGCCGGCGGATTTCCGCTCATGCACGCGTACGACCCGGCCACCTGCGTGCCCATCTCGAAGTGCTACGCCAACGCCGATCAACCCAAGATGGACGACCGTGCCGCACTGTCACGCCTGTATCCGGTGACGCAGGCAAATCTCGCCGCCTTTCCGAACAAGAGCCTGTTCCAGCCGAATACGGTGCGAATTCACGGATCGGTGTTCTTTGTCGATGCCGATGGCCAGCCGGCACAGCCCATGCAGGGGGTGAACGTTGTGGCGCGCCTCGTCGATCCGGTAACGTTGCTGGCGTCGCGTACTTATGTGGCCTCCAGTGTTTCCGGCTTTCGCTTTCATGGCAATGCGGGAAATCACATCACGGGCTTCACCGACCCCGCTAGCACGCTTCGCTACGACCGCTTTGGCTCAGACGATCCTTCTCTCGAAGGCTTCTACGATTTCGATGGGCTGGAAGTGCCTGACCCTTCAGGCATCGCCGAGTATCAGATCAGCCTGGAGCCGGTGAGTTCGCAGGAGTCGCAGGGGGTGGGACCTTACGCACCCTGGCAGGTTTTACCCTCAGGCCGGGCACCCACCCAGAATGTCTTCATTACGCTGGGAAATGACATTGCACTGGACCTACTGATGATCGGCAGTGCTGTGTCCGTACCAGATCCGTTCGGTCCACAGAGCTTCGGGACGCCTGCGCAGGTTCCCGGCGCTGGCGATTGGACGGGTTCGCTCAACGCCTACGGAGACGTGGACTATTTTCAATTTTCGGGGGTGGCGAATCGCACGCTGTCTGTGGAAGCGACTGCATTCGATGGCGTTCAGCCTACGCAAAGCAAAGCCCTGCCGGTCATTGGCCTGTGGGCCCTGGCGGATGCAGAAGGGCCGCCGGAACTGGCTTCCAGCGAAGTCTTCAACGGCCGTCAGACCGGGACGACCCAGTTGAAGGCGACCCTGTCGGCCAACGCCAGCTATCGGCTCGGCATAGCCGACTACCGCGGCGACGGCCGCCCCGACTACCATTACCACGCCCGCATCTTCTATGGGAACCAGGTTTTTCCGGCTCGCGCCAGCGTGGCCGGGGGAACGCCGCTTATCCTGCAAGGCATGGGATTTCGCGGGAATACAACGGTTAAGGTTGGCGGAGTCGAGTCGACAGTGTTGGCGATCGCCGCCGGAAAACTGCTGGTCAGCGCGCCCGCGATGGCAGACGGTGTCCAAACGATCGGCCTCGCCGATCCAACCACTGGTGCAACTTCGGAGATGACCGGGGTACTTACTTACGGCGCCGGGCCAGGCGACTCCATCAAACTTGTGATTCCTTCGGTCAACGTGAACAAAGCTCCGCTCGGTGGAACCGTGCCAACGCCAGTGTCTGTTGAGGTCGTCGGGCCGGACGGCGTGACTCCTGTTGCCGGGGCGAGCGTTGCGCTGGCGGGGACGCCAGCAGGCCTGTCCGCCTGTGGCGGAACGTCAGCCTGCACGGTGTTTAGCGATCAGAGCGGGATGGTCGCTACGCAAGTTACGATTCCGGCATCGGTGTCGCCCGGCGTGCTCGCCTCGGGGATCGCAATCGCGGCGAAGCTTGCTCCCGCTTCCTATTCTCCGCCAAAGCAGGTGCAGGCCACAGTTGCGGTCAGCGCCCCGCCAGCTTCGGGAGCGATGGATATCGTCTTGTCGGCGCCCTTTGCGTGGGTTGCACAGGGAGCCAACTTCGATTTGCCCCTTACCGCGGAGGTGCTTTCCGGCGGGGTGCCGCAGAGCGGACAGGTTGTGAGCTATGCCTTCCTGAGCGGCTCGGGCCCCGGCACGCTGAGTTCTGCAGCGGTCACAACCGACGACTCGGGACTTGCTGCCGCGACGCTCCACCTCGCGGGATTCGCCACACAAGTCCAGGTGAGCGCGTGTGTTGGATCCAGGAATACCCAATCGTGCCAGACACTGACCGCGATTCCCGTCGCCGCCTCCGCGATGCGGTTGCAAGCGGTCGCGGGAACAGTTCAAGTTGCCGCGACAGGAGCCACATTTCATCCCCTCGTGGTCCGCGTCATTGATTCCGCCAGCGATGTGGTCCAGGGTGCAACCGTTGAATTTCAAGGGGTGGTCACTCAACCGGGCGGCGATCCCGGGGGCATCTGGATCGGCGACACCAACATCAACCCGAACCCGCAGCCCGTGATTCTCGGGTCGTACCAGATTGTGGCGCAATCGGACACCAGCGGCATTGCGGCCATCCAGCCCCCTGCGTTTGAAATCTCGGACGCCGTTGTCTCAGGGATTGCGACGGCGGGAGTTTCCAGCACGCCGTTCAACCTGCAGGTGGTGCCTGCCTTAAGCACGGCCTCTGCTGCGGGCGCTTCGTCAAAGCTGAGAGTGGAACAGGGACTGCGCTGAGCCCCGTACTTGCGAAGACGCAGCCGCTCTTATCTTGTTTTTACCAACGACCTTCCCTGCATGGTCTCTGGGATGGAATACCCGGCCAGGTCGAGCAGTGTCGGCATCATGTCCAGCAGGCGCGCACCCTGCACCTTGCCCTTGAGCGGACTGTTGGGGGCGCTGAGAATAAACATGCCGTACTGCGCGTGATTGCAGGCGTCGGGACCGGTGTCATTCTCTTCGAGATGCAGGCGTCCATGTCCGACGCTGCCAATGGACCGCCAGTACAACCCGCCGAAATGCACGATAAGATCCGGGGCCACGTTGCGCACGTGCCGGTAAATTTCCTCGGGCTTGAATACGAGTGAACTCAGGGGTTTTCCCTTGTCATCCGGCAGCGCCTGCAGCTTGGCTTTCATTTCGTCGCGAAAGGATTCATAGTCCGCGGCGGGAATCACGCCGCGCGGCTCGCGATCTTCCACGTTGAAAAAGATGCGCGCGTAATAACCTCCCTCGCTCCATACTTTCGTTTTGGCCCAGTTGATTTTTAGTTTGGCGAAAGGTGTCACCTCCGCCGGCATCTCCTGGTTGAGCACCAACAATCGTTCGCGAATCAGCCACTCATTCACAGCGAATCCGCCATCGAGGCGCTGCGCCCCGTGATCTGACACCACCAGCAACGCGGTGTCGCCGTGCTTATCCAGCACGTCGAGGACATCGCCGATCTGCTGGTCGAGCCACCGGTAATACTCGGGGATTACGTTCTCGTAGGGGTTGCCCGCGCGGTAGTGAATGTGCTGCTTGTCCCAGGAGTCCCAGAATCCGTGATGCACGCGGTCCAGTCCGATATCTACGAAGTGGAAGTAGTCCCAATCTTTGTTCTCCAGAAAATGCCGTACGACCTTCCACTGCTTGCGGCTCATTTCAAAAATCTGGTCCCGCAACCAGGCTTTATTGTCGGTGCGGAATCCGGGAACGTCCGGCGGGTATTCGCCAACCAGAGTTTCAATTTCCTGCTTGATCTGCGGCGGATAGGTGTACTCGTCGGTGGCTGTGTCCGGGGTCAGAAAGCAGCCGACGCGAATCCCCTGGATGGCGGGCGGGGGAAAGCCGGGAGGAACGCCCACTACGATGGATTGCTTTCCTTGCTGTCCCAGGTAATCCCAAACTGCGGTCTGATCGACGGCGGTCGAATCGGTAATGCCGAGTCCGGTGTAGGTGTGATTGACGCGATTGCGAAAGCCGTAGATTCCCAGCGACCCCGGATCCTGGCTGGTGGAAAGGCACATCCAGGCGGGGACGGTGATGGGTGGAATCACGCTCTCCAGGCGGCCCCAGGCCCCGCCCTGCATAAGCCGGCGAAAGTTCTTTAAGCGTTCATCGCCGAACGCGATCTCCGGCGCAGCGCAGTCCAGGCCCAGGACGCAAATTTTCATTGACCCCTCGAAACGGATGCCGCGAAATTGGCTTTCGCGCTCGCAGCAGTTTCACCAGACTAAGGAGGAAGCTGTTGGCTGTAAAGAGGCGGTCCGGCCCCGCAACCCATTTCTGACAAGACTAGCGCGATAATGTCTATTTACATGCTAGACTTATTTTTTGAGCCTGCGTATACTTAGGCCGATGACTTTGCATCTCATGTCCCGGTGTTGTAGCGCCCCGTGCTGTTGCTGTACGTGTTGGCGCAACTGTGGGCGTGAGGATGGAATGTAGCCGGCAACACACATTCAAGTTCTCAGACGGCCCACGAGCTTTCAACCGTGGGCCGTTTGCGTTTTGAACTCGCATCGCGGATGGAGACACGGCCGATAGCACATCCAACACCTAGAGAAAGAGGAACGATGAAACGGATTCTCCCTGTTTTTGTTATCGGACTGTGGCTTGCGCTCTCCCCGGAAGGATGGGCGCAGAGCGGAAACGCCTCGCTGCTCAACGTTTCCTACGATCCCACGCGCGAACTGTACCAGGACTTCAACGCCGCGTTTGCGAAGTACTGGAAGTCAAAGACCGGCCAGGCGGTGACCGTGGAGCAGTCTCACGGCGGCTCCAGCAAGCAGGCACGGGCGGTAATCGATGGTTTGCCGGCCGATGTGGTTACCCTCGCGCTGGCCTATGACATCGACGCAATTGCCCAGAATTCCGGTTTGATTCCCGCCGACTGGCAGAAGCGCCTGCCGCAGAATAGTACGCCGTACACATCCACCATCGTTTTCCTGGTGCGCAAAGGCAATCCAAAGCAAATCAAGGACTGGAGTGACCTGGTGAAGCCGGGAGTCGCCGTGATTACTCCAAACCCGAAGACCTCGGGCGGCGCGCGCTGGAATTACCTGGCCGCCTGGGCTTATGCGCTCAAGCAACCGGGTGGTAATGACGCCAAGGCACGCCAGTTTGTCGAGCAACTTTATAAGAATTGTCCAGTTCTGGACTCCGGGGCGCGCGGTTCGACTACCACATTTGTCCAGCGTGGCATCGGCGATGTGCTGATTGCCTGGGAAAATGAGGCCTTTCTGTCGATAAAAGAGCTGGGGCCGGAAAAAGTCGAGATCGTAGCGCCGTCGCAAAGCATCTTAGCTGAGCCCCCGGTAGCGCTGGTGGACAAGGTCGTTGATAAGAAAGGCACGCGCAAAGTCGCACAGGCGTATCTCGAGTATCTCTACAGCCCCGAAGGACAGGAGATCGCCGCCCGAAATTATTACCGGCCGCGACTGCCGGAAGTGGCGAAAAAGCACGCTGCGACATTTCCAAAGATAAGACTAGTCACCATCGACGAAGTGTTCGGAGGCTGGCAAAACGCCCAAAAGACCCACTTCAGCGATGGTGGGGTGTTCGATCAGATTTACGCACCGAATCAGTAAATACATTAAGTCTATAGTATTAGTAGTCTATAATGGCTGAAGTTCAAGGTGCGGGTTGCGAGGATGGAGCGTTGATGGCGGTCTTCAAAAAGCGGAGTGTGTTGCCCGGGTTCGGGTTGGCGCTGGGCTTCACCCTTTTGTACCTCAGCTTGCTGGTGTTGATTCCCCTGGCGGCAACTTTTCTCAAGGCGTCAGAGTTGAGTTGGAGCCAGTTCTGGCACATTGTGGCTTCCCGCCGCGCAGTCGCGTCGTACCGGCTGACCTTCGGAGCGTCGCTGATCGCAGCCAGCGTCAATCTTGTTTTCGGCGTATTGGTGGCGTGGGTGCTGGTGCGCTACACCTTCCCCGGCAAGCGCATTTTCGACTCGCTGGTGGATCTGCCTTTCGCCCTTCCCACCGCGGTGGCCGGCATCGCCCTGACCACGATCTATGCTCCCAACGGGTGGCTTGGCCGGCCACTGGCGGCGCTTGGAATCCAGTCGGCTTACTCCGCGCTGGGAGTGACCATCGCTCTTACCTTCATCGGGCTGCCTTTCGTAGTTCGCAGCGTTCAGCCGGTACTGCAGGACCTCGATAAGGAACTGGAAGAAGCTGCCGCCAGTTTGGGCGCCAACCGTTGGCAGACATTTTCGCGAGTGGTGCTGCCCACGATTCTTCCGGCGGCGCTGGCCGGGTTCGCCATGGCTTTCGCGCGCGCCGTCGGCGAATACGGATCGGTGGTCTTCATCGCAGGCAATATGCCGATGAAGACGGAAATCACTCCTCTGCTGATCATCACCAAGCTGGATCAATACGACTATAAGGGCGCGACCGCGATCGCGGTGGTCATGCTCGTTGTCTCGCTGGTGATGTTGCTGCCGATCAATCTGCTGCAGAAGTGGAGCAGCAGCCGCGAAGAGAAGAATGAAGAAAGCAATGATGGCGCGCCGGTAGAACTCGCCCCGGCAACTTTGTGAAGAGTGGCTTCGCAGCCCAATGATTGAAGAGCGTGCAACCGAGGATTTTTGGGATTTTAATCATGGCGACTGCTGACGCATCGATCGTAACTCCGATGGCCGCGCCGCGCCGGGCAGCGACCGCCGCTACCGGCGAATCGGCCGCTATGCGCTGGACTCTGATCGGCGTTGCTGTCCTGTTTCTTGCGGTCTTCATCTTCCTGCCGCTCGGCGTGGTATTCGCGCAGGCGCTTTCCAAGGGCGTCTCCACCTACTGGCAGAGCCTTCGCCAGCCCGACGCTCTGGCCGCCATGCGCCTGACCCTGCTCGCGGCTGCTATCGCGGTGCCGCTGAACCTGGTATTCGGCGTGGCTGCGGCATGGGCGATCGCGAAGTTCGATTTTGTCGGTAAGAGCCTGTTGATTACGCTGATCGATCTGCCTTTTTCCGTTTCTCCCGTCGTTTCCGGGCTGATTTACGTGCTGATCTTTGGCCTTCAGGGGCTCATGGGACCCTGGCTCGCGAGGCACGACATCCAAATCATCTTCGCCGTTCCCGGGATCATCCTGGCGACGATCTTTGTCACCCTGCCGTTCGTGGCGCGGGAGCTTATCCCGCTGCTGCAGGCGCAGGGGCAGGAGGAGGAAGAGGCGGCCCTGGCGCTGGGAGCCAGCGGTTGGCAAACCTTCTTCCGGGTCAGCCTGCCCAACATCAAGTGGGGCCTGCTGTATGGCGTGATCTTGTGCAACGCCCGCGCCATGGGCGAGTTCGGCGCGGTGTCGGTGGTGTCAGGCCACATTCGCGGCCGCACCAACACTATGCCGCTGCACATCGAAATTCTTTACAACGAATACCAATTTTCCGCGGCTTTTGCTGTCGCATCTCTTCTGGCGCTGCTGGCGCTGGCTACCTTGGTCATGAAGACCCTGGTGGAGTGGAGAGCGCGGCGGTTGCTGGCCGAGTCCGCGCGCTGGGATGGAGAAGAGAAAACCGTATGAGCATCGAAGCGCAAAATATCACCAAAAAATTCGGCCAGTTTGCCGCCCTCAACGACGTCAGCCTGAAGATCCCGAGCGGAGAACTGGTGGCGCTGCTCGGTCCATCCGGATCGGGCAAGACGACCCTGCTGCGCATTATTGCGGGGCTGGAATTCCCCGAGTCGGGTACGGTCCGGTTTGATGGGGAGGACATTACCAGCCGGAACACGCGCGATCGCCGTGTCGGTTTCGTTTTTCAGCACTATGCCCTGTTCCGGCATATGACGGTCTTCGAAAACATCGCCTTCGGTCTGCGTGTCCGCCCGCGCGGTCTCAGGCCCGCGAAATACGAAATCCGCACCAAGGTCCACGAACTCCTGAAGCTGATCCAGCTGCAGAATCTCGCCAGCCGCTATCCCTCCCAGCTTTCCGGGGGCCAGCGGCAACGGGTCGCCCTGGCGCGGGCCCTCGCGGTGGAACCCAGCGTTCTGCTGCTCGACGAACCCTTCGGTTCGCTGGACGCCAAAGTACGAGTGGAACTGCGCCGCTGGTTGCGGCAATTACATGACGAAGTTCACATCACCAGCGTGTTCGTAACTCACGATCAGGATGAAGCCCTCGAAGTTTCCGACCGGGTTGCGGTCATGAACGAGGGCAGCATCGAGCAGGTCGGCTCGCCGGACGAGGTTTACCACTATCCCTCCACGGCCTTCGTTTACAACTTCCTCGGCAATGTGAACCTGTTCCACGGCCGCACCGACGGCGAGAGCCAGTTCGCAAATGATGGGGGAGCCGGCAACGGCGAGGTCGCCTACGCCCGCCCACATCTGCTGGAGATCCAGCGCCAAGCCAACGGTGGCAGCCACTTCCGTGCCACCATTAAGCACATCAACTCCGCCGGCCCGCTGGTAAAGATCGAGGCCATTGCCGAATGGGGCACGCCGGTACACGTAGAAATGTCGCAGGAGAAGTTTCATGATCTTCAGCTGGCCCGGGACGAGGCGGTCTTCATTACCCCGAAGGAACTGAAGGTATTTCAGAGCAAAGCCGTGTAGCGTTGGTCGGCGCTCTTTTCAGACTTCGCGATCCTGATGCACAATCCTGTTGCACAATCCTGATGCATAGTCGGAAAGATCAGGTGCTTGATCGCAGGATCCGATGACCCAACCTGAGCCCTGGCTTCGCGGCACCCTCACCGAGATTCCCGTCGTCCAGCGCGCCGTTCTTCATGCCCTGGAAATGGCCCGCGAGGATGTGGATCGTTTCTGCGGAGACTTATCGGATGAAGAACTGAACGCGCGTCCCGCAGGCCTTCCTTCGGTCGCGTTTCACCTGAAACATATCGCGCGCAGCCTCGACCGCCTGCTCACTTATGCCGAGGGGGCCGCTCTGACGGAAGAGCAATTGGCTTCACTTCACGCGGAGCTCGAACCGGCACTCAGCAAGAGTGAACTCTTCGCAGAACTGCACGCATCCCTGTCATGTAGCGCGGCCCGCATCAGGCGATTCGAGGTCTCAACCTTTGACCACCTCCGAACTGTAGGCAAGAAGCAATTGCCCACTACCGTGGCTGGCTTGCTCGTCCACACCGCCGACCATACCCAACGCCACGTCGGGCAGGCCGTGACCACCGCCAAGGTTCTGATTGCAGCCCGCCAGTGACCTCCCTGGAAATCCGGCCAAGCTCAGCGTTCACAGGGGTGTACAATTGCGACCGTTTTCGGGCCGAGGAAGAAATTCTACTCAAGCAAAGCAGAGAGGTGTCGTCATGAAGAAGCTGTGGTTTGTTCTGGTGCTGCTTGCACCATCGTTGCTGTTCGCTCAGAGCGCGTTCACCGGGACCTGGCGTTTCAGTGCTCAGAGCGGGCAGTTCTCCGGCAAGCCCGACACATATTCACTCCAGGGCGGGGTGTACCGGTGCGATTCGTGCGTGCCGAAAATTGATGTCAAAGCCGATGGCCAGGATCATGAGCGCAAGGGCTCGCCCTATTCCGACACGATCAGCGTGAAGGTCGTCGACGACCACACCGTCGAGATGACCAGCAAGAAAGCCGGCAAGGTTGTGGGCAACTCCAAGGACACAGTCTCGGCGGACGGTAAATCCCTGACCACTGAATGGAGCTTTGTCTCCGAAAGCGGACAAACCGGAAATGGAAAGACGGTTTCGTCCAGAGTCGCGGACGGCCCTAAGGGCGCGCACGCTATTTCCGGCTCATGGAAGGCTGAGAAAGTGGCAGATGCCTCGGAAAGCGTGATGACGGTAACTTATCAGGCCACCGACGACGGCATCAGCATGAGCGATCTGACCGGCGATTCCTACACCGCGAAATTCGACGGCAAAGACTATCCCTTCAAGGGGGACCCTGGCACCACCAGTGTTTCGCTCAAGAAGATCGACGCCAACACCATCGAGGAGACCGACAAGCGCAACGGCAAAGCCATCTCCGTCACGCGGCTGACTGTTTCCGCCGACGGGAAATCCATCGCCCTCGACAACAAAGACCTGCTCCACGGCACCAGCAGCAAGTTCGAGGGAAAGAAACAATAAGACAGACTTTTGTGCGTTTTCTGCGGGGGTTCTTCGCCGTCTCTGCGACTTGAGAATGTTGGAGTTCGCATCCAGACCTTAAGTCGCAGAGCGCATAAAGAAGAGTTGGGGGATTCCATGAACCGGCGTCATTTCCTAAAGACCGGAACCGCCGCCGCAATCGGCGCACTTGCCGCCTCCCGCCTCGTATTCGCAGCCGATGTTGAACTGGAGATCTCGCCCAACGCCCCCGGAGAAATCATCAGTCCGCAGATCTACGGGCACTTCATCGAGCACCTCGGCGGCGTGATCTACGACGGCGTGTGGGTGGGGCGGAACTCCCCGATTCCGAACGTGGATGGAATCCGCAAGCAATTTGTGGACGACATGAAGCGAATCGGCGCGCCCAACCTGCGTTGGCCCGGCGGCTGCTTCGCGGATGGCTATCACTGGCGCGATGGCATCGGCAATGCCGGCTCGCGTCCCCGCACTTACAACTTCTGGCAGCGCCGCATGCCCGCCGGACTCGACGCCACCGAGACCAACCAGTTCGGCATCCACGAATTCATGCATCTCTGCCGCCTGGTTGGAGCTGAGCCCTACGTCGCTGCCAATGTCGGCTCCGGCTCGCCCGCGGAGTTTCACGACTGGGTGTCGTACTGCAATGCGCCCGCAGGAACGCTAAGCCTGGCCGCTGAGCGCGGGGCCAATGGCGACCAGAAGCCATTCGGCATTCGTTATTGGGGTGTGGGGAATGAGTCCTGGGGTTGCGGCGGCACCATGAAGCCCCAGGAGTACGCCGCCAAGTACCGGCAGTTCGTTACGCAGTTCCCAAACTACATAGAGCCCTTTCTGGTGGCGACCGGCCCCCGCGGGCACTCCGCCGACGGCGACATCGGCTGGACCACCGGGTTCTTTGAGGGCATGCGCGGATTCACTCCGCCGGACGGTTTCTCCCTCCACTTCTACACCGACCTGCGCCCCACTCCGGTGAAGGCGGGAGACTTCAAGCCGCCGGAATGGTACGAGGTTCTGTTTCGTGGAGTCCGTCTGGAGAAAGTGATTCAAGACCACTGGGAGGAAATGGGAAAGTTCGATCCCGCGCATCGCACAAAACTTGTCGTCGACGAGTGGGGCGTTTGGTACGCGCCGGGTTCGGAGATAACTCCTGCCTACATTTTGAGCGAGACCATTACCCTCCGCGACGCCGTGCACACCGGCATGACTTTCGACATCTTCAACCGGCACGCCGGCAAGATCGCCATGGCCAATGTGGCGCAGTCGGTCAACTGCATTCACTCGTTGTTTCTAGCGCAGGGCGACAAGTTCGTGCGCACCCCGGTTTACTACGTGTTCGATATGTACCGGCCGCACATGGGGGCCCGGCAATTGCCCGTGAGCAACCCGGTCCCGGACCTGAACGTTCCGGTTCTGGCCGGTCAAGCCCGCCTGCCGGGGCTGTCTGCCTCGGCCTCGATTCGCGACCGGCGCCTCACCGTGACCTTGACCAATCCTTCGCTGGATTCGGCGATGTCGTTGCGGATTAAGCTGGCAAGTGGCGTCCGTGCGACCGAGGCGCGCGGCACGGTGCTCACTCACGCGGACATGCGGGCCACCAATACTTTCGCGGACCCGGAAGAGGTCAAACCAGCGCCGCATCCGGTCAAAGTAGCAGGTGACGCCCTGGAATTGAACCTGCCGAGGCAGGCGGTCGTCCTCATTGAGGCGGCGCTCGCCTGAGTCAAAGCGATCTTGAAGTTTGAGCGCGGGTGGAAGAGCCGCGGA
>Ga0335080_10006560_pt1 | contig 12032 bp, 9 predicted proteins | sample Lox_Sample_34_FD_206720 | JGI IMG/M metagenome (GOLD analysis project Ga0335080, IMG submission 206720) | Soil microbial communities from Loxahatchee National Wildlife Refuge, Florida, United States - Lox_Sample_3.4 | ecosystem: Environmental > Terrestrial > Soil > Wetlands | place: USA: Florida...
TGGTCTCACTCTTTGGGCAGCTCGACGGAGGGGGCACCGACCGGCCGTTGGCAGCGCGTGCGCGCCGAAGACGCGCCCGGCGACGGCTGGGTGCACGACAAGGGCTGCTGCTGCACGGCCTGCCGTTCGTCGCGGAGCGCCCACTGACCTAGCGCTGACCCTTTACGACCCGCGTCTTCGATGTGCAAGCGGCGCTGCGGATCGTCAGGGGCCACGCCTCAGTCTGAGAAGGCCACCAGCGCTAGTTCGGGAGTCGGTGGTATCCCAGATGGGGCGTCGGCCAACTAGCGCGGTCCGGCGCGAAGCTCGTCGATGGCGTCGAGCAGCGCCGTTTCGGCCGACGAGACCTTGCGGGCGAAGAGCTTGCGGTAGCCCTCGCGATCGGCGGCGAAGCGTTCGGGCGGGCGGCGCGGCGCCCTGCGTGCGGCGGCCAGCGACGGCAGGTCGTCGAGCGTTAGCGAGCGCGGATGGCCGCCGCGCGCGATCACGCTCCAGTCGAGGTACCAGGGCAGATCGTCGCAGACCTGCTCGCAGAGGTCGCCGACCAGGTCGGGCGAGCTCAGGATCGAGGCGACGCACGACTCGTCGGGCACGAACGTGGTACGCCAGAAGCGCTCGAGGTCGGGGCGCTCGTCGAGGACGCGCAACAGGGCGATGACGTGCCGGCGCGCGTAGACCTTCCACTGCGCCGAGGCGCACAGCACAAGCCCCTTGGGCGCCTCGCGACGGTAGGTGGGTAGTGGCTTGCCGGCGATGAAGACGATCTGGCCGCGGAAGGTGACGAAGCGCCGGCGCATGCGCCACAGCCCGCCGTCGGGGTTGCGGCGTGTGCTCCAGCGCTCGTGCGGCAGCGGGTTCAGCGGCATACGCGAGCGCCCACCCCAGTCCGCGAGCTCGTCCGCGATCTCGCCCGCCGGCACCAGCGGGTAGCACGCGCCCGAGAGGACGATCACGTGCTCGGCCGCGCTCGCGCGCAACCACACCCGTAGCGCCCGCAGTTCAGCCTCGACCAGTGACCAGCTCGAGAGTCTGGTCGCTGTACGGGGTAACAGGTGCACGTTCGGAGCGGCGTCGCGCATCATCGCCGCGAAGATGTGCGGCGGCGTGCGACGGTCGCAGTGCAGGTACACGTCAAGGCCGCCCAGCGCGGCCAGCAGGCGCCTGACCTTGACCGGGTCGTTGTGTGCCAGGACGATCGCCCCCGGGGCAGTCACGAGACGGCCCCCGCCGATGTCCGCGGCCCGGCGGCCACTCCGGCACCCGCGGCGTCGCCCGCCGCCCCAGCCAGGCGATCGTCCGGGCGCACCAGCCGTCGCAGCATAACGACGACCAGGGCCAGACAGCCGAGAGCCACGACGAGGCGGAGCCCAAGCAGCGCCGGGTCGGTCGGCAGGCGCGTCGCGGCCAGAGCAACGGCGCCAGCGGCGACCAATTCGGCCACAACGGCGGCACGGGGCCATGACACGCGCTCGACGCGACCGGCGGCCACCGCCAGCAGGCCGTGGAGCAACGCGTAGCTGAGCAGCACGCCAAGCGCCGACCCCTCGATGCCCAGCACGGGCACGAGAGCGATGTTCAGGGCGATGTTGGCGGCCCCAGCCGCAACGGTGAGCGCGCCGACGGCCAGCGTCCGGCCCGAGGAGAGCAGGGTGCGCTGGGCGGCGAGCAGGCCGGCCACCGGGATAGAGGCGATCGCGACCAGGGCGACCACGAGCTGCAGCTCGTCGGGCCGGTACGAAGCCGGCGCCCAGATGCGCAGGGCGATCGGCGCCCCGACACCGACGCCCACCACGACCGGCACCAGCAACCTGTAGAGCGCGTCGCGGCTGCGGGCGAGCACCGTGCGCCGCAGCCCGTCGCCGGCCACGGTGAAGATGCGCGGCAGCCACATCGCACTCAGCACGCCGAGCAGCAGGATAGGCAGCACGCCGATATTGTTGGCGACCGAGTAACGGGCGACGGCAGCCGAGCCGAGGTCGTGCTGCACGATCAGGCGATCGGCGGCCTGCAGGGAGAAGGTCGCAAGGGCGGCCGGCACGAGCGCCAGCGAGTAGCGCAGGGCAGCCGCCAGCATGCCGGCGTCGCGGCCCCGCACGGCGGCCGGCCGTGCAACTACGAGCGCCACCACGACGGTGGCGGCCTGCACGATCGCCTGGCCGAACACGAACTCAGTGGCCGTGCGGGCGACCAGCAGCACAAGGACGAGACCAAGGAGCTCCGCGACCACCGACTGGAGCAGCCCGACGAGGGCGAAGGCGCGCAGCTGGTCGCGACTCCGCATGAGGCCGAGCGCCGAGTTGCTGACCGCCGTGAACGCCGCCCAGATCACGGCGTATCTCACGGCGCCGCCGTAGGCACCCAGGCCGAGGCGGGCGCACCACCAGGGGCCGGTGGCGTTCGCGACCAGGAAGGCGAGCGCCGACACCACCATGGCAAGTGTGATCAGGCGGCGCGCGTCACGCTCGCCGCTGCGGGCGAACTGCCACTGCACGGCCGTCTGCAGCCCGGCACCACCGAGGGCCACGAGCACCTGCATCACGGCGATCGACGAGGCGACCATCCCGTAGCGGTAGGGCCCGAGCAGACGGGTCAGGATCGGTATGCACAGCGCCGCGACGACCACCTGCACCGCCCAGATCACGACGTAGAGCGTGTCGCGCCCGAACAGACCGCGCAAGGCGCGGGCGGTCTCAGCCTCAAGGGCCCGGGTGTCGGCGCGCGGCTCAGCCATGGACGAGCCGAAGGAGCACCGTGCCGCGCTCGGCGTAGACCACCTGCCAGTCGGGGCTTGCGACCAGCAGGTCGCGCCAGGCCGCTGCCTGGCGCCCCGTCATGAGGCCGTACTCGGTCCCGTAGGCCACCATGGCCGGCGACCACTCCACGTACAGCTCGCCGCCAGGGCCGCTCGTCGAGCGCGCGAGGTTCTCGTAGAGCTGCGTCAGCGTCGCGAGGTCGTCGGCGCTGGGGCGCATGGCCCACGGCAGCCGACCGAGCACGGTCGGCAGCGCGTAGTAGCGCCTCGTGACCGGCAGGGTGGGCACCGTCGTGGGGAAGCTGCCGTACCCCATCTCGAGCAGGTATGAGTCCCGAACCGGCGACACGCGTTCGAAGGTCCGCAGCGCTGCGAGGTCGGCTGGGCGCACGACGTTCGAGGCGTCCAGGCTGAACGTCGAGACGAGAAACGTGCCACAGAGCAGCAGTGAGACGCCGGCGAGCGCGAGGACGGTGCGCCGGCGCAGGCGGCCGTCGAAGGCGCGCGCCGCGACCAGCACGAGCCAGGGGATGCCGAACAGCGATGCACGGAAGATGCCCTCGTTGCCGTACGGGCTGGCGGCCACGCAGATGAGACCAACGCCGGCGCACAGCAGGAACGCCCAGGCCCACGACTCGCGCCGGTGGCGCCAGAACCCGATCAGGGCGGCGATGATCAGCACGAGCAAGCCGAGAAGCAGCGCGTAGGACCCGGCCCTGACGACGAGCTCGCGGGCAAGGCCCGGCGTGGCCACCGTGCGCGGCGGCCTGAAGTTCGAGAGGTGCAGCAGGAACGAGAACGACACGAAGCCCGACACAACGTCGTAGTTGACGCCCGCCCAGATCGTGGCCGGCACCAGCACGGCGACAGCCGCCCAGCGCGGCCGCGCCAGACGGAAGAGGGCGAGCACGACCAGCACGCCGCCAACGATGAAGGGGCTGAGCTCGTGGGTGGTGGCCAGGGCGCAGCCCGAGAATACCAGGACGGCGTTGCGCAGCCGCGCGCTGACCGGCGGAGGCCCGCCGCGCGCGAGCACGAGCGCGTAGATGCCGAGGCCCATCACGAAGCCAATCGACTGAGGCGAGAAGTAGTCCTGGCCGACGGCGTTCACGAGGACGGCGACCATGACCGCCACCCAGCAGCCGGCGATCGAGGGGATCGCCCGGCCCATCAGAAAGCGCAGCTCGGCGAGTCCCAGGAGACCGATGAGGACCGGCCACCACGTGGCCAGGCCCGCGGCGTCGGTGACACGTGCGACGCTGCACAGCCAGGCGATGCCGGCAAAGAAGGCCGAGTAGGTGGCGTAGATGCCCGAGCCCGTCCTGACGCGGTGGGCCGCGAGGATCAGTTGCACGAACTCGATGTGCTTGGCGGCCGACTGCGAGCGAGGCATGGCGTAGACGAGGGCCGGGGTGACGGTGAGCGCCAGGGTGAGTGAGACGACGGCCAGGGCGATATAGGCCTCGCGCTTGCCTCGCGCCAGATACACCGATGCGAGGAGTGTCGCCACGCCGACATACCACAGCGGCGGGATGTGCGGCAGGAAACCGGCGGTGCCGGCGGTGATGTGACCGGCCATGATCGCCGCTCCCACCCACGCCGCCGTCCCAAGGATGAGGGCGGTGAGCGGCGCCCAGCCGCCACCCTCGACTTCGGCACGTCCGCCCCAGATGGCCCGCAGGCGCATGCCGGTGCGGCGCAGGTCGACGAGAGCCCGCCGCACGCCGAGCGCGTGGACGAGGGCGGCCACCGCCACGGCGGCGGCGGCCCAGAAGAACGGCCGCCAGGGCTGGCCGAGCGGCTCGAGCACCATGAGGCCGCCGAGCAGGCTCATGGACGAGAGCATCACGAGCACGGCCACGCCGAGCCGCGCCGGCAGACCGGCCGAGCGATTCGACTGAAGCGGCGCGGCGCCGAGGCCGAAGAACAGCACGCCGAGCTCGCCGGCGAGGGCGAGGTAGGGCACCTGCAGGGCGCGCCCGACCGCGTACAGCGCAAAACAGACGGCGAACGCCACGGCGAAGGCCACGCGCGCCTCGGCGCTGGTGCGCAGCCGGGCGACCGCCACCGCCGTGGCGGCCCGCGTGAGCACCTCGGGGCCGGCGACATGATCGGGCCGGCCCTTGAGCGCCGCCATCTCTCCCTCGCTCTTACAGCCGGCGGCGCGGTGGGCCTGCAGCTCGGTGCCGTTCGCGAAGGCCGCGCGGCAGCGCGAGCAGACGAAGAGCACCGGCGTGGCGCCGTGGCCGTCACCGTCGCCGTTGTCTGGGCGAGCGGTACCGTTGCGGTCGCCGTTGCGCCGCGTGGTGGAGCCAACGGTCTCGGTCGACCGCTGTGGGGGCCACTCGCCCATGACGGTCAAGACATTCGCGTCGGGTGGGCCGCACCCTGCCGACCGCGCAGGTACGCCCACGGTCCGGCGAGCGACCCGGCGACCTCCCAGAGCGGCGCGCGGCGCGCAGCCGTCGTGCCCTGGGCGGCGCGCCGGGAACGCTGCGAGAGCCCGGCGAGGCGAGCCAGGCCCGGAACGACCCGCCCCGCCATCGGCCCCGCGGACCGACGCGACAGCGCGTGCTTGCAGAGGTATGCCGTGAGGCCCTTGCCGTAGTTGTACATCTGCCGGTCGAGCTCGCCCGGAGCGGCCCGGTGCTCGTGCCAGACGAGAGCGGCCGGCTCGTACCCGATCCGGCCGCGCTCGAGCAGCACGCGCAGGAATGCGTCGAGGTCTTCCCCGCCCCCGGCCGGCGAGCCGGCCCCGAGACACTCGTCGAAGCCGCCGATGACGCGCAGCTCGGCGGCGCGGAACGCCATGTTGGCGCCGGTGCCGAAGGCGCCGGCCGCGAAAGGGTGCAGCCGTGAATCGCCGGGGCCCGGAGCGGCCTCGAAGGTGCGCCGCTCGCAGTTCGACGACCACGAGACGCGCTCGTCGAAGTACTGCTCGGCCGGCAGGTCGAGCGAGGCGCCCGCCACCATGCCGGTCACGCAGGTCACCGCGCGGTCGCGCGCGAAGCCACGCACGAGCGCGGTCGGCCATAGGGGATCGACTCGGACATCGTCGTCGGTGAACGCGACGATCGCAGCCTGCGCCTCGGCAAGGCCACGGTTGCGAGCCCGCGAGAGGCCGGGGCGGTCCTCGCGCAGGTAGCGGATGCGGGGGTCGCCCTCTGCGGCCAGTGTAACGAGCCGGGCGGTGGCATCGCTCGCCGGCGCATTGTCGACGACGACGACCTCGAGCGCGTCGTGCTCGACGCGCGCCAGCGCGGCAAGGCAGCGGGCGAGCTGCACAGGCCGGTCGCGCGTGCAGACGACTACGCTGAGCGGCACTGCGCGCCCGGCGGTCACCCACGCGGGCAGCGCCGGTGCGCCCTCGTCACACACCTCGGCGTCGACATTTTCATCCGGTTCCTCGCCGGCCTCGTAGCGGCGCAGCGTCGGCGCGACGGCGGCGCCGAGCTCACGCTCGATCCGGTCCCAGACGACGCGCTGGTCGAGTCGCCCCCCGTCGAGGGGCACCAGCACGAAGCCGATGGGCTCGCCGTGCACGCGCACGAGCAAGCGGGCCGCGCCGTACGCCACAGTCGGCGGCTCGTCGCCGCCCGTCAGGTACGGACCGTCGACGCTCAGCAGCGCGTCGCCGGCGTCACGTGCGCCGCGGCCATGCATGTCGAACAGGCCGTGGTCTGCGTCGAAGAGGCCGCTCCAGATGCGCGGCAAGGATGCCTGATCGGCGGGGCTGCTCGATACATGGCGCCGGTCGCGGCTCACGGCGCCCTCCTAGAAGGCGGCGTAGACGGCGGCGGCGCGCGCCGTCCGCAGCCCCTGGCCGGCCAGGTAGCCGCCTACGGTCACGCTGAGGCCGAGCCCGATGGCGCCGGCGCGCGCGAGGCCGCCGGGCACGCCGCGCCACGCCTCGCCGAGGCCGCGGATCACACCGACGGGCAGCGTGCGGACGACGTAGCGTCGCTCGCTCTCGAGCGCCTGCGCGCGGCCCACGCGGTCCTCGACGGCCGCCTTCGACAACCCTTCGGCCCAGCAGCGCGTCACGAAGTAGGGAAGTCGGACGCGCACACCGTCGACCTCGTGCTCGACGCGCGCCCGCGAACTGTGCACGATGCGGCCGGACGGCCAGGCCTGACGCATCCGGATGGCAAGCTCGGTCTCTTCGCAACCGGCCGGAAAGCCGGCGACGCGCCCGAGCTCCTCGCGAAAGCCGCCGACCCGCAGCAGCGCCCCGCGGCGGAACGCCATGTTGGCGCCGATCGGGTTGCGCAGCGACGAGCCGTGGCCGGGCAGGCCGCGGTAGCTGCAGCCGACCGTCCAGTAGAACTCCTCGGGCAGCCAGCGGGCGTCGTGGCCGCTCGGCCAGACCGGGGTCACCGCGCCGCCCACGCCGAGCACGTCGACGCCCTCGAAGGCAACCAGCAGCTCGCCCAGCCAATCGGGAGCGGCCACGGCGTCGTCGTCGAGAAAGGCCACCACGTCGCCACGCGCGGCGGCGACACCGGTGTTACGGGCACCCGAAAGGCCGCGCCTGCCCTCGTTGGCGAGCACCGTCACATCGGGGTGGTTGGCCCGGGCACGTGCCAGCAGGGCTTCGTTGTGGTCGATCACGAGGATCGTCTCGGCGACCGGCGTGGTCTGCGCGCGCAGCGACGCAAGGGCGCGCTCGAGGACCGGCCGACGGGCGTCGCTGTAGGCGCAGACGACGACGCTCGCACTCGTGGCCATGGTCAGCGGGCGGCCACAGCGGGGCCACCGGTCTCGGGGTAGAGCCTGCGGCCGCTCTGGGCACACGGCGCGCCTTCCTCGGTACGCGGCGTCGGGGCATTCCCGGCGATGGCTGCCGCGATACGGCGACGCTCGCGGCGCAGCCGGTGAGCGCGGCGGACCTCGACGAAGATGGTGCGCAGCACGCGCATGCCGTCGCGCGGGGCGTGCAGGTTGCTCACGCCGTGCAGGCGCGAGCGCTCGTGGCTGGGCACCTCGACGACCGTAAGGTCGGCCTGCGCGGCGCGCAGGTAGAGCAGCGTCTCGATCTCGAAGCCGTCGCCCCACAGGTAGCTGCCGTCGTCGGGCAGGGGCGCGGCCCACTCCAGGTCGAGCACCGGCAGACAGGTGGCCGCCCAGAAGGCGTTGTAGCCGTAGCAGAGGTCGGTGTAGCGGCTGCCGCAGAGACGGTTGACCAGGAAGCTCAGCACACGGTTGCCGGCCCCGCGCAACGCGGTGATGTCGTCGCTGCCGCCGCCCTGCAGGCCACGGCTGCCCTTGGCGAAGTCGGCGCCGGCGACCAGCGCTTCGACGAAGCGTGAGATCTCGGCAGGATCGGCCGAGCCGTCGGCGTCGAGCGTGACGATGATGTCGCCACGGGCGGCGGCAAAGCCGCAGGCCATGGCATTGCCCTTGCCGCGGCGGGTCTGGATGACGACGCGCACGTCGGGGCGCAGCCGCTGAGCGATCTCGATGGTGCCGTCGGTCGAGGCGCCGTCGACCAGGATCACCTCGAAGAGCCCGTCGGGCAGGGTCGGCAGCAGGCGCTCGAGGTTGCGGGCCTCGTTCAGGGCGGGGATCACGACGCTGACCCGCGGCGCCTGCGTGGCAAGCGCGCGCGGCGCGCGGCGAGGAGCCGGCGTGCTCCGGCGTGCCTCGATCGCGGCCGAGGTCGCGCTCATGTCCTCGCCCGCCTGCAGTCTGTGTCGTTGGCCTGCGCTGCGCCAGGGTGAGCCCCCATGAACCCGCCTCTCGTACGCGTTTTGTAGAAGCCCAGCCGTGAGTGTCATCGGCCGCTTTGCCGCCAACCTTCTGCGGTCGGGAGCCGAGAGCGTAATCAGGTCTGTATACGGTCGCCCCTGGCACGGGCCGTGCCTGGTGGCCCAAGGGATGGACCGCGCCGGCCCGAATTATGAGAAACGCCGATTGCAGGCACCGATCGAGGGGAGTCACGGGTGAGCTCACGGCTGAGTGGACCGGCGCCGCCCGCGGTGGCGGCGGCGATCCGCCTGACGCGCGACGCCGCCGCGGCGACCCGCATGCTCGACGCCTACGCGGCCGCCGGCCACGCGGTGTCCACACGCCGGCGCCGAGCCGCCCTGGAGCCCCTGCTGCCGGCCATCGTCGCCTCGCTCGACGACTCGAACGCCGTCGGGCGCGACTGGCGGATCTTCGCGGTCCTGCCCACGGCATCGGACCGTAGCGTCGCGATGATCGGGAGCGGCGCGCACGCCGAAGTGGCGCTCAAGATCGCCGAGTCGAAGGCGGCGGCGGCCGGGCTCGACCGCGAGGAGCGCAACCTCGCCACACTGCGCGACGACGCCCGCTTCGCGAGCTGGCGCCACCACGCCCCAAGCTTGGTGGGCCACGGCACCGTCGAGGGCCGCCGATTCACAGCCGAGAACGCCTTCGACGGTCCCACCCTGCGCGAGCTGCTGGGGCCGGGCCACACCGACGTCGCGCTTGCCGAAGCCGTCGACGCCGTGCGCGACCTGCACGCGGCGACCGCGGCGGTCACGACGGCCGGCGACGGCCTGCTCGACGCCTGGGTCGACGGCCCGATCGGCACGCTCAACCGGACCCTCGACACGGCCGGCCGCCTAGGTTGCCGCGAGCGGCTCCTCGAGGGTGTTGTACGCGACACGATCCGCAGCCGGCTGTTGAGCGCGCCGCTCGCGGTCGGCTTCGTGCACGGCGACTTCTTTCCAGACAACGTCCTCATGAGCCCAGCTTCGCGTGTGCTGGGGCTAGTCGACTGGGAGAACGCGCAGGCCGACGCTCCGGTCTCCCTGGACCTGCTCACCATGCTGCTCTCGGTGCGTATGCAGCGCCGGCGCCGCGAGCTGGGCTCGATCGTGCTCGGTCTCCTCGAAGAGGGCCGACTCTCCGACGAGGAGCATGCCTGGCTGCGTTGCGACGAGCTTCTCGATCCCGACCTGTTCGAGGGGCTCGTCCTGCTGGCCTGGCTGCACCTGGTCTCCGCCACGGCGGCCAAGGCGCCGCGCTCCGCCTCGCGGCCCGTATGGCTCACCCTGAACGTCGACGCGGTGCTGGCCTTTCTGCAGGAGCGCTCCGGGAGTCGCACGACGGCGTACGGCGGGCAACGCGCGCCGCGCGCCTCCGCGCGCACCGCGCTGCGCCGGGGCCTCGACGGCGCCCTCGACGAGCTCCGTTTCAGGCTCGACGTCATCGCCGGGGCAGACTACCAGCCGCTGCCCGGCGCCCATGCCGCCCACCTCGACACGGTCAAGCGCGACGCCGGCTCGTGGTCGCGGCTCGAGCAGATCGCGAAGGTGGTGACCGAGGTCGGGGCCGTCACGGCCGTCGACGTGGGCGCCAACGCCGGCTTCTTCTCTATCGGGCTGGCCGAGCGCGGGCTCGACGTGGCCGCCGTGGAACGCGACCCCCGCTTTGCCCGGATCATCGCCCACCGCGCCCGCCACGCCGGCCTTGCGGCGACGGTGGCGCCCGTCGAGCTGACGATCGACGCGCGCACCGTCGAGCTCGTCCCGGCCGTCGACGCCGTCCTGTTCCTGTCGGTGTGGCACCACCTCGTGAGGCGTGACGGCATCGAGCAGGCCGATGCGGTGCTGCGCGCCCTCTGGGCTCGGGCGCGCGAGGTGCTGTTCTTCGACACCGGCCAGGACGAGATGGGACCCGCCTTCGGGCTGCCCGCCATGACTCCCTCGGCGCGCGAGTGGATGGTGTCGCACCTCGAGGGGCAGTGCGAGCATGGCGCCGTCGAGTGGCTCGGCTCGCATCAGGCGTTCGGGCCTCGTCACGAGCCGGCCATGCGCGAGCTCTTCGTGGTCAGGCGGGAGCAAGTCTAGAGAGCGGGCTTCCTGCAGCGAAGTGCTTCTGCAGCCGCTGAAGGCCGGCGGGTCAGTTCTCCGCGGCCCTGTGATCAGGGGGCTAAGATGCGGCCGAGGAAGTGTTACCGGCGCCGCGCACCAGGCCCAGCAGGATCTCGACCGAGCCGTGGCTCTTGACGCCGAAGGGCACGGCGATGTGCCAGTGGGAGAAGACGACCGGGCAGGTGGCCAGCACGTAGAGGGCGCTGCCCTTGCGCTCCTGCGAGACGGTCAGGGTGACCGGGATGCTGCGCCCGCGCAGGATCAGGTTGCCGCGGGCCGCGTAGTGCTGCACGGTGCCGGTGGCGGAGCCCTTGGCCTTGAACGGCTGAGTCAGCACGAAGGTCGCCGTCGGATACTTCTTGGTGTCGGCCACGGTACGCTCGCGCTTGCTGCCCGAGAAGCTCGTCATGTCCACCGTGAACGAACCCCGTGACACGGCGCCGTTGACGACCTTGATGGATCCCCAGACCTTGCCCGTGCGACCGACGAACGTCTGCCCGAAGCCGAGCGCGTGCGCCGTCACCCGGTAGCCGACGACGGTGGCGGAGCCCACATGCCAGGCGCCGTCGAGGGCGCTGACGGTCGTCGCGGGCTGAGCCGAGCTCGACGGCGACGGACTCGCCACGGTCGGCAGAGCGAGCTGGGCCGGCGCCGGAGAGGCGACGAAGTGGTTGTAGAGCAGGGGAGCGGCGAAGGCGACGGCGACCAGCACCACGACCACCAGGGTGATCCAACGCCATTTGCCGAGTCGCTCAAACATAGCGTTGCCTATATCGATACATTGGCGTGCAGGCTTTAGCGGGGGCGAGGGACGCAAGCGCCCGAAGGGTGCCGGCGGCGCGAGCGCGACCGGCAGTGCCTCTCCCCAGTAGGCGACCCGCGGGAGACGGCCGCCTACCCCCTGCGGCAGATCGCCGCGCCGTACATGACCCGCCCACCCAGCAGGCCCTGAACCCAGCAGGCCGTGGAGTAGGTCGCGCGCGAGATGGTGAGGGTGAGGTGGCGCGCGCGAGACTGCCACGAGGTCCAGGGATTCCTGCTCAGCCGCCCGCTGCCGGGCGAAGCGTGCCGCAAGCTTCTGAGCGGTGACCCGATCGAGTGGGCCGACCCCGCTTCGTTTCGCGACGCCATGGGCAGGCGTGATGAGACGGCGGGCTCGCTGAGCTTCGACCAGGTGAGACAAGCGGGACTTCCGGCGTACTGGTACGGGACCGATCGTGAGCTGCGCTACGACGCGGGCAACCTCATCTGGTCTCACTCTCTGGGCAACTCGACGGAGGGGGCACCGACCGGCCGTTGGCAGCGCGTGCGCGCCGAAGACGCGCCCGCCGACGGCTGGGTGCACGACAAGGGCTGCTGCTGCACGGCCTGCCGTTCGTCGCGGAGCGCCCACTGACCTAGCGCTGACCCTTTACGACCCGCGTCTTCGATGTGCAAGC
>Ga0335080_10006563_pt1 | contig 12031 bp, 7 predicted proteins | sample Lox_Sample_34_FD_206720 | JGI IMG/M metagenome (GOLD analysis project Ga0335080, IMG submission 206720) | Soil microbial communities from Loxahatchee National Wildlife Refuge, Florida, United States - Lox_Sample_3.4 | ecosystem: Environmental > Terrestrial > Soil > Wetlands | place: USA: Florida...
GAAACCACCAGCACGGAGTCTGGTCCGATCTCGAAATCATCGCCGCCCGCGGGCGCGGGAACAACGATGGGCGTCGTCCGCCGTCCGTCCGCCCACAGCGCCGCCTCCACCTCCGGTCCGCCCGACAGCAGTTCCTTGAACAGAGCGGCCGCGATGTCGGCCGGCGGCCGCCCGGCCGCCTCAATATCGATGGCTTTGACGCGCGCGCGGGGCCATTCCAAAGCGGCGGTCTTCGCCAGCCCGGAGAGGCCGCCCGTCCAGGGACTGGCCGGGTCGCGCACGACCACGAAGACGCCGGCCGTGGATGCAAAATGCACAGCTACCGCCTGCGCGGTACGCAATGCCTCCAGGTTGGCTGCCGGATCGTGGTTGAGACCGGCAAGCGAGATGACCGCCCCCGCGTCCGGTGGGATTACGTCCAGCACCCGGGCTTCGTACCCCCGCTCGCCCAGGAGTTCCGCGAGCACCCCCGCAACGGCGCTATTGCCCGTAATCGCAACCGGCCCGTCTGCCATATCGAGCGTGCGATGACCCGCGGGCGGCGCCAGGGTGTCGATGACTACGCGGCGCGACCCGGCGGCAACGGTGCGAGGCTGCCGGGCGGCGCCGCCGAGGGACGAGATCACATCGGCGATTGTGCGCAGGTCGCCTACAGCCGAGGGATCGATTTCGGGAAGCCCCGGCAACTCCTCCTGCAACGCCGAGAAGATCTCCATGCGCCTGATCGGGTCGATCCCAAGGTCCGCTTCCAGGGACAAGTCGCGATGCAGCATCTCGACCGGGTAGCCGGTTTTGTCCGCGATCTGCGCCAGGACTGCCGCACCGAGGTCCACCGCGGCCGGCCCAACTTGCGCGTGTGTATCGATGATTTCGCGGCGCGCCCCTGCCGCAACTTCGCCAGGAGGATCGGCCGCGCGACGGCCGAGGAACGAAATCACATCGGCGATTGTGCGCAGGTCGCCTACAGCCGCAGTGTCGAACTCGGGCAGACCCGGCACCGCCTCCTGCAAGCCGGAGAAGATCTCGACGCGCTTGATGGAATCGATTCCAAGATCCGCTTCCAGCGACATCTCGCGGTGCAGCATCTCGACCGGATAACCGGTCTTGTCCGCGATCTGCGCCAGGACCACCGCATCCAGGTCCGCTGCGGGCGCCGCCGACTGCCCATTCAGGTATTCGACGATGTCCGCGAGCGTGCGCAACTCGCCGAGGCGCGCCTGATCGAGTTCGGGGAGAGCGGGAACGCGCTGCTGCAAGCCGGAGAAGATCTCGACGCGCTTGATGGAATCGATTCCCAAGTCCGCTTCCAGCGACATGCGCGGCTCGAGCATCTCGGTGGGATAGCCCGTCGCATCAGCTACGACGTTCCACAGCGCTTCCCGCAGATCGACGCCGACCGCGGGGGGCTTCTCGGGAACCGGTTGGGGAGCGGCAAGGGCCGGCGCCGGCGATGGCGCCGGGGGCGGAACAGGCTCGACCGGCTCGAGCCGGAGGGGAACCGCGGGTGCGTCACCGCTCGTCCCCAGCGTCCCCATGTAGGCGGTCTCCATGGCCCGCAGGAAGCTCTCGTGCCCCTGGGCCAGGTTCGCCTGCCAGTTGCGATGGGCGTCGCTGATGGACTCCTGGAAGATCTTGTAGGCCTGCAACAGTTCCGCAGAAGTGGCTGCTGCCGGCTTCGCCTGGGATTCAGGCGGAACGGGCGCGGGCAGCGCCGCGGCGCCGCCGGGGGGCGGGTACGGGCGGCCGTAATTGCCGCCGTGGATCGGGATGGTGAACCGGTCTGCGCCACGTGGAATCGCAGCTTCCACCTGATGGCGGGCCCGCAGTTCGTTCCAATTCAGCCGGAATCCGAGTGCGGACAACTGCCCCAGGCCATGCCACAGCGAAACGACTCCGTGCGTCTGCGGCCTGTCCAGCGCGATGGCGTGATGCGGACGTTCTGCCAGGATGCCCGTTACCAGTGAGGTAAGGACCGAGCCGGGACCTACTTCTATGAACGTGCGGACGCCGTCCTCGTGCATCCGCTCCACCATGCGGTGGAAGCGGACAGGCTCCGCGATCTGGCGTGCCAGCCGCTCGCGCAAACTCTCGGGTTCCGCCGGATGAGTCGAGCCGTCGAAGTTGGAGTAGAACGGCACGCCGCAGCGGCCGATTCCGCACTGATCGAGAAACTCGCGAAACGGCTGTACGGCCCCGGCCACCAGCGGAGAATGGAACGCGGTCGATACCGGCAGAGGAGTTGCCTGCAATCCGGCGCCGGCACATCGCCGCGCCGCTTCCTCGATCGCCGCTCGCTTCCCGGACAGGACCGACTGGCGCGGCCCGTTGTGGTTGGCTACCACCAGGTCGAGTCCCCATTCTTCGACGTACCGCTCCAACAATGCGCCATCGAGGCGGACGGAAAGCATTCCGCCCTGTTCCGGCGATGCCGCCGACATCAGCTCACCGCGGCGTCGCGCGATCCGCAGCATGCCTTCGAAGCCGATAGCTCCCGCGGCAAACAGCGCAGCGATCTCGCCGAAGCTGTGCCCGCCCACGCAATCCGGAGTCAGGCCCAGTTTGTCGAGAACGGCCAGCAGAGCGGCGCTGGCGGCGCCGATTGCAGGCTGCGTCCATTCCGTGGCAGCCAGCCGGCGAGCCTGGGATTCGCGTTCCCCGGCGGAAAATACGGGACGCGGGAACACCAGTTCGTTCAGCCACGATGCTGCGTCCCAGCGCGCGAGGGATTCGGGAAACGCCATGGCAAGGTCGCCGGTCATCCCGACATATTGGCTGCCTTGCCCGGGAAAAAGAAAGGCCGCTCGGCCACGTTCTTCGCCGGCGCCGTGATACACGCCCGGGGCCGCTGCACCGATTTCGGCAAACCCGAGCAGCCTCCGGCGCAGGTCTTCCTTCGACTCGCAGACGACGGCCAGCCGTTCGGCGGATCCGCCATCGAACGCGAGCTGGCTCCGAAGAGCGGTTTCCGCGAGGGATTGGGGCCCCGGGTCGGCCGCGAGCTGACGGCAACGCGCCGACAGATCGGCTGGACTGTCAGCGCAGACGAGAACCAGTTCGGCAGGAGCCGTCCATCGCAAGCCGGGCCGGTTCCCCGATCTGTGTTCTTCGAGCGTGACGTGGAAGTTCGTCCCTCCGAATCCGAACGAACTCACGGACGCGCGCCGCGGGTAGTCCGCCCCCCGGATCCAGGGCCGGGCCTGGGTATTGATGTAGAAAGGGCTGTCTCCGAGTTCCAGGGCGGGATTCGGCCGCTCCACTTTGATGGTCGGCGGAAGCACTTTGTGGTGCAGGGCCATCACCGCCTTGAAAAGCCCGGCCGCGCCGGCCGCGGCCTTGGTGTGGCCGACCTGCGATTTCACGGACCCCAGTGCGCACGATTGCACGCGGCCATCCGGGTTCGCCCGGAACACCGATCTCAGGCTCTCGATCTCGGCGGTATCGCCCGCCGCTGTGCCCGTGCCGTGCGCCTCCACCAGCTCGACCGTCTCGGGTCCATAGCCCGCCGCCTCGTAGGCGCGGCGCATGGCCTTGGCCTGCCCTTCGGGCAGCGGCGCGTAGATGCTTTTCGAGCGGCCGTCGGACGACGAACCGATGCCGCGAATCACGGCGTAAATGCGATTGCCGTCCCGCTCGGCGTCCTCCAGGCGTTTCAGCGCGACCATCGCCAGCCCTTCCCCAAGAACGGTCCCATCGGCGCGGTCCGAGAACGGCCGGCAGTCGCCGGTTGCCGACAAGGCGGGCGTTTTCGAGAAGCACACGAACATGGAGACGTCGTTGAAGGTGTCGGCGCCGCCGGTGATCACCAGGTCGGAGTGCCCCAACTGCAGCTCGGCCGCGGCCATGGTGAGCGCGGAAAGGGAACTCGCGCATGCCGCGTCCGTCACGCAATTGGTTCCGCCGAGATTGAAGCGATTGGCGATGCGTCCGGCCACCACGTTGCCGAGCAAGCCCGGAAACGTGTTCTCCTGCCAGGGCACATAGGAACCGGCGATGCGGTCCCGCACTTTGCGAACTTTGTCTTCCGGAATGCCGCACTCGCGCAGCGCCTTGACCCAGACCGGCGCCTGGAGCCGGCTCGCCACTTCGAGAAAGAGCTCCTGCCCGGACGTGACGCCCAGGATCACGCTGGCGCGATCGCGATCGATTTCTCCAAATTGCGCGTCCAGCGCATCCTCGAGCACCTGTTTGGCGACGATCAGGGCCAGCAGCTGGCACGTATCGGTGGCCGACATCGCGGCGGGCGGAATGCCGAATTCCACGGGGTCGAACTCCACCTCGTCCAGAAAGGCGCCGCGCTTGCAGTACGTTTTGTCTGGAGTGCGAGGATCGGGATCGTAGTGATCCTCGATCAGCCAGCGGCGCGGCGGAACGTCGGTGATCAGATCACGGCCGGCGAGGATGTCGCGCCAGAAACCGTGCGCGTTCGCAGAGCCCGGAAACAAGGCGCCGACGCCGACCACGGCCAGCGGCCGGAAGCGCTCAGGCATGGGCTGCACCGACCGCTTCGTGAAGCCTGCGCGGCGCATACTGGAACAGCCTGTCGGGGACCGCCACACCGCATGCCCGCAATTGTTGCGCGCGCGTAATCGAGGCGGCTCCGAATATCAGATTGAGCGCGATCTCCGCGACTGTGCGGCTGGCCGGATCTTCCAGGAACGAGCCGGCTGCCCACTGGTTGAAAGCACCCATGGCCGGACCGCACCAGATCTGGTAATCGATGCGCCGGTCCGGGCTGCCCTCCAAAGGCCAGCGGCTGGAGTGGCCCAGGTACCATCGGAACACCAGCGCCATGCGATGCCGGGGTTCGCGGTCGGCGCGCTCGACTTCGGCGGGCTTGCGCTTCAGGAAGTACGCGCACGTGTCGCGCCAGACGGCCTCCAGATCCTGCCGGAAAACATCCCGCTCCAGCGCCCGGATGGAATCCGCCGGAATCTGATCCAGCGAATCGTATTGCCGGTACAACTCGTACAGCTTGGCCGCGCGGACGGGAAACATCGAGCCGCGTTTCAAGACCTGCACCTTGACCCCCATCTCGAACATGTCGCCGGCGGGGGCCATCATCACGTCGGCCATCCCCGCCTGTGCGAGCATGCTTTTGGCCCATTCGCTCTGCCCGCTTTCGCGCGTGCACTGATTGATCGACCCGGTGAGAATATAGGCGGCGCCGACCGAAAAGCCCGCCGCGGCGGCCATGGGAGTTCCGATTCCTCCGGCGGCGCCCACGCGAATGGGACGGCTGTATCCGTGCTGCTCCACGGCTTCGTCGCGCAAGCGAAGTATCGCGGGCAGCAGCACGGTCAGCGGGCGATTGTCGGTGTGGCCGGCGGAATCCGCCTCCACCGTGATATCTTCCGCCACCGGCACGTGCCGCGCGAGCGAAGCTTCCTCGCTTGTCAACTCGCCTTTCCGCACCAGGGCGTCGAGCATGGGCTGTGGAGCCGGGGCGAGGAACTGGCGGGCCACCTCGGACCGCGAAACCTTGGCGAAGACATGGTTCGAGCGGCGAATGGCGCCGCCCGGTGCGGTCCGCAGTCCCCTGCACGCATAACGCACGACGCTCGGGCGAACGGCCATGAAGGCGGATGCCGAGACGCGCCGGACGCCGTGGCGCAGGTACAGGTCCACCGTGCGTTCCTCCAGTTCGGGATCCTGGGGCGAGTGGATGAGGTTGGAGCCCCACGGCGAGTCGCCGCACCGGCCGCCCAGTTCTGCGATCGCCGCCTCGATTCGCGGCAGCGCCAGTCCCGCTGCGCCGAAAAAGCCGAGCATCCCTTCGGCGACGATAGCCGCCACCATCTCGACGCTCGCGATCCCGTTCGCCATTTCCCCGCAGACGTACGGAAAACGAGTGTGATGGACTTCCGCCATCGAGCGATCGCCCAGTCGGTCGGGAAATATGCCTGGCAGGATACCCATCGGTTCCGGCGCGCCCGATCGTGGCTCCAGCGACACGGTTGCCGGGCCATTCCGCGGGTCGCGGTACAAATAAACTGTGTCACCGGGACTTTGGACAGCATGTTGAACAGGTTCTTCGGAGTCTGAGCGCAAGGTTATCGGAGCCAAGTCTGTGTTGAGAATAGCACATCATCCCGGATGCTAGATGCCCAATAGCCGAAGCGGACCGAACGCCAGAGTACCCAGGAGGAAATGGCTCATCGAGACTCCCAGCAGAGTTCGCTGCCGCGCGAACATCGCGCCGAAGAGGATCCCGCTCGCCATTGCCAGCGCCCCGGTCGCGAAGCTGAAATGGAGGTGAACGACGCCGAACTGCACGGCCGTGAGCACGATGGCAAGCAGGGTCCGATGCCTGCCGGTGAGGAACTTTTCGATGGAATTCTGTAAGAACCCCCGGCCGAGCAGCTCCTGAGCGGGTGCGACGAAGAAATAAGAAATGACGGTGGCCCAGCCGCCCCAATAGCCCCATTCGATGAGGGGAGCGCCGCGGAAGTGCGCCGTGTATCGGATCAGCATCGCTTTCAGGCCGACCATGGCAACCAGCGTCAGTGCGGTGATGCCGAGCGACTCGGAGATCGAACGGCGCCAGTTGCCGAGCGTCCAGCCGTAATCCGCCGGTCGGGGCCTGTGCTTCATGATAAAGGCGACCGCCAGTGCGATCTGCAGAACGAGAAAACCAAAGCTGATGCTCTCGACCGTCGCCCGCCTCAGGTTGATATCCAACTTCACCACGTTCTGCATGAAGGAGAGCGCCATCGTATACAACGAGAGAACGATGACGATGAAGGACGCCATGGTCCCGAACTCGGCCCGGACGCGGGAAGCCTCCTCGATCGTCTCGTTCTGGCGTCGAATCTCTGCCAGCGCCCGTTCCAGGCGAAACTCCCGGGCCTCCACCTTAACCGCCATCATGCCGAAAGCTTCCGCCACTTCCTGAATCTGCGGCGGATAAGGGCCCGGCCGGGTAAACTCGAAAATCCTTCTCGCTGAACTGTAATCCCCTTCCGCAACCTCGCTGGCGGCCGAGGCGAGTTCCGCCAGCGGAACCTCCATCTGTGGCGTCATAAGGCCAGTATTATGCACCAACGCGGGTGATTCTTGAAGCCGGGCCGCGTCCGGCGGGATGTTCCTGGTATTGTGTATGGCACAGGAGGAGCATGCCGGAACAGCTGCTGTCTCTGCGGGTTGAGCGAAGGCTATCCGAGGTAGGACGCGTCAACGACGAGATCGCCTTCTTCTGGCGGATGCACCAGCTGCCCGAGGACACAAGGCTGGACGTGCTGCTCTCGATCGAGGAGGCGCTGAGCAATGTCATCCGACACGGTGGCGCGGGCAGCGAAATCGCCGTCCGCGCCAGTCTCGATCGCGATGCAATCGAGGTCCAGTTGGAGGACGACGGACCGGCCTTTGACCCGCTCTCCTATCCCCCGCCCCGCCTCGACCTGCCGCTTCAGGAACGGCAGCGCGGCGGTCTCGGAATTCACCTGGTCCAGTGTCTGATGGATCGCGTGAAATACGAACGTGTCCAGGACCGTAACCGCCTCACCATGGTCAAACGGCTCTCGACATAGCTCAGGCCGCGGTCCCACCGAGGCCCGAGGCGATGTCGGCGGTGAATCGCTGCGCGATGTGGTTCAGGAAATAGACACACCGGAAATAGACGCTGATCAGGTCAAGCCTGAGCTGGCGGAGCGCAGGCCCGGCTCCGGGCTGTAACTCGTCGTAGAGCGCACTGATGCTCTGCCGAGCTTCGGAGCGATCGGAAGTCAGCTTCACCAGGATCTCCGCATCCAGCGGCGAGCGGGTGCGCAGCGCGTTGGCGGCGGTGTGGAGCAGAAAATCGAGGCTCTGCAGTACCGCGTCCGCAAGTTCCGGCTCGTCTTCCAGAGCGGTCGCGAGCAAGCCTGCCGCCTGGCAAACGGACTCCTCCAGGCAGCGAAGATCATCGGCGGATGCCGCCCACCTTTGCGATCGAGCCGCCAGGGTCTCTTTCTGCCGGCGCGCCACCAGGGCCGCGAGACGCGGAACCAACACCGCCAGGGAGGCGGCGAATCTCTCCCGAAGTCCGTCCAGTCCGGCAGAACCGAAGTGGACGGGGTATTCGGCCAGAGCTTCCATCAATCCGGAGACTTCTACCGCCAGGCGGTCCAGCGCCAGGTTCGATTCCTCGATTCGCCCGTCTTCGAGAGTCAGAATGCGGTCCGCGATATCCAGGATCCGGCTGTCGTGCGTGACCAGCAGAACGGCGCAGCGCATCTCGCGCGCGAGGTGCTGGAGCAGATCGACCACTTCGCGGCCGGAGTGCCGGTCCAGGGCCGCCGTAGGCTCGTCGGCCATGATGATATCGGGAGAGCGCACGAGCGCGCGGGCAATCGCGACGCGCTGTTTCTGCCCCCCGGAGAGCTGACGCGGACGCTTGCCAGCATGCTCGGCCATTCCCACCCGGCCGAGCAGCGCCATCGCCTGGCGGCGTGAACTCTCAGCGGTAGCCGCCCGGTCCACGACCAGCGCCATCTGTACGTTCTCGCGGATCGTCAGCGACTCCACCAGGTTGTGGGCCTGGAAGATGAAGCCCACGCGCCGCCTGACTTCCCTGAGCGTGCGGCTGCCGGCGCCGCGCAGTTCCACGCTCCCCAGCCGGATGCTGCCTGCCTGCACCGAACGAAGCGCCCCCGCGAGGCTGAGCAGCGTGGTCTTCCCGCCGCCTGACGGGCCCATGATAATGGCGATCTCGCCGGAGTAGAAATCGACGTTGATCTCGTGCAGCACCTGTTTCCGGAGCGCTCCTTCCCCATAGGAGTGGCTCAGGTCGGTAATAGAAATGAGGGGTGCGCTCATGTCAGAAAACGTCGGCGGGATCGGCGGCGCGGAGCTTGCGCGTAGCCAGCAGGCCGGCGGCAAGACACATTACCGCCACTGCGGCCAGCACCGTCAGCAAGTCGCGCGGGGAAAGCTCGGTCGGGATATGGGCCGCGTTGTGCGCCTGGTAATTCAGCACCGCCGTCAGGAGAGCCGCGGGGAGAAAGCTCAGCGCCACCAGAATGGCAGCCTCCTGCAGCACCAGGCCCATAAAGAAGCCATCGCCGAGCCCGATCGCCTTCAAAGTGGCGTACTGATGCAGGTGATCGTTCACGTCGGTGTAGAGAATCTGGTAGACCACGATCGCGCCTACCAACATGCCGACCAGCATGCCGGCCACGGTAACGAATCCGATGGGCGTGCGCTTTGCCCAGTACTCCTGTTCGTTGCGGACGAAGACTTCGCGGGGAAGAATCTCGACGTCCGGCGGCAGCAGGGCGCGAAGACGGCGGGCAACCGCATCGGCATCGGCTCCCGGCTTGAGCTGGATCATCCCGACATTGGCCATGTTGCGCGGCTTATCCGGCCGGAGCCGGAAATAACCTTCGTCGCTCAGGATCACGTCCGCGGAGGCGGCCAGCGTGTGGCCGAGGGTGTATAGTCCGGTGACCCGCACGCGCTTCCGTTCGGCTTCGGCTTCCACGCTGCCGCGCTCGCGGAAGAGCAGCGGAACCGGGCCGTAATCGTCCTGCGATAACGTATCGAACAGAATGCTTTCCGGATCGCGGATGGCCGCCACGTGGTCCCTGATTTCCGGGATCGTGAAGGGATTCTCGTCGGGCTCGATGGCCATGGCGAAGATCGTGCGCACGCGGCCGGTGGCGGGATTGGCCCAGGTCAGAAAACCGAGATAGAGCGGGGCGGTCGACGCAACCTCGGGGAGGCTCCTCGCCTGATAGAGCCTGCGGCGGGAGAACTCGAGGGAGGAGCCGAAGTACTCGTAGTTCGGGCTCACCATCACCAGTTCGCCCCGCAGGCTGGTGTGTGGCAGCACTACCATCGCCATGATGCCGTTATACAAGCCCAACTGGAACAGCATCAGCATGATGCCGAAGGTGATGCCGGTCAGAGCCGCCACCAGCCGCTTCTTGTCGTCCGCCAGTTGGCGCCAGGCGAGCGGGATCCCGAGCGGCACCAGCAGCCGGAGGGCCGCGCGTAACGGCCGGATCATGGTTCGATGCGCACCGATACCTCGGCATTGCTCAGGTGCTGAACCCGGGTGGCGTCGTCGAGCCGGATGCGCACCCCGAGCACGCGTTTGTCGGCCGCGGTGAACGCGTCCGTGGGGTAAAGCCGGTTATCGGATGCCTGGCGCAGGATCTCCACGACCTTTCCCGAGATGGTTCCGCTGAAGCCTTGCCCGGTGATGGTGGCGCCTGCCCCCTCGCGGACGCGCGGGAGATCGCTGATGTACACCTCGGCCTCCACGTACATCCGGCCGAGGTTGCCCAGGTCGAGGAGCCCGTCGGACGAAACAGCCTCGCCCGGATAAGCGTGAATTTCCAGCACGGTTCCGTCTTCCGGGGCGACAATCCGGTTCTGGTTCAGAGCCGCCCGCGCATACGTTTCCTTGGCTTTGGCCGCGGCCAGTTTTTTCTCGGCGACCTGGACGTCTTCCGTACGCACCTGCTTCAGGCTGCGCAACAGCTCGTTCTCGCGGAGCAGGCCCTGCCGGGCAGTCTCGACCGCCAGCCGGGCGGCGTCGAAATCCGCGCCCGGCAGCAGGCCGTCGTGAAAGAGGTCCTGCTTCCGCGCGAGGTCTTTTTGGGCATTCAGCAGGGCCGCCTCCTGGCTGTGCACGGCGGCTTCCTGCGCCGCCACGGCGGCAGGCTTTTCGCCGGCCATGGCCTGGGCCACGGCGCTCTCCGCCACCGCCACGTCGCTTTCGGCTTCGGCGAGCGCCGCTGCGGCCATGTCGAAGTCGCGCAGAATCGCGAGTTCCTGCCCCGCGCGGACCTGCGAACCGCGCCTGACGCGCAGCTGCTTTACGATCGACTGCGGAGGCGCTGACACCTTGATGACCCGATTGCCCGGGGTGATTCTGCCCAGGCAGGTGACTCCCAGCGGCTGCGCGGCATTGCCGGCGGAGACCACATCCGGTTGCCCATGCCCCGTCCCGCAGCCCGCGGCCACGATGCCAAGCCATCCATTCGTACACAGGAGCACCAAGCTCCTTGCCTGCATGTTCCCTCCGCCCCGATTGGGAAATATGGAACATCATACAGCAAACGGCGCGGGAGGTTGGCGGCAAATCAAGGTTCGTGATACAACCAGTTCCATGGCGCTTACTACAGAGGGGTCGAGAACGAATGCCGCCGTTGTCGTGCGCGTAGCCGGCAGAGTGGACGGCGAAACAGCGCCCGAGCTGGAGCGAGCCTGCCAGCAGTGGATCGCGCCTGGGGACAGCAACATGATTCTGGATCTGACCGAGGTGCCGTACATCAGCAGCGCGGGGCTGAGCAGCGTGCTTACCGTGGGAAAGCAAATCGACCGGCAGGGTGGCCGGCTGTTGCTTTGCGGCCTGGCCGGGCGGCTAAGACAGGTTTTTGTCTTTTCCGGCTTCGACACCCTGTTTCCGATCTTCGAGACTCGCGAGGCGGCGCTGGCCGATTGCCTGGAAAAATCGCGGCATTAAGCGCGCCGGACGAGCCGGCTGGCTCATCCCGCCGCCCGCACAGCAACGGCGCGCGGCGCGCGGGTTCGAAACCGCACCAGAATGTCGCAGGCAATCAGGAGCCAGGCCGCTGCGACCAGGGGACCATGCAGCTTTTCCGTGCCTTGGATGGCCGGAATCCAGTCCATCTTGGCGACGTCGTTCGCCGCCACGACCATCACCCCGTACAGGCTGATGGTCCGCGCCCGATAGAGCAGCCACGCCCCGCGATTCCGCGGCCATAAGGCGAGCACGAGGGGAGCGGTGAGAACCGCAATGTGATCGGACGCGTGCGCCGGATACGCGGTGGACACGAACGAGGCGTTCCAAAAGGTGTACGCGCCAATCCACAGCCATGGAATGTCGTAAGCCAGAACACCGCGGCCGTTGACAACCGGATAACTGATCGCTTTCCATCGCGGTGTCAGCAGACAAATGGCGCCAGCCGCGGCGGCCCCGAACCAGCGGCCGCTGACAGCATCGTGCACCGCGGGCCCGCCGATGTTCAGCAGCAGCACAACGTAGACGGCCATACCCGCATACATCCTCCACGGGCTGCGAACG
>Ga0335080_10006564_pt1 | contig 12029 bp, 7 predicted proteins | sample Lox_Sample_34_FD_206720 | JGI IMG/M metagenome (GOLD analysis project Ga0335080, IMG submission 206720) | Soil microbial communities from Loxahatchee National Wildlife Refuge, Florida, United States - Lox_Sample_3.4 | ecosystem: Environmental > Terrestrial > Soil > Wetlands | place: USA: Florida...
TTAAGATTTGTACCCTGGCGTCCGCCGGAGAAGCAAGATTTCATTGTTTGCAGCCTGATTTGGTGGGTGAACGGCTTCTAGCGACTTCCTCTGCCACTAGCGAGCACCAAGGCACACTTTGTCCGAACCGAAATTCAAATAATTCAAATAACTGATGATATCGGACTAATAATTGCCTGGCGGTGTAAGCGGAAATACGGAAGCCAAGCAGAAAAGTCAAGAGGATCGGTACTGGAGTACGGCGGAGGCAAGTCTTTAGCGATTCCTTACAGGGTGCGGCTTAACATGAGGTAGTCAAGTCAGAGCCAGGTTGAACCGATAAAAGAACTGAGCAGCTTATGGCTAATATCCTGATGACCGTATGGCCGATCGAAACCCATTTGACGCCGTTTGTGGTGCTGGGCAAGGCTTTGCGTGCGCGGGGGCACGATGTGGCTTTTTATACCGGGGAACAAGCCCGTTGGCAGTTGTCCGGCGAGGGTTTCCGGACCTTTGAGTTCCGGGCAGTGGATAAGCGGCATTCGGACGCGAATCCGGGCGCGGCGTCATCGCAGAATCTGGGTCCACGCGCCACGCGAAAGATGTGGCACGATTTTTTGCTGGGTAGCGTATCTGGGCAGATTCGCGACCTGGACGCTATCTGGGAAGAGTGGGTGCCGGACGCGTTGATATGCGATGTGACCATGTGGGGGCCCATACTCGTAGTGCAGGAGACCCGCCAGGTTCCGCTGGCGCTCTTCGCTCACACGGCGTACTGCCTGCTGCCTGGCCGGAACAATCCAGCGCCGGGCCTTTCGTTGCCGCGTCCGGAGACGGGCAGGGCACGACTGACCGCCCGGTTGTTGACTTGGGGCATGAACCGGGTCACGGCGGCGATTCCGCGGGAGGCCAACAGGATCCGGCGCGAACACGGGCTGGAGCCGTTCGCGGGAACGGTGATCGATTTCATGGGGCGGATGCCGCTGCACCTGGTTCCCAGTGCGCCGGAGTTCGATTATGAGCGCGATGATCTGCCGGGCGGTGTGAAGTATGTGGGGCCGGGCTTCTGGGAGGAGCATGGTCGTGAACCGGCCCCGCACTGGACCAAGTGGCTGCGCACAAGCCGCCCCAGAGTGGTGGTGCTGGAGGAGGCGCACTATGCCGAAGACGGTTTCCTTCTGCACCGGGCAGCGGAGGCGTTGGCGGGCCACGACGCGGAGGTTATCCTGGTGGCGGGGCAGGGGCGCGAGTTGTCGCAATTCAACTTGAAGACGCATGCCGCGAACGTGCACCTGATGGGATGGACGCCGCTGCGGCAAGCCTTGCCGCCGGCCAGCCTGGTAGTGGCGCACGGCAATTCGGAAACGGTACTGGCGGCGTTAGCTCAGGGCACGCCCATGGTGATCGTGCCGCGCATGCTGGAGCAGCCGCAAGTGGCCTGGCGGCTGGCGGCGTGCGGCGCGGGTGTACGTTTGCCGATGCGAGAGTGCAGCCCGCAACGGTTGCGCGCCGCCGTGGATCGCGTACTGGAGACGCCCAGGTTCGCGCACAATGCGCAGCGCATGCGAGCGGCTCTGGCGCAGCGCGGAGGACCTGCTCGCGCCGCGGAGCTTGTGGAAGAGATGGCGCCGGCGTTGCCGATCAACCTGAAGACGTATTCGGCATGACTTGGCGGCCCTGGTCCGCTGCGCATCCAGGGCCGAGGAACAAACAATAGGCGGCTTACTGAATGTGGACTCGCAGCCATTCCGAAGTCCCGTTCCCCACTGACACCGAGACATCTGCCTCAGCCATGCCGGCCAGGCTACGAGGCAATTGCACACTGATCTGATCGACTCCTGGAAAATGGCCGGAAGGCCCAGCGTACAGTACCGGAGCATCCTGTCCGGCGACCTGCACGTGCAACTGGGAGGCCTCGCTCACGCCCGCCGCGTAAAGCTGCAGCGTGACGGCATCCGACTCCAGAGCCGGATAAAGTGGCGACGCATGCACGGGCCGTACCGTTTGCGATCCATCTGCGTGCGCGCTGACCACTTTGGCCCCCTCAGAGAATAACTTCAAGCCGGTGACCGGCGCGCCGGAAGCCGTAGCCGTTAACGTCCCGTTGAGTCCCAGTTTTGTGGAGTTCGTGCCGTCCGAATAAACCACGGTGGCATTCGATGGCGTCAGGGTAACTGACTTGAATGGCAGGATGTGGTCATTCGTCATGGTGCCGGGAGGCAGATCCATAATGGCCGTGAACGTGACCGTAAGGCTGACCACTTTGACGGGGGCGAACATCGCGACTACGTTATAAGCGGGATTGCCTGTGGCCAGTTCTATGCTGGCGCTGGAGCTCGACAGGCCCATCGGCGTTGGCAACAGACCCGACAGGACCGTACCGGACATATGGAGTTTGGTATATTGTGCCCAGGTCTTGCCGTTATTGACGGCTTTGAGCGACTCACTCGCAACCACACTGATACTGAACGGTTGCCCGGCCAGTTTGAAGAGATCCTGCCCGCTAACCGCCGGGCTCGCAAATGTACCCGAAGCGGTATAAGTGACGCTGGGCGCCGTGGTTCCGGACGCCGTCGCGGCAGCGGTCCCGTCGGATGCAGACAGTCCGGACAAGGCCGCCACGCCAAGTGCTGCGATCGATAGTAGTCTTCGTAACGATTTCATTTAGTATCTTCTCCCTTTGACCCTAAAGTGGAAACTTTTGATTCGTCTCTGCTTTAGTGTAGGTGCCATTAGTTTACAGTTCAAGTAAGTGAGCGCCCCTAAGCCTCCTATCGGTACCAACAAAGCCTCAGTACCGTTCAGGCGGTTGCTTGTTCAGATTGGGTACTAGAAAGATACAAACGACAAAAAAGAAACGGACGGAAACGTTGGTTTCCGTCCGCGCTGGTAAGAAGTAGGTGGTTGTGGCTCCAGGTGAAGACCCGTACGCGCCTGGTGTCAGTGGGTCGTGGGGGCGCCCGACACCGCAGTGCTCAAGGTGCCGCTTGCGATGTTGAGGACTGTTGAGCTGCCCGTGCCCGGTGACAAATACGTCACCGAGCCACTGGTTGGGCCGAGGGTGACGGGAGCCGTGAACGGTCCAATCAGCGGCTTGATCATAGTGCCGGTGGGCATCTGAAGGACGGCAGTGATGTAGACGGCCTGACCGAGGACCGTGATCGGAGAGAACATCGCGAATACGTTATAGGAGGGATTTCCCGTGGCCAATTCGATGGCGGAGTTGGAGGATGAGATTGCGAACGGCGTCGGGAACAGCGCGGAAACGACGGTGCCGCTCATGCCGAGTTTTGTGTATTTAGCCCACTGGGCTCCATGTGTGGTGGGCACCGTGGCTTCGTTCGCCACGATACTGATGGTGAAGTCCTGTCCAGCCAGTTTGAACACATCCACACCGCTGACTGGCGGGGTGGCAAACGTGCCGGTGGCAGTGTAGGTCACGTTCGGCGCCTTCGCCGGTGTACTTTGAGCAAACAAGACCAGCGAAGTTGCCACGCACAGAAGCGCCGCGAAGGCAACGACCGCTTTGTTGACGTACATGGATTTCATCTAGTACTCTCCCTTCTACCTGTGACGAGCGTATTTCTTCCCCTCAGAGTGTAGAGGTTCGGCATGAGCGAATTCAAGGATTCCTGCAGATTCGGCTTGAAGTTGGGTACTAGTACGGCACGCTCGGGCTTCTGGGAGAGTTCGGAGACTTTCGTGCAAGCTTCAGTGAAGGGCCTGGAACAGTGCGGGCTGTAACAGCGATCATGCAGTTGAAATCGATCGCAATTAACAGGATTACCAGAAGACTATGTTACGAAACGTCGGTCTATTCGGATTCCTTCTTGCCGTGCGTGCCGTTTTTGCAGCATCGCCCTGCGCATCGGCGCCGGGCTCTTATGCGGCGGTCTGCGCGGAACTGGATCGTCATCTCAGCAGTTTTGAAGCGACCCTGGGTCCGCCAGGAAAAGTGGCAGACACGCCAGTGGCATTTAGCACGGAGTTGCTGAGCGCTAACGCCAATCGTGGCCTTGGTCGGCTGCTTTCGCCGCGCACCATGCCGGCAGTCAGGCGCGAATTGGACGGTCTTTCTAAAGTCGGCGTACAGGCCGTTACGATCGCCGTAGGATTTCCCATTCTGTATCGTTCTTTTCACCACAATCCAGCTGACTTTCAGCGCATTCTTGACTTCTACAAGAGGGTCATGGCGGAGGTGCGCAGGCGTGGCCTTAAGGTGGTGATTGAAACGTCGGTGATGTTCCCTGGTCATGCCACCGACTTGCCGCTGAACGAGTATTATGCCGGACTTTCGGAGGCGCAGTTAGTCTCCGGGCGGGCTCAGGCGGCCCAGACCATCGCTCAGGAACTGGCGCCGGACTGGCTGAATCTCGGCTCAGAACCGGATACCCAATCGGCATTGTTGAGGATGCCCGGAGGGTACAGTGCGGAACAGTACGGTTCGGTTATTTCGACGATCATGGGCCAACTCCGCAAAGCCAACGTTTCGGGCAAGCCGCTGATCGGCGCTGGCATAGGCACGTGGCACCACAACGGTAGAGCTTATGTCCAGGCGCTGATCGGAACAGGCGTAGACTACATTGACCTGCACATCTTTTCGGCGAACCTGGACTTCATGAACAATGCGCTGAAATATATCGATATGGCGCACGCGGCGGGCAAAGGCTGTGCCATCTCGGAGGCCTGGCTGAAGAAATTGAGCGACGCGCAAGTCCGGGGCAAGAGCGAGTTTGGCATCATCAAGCTGCTGAGCGAAGCCAAAGTGCACGATCCGTTCAGTTTCTGGGCGCCGCTGGATTCCCGGTTCATCGACGATCTGGTGAAGCTGGCGCGCTGGAAGGGATTGTACTATCTGTCGCCGTACCCCAGTCCGCTGATGTTTGCGTATTTGGACTATGACCGGACGCGCAACATGGGGGCTAAAGAGCGGCAGATGCGGCTAACGGCCGCCTCAATTGACAGCTTAGAGAGGGGGGCGTTGAGCCCCACGGGCCAAGCCTACTCTGCGGCAATACATAGCCGTTAGTGGGTGTAAGCGGTGCTGGCACTGGATCCGATCTGAGCCAGCTTTTTCTGCGTCGCCCGCGCTAAACCGAATAGCTGGCGATTGGCGCCCGCCACGTCAGACTGATAGTCGACTCGAGGGTTGGTGCCGCAGTCAGGTTCGCTAGTGTGGAGGCAAGGTCGGTGTAACCACGGAAACCGCGCCGGAGATAGGAGAGACGTCGCCGGCGGTGTCGATGGCCTGTACGGCGTAGTAATATTCTGTACCAGGAGTTAGCCCGCTATCTGTGTAAGGAGTGCCTAAACGCACCGCCAGGGGGCTTAGATTGGAAGGCGAACCACCCCGATAAAGTTGGTAGCGGGCAATCGGCAGTCCGCCGGTAGAAGCCGACCACGACACGGTCACTTTGCTACTGGATACCACGGCGGCCGACACGTTCCCCGGTGTGGTCGGAAGCACCGGCGCGGTAGCTGAGACTATATTGGACATCGGCGACAGCGTTCCGGTGGTGTCCTTTGCCTGGACGGCGTAGTAGTAAAGCGTCCCCGGAGTCACGGTAAGGTCGATGTATGAGGTTGCCGCGCGCACGGCCGCCTGACTGAGGTTGGACGATGAGGTGCCGCGATAGATGTAGTAGTCGAGGATGCCCACGCCGCTGCTGGAAGCGGACCAATTCACCAGCATCTTCACGCTACTGGAGGGAGTCACGGCGAGGTTGCTGGGGGCGGTCGGAGGCGCCATGGTGGTGATGGCCACGACATTGGACATTGGCGAGGTATATCCGTTGGAGACAGCTTCGAGGCCATAGTAGTAGGTGGTACCCGGCGTGAGCTGATAGTTGTTGTACGACGTACTGGTTCCGGTCAGTTGCGCGAACTGGGCCAGTTTGGTGGGGGACGATCCGCGGAAGATCAGGTAGCTCGAAATAACCGCATTACCCGTAGGCGGGGTCCAACTCATGCTCACCTGCACGGGTGACACCGCCGCTCCAGTCAGATTGGTGGGCGGATTGGGCGGCGAACCGTTCCGTGTTGTCGCTGTGGCAGACACGTATGGCGATACGTTCTTCCCAAGATCAAAGGCCGCGACCTGATAAGTGTAGGTTGTATTCTGCGTCAGATTCGAATCCACGTAGTAGGGAAGCAACGTGCTGCCGATTTGTACGCCGTCTCGGGTCACGTAATACCCTGCCACGCCAACTTCGTCGCTTGCCGGCGTCCAGGTCAGGGAGGCGCCTGTGGGGGTTTTGGATATAGCAGCCAGGTTTCCGGGAGCGGTAGGCGGAGTCGTGTCCGGCGGAGACACGTTCTGGGCGTAGTAGCTCATGGCTGTCCTGGTGTAAATGGCCTGGCGCATGTTCAGCGCAGACTGAGCCGCGGATTGCGCGAACAGCTCTGAGGGCGTCAGATTTTGGGTGGCGGAATCGTATGTCAGGTACCCCCAGTAGTAGGCCGAATCGAACGGCGACATGAACAGCATCCGGGTATAGTTGCTCAGCCGCTGCATGGTTTGAAGGAAATAGGCGTCAACCGGGGCCCAGAAACTGAAAACGTTGCGCGACATGATCTGGTCGGCAGAGAGCACATTGTACTCAGAGTTCCGCGCCTTCCACTCCCAGCACTCCGCGATGCTGAAGGGCAAACCCGCCGTCGCCGCGATATTGGCGATGGTCAGTGCGTTGGCCAGGTAATTGTTGTTGCCGGGCGGTCCCCAAAGGTTGATGGGAAAAACGTGCGTATCGATAAAATCGAGGGGAGCGTTGATGCATGGCTGGCTGGCGGAGCAGAACTGCTGCGTGTAACTGTAAATGAATCCCTGAAAGCCGCGCAGCCAGGAGCCCACCCCGGCGCCGACTTTCATGTTGGGCACATTAGCCGCCCGCACGCTAGCCAAAATCTGGTTGAGCATGCTGGTGGCTCCGCTGACGGTGTCCACGTTGGTTTGGCCGGACATCGTGGATTCGCTGTCCGGCTCCTCCATGACAATCATGTAATCGGGTTGCATGACTTGGGCCGTGGTCGCGGCGCTCTGTGCGCGGGCCGCCTGATATTGGGTCCAGTTCAAGGTGGCGTAGAACGGCGCGGGATTCCAGCCGGACTGCGCCAGCCCTTCCGACACACACTGGCTTTCGACGATCAGTTTGAGCCCTGCGGCGCGTACCGCGGTGGCCACCTGGGAATAGAACGTCACGTACTGTTGGTATTCGGATTGGCTCGAATAAAATGGCTCGTACAGAATCGGGAAGCTGACTTGCACCATTACCGCTTTGATGCCCAACGCCCGCAGCGAAGTCAACTGATTTTGGACGGTGTTGGTGAAGTACCTGGGGCCAACCAGCCTGGGACCGGTATTGGAGTTGGCGACAGCCAGGTCTCCCGTAGGCAGCGAGTTAGAAGGAGAACCGTTGCCTAGCAGGTTCAGTGTATTGTTGAACAGCAATATGTTGGTATTGAGCGTGGTGTAGAGATCCTGAAATTCCGGCGGAACGGGCACGGTCTGCGCGGCGCTTTGCGGCATCAGCGAGAGTCCTAAGAGGGCGAACAGGCTAGCCAGCAATTTGGCCATCTCAAATCTTCCTTTCTATTGACCCATTAACTGCCGGACTGCAACCCGACAAAGGCCGGCACACTAAGCCTGCACGGTCTCTCTGAATACACTATGAACACTGCATGATAGCCAAAGTTTCCAGGAATCTTTCGCTCCAACGCGCGTGCCGCGTAAAGGACTACTAGAAATACCGCGACAGCCCTCATTGGGGGGGGGCGTTGCCTATTGGCGGCTGCCTGTATTTGGGGGTTAACCAATGGTAATTACTACGCTGTGCCTTGTGCGGTAGTGCCAGGATTTTCAACAGCTTGCGTGCGTTCAAGAGCGTGACGTCGCGTGTTAGAGCAACTCATGCGACAGGAAGACGGAAAACTAGCCAGCACGTTTATGGGGTGTTCTCTAAAGTAAGCCTGGCGACTCCTGGAAGAACACCCTCAGATGGGCGTGGTCATCGCTACCGGAGCGGAGAGCGTTCACACTGGAGTTGGCCACGGCCGACACGGTTCGGTCGCGCATTGCTACAGTGCCAGTAATCGTCATTCCGGCGATCTACACCGGCTGTGCATTTACAAACCATCGAGGGCAGCGTGAACAGCAGACCGACTGAGTAGGATTGAAGTTAGTGGTATTCAAGATAGTCTCGGCTAAGTTCGACGCCGAATGATTATTGTCATACTGGCGGTCCACACAGCAGGCGGCTGCTGTGCGCTCATGTTCGGCGTAATTCCGGCTAAGACAATTGACGGTATTGCAGCCATCTTACTCATACACACCTCGCCCGGCTTGTTTGGTATTGGGGCGGCGCCCGCGCGCGGTAAGTGCCGCAGATCGGGGCCGGCCACCGGGGCAAGAAATCGGCTCAACTGTTAACAATAGTTGTGCTGAGTGGCGTGGACTATCTCAAACCCCGTCTTTCACCTCTAAAGGAGTTCCAGATCTTCCAAGCTATAACCGAATGCCCGCACGCGCGGTTCATACCGCGCGATGCAGTCGCGAATGGCCGCGCTCGATTCCGGGTCCTGCGCCAGGCTCTGCCATTGCGCGAAATACTTCTGGTTGTGTTCTGAAGTTGCCTGAAAGGTCGTCGGGTGCGGCGGCACATCCAAAAACCGGTAAATCGTATCCAGTCCCCAGGCCGGATCGGCAATCAGCTTTTCGTACTTGATGCTCATGACCCGCCGTAGGTGCGGTCGATCCTTTTCAAAAATCTCATGCGCCACCAGCCAGTGTTCCACCAGCGAGTTCAGCCCGGTCGGGCTCCACTTCTCCGTCGCCAGCGAAACCGCCACCGGATGCCGTATCAGAATCACGAATGAAGAGTTCGGAAAGAAACTCTGCAAAAACCGGGTCCACAGCAGGTTCGGCGGAGACTTTTCGAGCAGGTAGCGCTTCGACAGGTCCCAGAATTGGAACCACTGCCGGGCCAGCTTGATCTGGTTCTCCGGTGTCACGAACTCGGATTGTTCGGTCAGGTGCGCGTCCGGCGCAAATGCAAACTTTCCAGGACCGCCCCAAAAAATGGCCGGTGGGTACACGGATTGCAAATATTGGCCTTCATCCTCCGCCGCCAGCCATTCATTGGCATCTTGATTGTTCGTAAAACCGCTGATGTCCGGATGCTCACGCAGCATCCGGAACAATAACGTCGTCCCGCTGCGATGCAGTCCGCCTAAGAATACAAACGGATGACTCTGGGCGATCTCTTTGGCCTGCTCAGGGCTGAGCAGGGTCTGTGGCTGCATTTTCCTACAGTACCGTATCGGTGTCCGGCACGGCAAGCGAACCGTGCCTTGCAACCCTCCCCCGCTCTTTCCCATGCCTAGTACTAAAGGACCGGACCCGAGCCCGCTTTTCCGTGGTGAGCCGAAGATTCCGCGTGGTAAACTATAGAAACTTTACCGTTTTCTTTCATCACAAATCTATCTCGGAATGGATGTCCATAGCAGGAGGCTAAATCGCATGATTCAGGGGCGGCGAGTGCGCGTTGGCGCTTGGCTCTTAGGGTTTGTCGCTGGGTGCGCGCTGAGTGTGTGGGCGCAGGCGCCGGTCGGCACCCTGACTGGCACCATCCACGATTCTTCCGGCGCCATTATGCCGGGTGTCAACGTGACCGTTACTAACAAAGACACCGGCCTCGAGCGCCAGATGACCACCTCCGCCGAAGGCATCTTCAGCGCCGCATCCTTGCCGGCTGGAAACTATACCGTGAAGGCCGCAGCCACTGGTTTCCGCACTCTCGAACAAACTGCCGCCGTGCAAGCCGGCCAGGTAACTTCCCTCGACCTGGAACTCCAGGTTGGCGCCGAGGCTGAAGTGATCAGCGTGCAGGGCGAGGCGGCTCAGATCAACTACGACAGCCACGAAATTTCCGGTGTCATCACGCACCAGAAAATCGAAAGCCTGCCGCTCAACGGCCGCAACTTCCTTCAGTTATCCATGCTCGAGCCGGGTGTGACTGTATCTCCCAATAACGTCGGCCAATACAACAAACAGTTCGACGTCTCGATCCTGGGGGCCAGTTCGGCCAATAATTCCGTCCGCATCACGGTGGACGGCGCCACCGTGCAGGACTCCATCACCGGCGGCACTCAGCAGAACTTCTCGCAGGAAGTCATCCAGGAATTTCAGCTTTCCTCCACCAACTTCGATCTGTCAACCGGCATTGGCGCGGGTGGCGCGGTCAACGTAGTAACCCGCTCCGGTGGCAACGACTTTCACGGTAGCGCCTTCTTCTTCTATCGCGACCACAACCTCTCGGCCTACCCCACACTGGCGCACGAGCCTGGCGCACCCCCCAGTCCCTACTTCGCCCGCAAACAGACCGGCTTCTGGGTCGGCGGTCCCATCATTAAAGACAAACTGTTCTTTTTTTCCAGCCTGGAACACATCGATCAGACCGCTTTGTTCAGCGCTTTCCCGAGCGATCCGCTCTTTCAGAGTTTCGGAACCAATGCTTCCAGCCCATATCATGCCTGGGAACTTACCGAGCGGCTGGATTGGCGCATCAACACCAGGCACAACGCCTTCCTGCGCTACTCTCACGACGGCAACAATTCCTTCGCCCCGCCTGGCATCGGCGACCTGCCGTCCGGCTGGAACGACAATACGAACTGGGCCGACTCCGGAGTGTTCTCGCTCATCAGCGTAATCACCCCGGCCACCGCCAACGAATTCCGTTATTCCTACACCTTCTGGTCGAACACTAACCTGCCGCCTACCTTGGCGCAGTGCCCTGCCCCGTGCTACGGCTGGGATTACGCCAACAATACCGACGGTCCTATGATCACCATTCTGGGGGTGAACAACTTCGCTATGGGCGAAGCGGCCAATGCCCCGCAGAGCCGTCTGCTGCGCCGGCACATTTTCTCCGATAACGTCAGCTCGCAGAAAGGTCTTCACTCCATCAAGTTTGGTGGCTATTGGGAATATCAGAAAGGCACAGGCAGCTACGCCTACGCAAACCCCGCCTCTACGGAACTGTGGTCGCCTGAGCTGATCCAGAACTTCAACAACAAACTCGTAGCCGATGGGTACGGAGCGTATCAGATTCACTATCCTGCCACCTTCACTACGATGACCGACATCCTCAAGCTGCCAGTGAACTCATTTACAGTCGGCGTAGGCGACCCCACGCAGCCGCCCCTGTTCCAGCGCAGCAATGCCGACCACGACAATTTGTTCCATGTCTACGCCGAGGACTCCTGGAAGATCCGGCCTCGATTCACCCTCAACTACGGGCTGGCCTGGTCGTTCGAGAGCAACCCGCTTAATCACGATCTGACCAAGCCCACATACCTCGAGCCCGTTTTCGGCGCGAACGGGTTGGGCCTGGAGCAGCATTCATGGCATAACTTCAGCCCGATGCTGGGCTTCACTTGGGCGGTGACCAAAGACAACAAGACCGTGGTTCGCGCCGGTGCGGCGATTTACTACGATACCTGGGATATTTTCAACCGCCTGATCGAACGCGTGATCCTGTCGCCCCGGGGCGTCGGACGCATTCCTCTGCCGGACAGCGCGTTCTTCCCGGCTATCTCCCAGATCAACGGCTTCGGCAATCTGCCCGCGGCGATCCAGCCCACCAGTCTCAGCAGCCAGCCCACCACCTTCACCGGTTCGGAATTCAACTTATTGTTGCCGGCATTTGTTGCAGGCGCCCAGAAAGAACTGGGACCCCCGACTACCGACCTGGCCGTACGCAACGTGGACCTGTTCAAGACCGGCCTCGGTCTGATCACACAGAACTTCCGCCTGCCGTATTCCGAGCATGTCAGCGCGGGCGTTCAGCGCGAGTTGCGCACTGACCTGGTGGTCAGCGCCGATTTTGTCTTCCGCCAGTACATGCACCAGTTGATCGCCGGAACGGACCTGAACCACTACAACAGCGCCGCCGGCCCCGTAATTCCCAAGTGCGGTCCGGGAGAGGCGCTCGTCGTACCGCTGGAGTGTTCTGCGGGCCCCCTCGCAACCAACATCTCGGGAGCGCGCTCTCACT
>Ga0335080_10006565_pt1 | contig 12028 bp, 8 predicted proteins | sample Lox_Sample_34_FD_206720 | JGI IMG/M metagenome (GOLD analysis project Ga0335080, IMG submission 206720) | Soil microbial communities from Loxahatchee National Wildlife Refuge, Florida, United States - Lox_Sample_3.4 | ecosystem: Environmental > Terrestrial > Soil > Wetlands | place: USA: Florida...
GAATGATATTCGCTTTATATTCGCCATTATGTCAAGGCGCATCCAGCTCGATTTCCTATTTAGTTATCCACACGCGTGCAAAACCTGTCGAAATGCCCATTTTGGGACATTCATGTCAGCCCGGCTGCCTATTTCGCCCCTCCTGTCGTTGTATTCTTTGACACCCACCCCCCCTTGCTCATATGCTCTTTGGGCGCCTGGTTAGCGCTGCATCACAATGATCGGCCAAACGGTATCGCACTACCGGATCGTCGAGAAGCTCGGCGGTGGCGGAATGGGTGTGGTCTATTCCGCTCGCGATACCATGCTGGACCGTCACGTCGCTCTGAAATTCCTCACTCCTGAAGCGATCGCCGACCAGCTTTCCATGGAACGATTTCTCCGCGAAGCCCGTGCGGCGGCTTCGCTGAATCATTCCAACATCTGTACCGTTCACGAAATCGGCGAAGACAGCGACAATCAGCCTTTTATCGTGATGGAGTTTCTCGACGGGCAAACTCTCAAACATCTCATTTCGGGCCAGCCGTTGCGCATCGAACGCATCCTGGAAATCGGCATCCAGGTCATTGACGCGCTCGACCACGCACACTTCCGCGGTGTCACTCATCGTGACATTAAGCCCGCGAACATCTTTATTACGCGCTCGGGCCAGGCTAAAGTTCTCGACTTTGGACTCGCCAAAGTCTCTGCCGAACTGCTCATCTCCGCTGAAACTGCTACCGCCCCGAGTTCCAGCCACACCGGTTCCGTCCATCAAGACACACTGACTAATCCCGGCTCCTCGATGGGTACCGTCGCTTACATGTCGCCCGAACAGGCCCGGGGTGATGCCCTCGATTCCCGCTCCGACCTTTTCTCCTTTGGCGCCGTGCTCTACGAGATGGCCACCGGCAAACAAGCCTTCCGTGGACAAACTTCCGCCGTGATTTTCAACGCTATCTTCAATCAAAATCCCGAGCCGGCGAGCGCGCTCAACCACACTCTGCCAGAATCGCTCGATGGCATCATCTTCAAAGCACTCGAAAAAGATCGCGACCTGCGTTATCAGTCCGCCGCCGAATTGCGTGCCGACTTAAAACGCCTGAAACGTGACCTCGAATCCGGCAGGCCTGCAGTTGTTGCTCGTTCGGGTGCGCATCCGGTTCCGCAAGAACCGCCCCGCGAACGAAAATCTGCCAATTCCGTTGCCGTGCTCTATTTCGAAAACCTCAGCAGCACCAAAGAAGACGAGTACTTGCGCGACGGCATGACCGAAGACATCATCACTGAATTAGCCAACATCAAAAACCTCAAGGTTTTTCCCCGACCCGCGATGCTTGCTTATCGCGACAAGCCTGTGACTGCTCCTCAAGTGGGCCGCGAACTTCACGCCGCCTACGTTCTCGGCGGCAGTGTCCGCCGCTCCGGCAATCGTCTCCGCATCAGCGCGCAACTCGTTGAAACCCGCTCCGGCCACACCATCTGGGCGCAGCGTTTCGATCGCGAAATGGCCGACGTTTTCGAGGTCCAGGACGAAATTGCGCGCAGCATCGCCCAAGCCTTCCGCATCACCCTCTCTCCCCAGGAAGAGCGCAAGATCGCTTCCAAGCCGACGGAGAATTCCGTTGCTTACGACTACTTCTTGCGCGGCCGCAGCTATGCCCGCCGAGAAAGCCTCGAATTCGCGCTCCAGATGTACGAGCAGGCCATCAAGCTCGATCCGAATTTTGCGGCCGCACACGCGGGTGTCGCCTACATTTGTGCAATGATCCACGAAATCCGCGAGCACCATCCCAAATGGGTTGAACGAGGCGAGGCCGCCTGCAAGAAAGCCATGGAACTGGACCCGACTCTCGCCGAAGCCCAAGTGGCCCGCGCGCGCCTCTTCTATTCCCAGCGCAAACATCCCGAAGCCATCGACCTCGCCCGCAATGCCATTCTTCTGAAGCCCGATTGCGATGGCGTTTATAACGTTCTCGCTCGCGCCTACTTTGCTTCTGGCCGCTTCGAAGATTGCGCCGACCTCACCGAAAAAGCCATCGAAGCGAATGGCGACGATTACAACGTCTACATTCCCTTCGTGAACTCGCTCGAACGCTTGGGCCGCACCGAGGAATTGAACCGCGTCCGCGAGATGGAAATGGTCGTTCTCGAGCGCCAGCTCGAACTTGTTCCTGAAGACGTTCGCGCCCGCAGTCTTGTGGCCGCTGACTACGCCGCGATGGGCCGCGCTGAAGACGCCGTTCGCCACCTCGAAATGGCCATCGCTCTCCGCCCCGACGACTCTAACGTCCTCTATAACTCCGCATGCACCTACTGTGTCCTGGGCAAAAGAGCTGAGGCTCTCGACCTGCTTCGCCGCGCCCTCGCCCATGGCTACTCTAATTTTGACTGGCCGCAACAGGATCCCGACCTGAAGCTGATCCACGACGACCCCGAATTCGTGAAGCTCTTCCCGCCCAAACAGCCGCAATAGGCTAGTCCCTTTTGTAGGGGTTCAGCACGAACCCCATGTCCGCACGACCTCGAATCTGGCTGCCTGCCGGTTCCCCCGCGCGTCCCTGTGACGCTCGCCACATCCCGCCCCCTTTCCCCCTGCTAGCCTATCCCTTGGCGCGCCCCCTCCGCGTCAGTCGCTCCAGCGTCCTCTGCGAACGCTACCGCTCGCACCCTTGGGGTGTATTTGCCCAAGGCCGCCTATGGCGACGATTGCACAATCCGACTTCCGCATTCCCAGCCTTGCCCGCCCCGCCGTGAATCCCTGGATTATCGCTTTCACAGTGATGCTCTCCACCTTCATGGAGGTGCTCGACACCAGTATCGCCAACGTGGCGTTGCCCCACATCGCCGGCAGCCTCTCCTCCGGCGTCGACGAAAGCACTTGGGTCCTCACCTCTTATCTCGTTTCGAATGCCATCGTTCTTCCGCTGACTGGCTGGTTCTCCAGGCTCTTTGGCCGCAAACGCTTCTACATGAGTTGCGTATTCACCTTCATCATTAGCTCATTCCTGTGCGGGATTGCGCCGAGCCTTCCCCTGTTGGTCCTCTTTCGAGTCCTTCAGGGAGCCGGGGGAGGGGGACTCCAGCCCGTCTCCCAAGCCATCCTCGTCGAGAGCTTTCCCCGCGAGAAGCAAGGAATGGCTATGGCTGTCTATGGCATGGGGGTCGTTGTAGCCCCGATCATTGGGCCCACCCTCGGCGGCTGGATCACTGACAACTACTCCTGGCGCTGGATCTTTTTTATAAATATTCCGGTGGGCTTGCTGTCGATCTTTCTTACTTCTGCGCTAATTCACGACCCGCCGCATCTTTCCGGCAATTCCAACGGCGAGAAGGTACGGATCGACTATGTCGGCCTCGGCCTGCTCAGCGTGGGCCTCGGCTTTCTGCAAGTCGTGCTCGACAAGGGCCAGCGCGACGACTGGTTCGGCTCGCATTTCATCGTGTGGAGTTCGGTCGCCGCCGCTGTCGGCCTGATTGGTGCGGTCATCTGGGAATTGCGCCAGAAAAATCCCGTCATCGAGCTTCATCTCTTCAAGGATCGCAACTACGCCGCCGCCACCTTCACCATGTTTGCCCTCGGCATCGTCTTGTATGGCACCACCGTCATGCTTCCGGTCCTGCTGCAGACCCTGATGGGCTATACCGCCCAATTAAGCGGCTACGTGCTTTCTCCCGGCGCCATCGTTACGCTGGTCTGTTTGCCGATTGTCGGCTGGCTGCTCGCGCGTTTCCAGGCGCGCTGGCTTGTCATTATCGGGCTATTGATCTTGTCGCTTGGGATGTTCCGGTTGGCCAAGCTCAATCTTCTGACTGGCTTTTGGACCTTCGTCTTCGTCTGGACGATCTCTCGCGGAGCACTCGCGTTCCTCTTCGTCCCAATCAACGTGACGGCCTTCGCCTTTGTGCCTAAAGAACGCATGAACAACGCCACTGGACTTATCAATCTGGCGCGCAATATTGGTGGCAGCGTCGGCATTTCCCTCGTCACCACGCTCCAGGTGCGTCTGACGCAAATGCATCAGACCAATCTTGTCGGCCACGAATCACCACTTAATCCGCGCTACCAGCAAGCTCTTCATGGTGCCGCGACTATGCTCCGCCAGCACGGTTCCGACGCAGCGTGCGCCTTCCACCAGGCGCAGGCGCTGCTCTACTACGAACTTCAGCGCCAGTCCGCCATGCTCGCCTTTATCGATGTGTTTTGGATTTTGGGCGTGATGTGTCTCTTCATGATCCCGCTGATGTTCCTGATTAAAACCGCCCACCACGGAACAGCCTCTCCGCCCGTGCACTAATCGCATCCTTCCGCCCCTAACTACTAACTACCGGCTACCAACCGCTTCACGCCTGTTCCGGCGGTTCTGGATGAATCGTAACCCGCGAAATTTGCGGGAAGCGCTCTTTCACCAGGTCTTCAATTGCAGCTAGCACTTCGTGAATCGTCGTGATCGACAACTCCGGCTTCATCACGCAGTGACACGACACCAAAATGTGGTGCTCCACCTGCCTCACTCGCACCTCGTGGCAGTTGATCAGCTCGTCGTAATTTCGTTGCAGGTGGTTCACGAACGATTCCACCGCCATTTCCAATTGCCGCATCTCCCCTGCGCCAATGTCGGGAGTCGCGATGTGCCGCCCCAGCGGCTCGATGTGAATGTTCACATCGAGCCGGTAGTCGCCGTTTCCCAAGTGCTGAATCGCTTCTTCCAGTTCTGTGGCCCGATTGTGAGCGTCTCGCAGAGATAGGTTTTCATCGACCTCGAGGTGCAGCTCCACGAATAACTGTCGCCCTTGCTGAGAAGCAGAAATGTCATGCACCGCGAGCCCCATCCTCTGGGCCACTGCACGAATCGATTCGAACAAGTGCTCGTCGCTCGGCGCACGCGGTTCCGTATGCACCACCACGTCCGCTGGCACGATCTGCGCCACGCGTTTCTCGATCGCATCCGTCAGGTCATGTACCTGCTCGAGACCAGACGTGCGCGGCACGGAAATGGTCGCGTCCACAAAATGCCGGTTGCCCGCCCGGCGCACTCGCACTCGCTCCACGCCTAGTACGCCGTCCATACGCTTGATCGCTTCCGCAATCTGCTCCTGCAGCCCCTCCGGAGCGGCGTCCAGCAAGGCGTCCAGCGTTCGCCGTCCCAGTTGCGAACCGACCCATAGAATAACTCCTGCCACGGCCAGTCCGGCCAGCGAATCGGCATATGCCAGCCATGGCACATTCCAGGCATTGGCTGCCCAGACCAGCGCGATGCCCAGTATGACGACCACCGTGCTCCACACATCGGTGGAAAAGTGCAGCGCGTCCGCTTCTAAAGCCTCGCTCGAATGTCGCCGGGCCACTCTGTTCAGCGCACGTGCGCGCGTCATATCGATCAGCAACGCAACGCACAGGATCAAAATCGCCATAAGGCTCGGCTCAATGTGGACGCTGTGGAAGAACAGCCGCGAAAAGGCTTCATAAATGATGTAAATAGCCGTCAGAACTAGCAGGCCCGTTTCAATGAACGCTGAGAAATTCTCAAATTTTCCGTGGCCGTAGGGATGCCGTTCGTCCGCCGGTTGATCCGCCACCCGTACAGACAAAAATGTGATGATTGCCGCGACAAGGTCCAAACCCGAATGCAGCGCTTCCGAAAGCACCCCCAAGCTGCCCGTCCGCCACACCAGAAAAGTTTTTAGGCACAGCAACAGCATCGCCGAGCCGATGCTCAGCAATGCCGCTCGCTTCTTTTCCTGGATGGCCTGCTGCAAACGCCGCGAAAGGACCATGAGGTTAGCCTACCTCAACTCCTCGGTGGAATTGACGCGAACCATGCTGCTTGTGAGGGGTTCCTTACTTCTGTCCCGCGGCGCTCATCGGTGGTTCGGGCAGTATCGGCAGGCGCTTTGGTTCTCCCCGCGCTCCCCGAACTTCTACTTCCTCGAATAACAGAGATGGCGCCACCACCGCTGCGGGTAAGCCGTTCTGGCCGTTGCCAAACGCCCCCAATGCGGTTCCCGCCACTCCGTTTGTCTGGTTCTGCAGGTAGTTGTACACAAAATCGTCGTCGCCAATCGCCGCGATGTTGCGCAGCGAACGCGTGTTGAACCCTGTGATGCGCGCGCCGCGCACAAGTTCCTCTCGTCCATCCGCCGGATAAACCTTGTAGACAACCAGCGGCAGACGATCCGTTGCAGCATTCCCGCCAAAACTGGCCAATAACTCGCTGAAATCGTCCTGATGCATGATGCTGATGGATGGATTGTCCATCTGGCGGACTACGATGCAGTAGTCCAATTTCTCGGCTTTGCAAGCATCCAGAAACTTTTTCTTGATCTCATCCTTCGAAACGGTCTCGGTCGAGTTCAAGAACAGATTGCCCATTGTCGGTCGAGGATCGGCCAGGAACGAAGCCCGGCCATGCCCGTTCGACTTCTCGAAGTCCGGTCCAGGGCGCCGCGACATCAAAAGGCTCTTGAGTGCCCCCTTGTCCACCAGCGTCACCTTCTCGGCGGGCACACCTTCCTCGTCAATCGTGTAAGCGCCGATCAGTGGCGTTCCCTTGTAATCCTTGGTTAGCGGGTCATCCACCAGCGATGCCGTTGCCGGCAAAACGCGGGCTCCAATTTTGCCGCTCCAGTCGCTTCGCCCGCCCAGGCTGTTCATCAACTGATCCACCACGGGCTGAAACGCAACTGGCGGCCGCGCGCCGCTAAGCGAAGGGCCCAGCACTTGCGCAAGCAACGCCGATGCCGCGCGAGCTTCAAATAGCACGGGACCCGTATAGTCCGACGCGGGTGCCGCGGCACGCATGCCCATCAATTCGCTGCCGGCCACGTTCAACGCTTTCCGCACCACATCTGCGTTGGGGAGATCGGCTGGTTTCGGCGCATAGGTCGCATAGAAGTGATTCACTTGTGTGCCGTCATCCGCCAGCGTGTTCATTCCGGCTTCGATCGCCGCGAAGGAATGGTTCGTGCGCATTTCCGTGCCTTCGCTGGTGAGCAGATACTCGGTCGTGTACACGAGATAGTACGTCACGCGCGATTCGTAAATCTGCGGAAATGCGCGAAGCGCCGAAGAACTGTCGCGTGCTTCCTGCTCCCAGTTGCGGCCCGACCAATCGGAATTGGCCAGCGGTTCCAGATGCTGGACGACCTCGACTTTCGAGAAATCGTCAATGTCCGACTGTCGCGCCAGGCTGCTGAGATACGCCTGCTTCCGCGAGTAGGTCTCCACTGCTTCTTTGAACGCCTGATCCGTCGCGATCCATAGATCCTGTCGCAGCGAATTGTAGTCGCGATCAATTCCTACCGTCCCCTGCGAGCCAATGAATCCGCGGAAGCCTTCATCACTGATGAAATTTGAGCTGTCCTGCTTGTAATCGCCGACGCGCGCTTCTACGTTCATAATCCGGCTGCGATTGTGATTCGTGCTCATCAACGCGCCAAATTGCCCCACCACCTCACGGATATCCATGTCCAGCAAGCGATACTCGATGTAGTACGGCCGCACCGGTTGGTTCGAGGGCGGGATCGCCAGTTCCAGCCGCGACTTCGCGCGGGCCATCTCATCTTTCATTGCCTGCATCGTGTGATCATTGTCGTTCGCGGCGGGATTTTGCGCCGCAAACGCGGGCGCCCCAGCCAATGCAATGAGAACTACCAATCGAAGTGCGCTTTTCATTGCGCACCTCCTGCTTTCACCGTGTCATGCTGTGGTGGCGGCAGAATCGGCGGCCGGTCCGTCGAAGATTGCTTCTTCTGCACTTCCAACTCCGACGTGAGAATGGCAGGTGCCGATGCCGATACCGGAACATATCCTGATTCCGCGCCGCAATAGCCGTTGAACACTTCCGGCGTGTCTCCGGTTGCCACGATCTTCGTCAGCGCGGCCAGTGGCGTACCTACGATATCCACTCCACGGACAAGCTCATCCGGTTTTCCATCCGGAAACACTTTGTAAACGACCAGTGGTTCCACCTGGAATGCCTGCGGTTGCCCGCGTCCCGTGAACGTGAATCCCCCCGCGATGTCGTCAATCAGCAATCCGTAAGGCTTGTTCTGTTCTTTGATCAGCTCAATGAGCTTCGCGCGTAACTGGTCGTTCGTAACTTTCTTACTGCTCTCCACGATCAGGTTTCCTTGCCGCGAAACCGGCTCCGCACCCAATTGTCGCCGCCCGTGGCCATTCGAATGTGGGAAGTCTTTCAACGGCGAACGCGACATCTCAAAGTTCTTCAAAATCCCATGATCCACAAGGGTCACTCGCTCGCCGATCACTCCTTCATCGTCATACTGGTAGTAGCCCAGTAGGTCCTGCTTCGCCAGTTTTTTCGACGTCGGATCGTCCACCACGGTCAGAAATTCCGGCAAGATTTGCTGGTTCACCTTCTTTGCGAACGTTTGCCCCTCGTTCACATCCTTCTGCCGGTGTCCCTCGGCGCGGTGCCCGAATACTTCATGGAAAAATACCGCTGCCGCACGCCCCGTCAGCAACGCGGGCCCTACGGTCGGATCGTTCAACGGCGAAACCACTAGCCCTTCCATCTCTTTCCGCAGTTGCGACGCCGCGGCCAGCACGGCCTTGTCATCCGGCGCCTCCGAAGGATCGACCCAATCAAAGTTGTAATAGCGGTTAATGTCCATGCCGTCGCCGGCCTTGCCTTGAATAAACAGTTCCAGCCGGTAGCGGATTTGCCCAAACTGTAGTTGCGTGCCTTCCGACGTCAACTGCAACACGTTCTGCGCTTGTGCCGTGAACGTCACAATCGAGTTGATAATCGCCGGAGACTGCCGGAAATACGCCGTGTAATCCCTTACTTTCTGTTCCCAGGGCTTACGATCCAGCGAAAACGAGACCCACGGTCCCGTGAATACTTGCGGCTTCTCCCGCGAAAAATCCGGAGCCTGGCCCTCCTCCGTCTGCACTTTCACTTCTTTCCCCGTCTTGATCTTGATCAGCGCTTCAGCCGCAGCCCGGTACTGCTTGTCGGTTTCCAGCCAGATTGCCCGCCGCAACACGTCCGGGTCATCGTCAAGCGGCGCATTGGTCCCTGGTCCGCCGCTCGGTGGCTGCCGGCCATCCACTTTGTGCGTGTTGTCCAGTTCGTAGCTGCCCGTCCGCACGGAAACCTCCAGCCAGCGGTTGCGGTTGAAATCGCTGTTCAGCAGCGCGCTGTTCGATCCCGACACCGTGACGCGTTCGGAGTCGGTCAACGTGTAGCCGATGTAGTACGCCGCCGGATCCTGCGACCCGAGCGTCTTCATGGACCGCTCCAGCTCTGCCTTCATCGCGGGCAACAACAGAGACGTTTTCGCTGCCGCTTCTTTGTCGCTCGGCGCTGCTTCATTGCTGGCCGCGTTGACCTGGTTAGCGCCGGGCACTGCCAACATCGCCATCGCCAGGAAACTCGTGAAAAGGGAAGAAGGACAAAAGCGCCGAACGGCGCAAAGTAAATGGCTCAAGGGTGCCTCACTCCAAATTAGACGCCAGTGTCAAGCGTCCAGTGTACGCCACCGCCTTCAGTCCGACAAAGCGCGGCTAGCGCACGGAGTGGCGGCCCAGTTACGATCATTTGTTGGATGGTTTCCCTGCCGACACCGTTGCCAATCGCGGCAAGCGCAAAAAAAGACCCGACGGCTGGGCACCGGCGGGTCTTTTGTCCTGCCACTGCAAACTCGGTCTTGCCGCTAACGCAAACACACTGGCCGCGGCTGCTCCTCAAGGTGCGCAAGCGGGTTGATTCGGCGGACACTGGCCTTTCACGGGCTGTGCTGGCGGGTTCGAAGTCCCCCGCGTCGCCACAATAGGTATCACCACGATCGGCACCGCCGCAATCACGCCCAAAGCGATGGCCGTCCCTTTGCTGATGTGGTGCACCTGCTGCAATCCGCTTGGCCCTTCCAGATTCGTCGCCGCGATCGCATCCGTCAGCGTCGATAACGCCGCCTGCGCCACTGTGGGAGCGGAATTGTCTCCCGATCGAACCGTGCTCATCTGCCCCGCCTTTACCATCACACACACGCCTGCCAGATTGCAGACCTTTACCACGCCATCGAAAACAATCACGTTCATCACGTTGTTTTCGTACGCTGTGTAGAAATCCGTACCGACTACTCCCGCAACTCCTGCCGGCGTGTGCACTTCGAACTTGCCGTTGGGCTGAGTAATTTTTTGCGCCTGCGTGCGCATTTTCCCCAGGCTGATCTCCAGATCGGTCTGCTGGGCGGCCGCATCGTGCTTCGCTACCCGTACTGAAGACCCCGAACCGACGTTCAGCACCGAGCCATCGTCAAGTGACAATCGAGCTCGTGCACTGGCCTGTGTGTTCACCACGTCTTGCCAGTCCACCACTGTCTTTGCCGCTGCGGATAGAGTCTTACTTCCCCTGGCAATGTTCACTGCGGGGATGACACGTGAAACTTCGCCGGCTCGCTGTCCAGCAGTTTGCGGTTCAGCGAAAACATCAGCCGGCACAGTCATGGAGACCGCGAGGGCGCAGGCGAGTGCCATGGCGCGGAGCGAATTCGTCTTCATTGAGGACACCTCAAGGTCTAAAACTGCTTATTCTCTGTTTTCACGCAGGAGACCCGTATGGGTCAATTGGAATTGCCCGCGGTGTGCCCGGTTTGCTATGGGACTTTATCGCATCAACCGTAATGAAACACCGCCGCAGTCATGTCATCCCACTGCCGTGTATTTCGGCTGAACTCCTGCACCGCGGAAAAGACGTGCTGTAGCAGGTCCAGGGGAGAGGCGTTCAGATTTTCCAGACAGACCTGTTCCAATCCTTCAAGACCAAACTCCTCCTCTGCCACATTCCGCGCTTCTGTCAAGCCGTCAGAGCAAAACAGCAGCGAATCTCCGTGTTCCAGTTGCATCGAGTATTCGTCATAGCTTACCCCGGGAAAAAGCCCTGGCGGGATTCCGGCCACCTGCAAGCTCTCGCATTTGCCGCTTCGAATCAGAATCGGTCCCGGCATTCCCGCGCTTGAGATTCGCATCTCTCCGGTTCCGGGATAGAACACTGCATACTGCAACGCGCTGTGACGGCCTGGAATGCCTCTCAGGTGCAGTCGTTCGTTCAGCACGCTGAGAACGTGGCTCGGGTTATGTCCCGTCTTGTGTACGCCCCGCAATGTCCCCACCGCCAGCGCCGCGTACAAAGCGGCGGGCAGGCCTTTTCCGGACACATCGCCAACATACAAGCCGATCTTTCCATCGGACAGTTCAAAGTAATCCAGGTAGTCGCCGCCGACTTCCTCCACCGGCTGAAATTCGTGCGAAATGAGTACGTCCCCTCGATGCAAGGGCTGTGCTGGCAACATCGCCCCTTGTATGACCCTGGCTTCTTCCAACTCCTGCTCGCGGAGACGCTCAATCGATAGCAAGTCGTGAAGAGGTGCAGCAGTAAGCATTGTCATGTCCGAAGGGGGGAGGTGTGCGCCGGGAGGGAAACGAATCAGCGCCAAGCATAGAATACCAAGAAGCGGGCCAGACGGAACCGTCCACAAGGCCAGTTGTTCGCAAACACATCACTCACCGCGAATCGCTTGTTCAACCTGGCTTCCCGCGACACAATCAGCTTATGAAGAGCATGGCTGGCATTCTCGTTGCGGCTGGCGTCCTCTTGGGTATCTGCTACTACTATCTCAAAAAGATGCCTCGTACCGACTCAGGCACCGCTCCCACCCAGGCCATTAGCCTCACCGGCGTGCGCAACGATCTCCTGCGGATCGGTCAAGCCGAACGCAGCAACATCGCCTTGAACGATAAGTGTTCCTCACTCGATGAGCTGATCTCGTCTGGCTCTCTTTCCATGAACGCGAACGGACGCGATGGTTACACTTATTCCATCTATTGCGCCGGCGGCCAGGATTTCCAGGTAATCGCTGAACATGCGCCCGCGCCCCCGGGCTCACCTATCCGCTACCCGAAATTTTCCCTCGACTCCTCAATGCAGATTCAAGAGGTCCAATAAGCTACCCGTCTCCATGTTTGTAGAGGCGCTGCACTGTTGTGCCCCACGTCCGCGTGCTCTGGCCTCCGTGTTTCCCG
>Ga0335080_10006566_pt1 | contig 12028 bp, 7 predicted proteins | sample Lox_Sample_34_FD_206720 | JGI IMG/M metagenome (GOLD analysis project Ga0335080, IMG submission 206720) | Soil microbial communities from Loxahatchee National Wildlife Refuge, Florida, United States - Lox_Sample_3.4 | ecosystem: Environmental > Terrestrial > Soil > Wetlands | place: USA: Florida...
CCGGCACGACCCGGCCGAGCTGTCCGGCGACAGCCAGGGCCCGGCAGGTGCCTCCGATTTCGTGTCCATGATCATCTCAGCCATGCCCGACTTCCGGCTCGGCATCGAGGACATCTCCGGCGTCGGCGACCGCGCCGCGGTCCGGCTGCAGATGACGGGCACCCACACCGGGGCACCCCTGCTCGGACAGCCCGCCCGGGGCCGCCGGCTGTCGGCCAGTGCCGTGTTCATCTACCGGGTCGCGGACGGCCGCCTGGCCGAAGCATGGCAGATCGTGGACGGCCTGGCCTTCTACCGCCTCGCAGGGCTGATCGAACAGCAAGACCAGAACATCACCGCGCACAGCAATCCGTGACCGGCACGGCGGTACCTGCAAAGCAAGTATCCGCCGTATCTCAAGCCCATTTTCGGGTGTCTTCGCTGTAACCGCCACGGGTGTTTTGTGTGCTTTTCCCTGCGTGGTGGACGCATTACCTGAACACTGTCTTCGCCGCAGACCTGGTTCGATCCTCCTTGTTGCTGCTGTTTTTAGAACCAAGTGGCTACTGCATGAACGCTGTGCGGCGACATGTCTACGCCGCAGACGCCCTGGTCAGATGCTGCGTAGACAGGCACGACTTCAGATAACCGCCTGATTGGTGCGGTAATGGGGCGCGGACCGCATGCGGAGTTGACCGTGCAGAACGGCATCTTCTGTTGCGTTGGCTATCTTCTGGCGAATGCGAGGTGGAGTTCAGCAGCTGGGAACTATGGCATCTGGTCGCGATAGGTATGTTAGCGGCTGCGGGACCGCCCCAACGACCTCTAGCGAGCCGCACAGCGAGCCAGTATCGCGGCGTCGAGCACGCATCGGCGTATCCGGGAGGGCCGGGGTTGATTTCGTACGCCAGATCCCAGGACTGACGAACAAAACTAGCGGGTCCGGCTATGCAGAATCTGCCCGACATGGACGCCCGGCATACCCGATCAGTGTGCCGGTCAGATTGGCAGACTCGGCGACGAGCAGGTTGTCCTTGTCGGCCCCGGCAGGGGCCGACGTCACCTTCCGGCCGTATGAGGAGCAGCCGCGCCGGAGTTGTCAGACACCCTGGATTCTCACATCTTTTCAGGCAGTTGCGGCCTGCCGGAAGCCAAGTCGAGACCCCGGCTGGGCGGGTGTGTGGGAATAGTTCGATTTACAACACCGAGAGCACGCCGCGGGTAACGGGCGCCTTCCCGGTCAGTCGCCGGTGATACCGCGGTGTAGCCGCGGTGTAGCCGCGGCCGCTTACGGTTCTGGCCATGACAGCTACAGCAGCCGTTGACGCCGCCGGCCTGGTCAAGACCTTTGGCCGGCTCCGTGCGGTCGACGGAATCGACCTTCATGTACGCCAGGGCGAGATCTTCGGCGTCCTCGGCCCCAATGGCGCGGGGAAGACGACGGCCCTGCGGATGCTCGCCACCCTGCTGCCGATCGATGCCGGGCAGGCCCGGGTCTTCGGCGTGGACGTTACCCGCGAACCGCACCGCGTCCGCCAGCTGATCGGCATCACCGGCCAGTACGCATCGGTGGACGAGGACCTGACGGCCACCGAGAACCTGTGGATGTTCGGCCGGCTGCAGGGCCTGGGGTCGACCGACGCCCGTGCCGCCGCCAAGCGGCTGCTGGCGCAGTTCGACCTGGAGGAAGCGGCGGACAAGCCGATCGCGCAGTTCTCCGGCGGAATGCGCCGCCGCCTGGACCTCGCGGCGAGCCTGATCACCCGGCCGCCGCTGATCTTCCTGGACGAGCCGACCACGGGACTTGACCCGCGCACCCGCGGGCAGATGTGGGAGACGATCCGCGGCCTGGTCACCGAGGGCTGCACGGTACTGCTCACCACGCAGTACCTCGACGAGGCGGATCAGCTCGCCGGGCGGATCGCGGTGATCGACCGGGGCCGCAAGGTCGCCGAGGGCACACCCGATGAGCTGAAAGCCTCGGTGGGGAACTCGGCGTTGCAAGTGCAGCTGGCTGAGGGATCCGATCAGGAACTCGCCGGGCAGATCGTCCGGAAGATCGCGGGCGCGGAGCCCGTCCTGACGCCCGAGTCGGGGCGGATGAACGTGCCGCTCGACACCGCCGACCGGGCCGCCGACGTGCTGATCGGGTTCCGCCAGTCGGGGGTGGCGATCACCTCGGTGAGCGTGGACAAGCCGACCCTCGACGAGGTCTTCTTCGCGATCACCGGCCACGGCGCCGACTCGGACGGAGATCAGGACCTGGTTGAACCGGGCCAGCCCGGCGCGTCCGCTCGCACCGACGAAACCGCTCTGGAGATCCAGTGAGTACTATCACCGCGGTCCCGGCGTCAGCCGACACTGCCCCGCTGCGTACCGTCGACCCGGCCGCCGCGGTGGCCCGCACCCGCCCGCGCACCACCATCACCGAGACGGTCAGCCAGACGCTGATCATGGCCTGGCGCGCGCTGAAGAAGATGCGGCGCAACCCGGAGCAGTTCTTCGACGTCACGCTGCAGCCGCTGCTGTTCACGGCCATGTTCGCCTACATCTTCGGCGGCGCGATCTCCGGCAACGTGCACAGCTATCTGCCGCTGCTGATTCCCGGCATCATCGCCCAGACCGTGCTGACCACCTGCATGTCCACCGGCGTGCAGCTGCGCGAGGACATGGAGAAGGGAGTCTTCGACCGGTTCAAGGCGCTGCCGATGTCCCGGATCGCCCCGCTGGCCGGCCCGATGGTCGCGGACCTGGTGCGTTACCTGATCGCGGCCGGCCTGACGTTCATCACAGGCGTGATCATCGGTTACCGTCCCGGCGGGGGCGTCCTCGGCGTGCTCGGCGCGATCGTGCTTGCGATCTTCACCGGCTGGGCGCTGGCCTGGATCTTCACCTTCGTCGGCACCATCGCCAAGAGCGCCCGGGCCGTGCAGGGAATGTCGATGCTGTTCCTGTTCCCGCTGACCTTCCTGTCGAACGCGTTCGTGCCGGTTACCTCCCTGCCGGGCTGGCTGGCGGCCTTCGTGAAGATCAATCCGATCTCGCACCTGGTGTCCGCCACGCGTGACCTGGCCAACTACGGCGTCATCACCAGCCAGGTGGGCTGGACGCTGCTCGCGGACCTGGCGGTGATCGCGGTCTTCGCGCCGCTCTCGGTGCGGAGCTACCGACGGCACATGTAGCGCCCGCCGCTATCAGCAGGGAAGCCGCTCCACCGCCACCCGGGCCTGCGCCAGCAGGCCCGGCTGCGGGCAGTCCCGGTACTCTGCCTGCAGCCGGGCGAGCAGGCCAGGCGCGGCTTCCTCGGCCGGGGGCGTGATCCGCTCCCATCCCATCGTGGGGACCATGCGGTTATAGGCGAACCGGTCGGCTAGGGCGAGCAGCCGCAGCGCACCCTCGGCCGGCGCGACCCGGCGCAGCAGGCTCCACGCCCCCAGCGCGAACAGCACCAACCCCGATGCCGGGTAGTCGAGGTGCGGGTTATCGGGGGTCATGACCCGCAGCGTGCCCGCACGGCAGACGCGGAACAGCGCCTCCCCGTGCGCGACGTCGTCGCCTGCCGCGTAGCGGGCATGCGCGCTCAGCGCCATCGCCTCACCGAACAGCACCCACGGTTCCATCCCGGTGCGGGTGACTCCTGGCAACTGAACCTCGCGCATCCGGACCGCGCACTCCCGGTACATCTCCAGCCCGGCACAGAGGTCGCCGGAGGCGAGCGCCAGTTCGGCGCGGCCCACCTGCCGGAAGGCCGCCATGCCGAACGCCGTCGGGCTCGGACCGATCTGGTCCACCCGGCCGAGCTCGTCCGCCGCGTCCGCGAGCCGCCCCTCACCGATCGCGCAGAACACCAGCAGGGTACGCAGCTGCAGCTCGTCATCACTGGCACCGATCCGCTGCATCACCGGCAGGGCAGTCAGGGCATGCTCGACCGCCGCCGCGTGGTCACCGATGTGCATGGTCAGCTCGGCCAGCAGGCCGTGCGGCATCGCGCGAGACCACGGGCCGTCCTCGTCGCGCACGAGGGCCAGTACGCGCTGGGCGGCCTCGATCGCGCCGGCTGGATCGCCGGCGTTCTCGCGCTCGTGACCGAGCCACTGGCTGGCGGCGGCCGCCGTGTGCCGGTCGGGATCGGCGGCGAGTGCCGCGAGCCGCTCAGGAAACCCGGGGGTGCCGGCCCAGTCGGCGGCGTCGGCCGCGAATCGGTGCGGAAAGCTACCGATGTCGACCGAACCGTACGCGAGCAGCACCCGGACCAGGCCCGAGAGGTACACGTTGCCGCCGGGATCGGGGCCGAGCTGGCGCAGCAGGGCCATCATCGGGCCGTCAGCCTCGCCGCCGCCGATCATCATCGAGTTGTTCAAGGTGATCGCTACCGCAGCCCGCGCGGCGTTCGCCAGGTCCGGCGGGGGTAGCCAGCCGCGGACCGCCTCGGCGACCGCCCGGGCCAGGACAACCAGCCGAAGGTGCTCGCCGCGCATCGTCCAGAGCAGCCCGAGCACGGCCAGCAGCTGCACCAGAGAGTCGCGGTCCCCGTCGGCGATCGCGCCGCGCAGTTCGTCGGCCAGGTTGGTCTCCTCGGCGCTGAGCGCGTCGATCGCCGCGAACTGGCCGGCACCCGTCAGGGCCGCCTGATGGGCGGACGCGTAGCCGACGGCCCAAGTGCGCTGGGCGGCGCGGGCACTGGCGTCCTCGCCGGCGTCCGCGAGCTGCATCCGGCCGAACTCGCGTACCGTCTCCAGCATCCGGTAGCGGATCCCGGCCGGGGCCTCTGCGACGCTCAGCAGAGACTGGTCGACGAGGCCGCGGACCGCGTCGAAGGCCCCGGTGCCGAGCACAGCCTCCGCCGCCTCGAGCGTGAAACCGTCATGGAACAACGCCAGCCGCCGCAGCGCGCGCTGCTCGCTGGCGTCCAGCAGGTTCCAGGACCACTCGATGACCGCGAGCAGGGTCTGGTGCCGGTCGGGAGCACTGCGGTCACCGCCGCGCAGCAGCGCGAACCGGTCCTCGAGCCGGCGGTCGATCTCCTCGACCGACATAGCGCGCACCCGGGCCGCGGCGAGCTCGATCGCCAACGGCAGGCCGTCAAGCCGGCTGACGATACTGGCCACAACCGGCTCGGTGAGACGGACGCTCGGCCGCGCGGCGACCGCCCGCTCGCGGAACAGCTGCGCCGCGTCACCCGTCTCCAGCTCGCCGAGCAGGTAGACGCGCTCGGCGGCGATCGCGAGCGGAGCGCGACTGGTGGTGAGCACGCGCAGGTCGGGCGCCGCCGAGATCAGGAAGGCGGTGAGCTCCGCGGCCGCCCCGATCAGATGCTCGCAGTTATCCAGGACCAGCAGGCTCGGGGACTGTGCGAGCCGCTGTGCGATCCGCGCCCTGATGTCGGCCCGCTGCTCGGCGGTCAGGGCCCGGCGGCCGCTGACCGAGTCGCGGACGCCGAGGACGGACCCGACTTCGACCGCGACATCCTCGGCCGCGGTGATGCCCGCCAGCTCGACGAAGTGGACAACCGGCTGCGCCGCGTCCCGGGCGAGCGCGTGCGCCAGCCGCGTCTTGCCCAGCCCGCCGACGCCGACGATGGACACCACCCGCGCACTGGCCATCAGGGCCCGCAGCCGCGCCAGGTCAACGTCCCGGCCGATCAGCTCAGTCGCGTCGTAGCGCACCCCCCGGCGAACCGGGCGGTCAAGAGCGAGCAGGCTGCGGTGCGTGCGCTGCAGCAGCTCACCAGGATCCGCGCCGAGCCGCTCGCGCAGGTCCCGGCGGTAGCGCTCGAAACGCTCGAGCGCTACCGCCGGGCCGCTTACGGCGGCCTCGCTGCGCAGCAGGTCCGCGAGCAGGGGCTCGTCCCGCGGCCACTGCGCATGCGCCACCTCGAGCACCGGCAGCGCGGCCGCGTGCGCGCCCGCCCGGCTGCATGCTCGCGCCAGGATCACCCGCGCGGTGGCCGCATCCGTGGCGGCGGCCCGCCGGACCTCTGCAAGCGGGCCGTCGTCCCCGTCATCAGGTCCGGACAGGCCGGCCGTCAGCGCCAGGGCCTCCCGCGCCAGCCCCTCGGCGACGGCCGCGTCCCGGTCGAGCACGGCCGCGGCGGCGCGCACGAGCTCTGCGAGCCTGGCGCTGTCGACCTCGCCCGGCGCCGCCCCCAGCCGGTACCCGGCGCCGTCGCGGACGATCGCGTCCGCACCGCACGCGTTCCTGGCCCGCGACACCAGCACCTGCAGGCTCTTCGGGCCGTTGCTCGGCGCGTCTTCTCCCCAGACGAGTTCGATCAGCTCTTCGGGCCGCACCGGACGGCAGTCGCGGGCCGCGAGAGCAGCGAGCAGCGCCTGCGGGCGATCACCTGCAACCGGTCTCCCCCGCCAGCGCACATCCGCAAGCAGGGTCAGGGCGATGCTCACCCGCCCAGTCTAGAAGCGCGTCCCGCGTGTCCAGAATCCGCTCTTTTTTGTCAACCCCTGACCCGACGGCCAAGCCACTTTCCGAGCTAGCTCCATCTAGCGCACCAGAATGGCTGATAGGGGCGCCCTGCACCACGCCTGCACTGACGGTGCTCGAGCACGGGGTCGGCTGTTTTAGGCGGGTACGGGAAACAGTTCAATTAGCGATAACGCTCCGTCGCCAGTGGCAGGAGGCCATGCATACCGGGAGCTGGTCCGGTAACTACGCAACGGCAGCCCCCGCTTGCAGTTATAGCCGTAGGTTTTCCGTGCCAGCCTGAGCGGTGAGCACTGCCCGGGGATGCGGGCCGCCGCCTGTTGCGATGGCCTGTTGCCGTGCAGGAGCCTGGCCTGCACGGCGGTCGGCGGCATCCCGGTCCGCGGCTGCCGGCCGGGATCACCCTGGCCGTTGCCTGACGGGACTCGCATCCGCTCGGGCGCATCGTGGGATCGGGTCCTGGCCGGCCGCCGGGCGGCGGGATGGCGGTCGGCCGGGGTAGCGGCTTGCCGTAAATCGCCGTGCGTCTGCGGGCTGCGGGGAGCGGGGGCGGGCCGGGGCCTGGGCGGCGAGGGCGGCGATCTCGTCCAGTATCGATGGCCAGAGTTCCCGGGGCAGGTCGTGGCCCATTTGCGGGTAGATGACGAGCCGGGCGCCCGGGATCGCGGCGGCGGTGGCCCGGCCGGCCTTGACGTTGATGATGGGGTCCTGGTCGCCGTGCAGGACCAGGGTGGGGATCCGCACTCCGGCGAGCGCCTTGCGTCGGCTCCCGGATGCGCTGACCGCGGCTCGCTGCCGGAAGTCGGCGGCCTCGCTGCCGGGGTCCCGCTCGTAGGAGCGGCGGCCGATGTCGCGGATGAGCTCCTCATCGATCGGGTAGCGCGAGGTGCCGGTGAGCCGCTTGAGGGCCACGGTCGCCTCGGCGGCGTCCTCGGGGCCGTTCACGGGCGTGCCGGCGATCTGCATCAGCTTGCGCATCGTGGAGATCTTCGGCATGGTGCCGATCCGGGCCGAGGGCGTGGACATGATCGAGGTCAGCGTGCGGACGCGCGACGGGTACGAGATGGCCATGGTCTGGGCGATCATGCCGCCGAGTGAGGTGCCGGCGATGTGGGCGCGATCCCAGCCCAGCGCGTCCAGAACCGCCACGGCGTCGCCGGCCATGTCCTCGAGCCGGTAGGGCGCGGCGGCATGACGGATGAGCGGCTTGAGCCAGCCAGGGTTCCCGGCCTGGGTGAGGTGGGTCGACAGGCCGGCATCACGGTTATCGAAGCGGGTTACGCGGAACCCGCGGCCGGCCAGGGCCGCCACGAACGCGTCCGGCCACATCAGCATCTGCACCCCGGTGCCGCTGATCAGCAGCAGCGGCTCGCCCTCCGCGGCGCCGGAGGTCTCGTAGGCGAGCTCGATGGCGCCGTGTCGTGCGATCGGCATCTTCGTCTCCCCGGCTAGACTAGGCTGAATCCAGATTCGATGAATCATGATTCGCTGAATCTATATTCACTGATCTGGCCCGCGCCTGTCAAGGGGGTTGCCGTGGTGTCAGCCGGACCAGGGACCAGCCGTAAGGCCCAGGCGGCGCAGACTGAGGCCGCGCTCAAGCAGGCGGCCCGCCGGGTCTTCGCCCGCAACGGCTATCACGGCGCCAAGATCACCGACATCACGGCCGAGGCCGGCCGCTCGGCGGGCTCCTTCTACAAGCACTTCGCCGGCAAGGACGACGTCCTGCGGGCCCTGCTGGCCGGCTGGCTGGCGCAGGCAGGGGCTGAACTCGCCGCCGATCCGGCGGGCGACGACCTGTCACAAGAGCCGGCCCTGCGCGCCCGGGTGGCCGCCTACTGGCACACCTACCGTGCGCACCTCCCGGAGATCCGCGCGCTCGGCGAGGCAGCCCAGGCCGACCCGGCGTTCGCCGAGAGCCTCGCCGCGATGCGGCACGCCGGGCTCGCCACCATGCGGCGGCACCTCGAGCGACTGCGCGACACAGGCCACGCCCTGCCCGGCGACCCCGTCGTGCTGGCATCCGCCTTCAACGCCCTGCTCGAGGGCTTCTGCCAGATATGGATCGCGGGCGGCGGGGAACCCATCGGCCGGCCGCTCAGCGACGAGGAAGCCATCGACACACTGACCCGGCTGCTCATGCACGGCCTCGCCGGCCAGCGGCAGGACCCCGGATAACCTGTCACCCCCGGATCGCCTCGCGACCGTTCCCCTGGCGCGCGGTGACCGACTTGCGGGCCGACGCCCGCCATCCGCCATGCCACCCCGCATCCGAACGGATAACCTGCGCGCAGGAACCCACACATGGCTATTGCCCTGGTAGGCATTCCTACTCGGCGATCAGATCGCTTACGCCCGGTAGCTGCCGACACGCTCCGTGGCATCCACTGGCTGCGGTGATCGCGCACGCTGCCGCCGATCTGCATGCCAGCACAGTTGGCTGGCCAGTCCAGCAGCGGCGTACCGAAAGATCGTTCTGTGAGCGGCAGGTCAGCCGCTGGCGAGCAGTTGGCACAGGGCAGTGTGCCGCGCCGGGCGGGCTGTGTCCGCATGGCAGCTGCCGGGCAGGGGCAGGGTGCCATGGTTGTCCGGCCCGGCTCTTACTCCCAGTGCAGCGGCAGCCTGGCGCGGGCTTGGGCTGAACGCCCGGTGGTGATGATCTCGATCCCGGTCGTGGCGCGGCTCAGCGGCGGCACCACCTGCACGCGCAGCGCGGTCCCGGCGGCGGTTCCGCCCCGGCCCAGGGTGCGGGTGGCGTGCCAGTGCCCGCCGTTGTCGCGGATCCAGGTCACCGGCCAGTAGTACAGTTCGGCTGGCGAGTAGCTCACCTGGTTCAGCGGGCCGCTGGCGTGCAGGTGCACGACGGTGCGGCCCAGGCAGTTGTGCAGGCCCAGGACCGCGAGCGTGATCCCGCCGAGGTCGGGAAGCACAACGGCCGCGGCGGCCCCGCCATCGGCCGCCGGGGTCGTCCGGGCCTGCCCGCGGTGGTCGTGCGCCAGCATGGCCTGCCACGGTCCGGGCAGGTCGCGGGCGGGCGGGGCGGTGATGCCGCAGCCGGTCAGGTGCAGGCGGGCGCACAGCGCGGCGAACTGCCCGGGCACCGGGCTGGACCGGGACAGCGCGCCGGCCGCCTGCAGGGCCGCGATGACGTCGCGCCACCCCTCGGCGCCGGAGGCCGGCGGCCTGCCGGGCCGCGGCGCGCTCTGGCGCAGGGGGAAGCCGCTGGGGTCCTCCCCGCCGAGCAGCCGGGCCGCGACGGCGTGCAGCACGTGGTCGCCGGGACTGGCCGTCACCGGGCCGGCTGTAACCGTGGCGTCGTGCGGCGGCTGGGCCGGCGGGTTCAGGCCGACCCGGATGGCGGGCTGGCCGGGGGCGGTGATCAGGTCCAGCCACTGCGGGTCCTGCGGCGGGCTGGGCTGGAGCAGCAGGGTCCACCCGTCGGCGCCGCCGCCCAGGCTGGAGACCATCATCTGGTAGCGGGTCCCCCGGTCGTCGGTGGCGGTGAACTGCTCCAGGATCCCCGCCTCGGATCCCACCGGGTCGGCCACCTGGCGGGTGGGCCGCACGTACAGGCTCAGCTGATGGCCGGGCTCGGTCTGCGCGTACGACAGCAGGTACACCTCGCCGCCGGGCTCTGCGCGCAGCGGGATCACCTGCCCCAGCCGGACCACCCGGCCCGGCACCGGGCCGGACCCCGGCTCGGAGGACGCCGGCACGGCCGGCCAGAACCGCACGCCGGCCGGCCATCGCTGCAACCTCGCGGCCCGGCCGGCCGGTGCCGGGAACGCCTGCCGGGCGAGCACGGCCAGGTCGAAGTCGGCCACGATCCGGTCGGCCACGTCCTCATCGAGCGCACCCATGGCGATCAGCAGCTCCGCGACCCACCGGACCCGGCGCGGCCATCCGGGACGGCGCAGCTCTTCCTCGGCCAGCAGCCGCAGGTAAGCCTCCGCCCGTTCACGGTCCATCTCCACAGTATCCCCCCGGCCCAGCCTGCAGATCACCGAGCGTGCAGGACTCCGCGGCCCGCCACGCGCCGGATCCGTTATGGACGGCAATTTGGACGGGCAGCAGCTCCTCCGCGTCGTTATCGGACAGCCGGGCTAGTTCGTCCGTGGTCGTTGGCCATGCAGCGCCGATCGGCTCCGCTTGGCCGCTTTCAGCTTGGCATCGTGGCCCTTGCCCTTGCGGCCACTATGCGCTGCCCGGTGATGCCGCCTGGAACCATGCGGCGTATTACCGCCATGTCGCGGCACAGTGACCACCTCCCTGGGCTAGCGTCGTCAATGCACTTCTACGGCATGCGAGGGGCCCCGGCTATACCACTTCGGGACCGGGGCCGCTGGCTTGGTCCAGGGTGGCATACAACCAAGACATGCCGCACTTCACCCAGATACGCCCGGAACCTGCGATGACGCGGCCCCCGTGAACGCTCCAGGCCGGGCAGGTATCAGCGGGCCGGCGTGAGCCCTCCGTCCAGGTAACGCCCCACCGGTAGCGCGGGGCTGTCGTTTAGGACCTGACATGACTCTTGCCGCCCGCATATTCATCGCACGCGTTCAGGCAACCAGCCGGAAGGCGGCCCGCAAGCGGCGCTCTGACCTAGAGCGCGAGCTGGCCGGGTACGCAACTCCGGCCGAACGGGGTGATCTTGAAGAGACTCTTGACCGGTACCCGTACGGCACCACACACGAGCTACGTGACATCCTCGCCCGTCAGTCCATGGCAGATGACATCCGGATTCGTAACTGGTCAGGTACCCAGGCTGGCGTGGCTGAACCCACCGAAGCCCCGGTATAGCGCTGGGCGGCAAGTAGCCCGGCCAGCGCTCCGGGCGCGCTGCCTTGCACGGATACCACGAAGTCGCGCCGCCATGACTCTCATTGCACCCGTTTTCACGGCCGGTCCACCATCCGGTCCACGACTCACCATGACGACCACCTGATGTCAATGGGCGTTCGTTACACAGCCTGGCAACTCAACGGTCGCGCGGCACGCGATATCCGCCGATCTGGGCGGCTGCCTGCTCGGTCGCCGTGGCCGTCGGCGTGTCGACGGAACCTGAATACTGACCCCGGCCCGCCAACCGAATTTTGACCCTTCTTCCCGAAAACCTGGCTCGAGCCGAGCCAGGGAGGAAGCAGGTGATTTCAGTGGAGGACTGGGCAGAGATCCGCCGGCTGCACAAGGCGGAGGGCCTGCCGATCAAGCAGATCGCCCGGGTCATGAAGGTTTCCCGGAACACGGTGCGTGCCGCGGTCCGGTCGGACGGGCCGCCGCGGTATGAGCGGGCGGCGGCGGGGTCGGTGGCCGATGGGTTCGAGCCGCAGATCCGGGAGCTGCTGCGGGCGTTCCCGCAGATGCCGGCGACGGTGATCGCGGAGCGGGTCCGCTGGCCATATTCGGTGCGGACGCTCAGCGGCCGGGTCGCGGAGCTGCGCCCGGCGTACCTGCCGCCGGATCCGGCGTCCCGGACGGCGTATGCGGCCGGGGAGATCGCGCAGGATGACTTCTGGTTCCCCGACGTGCAGGTGCCGGTGGGGTCCGGGCAGGTCCGGTCGGCGAAGCAGCTGCCGGTGCTGACGATGGTGTGCGGGTACTCGCGGTGGGC
>Ga0335080_10006567_pt1 | contig 12028 bp, 10 predicted proteins | sample Lox_Sample_34_FD_206720 | JGI IMG/M metagenome (GOLD analysis project Ga0335080, IMG submission 206720) | Soil microbial communities from Loxahatchee National Wildlife Refuge, Florida, United States - Lox_Sample_3.4 | ecosystem: Environmental > Terrestrial > Soil > Wetlands | place: USA...
GGGCCGCGCGTAGAGCCGGTGCGTGACCATGAGGACGATCCCGGAGCCGAGCGAGGCCCACGAGCCGAGGGGCTGCCCCGTGAACAGCCACAGCACGACAGGGACGGGAAGGAAGAGCAGGAGGCCGGCCGGTCTCACGCTGCGAGTCGTATCATCGACCGGCCTCTCGGGCAACGGACGCGCCGCTCGGGTTGCGGCTCTCGGCGGCGACCGCCGACCCAGGTTCGCCTCGCCGGCCGAGGGACGCCGGCCCGCAACCGGGGCCGGGCAGGCTGCGGACGTAGAATGCGCGCCATGAGCGTGCACGCCACCGCGATCGTCTCCCCGGACGCCTGCGTCGGACGCGACGTCTCGATCGGCCCCTTCGCCGTGGTGGAGGCCGGCGCCACGATCGGGGACCGATGCGAGATCCGGGCCCACGCCGTGGTCAAGCGCCACACGACCCTGGGCGTGGGCAACCGGGTGCACGAAGGCGCGGTGCTCGGCGGCGAGCCCCAGGACGTCTCGTTCCGCGAGCGCGAGAGCCGACTCGTCGTCGGCGACCGCAACGTGTTTCGCGAGGGGGTCACCCTCCACCGCTCGACGAAGGAGGGCGGCGCCACCGCGGTCGGCTCCGACTGCTTCCTGATGGCGTGCGCCCACGTCGCCCACGATTGCCGCCTCGGCAGCGGCGTGGTCATCGCCAACAACGTGATGCTCGCCGGCCACGTCGAGGTCGGCGACCGCGCCTTCCTCGGCGGGGGCGCGGGCGTGCACCAGTTCTGCCGCGTCGGCCGGCTGGCCATGGTCGGGGGAATGGCCAAGGTCGTCCAGGACTGCCTGCCGTTCGTGATCACCGACGGCCACCCCGCGCGGGCCCGGGGCCTGAACGTCGTCGGCCTCCGCCGGGCCGGCGTCACGGCGGCGCCGGCCCGCGCCCTGAAGGAGGCCTGTCGCCTGCTGCTCCGATCCGGCCTCCACCTCGAGCCGGCCCTCGAGTCGATGGCCGCCCTCGCGGACCCGCTCGTCGACGAGATGATCGCCTTCGTGCGCGCCTCGAAGCGGGGTTTCGCCCATGCCCACCGCGCGGACGGCGGCGAGCCCTGACCTCTTCCGCGCGTCATCCGCCGTCGTGCCTCGGCGGTGCGTCGGTGGCCGGAGTGTCGTATCCTGTTCTCGTCGGAGTTTGCACGGGAAGGAGTGAGCCGTCGTGCTGAAGCGAGTCTTCCTCTTCGTCCTGACGAACATCGCGGTCATGGCGATGGTGTCGATCGTGCTGGCGCTCCTCGGCCAGCTCGGCGTCCTCGACCTGGCCGGCGCCCAGGGCGTCCTCCTCGTCTACTGCGCGATCTGGGGCTTCGGGGCCGCCTTCGTCTCCCTTCTCCTCTCGCGCAAGATCGCCAAGTGGCAGCTCGGCGTGCGCCTCGTCGACGGCCGCACCGGCAACGCCGATCTCGACTGGCTCTACAACACCGTGGGCCACCTCGCGCAGCAGGCGAACCTGCCCATGCCGGAGGTCGGGATCTACGACTCCCCCGAGGTGAACGCCTTCGCCACCGGCCCCTCGAGGAGCCGCAGCCTGGTGGCCGTGTCGAGCGGTCTCTTCCGCCAGATGGGCCGGACGGAGATCGAGGGCGTCCTCGGCCACGAGCTCACCCACGTCGCCAACGGCGACATGGTGACGATGACTCTCATCCAGGGCGTGGTGAACGCGTTCGTCCTCTACCTCTCCCACGTCGTCGCCGCCATCGTTCGGGGCGCCCTCTCCTCCCGGGACGGCGAGAGCCGCGGGCCGTCCTTCCTCGGAGTGATCGCGGGCCAGATCGTCTTCATCGCCGCCCAGATCGCGTTCGGGTTCCTGGGCATGATGGTCACCGGCTGGTTCTCCCGCCAGCGCGAGTTCCGCGCCGACGCGGGCGGGGCGACCCTCGCCGGCCGGGGGAGCATGATCTCGGCCCTGCGCCGGCTGCAGTCCTTCCAGGCTGCGGTCGACACCTCCCATCGCGAGCTCGCGACGCTGAAGATCGCCGGCGGCCGGAGCCTCATGATGCTCCTGGCCACGCACCCCCCGCTCGAGGAGCGGATCGCCGCCCTCGAGGGACGCGCGTAGCCGGGTCGGTCGGCCGGGCCGAGGCCTCAGGCCTCCGTCACGAGACCGGCCAGGAGGGCGGCCCGCACCGGGAGGTCTGCGACGAGGACGTGCTCGTCGCGGGCGTGCGCCCCCCCGCCCCGCGGGCCGAGGCCGTCGAGCGTGGGGATGCCCGCTGCGGCAGTGAGGTTGCCGTCCGACGCCCCGCCCACGCGGGCCGCCCCGAGCTCGAGCCCCATCTCGCCGGCGAGACGCCGGGCCGCTTCGTAGAGGCCTTGCGAGGCGGCCGTGGGCTCGAGGGGCGGCCGGTCCAGGCCCCCGTCGACGGTCAGGACCACCCGCGCGTCGGACGGCCGGTACCCGCGGATCCTCGCCCTCACGCGTTCCGCCTCGTCTGTCGTCCAGGCGCGCGCGTCCACGAGGAGCTCTGCCGACTCGGGGACGACGTTCGCCGCGGAGCCGGACCGGGCCACGGTCGCGGTCAGCGTCGTCCCCTCCTCTGGCTCGGCGACTTGCTCGAGAAACGCGACGAATCGGGCCATCTCGGCAAGAGCCGAGGCGCCCTTCTCCGGCTCGAGGCCCGCGTGCGCCGCGCGTCCCTGGAAACGGACGCGGAACGTGCCGCAGCCCTTACGCGCCACCTTGGCCGCGCCGTCCTGCGACGGCTCGAGCACGAGCACGCGTCGGTGGCGGCGCGCGACGTCCAAGGTCAGCTCGCGGGAGGCGGCCGAGCCCGCCTCCTCGTCCGGCACGAGGAGCAGCGACGCCGGGTGCGCGCGAGAATCACTGGCCGCCGCGGACAGGGCCGCCATGCCGGCGACGACGCCGGCCTTCATGTCGAAGACGCCGGGTCCGAACGCGCGCCCTCCGTCGATCCGCCAGGGCATCGCGCCGAGAGTCCCCACCGGCCAGACGGTGTCCAGGTGGCCCAGGAGGAGCGTACCCTCGCCGCCGTCGTGGGTGGAGGCGAGGAGCGCGTCGCCCGCCGACGGGCAGGGACGAAGCTCGGCGACGACACCCCGCTCGCACAGGCGGTCGCGCACCCAGCGCGCGGCCCGCGACACCCGCTCCGGGTCGCCGGTCGGGCTCTCCAGCCGCACGAGCGACTCGAGATCACTGACCAGCCGGGGCAGCTCGGGCTCGAAGACAGTGAGCCAGCGCTTCGACATCGGCGACAATCTTAGCCTCGGGGCGAGCGGAGGTGAGGGTGGGTCGGAGGTGGCGTCTCGTCGGCCTCGCGGCGGCAGGCGCGGCGCTCGCCTTCGCCCTCGTCGAGCCGCAGCGGCGGGCCGACGAGAGGTCGGGCATCTTCCGTATCACGCCGCTGCGGCCGGTGGCCGAGCTGCGGCGCGAGGCGCTCGCGGCGAGACCGCCCGTCGAGAAGGGGCCCTTCCGGCCGGCCGACCTCGTCGAGCTCACGTCCGTCGACCCGACCCTCCGCCTCGACGTCCGCTACGCCACGCCCGACAACTTCCTCTCCACGCCCGTGTACGAGGAGGCGCGGGCCTTCCTGCAACGGCCGGCGGCCGAGGCCCTTCGACGCGCGCATCTCGCCCTCCGCCAGAAGGGCTTCGGCCTGCTCGTCCACGACGCCTACCGCCCGTGGTGGGTCACGAAGCTCTTCTGGGAGGCAACGCCGAGGGAGAAGCGCGAGTTCGTGGCCGACCCCGCCCAGGGATCGCGCCACAACCGCGGATGCGCCGTCGATCTCACTCTCTGCGGCCTGGCCGACGGCCGGCCGGTCGAGATGCCGAGCCTCTACGACGAGATGAGCGAGCGGGCCCGTCCCGGCTACAGAGGCGGCACACCGGACGAGCGGGCGCGACGCGACCTCCTGCGCTCGGAGATGGAGAAGGAGGGCTTCACGGTCTTCGAGTCGGAGTGGTGGCACTTCGACTACCGCGAGTGGCGGGAGTACCCGATCCTGAACCTCTCGTTCGCCGAGATCGGCCGTTAGGCCGGCGCGGCGCCGGCTACCGGCCCGTCAGCTCGCGCAGGAGCGCGTCGGCACCGTAGACGCTCCGGAGGGCCTCCGCGATGCCGCGGGCGTCGACGGCGACCGTCCGGCCCTGCGTCTCGGTGAAGAAGTAGTTCCAGGCCAGGCTCTCGATGTTGCCGTCGAACACGATGCCGACGAAGTCGCCCGCCCGGTCGACGACGGGGCTCCCCGAGTTCCCGCCGATGATGTCGTTCGTGGTCACGAGGTTGAGGGGCACGGAGCCGTCGATCGCGGACACCTTCGCCTTCCAGCGCGCCGGCAGCGCCCAGGGCTCCTTGTCGCCGTGGGAGAGCGAGCGGTCGAGGAGGCCGTAGAACGTCGTGAACGGCGCGACCGTGGTGCCCTCGGCCGGGAAGCCCTTCACGGCCCCGTACGACAGGCGAAGGGTGAAGGTGGCGTCGGGGGGCACGGTCCGCCCGTAGACCTTCCAGCGGGCCTGGGCGATCTTCTCCATCGCCCGAGTCGTGGGCGCGTCCACCTCGTCCTCGAGGAACCGGCGGGTCTGCCGAACGAGCGGGTCGAGCCGCCGGGCGAGGACGATCATCGAGTCGGTCGAGGCCGCCACGGCCTTTTCGCCGCCGGCGAGGAGCGCCTTGCGTGCCGCCGGGTCCTGCAGCTTCGTGCCGGCGACCGCCGCCCGGGCGGCCTCGGCCGGCGTCTTCCCGTCGAGCGCCGCCTTCAAGAAGGCGCTGTCCGCCCCGAGCTTCTCGAGGGCGAGCTGGAGCTGGTCCGTCAAAGTGACCACCTCGAGGTCGTCGTAGATCGGGGCCGGCGACAGGAGCTCGTTGCGGACGGAGTCGAGGTTCGCGTCGACGTACTCCTCGTACCGCTTCTCGTTCGGCTTCCCGACCTCGACGACGTACTGCACGATCTGCCCGGCCGTCCCCAGGAGCTGGGAGCCGGAGAAGCCCACGAGCCGGACCTCCATCGCCCGCGGGACGAGCTTCTGCTGGATGCCCGCGACGGTGGCCCAGGGGTTGCCGATCGAGCTCGCGAGGGCGGGGTCCGCGGCCACCTTCGCCCGCAGGGCCTGCTCTTCCCCGGCCTTGACGGCCATCGCCTTGGTGTCGAGGAGGGCGGCGTGGTAGCCGCCGAGGGCCTTGCGGGAGTTCTCGAAGCCGAAGATCTGGTCGAGGGCCCGCCGCCGGGGCTCGTCGCCCCGGGCCGCGTACGCGCGGAGAGCGGCGATGCGGCGGTCGAGCATGTCGAGGCGGAAAGGCAGCGCGTGGTCGCGCAGGTACTCGAGGCGGGCCATGGTCTCGAGCCGCGACGTCGATCCCGGGTGCCCCGAGACGAAGACGAGGTCGCCGTCGCTCACCCCCTTCGCCGTCCAGCGCAGGTGCGAGGCGGCCTTCACCGGCTGGCCACCCTCGTAGGCCCGCATCAGGCAGATGTCGACGTCGTGGCGGGGGAAGGTGAAGTTGTCGGGGTCGCCGCCGAAGAAGGCGATCGACTGCTCGGGCGCGAACACCAGGCGGACGTCGGTGTACTTCGTGTACTGGTAGAGCTGGTACTCGCCTCCCTGGTAGAGGCTCACCACGTCGCAGCGCCGCTTCGTCCGGGCGGCGCACTCGTTCTCGATGGCGGCGGTCGCCGCCTTGCGGGCCTCCCGGGCCTGGGCGTCCGACATCTCCGGCTTCACCGCGCCCTGCACCTTCGACGTCACGTCCTCCATCCCGGTGAGGACGTTGACCTCGTAGCCCGGGCAGGCCGCCTCCTTGTCCCGGGTCGGCGCGTAGAAGCCGGTCCTCACGTAGTCCTCCTGGGCGCTCGAGAGGTTCTGGATGCAGCCGAGGCCCACGTGGTGGTTCGTGATCATGAGGCCGTCGGGCGAGACGAACGAGCCCGAGCCTCCGTCCATGAAGCGCACCGAGGCCAGGCGGACCTTGTCGAGCCACTCCTTCGTGGGCTCGAAGCCGTACCGCTCCTTCAGCTGCTTCGCGGGCGGGTTGTCGAACGTCCACATGCCCTCGTCGGCGAGGGCGGGCGGGGCGAGCAGCAGGCCGGCCAGGAGGGCCGCGGAGCGAGGGAGCGAAGTCGTCATGCTGGTCTCTCCTTCGAAACGGCACATCATAAGCCCGTCCGGCGCCCGGTCGTGGTAGCCTCGTTCAACCCACTGGATCCGGCTTCGCCTGCGGACGGCGCGAGGCCATGGAGGTCGGCCATGCGAACGGGCGCGCTCGTGCTCCTGGTCACGGCGCTGGGCCTGGTGGCGGTCGCCGTCGCCCACGCGCAGTCTCAGCGGACGGTGAAGCCCGTCCTCCACGGCCGGCACTGGGTGGCGATCACGGGCAAGCCCCTCGCCGCCACGGCGGGAGCGCTCGTGTTCGCGAAGGGCGGGAACGCGGTCGACGCGGCCTGCGCGATGCTCGCCGCCACGTGCACGATGTGGGACACGCTCGGCTGGGGCGGGGAGACGCAGGCCCTCGTCTACGACCCGCGGTCGAAGAAGGTCGTCGGCGTGAACGCGCTCGGCGTGGCGCCGACCGGAGCCACTCCCGCCTTCTTCAAGGGAGAGGGTCTCGCCTACCCACCCGCTTACGGGCCGCTCGCCGCGGTCACGCCGGGCACGCCGGGCGGGCTCATCACGATGCTCGCCGAGTTCGGTCGGCTCGGCCTGAAGGACGTGCTCGCGCCCGCGATCGAGATGGCCGACGGCTACGCGATCGAGGGCGAGCTCGCGAATGCCCTCGAGCGGGAGAAGAAGCGGCTCTCCGGATGGCCGTACTCGAAGGCCATCTTCCTGCCTCACGCCGGCGAGGCGCGGGAGGCTCCGGTCGCCGGGGAGGTGTTCGTCCAGAAGGATCTCGCGGCCACGCTTCGGAAGCTCGTCGAGGCCGAGCAGCGGTCGCTCGCCGCCGGGAAGAGCCGGAAGGAGGCGCTCCAGGCCGCCTACGACCGCTTCTACCGAGGCGACATCGCGCAAGAGCTCGTGCGGGGCACGCAGGAGCAGGGCGGGCTCATCACGGCCGACGATCTCGCGCGCTGGCAGGCGAAGCTCGAGGAGCCGGTCAAGACGACCTACAAGGGGATCGACGTTTACAAGCTCACCGTGTGGACCCAGGGGCCGGCGATGCTCCAGGCCCTCAACATCCTCGAGAACGTGGACCTCAAGGCGATGGGCTACAACTCCCCGCGCTACGTCCACACGCTCTACCAGGCGATGAGCCTGGCCTTCGCCGACCGGGACTTCTACTACGGCGATCCCGACTTCCCGCCCGAAGAGCCCGTCAAGGGCCTCCTCTCGAAGGAGTACGCGCGGCAGCGCTTCGCCACGATGCGCGCCGACCGCAACGATCCCGACGTCCGGCCCGGGGACCCCTATCCCTTCCAGGGAGGACAGAACCCCTTCAAGGCCTTCCTCGACGCCTGGCACACGGCGCACCCGCGTCCTCCCGCGCACGACCAGAGCGGGGACGCGATGACGTACGACCAGTCCTTCCACGCCGGAACGACGTCCGTCATCGCCGCCGACGCCGAGGGGTGGGTCGTCTCGATGACGCCGAGCGGAGCCTGGAACCCCGCGGTGATCGCCGGCCGCACCGGCGTGGGCCTCAGCCAGCGCATGCAGAGCTTCGTCCTCGACGAGGCGGAGAACCCCTTCAACGTCGTCGTGCCGGGCAAACGGCCGCGGGTCACCCTGACCCCGACCCTCTCGATGAAGGACGGCCTGCCCCACCTCGCGTTCGCCGTCCAGGGCGGCGACACCCAGGACCAGAACCTGCTGCAGTTCTTCCTGAACGTCGTCGAGTTCGGCATGAACGCGCAGCAGGCTGCCGAGGCCCCCAACGTGAACAGCCACCAGATGCGGAGCTCCTTCGGGGAGCACGAGTCGCGGCCCGGCCACCTGACCGTCGCCACTTCGACGCCGGAGGCAGTGCGGCGCGAGCTCGAGGCGATGGGCTACACGCTCTCGTTCGAGCCGATCACCTCGGGGCCGATCAACGCGGTCTTCCTCGACCGCGCCCACGGCACGATGTGGGGCGGCTCGAGCCACCACGGCGAGGACTACGGGATCGCCTGGTGAGGGAAGTGGTGGCGTGGCCTACCTGAGGCTCTCGTCGGGGCACGGCCCGGCCGAGGTCTTCGTCCTCACCGAGGACCGCGTCGTCCTCGGCCGCTCCCGCGACTGCCACCTCATCCTCCCCGACGTGCTCCTCTCGCGGCGCCACGCCGAGATCGTCCGCAGCGAGCAGGGCTGGCTCCTCCGGGACCTCGGGAGCCTGAACGGCACCCGCCTCAACGGGACCCCGGTCGAGCGTGCCGAGACCCTGCGCGACGGGGACCGGATCGGGATCTCGGACTGGTCGCTCGTCTTCCACGAGGCGAAGGCGCCTTCCGATCCCGCCCTCGCCGCGGCCGGCGCGCGGCTGCGGGACGTGACCGAGATCGCCACCCGGTCCGACCACGAGGTGGGGGCCCTCGCCCGGCAGAGCCGCATCCTCGGCGTCCTGACCCGCGCCGCGTCCGCGGTCGTGAGCGCCCCTTCGACCGAGCTGCTCCTCGAGACGCTCCTCGGCCACCTCCTCGAGGCCGTCCCCGCCCGCCGTGGGCTCGTCGCCCTGTTCGCCGGCGAGCCCCCCGCGCCGTCTCTCGCCGCCGCGCGCGCGGTGGAAGGCTCCCCGCCGGCGGCGATCGACCCGGCGGTCGCGGAGCGGGTCCTCCGCACCCAGGGGGCCTTCCTCGCGCCGCGGGTCACGGCCGAGGACGGCGCCGTGCGCTCGGTGCTGTGCGCCCCCCTCTGGTTCAGCGGCCCTCCTCCGGCCCCGGATCGAGTCGCCGGCTGCGTGGCTCTCGAGGGCGCGGCCGACCCCTCGCCCTTCGGCGACGAGCACCTGCGGCTCGTGACCGCGGTCGCCAACCTCGGGGCGAGCCGGCTGGAGAGCCTCAGGCTGCGGGAGGAGTCGGCCGACAAGCAACGCCTCGAGGAGGACCTGAAGGGCGCCGCCCGCATCCAGGCGAGCCTGCTCCCCGAGGACACGCCCGTCCTCCCGGGCTGGGAGCTGGCCGGCTCGAGCCGCCTGTGCAGCGCGGTGGGGGCAGACTACTACGACTTCGCCCCCGACGTGGGCGGCCTCCTCCTCGCGCTCGGCGACGTGGCCGGCAAGGGCCTCGCCGCCGCGCTGCTGATGGCGTCCCTGCGGGCCTCCGTCCGCGCCCTCTGGCGCGAGCCGGATCCCCTCCCCCTGGTCCTGGCCCGCGTCAACGAGAACCTGAGCCAGGCCGTGCCTCCCAACCGCTTCGCCACGCTCTTCCTGGGCCGCCTCGACACGGGCCAGGGCGTCCTGCGCTGGGTCAACGCCGGCCACAGCCCGGCGCTCGTCGCGCGGGCGGACGGCAGCCACGAGCTCCTCGAGGCCACGGGCACGATCCTCGGGGTCCTGGCGGACGCCTCGTGGAGCGAAGGCCGCACCGCCCTCGGCCCCGGCGACGTCCTCGTGCTGCTCTCGGACGGCGTCGTGGAGGCCGCGCGCGCTGTCTCCAGCGACCTCGGCCCGGACTGGCTCCTCTCGATCGTGCGCGCCCGCGGCGGAGCCTCCGCCGCCGAGCTGCTCTCGGCCCTCCAATCGGCCGCCGACGAGGGCCTCGGCGGATCCCGCCGCGCCGACGACCACACGTTCGTGGTCCTCCGCCGCCAGCCTCGGTAGGTCAGGGCTCGTCCGTCCTCGGAATACAACGGCCGTCGGCCCCGTATCAGAGGCGAGCGGCCGGCGACGAGGCGCGGCCCGAACCGAGCGAGGTGACGAGATGGACCGCTTCTGGATCGTGCCGTGCATGGTGGCGGGCGCAGCACTGGCCGTGCCTGCCCCCGCCCATCCCCAGGGCCTGCCGGAAACCCCCGCCGCGCTCGTCGCGGCCTCCCTCGCGATCGACGGCCGGCCGGCGCCGCTCTACCCCGCGCCCGACGGGACGGGCCGCTACTACGTCGAAGCCCGCCGCGGCGGCCGCTACGCGGTCACCCTGGCCAACCGGACGGGCGAGCGGGTCGGGGTCGTCCTGACCGTCGACGGCCTCAATGCGATCAGCGGCGAGCGCGACGCGGGGCGCGGACGGATGTACGTCCTCGACCCCTGGCAGCGCACGACGGTCCAGGGCTGGCGCACGTCGCTCCGGGAGGTGCGCCAGTTCACGTTCGTCGACGAGCAGGCCTCCTACGCCGCGCGCTCCGGAAAGGCGAACGAGAAGATGGGCTGGATCGAGATCGCCGTCCACCGCGAGCGGCGCCCCTTCGTCCGGATGATCCCGCACGTGGAGGCGCCGTCCCGTCCCCGGCCGATCGAGAGCGAAGGGGACGACTCCCGCGGTAAGGGCGCGGAGGAGCCCTCCCACGACGCAGCCACCGCCGGGGCGCCTCTCCCCAGCGGCGCGCAAGCCCGCGCCTATCCGGGAACGGGCTGGGGAGAGCGCACGCCGGACGAGGTCGTCCTCGTGAGCTTCGACCCCGAGACCGAGCCGAGCGAGCGGATCACCCTCCGCTACGAGTACCGCCCGACCCTCGTCGCCCTCGGTGTCCTGCCCCGGCGGGTGCCGTCCCGCGACCGCCTGTGGGAGCGCGAGCACGCCGAGCCCGGCTTCGCCCAGCCTCCCCTCTGGTGAGAGCCTGACCCCTGTGGCCGGCGGCCGCCCAGCCTCCGAGGGCGGCCGCTCGCGTTGCCGGGCATGCTACGCTCCGCGGGCATCGCGGAGGTGAGGCATGTTCAGGCGGACGGCGGACTTCGAGAAGGCGTGGCAGCAGGAGAGCCTCTCGACGCGCAAGGTCCTCGAGACGCTCACGGACGCCTCGCTCAGCCAGGCCGTGGCGCCCGGCCACCGGACGCTCGGTCGCCTGGCGTGGCACGTCGCGGCGTCCCTCGGCGAGATGATGGAGCGGACCGGCCTCACGATCGGCGGGCCCGGCACCGAGAGCGCGCCCCCGGCGTCGGCGGCGGCGATCGTGGCCGCGTACGAGGCGGCTTCGAAGGCGGTGGCGCAAGGCGTCTCGGCCTGGAGCGACGCGACGCTCGAGGTCGAGGACGAGATGTACGGGGAGAGGTGGCCTCGTGGCATGACCCTCCAGGTGCTGATCGTCCACCAGGCGCACCACCGCGGCCAGATGACGGTCCTCATGCGCCAGGCCGGGCTCAAGGTCCCCGGCGTCTGCGGCCCGGCGCGCGAGGAGTGGACGGCCTACGGCATGGAGCCCCCGAGCGTCTAGGCCCGGCTCAGCGCTTCACCGCGACCGCCTGGATCTCGAAGCGCCCGCCGCGGAGGAGCGAGGCCACGCCGATGAAGGCCCGCGCCGGCAGGTCCTGGCCGAAGTACCCGCGGTAGACCCCGTTCCACGTCTCGAACAGCGAGAGGTCGGTGCAGAAGACCTGCACGGACACGACGTCCGCCGTGGTCATGCCCGCCTCCCCGAGCACGGTCTTGATCCCGTCGAGGGCCAGCCGCGCCTCGGCGGCGGGGTCGGCGGGCGGCTTGCCGGAGGCGTCGAGGCCGATCCGGCCCGCCAGGTAGAGCGTGTCCCCGACCAGGACGCCGTCGCTGAACGGCGCCGCGATCGGCCGCCCGGGCAGGTTGATGTACCGGCGCGCCGGCGCCGCCTTCACCATCACGGTCGAAGACCCGGCCGCCACGCCGGCAAGGAAGACCCCCGCCACTGCCAATGCCCGCTTCATCATCCCCTCCCGGCCCTCAAGGGGCCCCTCTCCCCACGCCGACGCCCCCCCTCGGGCCGTGCTCTCCCGCCAGGAGCAGCGTCTCGGCGATCTCCATCACGTCGGTCGGCCAGAAAGCACGCGGCCGCGGACGGCGCGCCCGGGGCGCGAGCGGCCGGCAGCTCAGGATCATCGACCGCCACTGGGCGGGCACCGCCTCGCGTCCGTGGACGGCCCCGAGAAGCGCCCCCGCGATCGCGGCGTTGGTGTCGGTGTCGCCTCCCCGCCACACCGTGGCCACGATGCCGTCCTCCGGGCTCCGCG
>Ga0335080_10006568_pt1 | contig 12028 bp, 11 predicted proteins | sample Lox_Sample_34_FD_206720 | JGI IMG/M metagenome (GOLD analysis project Ga0335080, IMG submission 206720) | Soil microbial communities from Loxahatchee National Wildlife Refuge, Florida, United States - Lox_Sample_3.4 | ecosystem: Environmental > Terrestrial > Soil > Wetlands | place: USA...
GTCCTATCCGACGCTGCCTTCCAGGCTTACGCTCAGCAGCTTCTGCGCCTCGACGGCGAACTCCATCGGCAGCTCGCGGAAGACCTGCTTACAGAACCCGTTCACGATCATCGAAACCGCATCTTCGGTCTTCAATCCGCGCTGTTGCAGGTAAAACATCTGATCTTCGCCGATCTTCGAGGTGGAGGCTTCGTGCTCCATTCGAGCTGACGAATTCTTCACCTCGATGTACGGAAACGTGTGCGCGCCGCACTGATCGCCGATCAGCAGAGAATCACACTGCGTGTAATTGCGCGCCGCAGTCGCGCCTTTGTTGATCTTCACCATGCCGCGATAGGTATTCTGCCCGTGGCCCGCGGAGATGCCCTTCGAGACGATCGTGCTGCTGGTGTTCTTTCCCAGATGGATCATCTTGGTGCCGGTGTCGGCCTGCTGATAGTTATTGGTCAGCGCAACTGAGTAGAACTCGCCGATCGAGTTGTCGCCCTGCAAGATGCAGCTGGGATACTTCCAGGTGATGGCCGAGCCGGTTTCCACCTGCGTCCAGGAAATTTTGGAGTTCACGCCCTTGCAGTTGCCACGCTTGGTGACAAAGTTATAAATCCCGCCCTTGCCTTCCTTGTCACCCGGATACCAGTTCTGCACGGTGGAGTACTTGATCTGCGCATTGTCGAGCGCGATCAGCTCGACCACGGCTGCGTGCAACTGATTCTCGTCGCGAATGGGCGCGGTGCAGCCTTCGAGGTAGCTGACCGATGCGCCTTCATCGGCCACGATCAGGGTGCGCTCGAACTGCCCGGTTTCCGCTGCGTTGATGCGGAAATAGGTCGAGAGCTCCATGGGGCAGCGCACACCTTTGGGCACGTAGACGAACGAACCGTCGCTGAAAACCGCGGCGTTGAGGGCGGCGAAAAAGTTATCCGTGTAAGGGACCACCGAACCGAGATACTTCTGCACCAGATCGGGGTGGTTCTGCACGGCCTCGGAGAAGGAGCAGAAAATTACGCCTTTTTCGGCCAGCTTCTCTTTGAAAGTGGTGGCTACGGAAACGCTGTCAAACACTGCATCTACCGCCACGCCGGCCAGTTTCTTCTGTTCGGCAAGCGGGATACCCAGCTTTTCATAGGTGCGTAGGATTTCCGGGTCCAGCTCATCCAGGCTCTTGAGCCCGGGCTTCTGCTTGGGGGCCGAGTAATAGACGATGTCCTGATAGTTGATCGGAGAATACTTGATGTTGGCCCACTTGGGCTCGGCATCGGCCTTCTCCAGGGAAACCCAGTGCCGGAAGGCCTTGAGCCGCCAGTCCAACATGAACTGGGGCTCGCCCTTCTTGGCGGAAATCACACGAATAATGTCTTCGTTCAGACCCTTGGGCACTTGTTCGTGCTCGATTTCGGTGACGAATCCCCATTTGTAGTCGCGTTCGGCCAGATCGCGAATCGTGTTGACACTCGTGCTCATTGCATTCTCCCGGAAACGTTGCTGATGGTCGGCACCAGATTTCCGCGGCTGTCGCGGATCGCCGTAAGCCGCAGGGGGCGGAGCAGATCGGAGAGCATGACGTTCTCCAAAGCCCCTCGCACTGCCTGGTTAATGGTTCTCTGGTTATCTCTGATGGCGCAGGAGGACTCGAGGTCGCAAAGACCTTCGCCTTCTTTGCTGCATTCGGTCAGGGCCAGCGGACCCTCGAGGGCGGAGATGATCTCCGCGACGGAAATCAGATGAGGCTCACGCGCCAGGCTGTATCCACCCTTAATCCCCCGCTGCGAGGCCAGCAGCCCATTGTGCAGCAGCGACTTCAGCAGCTTGCTCACCGTGGGCAGCGGCAGATGGCACCGGACAGCCAAGTCGCGTACGGAGTGCAGTTCCGTATGCGGATGGCGCGCCATCTGGCTCATCAGCACGAGACCGTAATCGGTCAATTTACTGAGTCGGATCATGTAAGTGATTCCCAGATAAGGCCCAGCCTGTATCCTCTAAACAGGACTAAAACGGTACACTTTTATTTTACGGCTTCAAGTCTGGATGTGCAAGCGCGGCTCGGCGTGGTTGGGGACGGAGCTTGCTCCATCCCACACGAGCACGAAGTTCAATTTTTGCTTGTCATCCTGAGGGGCTTCAGCCCCGAAGGATCTATACATTTCGCCGCTGGCAGCAGAATGCATACGCCCTTCGCTCAGAGGCGGAGACGGTGGACGGAGCAAGCTCCGTCCCCACACGAGCTGGACGTGGCGCTCCTTCATCAATCGCTCCCTACCTGATGACGCCCTGAAAACTGCAGGATTGTCTCGATGCATTCATGCGTGCCCGCAATTTAGGTTTGTAACCAGGGAGGTGTTGCATGCCAGAAAAGGAAACGGTGGAGAGAGCAAAGGAAGATGCCCGTGAAGGCAAGTCGCCGAGCACGCAAGCCGGCGAATTCGTGCGCGAAGAGATGGACCATATTCGCGAAGGCAAGCACGGCGCTCGATCCACCAAGCAGGCGATTGCGATCGGGCTTTCCAAAGCGCGCCGCGCGGGCGTGAAGCTGGCGGCGCCGGGCGAGGGCAAGGCTTCATCCCGAACCAGAAAGCAAGCCAACCGGGACCTCGCCAAGGGAGATAGCAGCTCCCAGCGCCAGCCGTCCGCCAAGCGCTCGCGGGCCACCAGCAATGCTCTAAAACGCGAGGGCCGCAGCGCGGCTTCCAAGAAATCCCTGGCAAAACAGGCCCGGGGCTCAGCCCGCAAGCGTGGCGCGGCGGCGCGCCACAGTTCGGCTATGCAAGCGGTTCGCACCAAAGGTCGTGAAGGCCGGGTCGCGGCCGCGCGGAAAGCGGCGCGTACCCGGGCCCGGGCGGCCTAGCGATTTGCCAACCGCCCCAAGGAGCTGGGCGATCCGATTCGTGCGTCGTACCGCCGAACCAATCCCGGCATCTCAACCTGCACCCATTCCACGGAGAGACGTCATGACCGCAGCGGATGTACTCGTAGAGTCCCTGATTGACTGGGGAGTAGAAGTAATTTTTGGCCTGCCGGGCGACGGCATTAACGGAATCATGGAGTCTCTGCGTACGCACCAGAACCAGATCCGGTTCATCCAGGTTCGCCATGAGGAATCCGCGGCCTTCATGGCCTGTGGCTACGCCAAGTACACCGGCAAGCTCGGAGTCTGTCTGGCCACTTCGGGACCGGGCGGAATTCACCTGCTGAACGGGCTCTACGACGCCAAGCTCGATGGAATACCGGTGCTTGCCATTTCGGGGTTGCAATTTCACGACCTGATTGGGACTTACACCCAGCAGGACGTAGCCCTGGACAAGCTTTTCATCGACGTTGCCGTTTTCAACGAGCGGATCATGGGTCCCACGCACGTTGAAAACATTACCGATCTGGCCTGCCGTACCGCCCTGGCCTATCACAACGTGGCGCACATAGCCTTTCCGGTCGACATCCAGGAGATGGAACTGAAGAAACGCCAGCGTTCGAAGCGCAATCTTCCCCATCACACCTCGGATGTCTACTCTCGCAGCGCGCGCCTGCCGGATACGCGTGACCTGCAGGAAGCCGCAGACATCCTGAATGCGGGGAAGAAAGTCGCGATTCTGGCCGGACGGGGCGCATTGAACGCTACCGACGAACTGGAACAGATGGCCGAATTGCTGGGCGCGCCAATCGTCAAGGCGCTGCTCGGCAAAGCCGCGGTTCCAGACGACAGTCCGTACACTACCGGGGGCATCGGCCTGCTCGGTACCCGGCCCTCCCAAGAAGCCATGGAGGACTGCGACACCCTGCTGATCGTGGGCAGTTCGTTCCCCTACATCGAATTTATGCCCAAGCCGGGTCAGGCGCGCGGAGTGCAGATCGAACTCGATCCCAAGCGCATGGGATTGCGCTATCCGGTGGAGGTCGGCCTCGTCGGCGACAGCCGCAACACCCTGCGGGAGCTCACCCCGCTTTTGCAGCGGAAAGATGACCGCAGCTTTCTGCAAGCGGCGCAAGCCGGAATGAAGGACTGGTGGGCGGTTATGGAAAAGCGCGCCACCCGCCGCGACAAGCCGATGAAGCCCCAGGTGGTTGCCTGGGAGCTGGGCAAGCGGCTGCGCAACGACGCCATCGTCAGCTGCGACAGCGGAACCATCACCACCTGGTGGGCACGGCAGATCAAGGCTCGACGCGGCCAGATGTACAGTCTTTCCGGAACTCTGGCGTCGATGGCTCCCGGCCTGCCCTACACCATGGCCGCGCAGATCGCTTATCCGGACCGGCAATGCGTTGCCTTTGTCGGGGACGGCGGGTTCTCGATGCTGATGGCGGACTTCGTCACCGCGGTGAAGTACAAGCTCCCGATCAAGGTTGTAATCGTGAAGAACAACACGCTTGGGCAGATCAAGTGGGAGCAGATGGTGTTCCTGGGAAATCCGGAATACGGGGTCGATCTTTATCCCATTGACTTTGCCAGCTTTGCTCTGGCCTGCGGCGGAGTGGGGTTCACCGTGGAAGATCCCGACCAGTGCGGAGCAACGATGGGAGAGTTTCTGAATCATCCGGGACCGGCCATCCTGCAGGCGGTGGTGGACCCGCTCGAGCCACCGCTGCCGGCAAAAGTAAAAGCCGAACAAGCGCTGCACTTTGCCGAATCGCTGGCCCGCGGCGAACCCAATCGCAAGGAGATCGCGCTCACCGCCATTTCGCAGAAAGTGCGGGAGTTGATCTAAGAGCCCTTGTTCAGCTGGACCTTGGCGTTCTTTGCGGCTTTGACCGGTATTTTCCGTTTAGGCTTACAGCAAAGATCGCAAGCCCAGAAGGCGGAACGTTCCTTGGACGATAGCAATGGGCCGCCAATAGCGAGGTAAAATGCTTGCCGTTTCGCCGATGGCGAGCGTTCCAGAATGAAAACGCTCAGTTTTGCGCTGTTAGTTGTCGAAAATAACGACTATCAGGCAGAGCAGGTCCTCGCAGCGCAGTCGGCCGCGCAGCGTTCAGGAATTCATCTTCGGGTCATACGTACCGAACATGACGCCATTCTCCAGGGGCGGGAAGTGCTTACGCTGCTGCAGAGCAGGGCGGAAGTTCGACCAAACGCGATTCTCTTTGAGCCGGTGGGAACACCTCTCCAGCAGGCTGCGAAGATGGCGGCCGAACTCGGAGTGGGTTGGGTGATTCTAAATCGGGAGCGTGTCGAATATTTCCCCGAGTTGCGCCGCCAGTACGCCACGCCCATGTTCTCGGTTAGTACCAGCCATCTCGAAGTAGGACGCATCCAGGGAGAACAGATTGCTCGTCTGATGCCGAGTGGCGGAGTGATCCTATATATTCAGGGGGCATCAGGCAACGAAGCCACTGGCCGGCGGGCATGCAGGAAACCAAGCCGGCGAATGTCGAAGCACGCATGCTGCACGGCGTGTGGACGGAAGAGAGCGCGTATCATGCGGCCCGTTCCTGGCTGCAGCTCAGCATCGCAAAGGAGCTGGCGCTGGGCGCGGTGGTTGCGCAAAACGACGCCATGGCCCTCGGAGCCCACAAAGCATTTGAGGAGTTGCCGGCGGGCGCGGCGCGAGCACGATTTCTGCTTCTACCCTTCCTCGGCTGCGACGGGCATCCAGGCACCGGGCAGGCGGCGGTGCGAAAGGGCCTGCTGACAGCGACCATCGTCATCCCGCCCACGGCCGGCCACGCGATCGAGGTGCTCGGGTCCGCGTTGCAAACGGGAAAACAGCCTGCGGAATGCATCATTCGCGAGGCGCACTCTTTTCCCCCGCTGGCTTCCTTGCAACCTCTCAAAAACTGAGGGGCTAGCGCGGCTCAGATTTGTAGTGAGCATCCTTCAAATACTGGCTGAGCACGCGGGAGTAGTCGGCAATGGCGATTTCCGAATCTTCCAGGTCCGGATGCCAGACCTTTTCCCATTCGAAGGAGTAGAACCCCGTGTATCCCATCTTCACCAGCACCTCGACCTGGCGCTTGACCGGCACCGTACCTCGTCCCGTAAGAACGTAGTGAACGTCCTGGCCCTCGGGACGCGAGTCTTTCAAGTGGGTATGGCGGATGTACTTTCCCAGTTGAGCTACCGTGTAGGCGGGGTCCTCTTTGCCGCTGACGAAGGTATGGTGCGCGTCCCAGAGCAGAGCAACGTGCGGGGAGTTGGCCTGCTCGAGCACGCTGCGGAGCGTGGGCGAATCGGTGAATGCGCCGTGCGACTCGATGATCACCGTGACGTTCTTCGGGCCTGCATAGTCGCCGAGCTGGCGTAGGCCGCCCGCGACATGCTCGATTACCTGGTCGCGCGGGCCGTTGATCTCGTTGCCGAAAACGCGCACATAGGGGGCTTGCAGGGCCGAGGCCAGATCGATGAAGCGGCGAGCGTCGGCCAACTGCTGCTCATGTTTGACGGGATCGGGTTCATGCAGTTGCGCGGAGCTGCTCACGCAGGAGATGCGCAGGCCGTGGTCGGCGACCTCTTTCCTGGATTGACCAATTCGCTCCGGGCTGAACTCGGGACAGGACGGCAGGTCCATGTTGCCATGCAGGCCCCGCAGCTCGACTGCCGCAAAACTATGCTGCTGGGCGAAGTCGAGGATTTTGCGCCAGTCCCAGGCAGGACATCCTAAGGTGGAGAAACCGATGGGGAGTTTCGCGGTCGCGGTGCGGCGCGCCGCGGAAGCGATGCTCAGAGCGCACGGCATTGCAACCATGGCGCCGAGAAAGTGGCGGCGAGAAATGGCAGCGGTCACTGTGGCCTCCTGATGGCCGGGCCGGATGGACAGTGATAAAGTACATCGGGCGGAACCGGTGCGCCAGAGTTCCGATTTGCCAACAACTGTTTGGTAATCGTGTCATTCCGAGGAGCGGAGCGACGAGGAATCTGTTTCTTCCAGGCTCTGGGCGGCATAGCTGAAGCTATGCCCCACATTCTTCGTCGGGAGCATTCGACCGGTCAAAATCGTTGTTCTCAGCGAGCACGCCGGGGAGCTTCTATGAAAAATTGCGCGCGGATTCTGCTCTTTATTGTTCTCTCTTGCGCAGGCTTGCTGGCGGTTGATGAGCCGGAGGCCGACCATCACGGCCCGGCGATACTGGAAATTGGCGCCGCGGCACCGGATTTCTGCCTGCCGGGCATCGACGGGCAAACCCACTGCCTGAAAGAATATTCTTCGAGCAAAGTCCTCGTGGTGGCCTTCATCTGCAATCACTGCCCGATGTCGCAGTTGTACGAAACGCGATTGAAGCAACTGGTGAACGACTATAAGGATCGCGGGGTCGCATTCGTCGCCATCCAGCCGAACAATCCCAACGCGGTTCGCCTGGATGAGATGGGATATACGGACGTAGGCGACTCGTTCGACGAGATGAAGATTCGCGCCGCCTACCGCCACTTCAACTTTCCTTATCTTTATGACGGCGAGACGCAAAAAACGGCGCAGCAGTATGGGCCGACGGCGACGCCTCATCTCTTCATCTTCGACGCGGAGCGCAAACTGCGCTATGAAGGCCGCCTCGACAACAATCCGCGGCCACAGCTGGTGACGCGGCGCGATGCGCGCGAGGCGCTGGATGAATTGCTGGCCGGGAAGCCGGTCTCGGTGGCAAAGACGCCCTCCATCGGCTGCTCCACAAAATGGCTCTACAAGGCGGAAGGGCGCAGGGCGGAACTGGAGAAGATCGAGGCCAGGGCGGTGGAGGTCACGCCCGCCAGCGCCGACGATCTCAAAGTCCTGCGGAAGAATTCCGGCGGCAAGCTCATCCTGGTGGATTTCTGGGCCACGTGGTGCAGCCCATGCGTGGAAGAATTTCCAAAGATGGAAACCATGTATCGAATGTACGGCCACCGCGCATTCGATCTGGTGACGGTCAGCATCAACTATCCCGATGAGAAGGCGGCCGTAGAAGCGGCGCTGCAGAAGGAGCACGCCACCAGCCGCAATCTGATGATGGGCTCCACTGATCTCTACGGGTTATTGGGCGCATTCGATGCGAGCTGGAACGCCGCGGTGCCTTACACCTTGCTCATTAAGCCGGACGGCGAGATCGTCTACAAGCAGCAAGGATCGATGGATGAACTGGAATTGCGGCGCCTGATCATCGCCAACATTCCGGACGACGGCTATACCGGGCACCAGGTTTACTGGCAAGGAAATTCCGGCCAGTAATGCGTGATGAGCGCGCGGCTCTGTCACCGCCATCTCAAGCTTTATGTACCGAGCGAAACGCCTGCAGGCAGCGGCGCACGGTTTCGACCTCGGAATATTGGCTTCCTTCCTGTTCGATCAGATAGTATTCCACTCCGCCCACACTTTCTGCGGCGGCAAAAATGCCTTTCCAATCCGCGGCCCCTTCGCCGAACAGAACCTTGTATTCTTTTGCCGGATCGGCAGACCAATCTTTCAGGTGCAACGAATGAATGCGGCCGGGGTTGGCGCGGATCCAGGCCACGGGATTTCCGCCGGCTTTCAGGCAGGTGCCAACGTCCAACTGCAGCATGACCGAAGGCTTCGTATTCTTGGCGAGGATTTCGATCGGCCGGTAGCCATCAACCGGCGTGAATTCCGTCTCGTGATTGTGGTAGCCGGTCTTGAGACCGGAGGAGGCAAGCGTCTCGGCCGCTGAGTTCAGCGTTTCGGCCACGTCTTTCCAGCCATCAGGGCCCGGCTTCGGCTGCGAACTGGCCATCACGACATACTTGCTTCCCAGAATCAGGTTCCTGTCCCGCGCTTTGGGGAGGGTGTCGGCGCTGAAATACGTCGAGCTGTTATGGGTTGAGAAGCAGCGAATACCCAGGTCGTCGAGCAACTTGCGCATCTGCCTGGTTTGGGCTTCACTCCAGTCCAGATACGGCGCATAGAACTCGAGGCCCTGGTATCCGGCTTGTGCCACAGCGCGGACCGTGCCCTCCGGGTCCTGCTTCAGCGCATCGCGGACGGAATACATTTCGAGGCCAACCGGAATCGCAGTCGAGGCGCGGGCGGAAATCGCCCACGGCAGCATGGCGGAGGCAGCAAGAAAAGAGCGGCGCGACAAAGTCATCGCAGCATCGTACTAAAAGAAGAGGCAAGCGTCGCAGAATTTTCGGGGCCGATTCTTGCGGTTACGTTGCATGAACTGTCATCCTAAGCGGAGTATCTGCCGCGCCTAGCGTGGCAGATGCGGAGTCGAAGGACCCCATGCCTGCCGGCACCGCTACCGGCTGAGCAAGGAATTTCTCCAGTTCCCAGGCGGGAATGCCTTTTCTGGGCGCCGTTGCCGCACGATCACAAGGGCAGCGCCTGGCTTGCGCGATGCGCTTACTTCGCTCAGAGTTTGTGACTTCATTCGAAATTCGCGAATTTTTTGCGCGTAAACGGTTTGTTTTCAATATCGAATTTTGAGCAAAATCAAAAAAGTCACAAACTCTCAGGATGACAGTTGGGAGTCAGAGATTCGATGACGCAGGAAGACGGTTCCCATCTCCCCGAACTTGAAACTGCCGCGAAACCCACGATCGTCATCGAGACGGCCATTACGATCAGCCTCGCGCTGGCCGTGCTCTCGCTCTTCCTGTTCGCGTGGATCGCGGAAGATGTCTCGCACAATCGCACGATGGCCTTTGATCTTGCACTGCGGGGAGAAATACACTCCCTTGCCAGTCCGGCGCTCACCCGGTTGATGTTCGCAATTTCCTTTGTGGGCGGCGGCGATGGATTGACCCTTGCCACCGCTCTCATCGAAGGCATCTTTCTATGGCGACGATGGCGCCGCGCCGCCCTGTGGCTGCTGACGGCCGTGGCTGGCTCCATCGTCCTTCAGGTTGCCCTGAAGTATGCATTTCACCGGCCCCGGCCCATCGCGTTCTTCGGGCCTCTGCCGCACACCTATAGCTTTCCCAGCGGGCACGCGCTTTCTTCTTTTTGCTTTTACGGGGTGCTGGCCGGGCTGCTGGCCGATCGCACGAAATCGCGCCGGCATCGAATCCTGATCTGGATCTGCGCTGCCCTTCTGGTCGCGGCTATCGGCTTCTCGCGTATCTACCTGGGAGTGCACTATCCCAGCGATGTGATTGCGGGCTACTTAACCGCCGCGCTGTGGGTGAGCACAATGGTGACTGTGGATCGCCTGCGCGTCCGCCGCAAGGGCAAGGCGCTCACCGTGAAAGATCCTTCGGGCTAGCGGCCCACCTTCTCGTCGAAGAACTTCGCCATCAGCTCCAGGCACTCTTTCGTTTCCGGCAACTGAAAGTTGTACCAGAAGGCATGAGGCAGAGCTTCGAATACCACCAGTTGCGCGTCAACACCGGCGCGAAGCAGGGCGCGCTGAAAGATGGCAGTATTGCTCAGCAGGATGTCGCGCGTGCTGGTCACGAGCAACGTCGGCGGCATGCCTTTCAGATCGGCGAAAAGAGGCGAGAGAACCGGATCGCGAGGATCGGCGTTTCCGAAATATTCGTTATCGCCCGGGTGGTTCGGGTCGCGAGGTTTGAGAAGGCCGGGCAATCCCTGGAGCGAATACATCTGCAGGGAGTCGCCGGGGCGGCTGAAGTCGGCAAGCCCGGAAAAAACTCCCAGCGCCGCGGGCACAGGAAGCCCGAGTTGTTTCAGCCGAACGGCGACTTCAGCGGTAAGAATGGCTCCGGCCGAGGTGCCGAAAATCCCCATGCGGTTTGGCTTGTAGGTCTTGAGCAGATCTTTATATACCGCGACGACATCATCCACGGCGGCAGGGAAGCGATTCTCCGGCGCCAGGCGGTAATAAACGGAAACAACCTTGATCTTCGCGAGGTAAGCGATGGGAATGCCTTCGATGAGCGAGCCCGAATCGGAATTGAATCCGCCGCCATGCAGGTTGATGAGCACTCGGTCGCGATTCGCAGCCGGGGTTTCCAGAGGAGTGATGATGTCGGTGCGGACGCCGGCCGTGGTGGTCTCTTCGACATTCACCGGGTAGAGCTTCTTCGCCTCGGCGGCGCCCTTCTTTCGGTATTCGTCGGTATGCACGCGCCTTTCGGGGAGCGCCTCCGGCATATACGTCCTCTGGTTGAGAGAAGCCAGCCAATGTTGCGACTCGGGGCTGACCGTCGCGGGCATGGGAATTACACGCGTGATGTGAGCTGTCCCATCGGCATCGAATGTGCCGGTGTCCTGTGCAGAAGTTGAAGCTGATTGCGCCGCCACGGCCGCAGCGAGGGAAAAAATCAGAAGCACGCGAACAACAAACATTCCACACCTCCGGGAAAACGGCTAAACGTGGCGCCGGCTCAGGGACCCGCCACGTCCCATGAATCAGCGATCACACTTTGACAGTCTTATTGGAGCGCGCCGCTTCGTAAATCGCCTTGATGAGTTTGATATCGCGCAAACCTTCTTCGCCCGGAGTCAGCGGTTCTTTGTTGTTCATCACGCAATCCGACATGTGATCCATTTCCAAGGCGAAGTGGTCCCGCTCAGGCAGCTGGATCTCTTCGATTTCGTTTCTCCGCTGAGCCCGCATGCGCAGGCCGCGATAGCTGGTAGCGGGTTCGAGCTCAAACCATCCCTGCGTTCCGACGACGCGATAATGATTCTGTCCTGCGTAGCCGTAACTCGAAGTGCAGTTGGCGAGGATTCCGCTGGGAAAGCGCAACTGGAAATTCACCGTCTCTTCCACTTCCTTGAAGCGCTGATCGTTGGCCGAGGTGAACATGGTGGCGTTGATCTCCACCGGCTCTTCGCCGCTCAGATAGCGGGCTGCCTGCAGGCTGTAAATGCCGATGTCCATCATCGAGCCGCCGCCGGCGAGCTCCTTGTTCAGGCGCCACTGCGTGGGATCGCCGATGTTAAATCCGTGGTCGGACAGGATCACCTGCGTCGGGCCGAACTCCTGAACGCGCGCCATACGGATGGCTTCCTGGTTGAATGGCTCGTAACGGCAGCGGTAAGCCACCATCAGTTTGCGATCAGCTTTCTTGCCGGCGTCGATCATGGACTGGCATTCCGCCGGAGTGCTGGCCATGGGCTTTTCACTCAGCACGTGCTTGCCGGCTTGCAATCCCCGGACTGTGTACTCGGCGTGCATGCCGTTCGGCAAAACGATATAGATGACG
>Ga0335080_10006570_pt1 | contig 12027 bp, 8 predicted proteins | sample Lox_Sample_34_FD_206720 | JGI IMG/M metagenome (GOLD analysis project Ga0335080, IMG submission 206720) | Soil microbial communities from Loxahatchee National Wildlife Refuge, Florida, United States - Lox_Sample_3.4 | ecosystem: Environmental > Terrestrial > Soil > Wetlands | place: USA: Florida...
CCCAGGTGCCCGAGCTCGTCGTTGTCGCCCTTGAAGTGGTCGACGCCGCACCGCGCGACGGCGAACGACGCCTCGCGCTCGCGATGCGCGGCCTCGAGCCCGGGCAGCTCGTCGGCCAGCGCGCGCCGGTTTCGCATACCGGTCAGCGGGTCGCGGCGTGAGTCCTCCATCAGCCGCTCGTTCAGCCGGGCCAGCTCGGCCTCGCGGTCGGCCAGGCTGGCCAGCGCGGAACGCTCGCGGTGGAGCATCCGCCGCAGACGCCCCTCGAGGAGGATGCTCCGGATCGCCAGCGCGGCACCGGCGAACAGCAGCCCGGCGAACAGCGAGAGCGCCACGATGTCCGGCATGTCGATCAGATAGGCGCGGACGAGTGCGGCGAGCAGGAGCACGAACAGCCCCGCGGGCAGGATCCCGCCCCGCAGGCCCGGCTCCCCCTCGCAGGCGGCCGGCTCGGGCCGGGCGGAGGCGAGCGCGCCACCGGCGGCGATCGCGATCATCCCGAGCGCCCAGACCGGGTCGATCACCGTCTGCCCGGGAACGTAGCGCTGGTCAAGCAGCTGCTCGCTCCACATGATGAACGAAAAGGCCTGGGCGATGATGCCCGCGAGCACCAGCCGCGAGGACAGCGAACGGACGCTGGTCACCGCGCCGCCGAGCAGGGCCTGAAGCGCCAGCACAGCCGCCGAGACGTAGAGCGTCGGGTACACCAGCGCTGAGAGACGCGGCGCCGTCGCGAGCATCGAGAAATCGACATCGCGCCAGAGCAGGGCGAACGTGAGCGCCGTCGCGGCGGCGATCACGGGCAGGACCTCGACCGTCGCGACGGTCCGCAGGGCGCGCGAGCTGGTTGGCATCCGGACGATGCTGAGCATCACGATGACCGCGAACGCCCAGTAGCCCAGGTCGCCGGGATTGGGGCTGGCCGGCTTGCCGGTGAACGAGAACAGGTCCCCGAGGACCTGCCCGAACAGCCAGCAGCCGGTCGCCGCCGCCCACAGCGTCCACCGGCTGCGGTCCCACCCGGTGGCGGCACGCCGGGCCAGCAGCGTGCCGGTCAGAGCGCTGACCGCCGCCGCCGTCCAGGCGAATCCCCAGCAGATCGTCGTGAAACGCGTGAGCTCGGCGAGCGCCATCCCGGCGATCGCCAGCCCGGCCGGGACCGCCACGAGCCAAACCGGCCGCGACACGCGGTGTACCCCATGAACCTTCTGCATCTCATCGGTAATCGACCCGGCGGCGGGTTTGCTGAATCGCGCAGCGGGGTGAGTCGACGCAGAGCGCCGGCGGGATCAGTCGCCGGCGATGGCCGCCTGGGCAGCGGCGATCCGGGCGATCGGCACCCGGAACGGCGAGCACGACACGTAGTCAAGGCCCGCGCGATGGAAGAACGCCACCGAGTCGGGGTCTCCCCCGTGCTCGCCGCAGATCCCGAGCTTCAGCCCGGGATGGGCCTCGCGCCCGACCCAGGCGGCCAGCCTCACGAGCCAGCCCACGCCGGGCGCGTCGATCGTCTCGAACGGCGAGCGGTCGATGATCTTGTCCTCGATGTAGATCGGGATGAACTTCGACTCGACGTCGTCGCGGGAAAAGCCGAGCGCGGTCTGGGTCAAGTCGTTCGTCCCGAACGAGAAGAAGTCGGCATGACGAGCGATCAGGTTCGCGATGAAGCACGCCCGCGGCAGCTCGATCATGGTGCCCACCGTGTAGTCCTCGCCCTCGCGCATGTCGTGCTCGTTGCCCACGGACACGACCAGCTCACGTGCGATCTCGAGCTCGTGCTCGTAGGCCACGAGCGGGATCATGATCTCGGGGTGGGGCGGCTCGTCGACGGCCTTGGCGGCGCGCATGATCGCGTGTACCTGCATCTCGTAGATCTCGGGGTACAGGATCCCCAGGCGGACCCCGCGGGTGCCGAGCATCGGGTTGCCCTCGTGGATCTCCTCCACCCGGGTGAGCAGCTTCTCGAGCTCGTCGAGGTCATCCGTCTGCTCGATCCGGGCCCGCTCGACGTGGGCACGCAACTCGGGCAGGTTCGGGAGGAACTCGTGCAGCGGCGGGTCGAGCAGGCGAATCGTCACGGGCAGTCCACGCATCGCCTCGAACAGACCGACGAAGTCCCCCTCCTGGAGCGGCAGAAGCTCCCGCAGCGCCACGCGCCGGCCGTCGCGGTCGTCGGCCATGATCATCGCGCGCATCTTGGGCTGGCGGTCCTCGGCCATGAACATGTGCTCGGTGCGGCACAGGCCGATCCCCTCGGCCCCCAGCTCGCGGGCCCGCCGTGCGTCCTCCGGGGTGTCGGCGTTGACGCGCACACCAAGCCGGCGCAGGTCGTCGGCCCACTCCAACACCGTGTCGAAGCGCTGGTCGATCTCGGGCTCGATCAGCCTGGCCCCGGGCTCGACCACCGCACCCTCGGAGCCGTCGATGGCGATCTGATCGCCCGCCTTGAACGTTCGCCCGTCGATCGTCAGCTCGCCGGCGTTCAGATCGATCGCCACCGCCGCGCCGGTCACCGCCGGAACACCCATCCCGCGTGCGACCAGTGCCGCGTGCGAGGCCTTCCCGCCCTCCGAGGTGAGGATGCCGCGGGCGGCATGGAAGCCGGCCACGTCGTCGGCCTCGGTGAAGGGCCGGACGAGGATCACGTCCTTGCCGGCCCGCGCCTCGGCCACCGCGTCGGCCGCGCTGAACACGATTTCGCCCGCGGCCGCGCCGGGCGAGGCGGCCACGCCTTGGGCGAGCACCTCGTAACCGTCGCTTCGGTCGAAGGTCGGGTGCAGAAGCGCGTCCAGCGCGTATGGGTCGATCGTGCCCAGCGCCTCCTCACGGGTCAAGAGGCCCTCTTCGACGGCGTCGACGGCGAAGCGCACGGCGGCCTGGGCGGGACGCTTGGCATTCCGCGTCTGGAGCATGTACAGCCGCCCGTCTTCGACCGTGAACTCGACGTCCTGCATGTCCTTGTACTGGGACTCGAGCGTGCGCATGATCTCCGTCAGCTGCTCGTAGGCCTCGGGCATGACCTCTTTCAGCTCGGAGATGTCGCGCGGCGTGCGCACGCCGGAGACGACGTCTTCTCCCTGCGCGTTGACCAGGAAGTCGCCGCTCGGCTGGGGGGCCCCGGTGACCTCGTCGCGGCTGAACGCGACCCCGGTGGCCGACTCCTCGCCCTTGTTGCCGAACACCATCTGCTGGACGTTGACCGCGGTGCCCCAGTCGTCCGGTATGCGGTTGATTCGCCGGTACTGAACGGCGCGGTCGCCCGTCCAGGAGGAGAACACGGCCCGGATCGCGTGACGCAACTGCTCGCGGGGGTCCTGGGGGAACTCGTAGAAGCCCTTGAACTGATCCACGAGGTTCTGCAGCGCCTCGACCGATAGCTCGGCGTCCGTCTGCACGCCGGCGTCGCGCTTGGCCGTCGCGATCGCGTCCTCGAACCGGTCTCCTGGGACCCCCTCGACGACGTTGCCGAACATCTGGACGAGCCGGCGGTAGGAGTCCCAGGCGAAGCGCTCGTTGTCCGTCGCCCGCGCCAACCCCGAGACCGACTCGTCGTTCAGACCGACGTTGAGGATCGTGTCGAGCATGCCGGGCATCGACTCACGGGCTCCGCTGCGGACCGACACGAGCAGCGGGTCCTCGTCGTCGCCGAACTCCTTGCCGGCGGTCTCCTCCAGCCGTCGCATCGCGTCCGCAACCTGCTCGTCGAGACCGTCGGGCTCGTTACCGCTGCGCATGTACGCCACGCACGCCTCGGTGGTGATCGTGAAGCCGGCCGGGACGCGGTCGGCGCCCAGCACGCGCGTCATCTCGGCGACGTTCGCCCCCTTGCCGCCGAGGAGCCCGCGCATGTCCTTCGAGCCCTCGGCGAAGTCGTAAACCCACTTGTGGTCCGACATCGCTCCTCAACGCGACCCTACCGGGCGCGCCGCGATCGTGCCACAGACAACCGCCTTGATAGTTTGGAGGTGTGGTCGTCACGCGTGAATCAGCGATCGGCGTCCCCGTTCCCCGTCGCGATTCCGAGCCCAAGGTCCGGGGCACCACCAAGTTCGCCGGCGACCTCAACGTGCCCGGGCTGCTCCACGCCCGGCTGCTGCTCTCGCACGACGCCCACGCGCTGATCACGTCGATCGACACGAGCGCGGCCCGCGCGCTCCCCGGCGTCGCGGCGGTGCTCACCGCGTCGGACCTGCCGATCGTGGCGACCGGCCCGCAGCGCACCCGAGAGCCGCTCGCGCGCGAGGAGATCGTCTACGCCGGCCAGCCGATCGCGCTTGTCGTGGCCGAGACCGAGGCGATCGCCACCGACGCGCTCGAGCTGATCGAGGTCGAGCTCGAGCACCTCGAGCCGGTGCTCGACCTCGAGGCCGCCGCCCGGCCCGGCGCCCCGATGGCGCGGGTGCGCCTCCCGGCGGAGGAGGGCGAGGGGTCAGACGTGGCCGACGCTCACGCGTCGGTGTCCGCGGGCGCCGCGGGCCCCGACGAAGAGCTTTCCGAGAACGTGCTCGGCACGGTGCGCTTGGCCAACGGCGACGTGGCCGGTGCGCTGGCCTCGAGCGACGCGCTCGTCCGGGGACGCTTCGAGACCCCATGGGCCTATCAGGGGTACCTGGAGCCGCAGACCGCCACGGCCTGGTTCGACCCCGAGGACAACCTGGTCATCTCGACCTCGACCCAGGGTGCGTTCAACACCCGGGACGAGATCGTCGCTCTGTTCGGGCTGTCGGCCGACCGGGTCCGGGTGCGCTCGGCGCCGCTCGGGGGCGGGTTCGGCGGCAAGCTCCTGATTCCCGACCCGCTGGCCGCCGCGGCCGCCTTGATCTTGCGCCGCCCGGTGCGCCTGATGATGACCCGTACCGAGGACTTCGCCGCCGCCAATCCGGCCGGAGCCGAGGTGCTCGAGGTCGAGATCGGGGCCACGCGCGAGGGGCGCCTGACGGGGATCCGCGCGCGTGTGCTGTCCGACCGAGGCTCGACGCGCGACTTCGGGATCGAGTCGATCGCCGCGCTGCTTACCGCGGGCCCCTACCGCTGGCAGGCCCACGACCTGACCGGCTATGGGGTCACCACCAACCGGGTCACGTTCGGCGCCTACCGCGCCCCGGGCGCGCCGCAGGCCGCGTTCGCGCTCGAGTCGCTGATGGACGAGCTGGCCGAGCGCCTGGGTGTGGACCCGCTCGAGCTACGCCTGCGCAACGTGCTGACGGTGGGCGACACGACGGTGGCCGGGCAGGAGCTCGACGTGTTCGGCGCGCTCGAATGCCTCGAGCGCCTGGGCGCGCATCCCCTGTGGGAACGGCGCCGCGAGTTGCCCGCCCACGAGGGCATCGGCCTCGCCATCGGCTGGTGGCCGGGTGGCTACGAGCCGGCGGCCGCGGCGTGCCGCCTCGATGCCGACGGGCGGCTCACGATCGTCACCGGGGCCGCCGACATGACCGGCGTCGAGACCAACTTCGCGGCGATTGCGGCGGAGGCGTTCGGCGTGTCGAGCGACCGCGTCCGCGTGGTGAACGCCGACACTGCGAGCGCCCCCTACGCGGGCATGAGCGGCGGCAGCAAGATCACCTACACGGTCGGCCGCGCGGTCGAGATGGCCGCGCGCGAGGCCCGCGAGCGATTGCTCGACGTCGCGGCCGAGGAGCTCGAGATCGCGCCGGAGGACCTCGAGATCGTCGAGGGGGCGGTGCAGCCGGTCGGCGTTCCGGCCAAGGCGATGCCGCTCGAGCAGCTCGCCAGCAAGATTCTGACGTTCGGCAGCCCGTATCCGCCCGTCGAGGGACTCGGCCGGGTGTCGCCGGCCCGAGCGCCCCAGGCGGCGGCCCACCTCTCGCACGTGCGGGTGGATCCGGAGACCGGCGCGGTGACCGTGCTCGGCCACGTCGTCGCCCAGGACGTGGGCCGCGCGCTGAATCCCGCGCTCGTCAGCGGGCAGATGCACGGCGGCGCCACGCAGGGACTCGGCTGGGCGCTGCTCGAAGAGCTGGCCTACGACGAGAACGGTCAGCCCGCCACCGGATCGTTCGTCGAGTACGCCATGCCCACCGCCGGCGGCGTGCCCTGGATCGACACCGAGATCGTCGAGATCCCCGCGCCGGACGGCCCGTTCGGCGCCAAGGGAGTGGGCGAGGCCCCGGTCGTCGGCGCGCCCGCCGCGGTCGCCAACGCGATCGCCGCGGCGACCCGCGGCGTACGGATGCGCCGGCTGCCGATGACCCCCGAGCGGGTGTGGCGGGCCATTCAGGAGCGCTGAGCACGCGGCTCATCGCGCGCGACGGCGGAACAGGATCCCCGAGAGCGCGATCGAGAAGACGATGATGCCGAGGCTCCAGACGACCGCGTGCCACGCCGCCGCGCCGGCATCGCCGCCGGTCAGAGACGCCCGGATCGCGTCGATCACCGCGGTCGCGGGCTGGTTGCCGGCGACGCCGCGAAGCACCGCGGGCATCGTGTGGATCGGGACGAAGGCGCTGCTCACGTAGGGCAGGAAGCTGACCAGGAACGCGATCCCCTGAGCCGCCTCGGGCGAGCGCGCGACGATCCCGATCGCCGCCGCCAGCCACGACAGGGCGAGCACGAACAAAGCGAGGACGCCGACGGCAAGGAGCCAATGGGCGACGTCGGCGTGCGGGCGGAACCCGATCGCGAACGCGACCAGCACGACGAGCGCGGCCGACAGCAGGTTGCGCGCGACGCTGGCGAGCACGTGCCCGCCGATCAGCGCCTCGCCGCGCACGTCCATCGATCGGAACCGGTCGATGATCCCGCCGGCGAGGTCATGCGCGACGGTGACCGCCGTCGTCCCGGAGCCGAAGCCGACGCACACGAGGAGCACGCCCGGCACGACGTAGTCGACGTACCGAGTGCCGGTGTCGATCGCGCCGCCGAACAGGTACACGAACATCAGCATCAGGATCACCGGCAGGACCAGCGCGGTCATCATCCCGTCGACGTTCCGGAGCGACAGCCGAAAGGCGCGGCTGATCAGCGGTGGGGCGGTGAGATCAGACATGCGCGACGCCCCCCGTCAGGGTCATGAACACGTCGTCGAGGCTCGGGGTCCGCAGCTCGAAACGGGCGATCCGGATCCGGTCCGGGTCGAGTTCGTCGAGCACGGCCCGCGCCGAGGCGGCGGTGCCGTCGGTGGCGGTCGCGATCGTCAGCGTGGCCCGGTCGGCCTGGACCGTCCGCGGCCCCAGGCGGTCGACCAGCGCGTCGAACACCGACGGATCGGCGGCCTGCAGGTCGAGACGCGCGCCTCCCACGCGCTGCTTCAGGTCGCGGGCGCTCCCCTCGGCCACGATCCGCCCGGCGTCGAGGACCGTGATCGAATCGGCGAGCCGCTCGGCCTCGTCGAGGTACTGCGTGGTCAGGAGCACCGTGACGCCGCCCGCGGCCAAACCGGTCACGACCTCCCACATCGCCTGCCGCGCGCGGGGGTCGAGTCCGGTTGTCGGCTCGTCCAGGAAGATCACCTCGGGGTCGGCCACCAGACTTGCCGCGAGATCCAGGCGCCGGCGCATCCCGCCCGAGTACGCGGCGACTCGCCGGTCCGCCGCGTCCACGAGATCGAACCGCGCGAGCAGGTCGGTGGCGCGGGCCCGAGCCGCGCGCGAACGCAGGCCTCGCAGCCGCCCCATCATCTCGAGGTTCTCGCGGCCGGTCTGCACGTCGTCGAGCGCGGCGTACTGGCCGGTGAGGCTGATCCGCTGCCGCACCGCGCTGCGCTGCGCGACGACGTCGCGGCCGCCGACGCGGGCAGAGCCCCGGTCGGGCGGGACCAGCGTCGCCAGGATCCGCACGGTCGTCGTCTTGCCGGCGCCGTTGGGGCCAAGCAGGGCAAACACCGAACCCGGAGGGACGCAGAAGTTGATCCCGTCGAGGACGGGGACCGCCCCGTAGGCCTTCGTGAGGTCGTCGACCTCGATTGCGACGTTCTCGCTCATTTCACACCTTCGTTCGTCGGGCTCTAAACTGCGTACAGCGTACGCTCTAATGCGTAGAGCATACGCAATTACGTGGTGAGGTCAAATACCGATCCGATGAGCGACGACGAAGTGCTTCCGCCCGGCATCGAGCTGGCCTGGGGTCGCCGACGACGGCCGACCCGCGGGCCCAAGCCGGGACTGACGCTCGAGCGGATCGTCGCGGCCGGGATAAAGGTCGCGCTGACCGACGGAATCGGGGCACTGTCGATGACCCGGGTCGCGGCGGAGTTGGGCGTCGGGACGATGTCGCTGTACCGCTACGTCACGGCCAAGGACGAGCTCCTGACGCTGATGGTTGACAGCGCGCTCGGCGCACCGCCCCAGGCCCCGCCCGGGGAGGACTGGCGCGCGGGACTGACTCGCTGGGCGGTCGGCGTCCGGACCGCCTACCAGCGACATCCGTGGTCCCTGCGCGTCCCGATCAGCGCGCCCCCGCTCGGCCCCAACAACGTGGCCTGGCTCGAGAACGCGCTCGTGGCACTGGCCTCCACGCCGCTGTCAGAGCAGCAGAAGCTCTCGACCGTGCTGCTCGTCAGCGGCTTCGTGCGCAACGAAGCGACGTTGAGCATCGACCTCGCCGCGGGAGCGGCCGCCTCTGGGGCTGGATCCGGCCAGGTGATGCCCACCTACGCACGGATGCTCGCCGCGCTGATCGAGGGAGGTGATTTTCCGGCGCTCCAGGAGGCCATCGCCTCGGGCGCGCTCGAGGACGAGGACGATCCCGACACCGAGTTCCAGTTCGGACTCGACCGGATCCTCGACGGGGTGGCGATGCTGATCTCCCGGGCTTGAGTCATGATCCGGCCATGATTCGTACCGCCACATCGATCGCCGTCGCCGCCACGATCGCCACCGTGTGCCTTGTCCCGCAAGCCGGTGCCGCCGCACCGCGCTGGTCGAAATCGCAGTGCGCGCTCCAGCAGGCGCTGTTCAACGTGCGCCATCCGCATCCGAGTGGGCTGCAACTCGCCGGCGGCAACCGGATCCTGAAACAGCACGGGTGCGCCGAACGCGTCCCGGGACCCAGGCGCTGGTCGAACACCCAGTGCGAGGACTACGCCGCGACGTTCCTCAAGCTGTACGCATTCCCGACCGAGGCGCAGCTGACGGCCGCCAACAACGCGCTCGCGCACCACGGGTGTAGGCAGCGGGTGCGCCACCCGCCGGTCCAGTAAGTCTCGGGTCTAGCGAGCTACCTGCGCGAGCTGTGCACGCCACTTGGCCAGTTGGGCGCGCTGGCAGGCGGCACACGTGCCCACGTGGGCGGTGTGGCCGCACGCCTTGGCCGACTGACCGAACTGGCCGCGAACTGCGGCCGGAGCGACGGCAGGGGCTGGGGTGCGTAGCATGGTTGCTTCCCGGTCTCGTTCAGAGTTCAGAACTGCTTCCTGAGCCCTTTATCGGCCGCGATCACGTTGGGTGTAGCGCGGCGTTCGGCTTCTACCCGTAAGACGCATTTGCTAGCCGTACCTTGCAGCGCAAATCCGCCGAGGCTCGCGTCGTCCTCAGCGTCGCAGCCGTCCTGTAGCGTTACGTAAGAAGAGGGCACGAAGATGAGCCGGCAACCCACCATCGACGCGGCCGACGAGCCCCGGCGGAGGGTGCAGCAAACCCCCGGCGAGCTCAAGGAGGTCATCGCGGCCGAGCGAACGGGCCACCCGTTCGTGATCTGGCGCAACGAGGACGCGACGCAGCGCGTGCTGCTGCTCGACCAGGATCGCTGGCGCGTCACGATCGGTCGCGACCCGGCGGCCGATGTGCCGCTGCCATGGGACGCCGAGGTCTCGCGCAGTCATGCCCTGCTCGAACAGGTCGGGCGCGGGTGGACCCTCGTCGACGACGGGCTGTCGCGCAACGGCTCGTTCGTCAACGGCTCGCGGGTCGTCGGGCGCCGGCGCCTGCGCGACAAGGACCACCTGGTGTTCGGCGCCACCGAGATGACCTACCGTGAGACCTCGGGCGGTACCACGCAGACCGCATCGGCGATCGACGCTCCTTCCGGGATCCCGCTCTCGCCGATGCAGCGCAAGGTGCTGATCGCGCTGTGCCGCCCCGTGCACGCTTCCGCCTCGGCCACGCCGGCGACCAACCGCCAGATCGCCGAAGAGGTGTTCCTCACCGTCGACGCGGTCAAGGCCCACCTTCGGGTGCTGTTCGAGCGCTACGGGCTGAGCCAGCTGCCCCAGAACGAGAAGCGGGCGCGGCTGGTCGCGTCGGTGCTCGACGCCGGCGTGCTGGCCCCGCGCGACTTCTGACGCCGGCCACACGAGGTGTGACAGAACCACCCTAGGGGTGGCTGTAATCGGGCGCGCACGACCGTAACTTGTCACCCATGACAACAAGCCAGTCGCGGACACAGTCGAAGGCACAGACGCCGGGGCACGTCAGAAGCCTGGGGGCGACGGAGTCCGACCGAAGGGCAAACAGGGCTGGGGGCCATCAGCAACCCATGGGGGCTTTTCACGGGGGCTGTAGTGAAGCGGTCGATGCCCTTCCGGGCCGGGAGTACACGATTCACGTCGGGTCTCTCCCAGAGCTTCGGGGGTTGCTCTAACCGGAAGGGCATCGCCGCATGGGCACGGATGCTCGTTGCCGCAGGTCGATCATGTGTGCTGTGATGCAGCCGCATGATCGGCGTGCGGCGCCAGACTCAGATCTACATCGACGGGCTCAGCGGCCGCCGGCCGCGGATCCCGCTCGACGCCGGGCGCCTCGAGCACGCCGCGCAGAAGCGGATGCGACCCGAGGCATTCGCCTACATCGCCGCCGGCGCCGGCCATGAGCGCACGATTGCCGCCAACCGGGCGGCGTTCGACCGGTGGCGGATCGTCCCGCGCATCCTGCGCGATGTCGAGCACCGCGACATGAGCGTGGAGCTGTTCGGGCAGCGCCTGAACAGTCCGTTCCTGCTCGCACCGGTCGGGGTGCTCGAGCTCGCGCACCCCGAAGCTGACTGCGCTGTGGCACGCGCCGCGCGCGACACCGGGACCGGGATGGTGCTCTCCAACCAGGCGTCCCGCCCGATGGAGGGAATCTCGCGGATCCTCGGCGACACCCCGCACTGGTTCCAGCTCTACTGGAGCCGTTCGGACGAGCTCGTGGCGAGCCTGGCGGAGCGCGCGGAGCGCTGCGGGTGCTGCGGGATCGTCATCACCCTCGACACCACGATGCTCGGCTGGCGCACGCGCGACCTCGAGGGCGCGTTCCTCCCGTTCCTCCGCGGCAAGGGGCTGGCCCAGTACACGAGCGACCCGGCGTTCACGCGATTGATCACCGAGGAGCCGCTCCCGCCGCCCGAGCAGGAGCCGCGACGCACCCTCGCCACGCTGCGCGCTCTGATCGAGCTCACCCGGGCCTATCCCGACAGCTTCTGGCGCACACTGCGGTCCGGGCGCGGGCGCGCGGCGGTCCAGCGGTTCAGCGAGATCTACTCGCGCCCGTCGCTGACCTGGGACACGCTCGCCTTCCTGCGTGAGCGGACCGAGTTGCCGATCGTGCTCAAGGGGATCCTCCACCCTGACGACGCGGCCCGCGCGGTCGCCGAGGGGATGGACGGCGTGATCGTCTCCAACCACGGCGGGCGGCAGGTGGACGGTGCGGTCGCCACCCTCGACGCCCTGCCGGGAGTGGTCGACGCCGTCGGCGGGCGCATCCCGGTCCTGCTCGACTCCGGGGTTCGGGGCGGCGCCGACATCTTCAAGGCGCTCGCGCTCGGCGCGCGCGCCGTGCTGATCGGCCGGCCCTACGTGTACGCGCTCGGGATCGCCGGCCGGGACGGCGTCCGCGATCTGCTCTTGAACCTGGCCGCTGACTTCGACCTGACGATGGGGCTCGCCGGCTGCCGCTCGGTGGCGGACATCGGGCCCGATTCGCTGATGCCCGGGCCGGGCTTGGAGTCGGTCAGTTCACCAGCAGGTTGGTGAACGTCGCGGTCGTCGACCAGGTCGGTAGCCCGGAGGCGTGGAACACACCCACGTCCTGATTGCCGGCGGAGGCGCTTGCCGCCACCGTGACGGCGTCGACGGGCAGGAACGTGACGCCT
>Ga0335080_10006571_pt1 | contig 12026 bp, 10 predicted proteins | sample Lox_Sample_34_FD_206720 | JGI IMG/M metagenome (GOLD analysis project Ga0335080, IMG submission 206720) | Soil microbial communities from Loxahatchee National Wildlife Refuge, Florida, United States - Lox_Sample_3.4 | ecosystem: Environmental > Terrestrial > Soil > Wetlands | place: USA...
CGGAACCTCGTCGCGACGCTGCTCCTCTCGCTGGGCGTGCCGATGCTTCTCCACGGCGACGAGCTCGGCCGTAGCCAGCGCGGCAACAACAACGCCTACTGCCAGGACAACGAGACCTCCTGGGTCGACTGGGAGAACGCCGACCGCGAGTTCCTCCGGTTCGTCCAGCGACTCTCGCGCCTCCGTCGGGAGCACCCTGTCCTTCGTCGACGTCGCTTCTTCCAGGGAGAGCGTGTTCGCGGGTCGAACCTCGACGACATCGCGTGGCTCAAGCCGGACGGCACCGAGATGGACGACGCTGCCTGGCGGACGGGCGACGCCCGGTCGCTCGCCGTCTTCCTCAACGGCTTGGGCATTCGCGAGAGGGATCCGCTCGGGATGCCCCTCGTCGACGACTCGTTCCTCGTCCTGTTCAACGCCCATTGGGAGCCGGTCTGCTTCACACTGCTCGCCGCGCCGGCGGCCACGTGGCGACTGGAGATTGACACGAGCCGCCCCGACTACCCGCCCCAGGACCTGGGCAGCGCGGCTGAGCTGCAGGCCGCCGCCCGCTCCCTGGTCGTGCTCCGCTCTACCGGAGCGACCTCGAGCGGAGTGCGCTGGCACCGCGCCCCCCTACCGTCGCACCTGTGACGGCCGAGCCTCGCTGTACCCACCGGCCGGAGCTCGGGACGCCAGCGGACTACCGAAACGGCCGGAGCGGGTGGGCTCCGTGGAGCATGGTATCGACAACTACCGACGATCCCTGACCTTGACAAGGAGGGTGGCCGCGTCGTCGGCGCGCGAAGACGGATTCAGTTGCGGAGCGTAGAGGCCCGGCGATCGTTGGCAGCTTGGCTGCCCGCACCGCCGCCGGTCGATCACCGTCGGCGGCTGCCCCGTGCGTAGAGCGCCACCATCAGCCATTCGGTGAGCTTGGCCGCCGCCTTTGTATAGGGAAAGTAGTACAGCTCGCGGTTGCGCCCCACCCGGGTGACAACCAGATTCTGGCGCTGCCAGTACTTCTGAATCCCGATCCTTCCGTGGCGGGCTCCGACTCCTGAATCCTTCACGCCCCCAATCGGGATCTCCATCGCCAGGTAGTTGGCGATCACGTCGTTGACGATCACCGCGCCGCTCTGGACTCGCCGGGCGACCTGCTCGCCATGGGAGGGGTTTCCGGCGAACACGCTCGAGTCAAGCCCCATGCTCGAGTCGTTCGCCAGCCGCACGGCCTCCTCTTCGCTCCCCACTCGCATGATGGGGAGAATCGGGCCGAAGGTCTCCTCGCACATGATCTTCATCGAGTGATCGACGTTCGTTAGCACCGTGGGCTCGAAGAAGCAGCCTGGCCCGGAAAGGCGCTTGCCTCCCGTCTCGATCCTGGCGCCTTTCCCGACCGCGCCGCGAAGGTGCTCCTCGATGACGTCGACCTGCTCGGCAGATGTGATCGCGCCAATATCGACCGTCCCCGGGGCCATCTGGCGGGCCCTGCCGCAGCCGCGCCACCTTCTCGAGGACCCTGGCGAGGAACGGCTCATAAGCATCGGTCTCGACGTAGACCCGTTCGATCGAGATGCATGTCTGGCCAGCGTTCTGCAGCGCGCCCCACACGGCTGCGTTCGCGGCCCGCTCGAGGTTCGCGTCGCGCAGCACGATCATCGGATCTTTGCCGCCGAGCTCCAGGGTCACAGGCAACAGCCGCTTGGCAGCCTGCTCCATCAACTGCTTGCCTACCTGGGTGGAGCCAGTGAAGTGCAGCATGTCCACCGAATCGACCAGCGCGCGGCCGATCGTGCTGCCGCATCCAGTCCCCACTAGGAATACGTCCTCCGGTACGCCCACCACGCGCATCCCCTCCGCCATCAGCAGCGAGCTAAGAGGAGTGATGCTCGCTGGCTTGAGAACAACCGAGTTTCCCGCCATCAGGGCCGGGATCGCGTCGCCAAAGTTGTTGAGCAACGGATAATTCCACGGGCCGATAACGCCCACGACGCCGTAGGGGATGTAGCGGTTGATCACCTTGCCGCCGAGCAGGAGCGGCGAGTGGGGACGCTCCCGCTCGTCAGCCAGCCACTTCGGCGCCTGCCTGGCCCAGAATCCCAGCGCGTCTGCGCAGTAGAAGAACTCGAGCTGGGCATCCTCGTAGGGCTTCCCGTTCTCATCAACCAACGTCTGGATAACCTGCCGGCGGTTGTCGATCAGCCACTTGCGCATGTCGCGCATAAGCGCTCCGCGGGCGGCAAAACCGGCCGCCCGCCAAGCGGCCTGGGCGGCGCGGGCGCGGCCAACCAGCTTCAGCGTTGCCTCGCGATCGAGCGACGGAACGTCAGCGAGCAGCCGGCCTGTGGCGGGGTTTTGCACCCTCACGACTGCCGTACCACTGCCGGAACCGATCATGACACCAAGCTCCCGAACATGGTCTCCGACGTTGCTCCAGTCTCGACGACACGATCAGTTATCTCAGTCACCACGTCACTCCGGTCTTGGCTGTTTGGTCTGGCGAACTACCAGTGTCCGGCGAGCAGTAGTCCCGCGGGGTCGTCGTTCAGCGTAATCCGAAGCATGGCCATAGACCGGCTGGCTATGCAGCCGCAGCGGGCTCTTGGGTGCCGGCGGTCGCCTGCGTGTGGCCGAGGATAAGCGCGGCGCAACGCTCGGCCATCATGTAGGTCGGCGCGTTCGTGTTGCCAGATGTGATCCGCGGCATCACCGATGCGTCGACCACGCGCAATCCCTCGATGCCATACACGCGGAGCTCCGGGTCGACGACGCCGTCGTCGGGCGGGCCGATGCGGCAGGTACCTACGGGGTGATAGAGGTGCTCGGCGGTGGCGCGCAGCCACTCGATTCGTTGCTGGCGGCTGCGCACGCCGGCGCCGGGGTTGAGGCGCTCGCCGAGAAGACCGGCCAGGGGCGGCTTGCTGGCAAGCTCCTCGATCAGCTCGAGCGCGTTGAGCAGCGCGTCGATCTCCGCGTCGTGAGAGAGGAGGTTGTTGAGGATCCTGGGGTGATCGGCGGGGTCTGCCGAGCGCAGCCGCACCTCGCCGCGACTCTCGGGCGCCAGCAATACCGGCCCCATCGTGATCGCGGGCGTCCCGGTCTTGCGAAACCCGTGCTCCCAGAAGTACACCGGCGCGAAGTAGATCTGGAAGTCCGGCGCGACTAGGCTCGGGTCCGAGCGCCAATGGATCACCGCCTCGGCCACCGTCGAGGTCAGTTTCCCTTTCCTGCTCGCCAGCCACTGCAGCAGGTAGCGCGGCTGAGCGGCGTCATCGAGCGTTCGCGGATCCTTGGAATGCCAGTTGCAAAAGGCAGCCGGATGCTCCTGCAGGTGCAAACCCACATTCGATGCGTCCACGTGCGGCTCGATCCCGAACTCCCGCAGGTGATCCGCCCGGCCGACCCCGGACAGCATCAGCAGCTGAGGCGATCCATACGCGCCCGCGCTGAGCACGACCTCGTGTTCCGCGTGGGCGACCTGATGTGCTCCTCGCTGCTCGTACTCCACGCCGACGGCGCGGCCGCCCGAGATCACGACGCGGTGCACGAGCGCGTTCGAGGCAAGCTCCAGGTTCTTGCGCTTCAGCGCGGGGCGCAGGAATGCATTGGCGGCGCTCCAGCGCCTGCCTTCTTTGGTGGTGGTCTGAAACAGACTCGCCCCGTCCTGCGAGACGCCGTTGTAATCGAGGTTGCGCGCGATCCCGATCGTCTCGGCTGCCTGGATGAACTTGTCCCAGTGCGGCGAGAGCCACCGGTCTTGCGTGACATGCAACTCCCCGGTGCTGCCGTGGAAATCGTCGTGAATCTCCACGTTCGACTCGTGACGCTTGAAGTAGGGAAGCACCCCGGCGTAGCTCCAGCCGCTCGCGCCATGCTCGCTCGCCCACGCGTCGAAGTCGGCCGGGTTACCGCGGGTGTACAGCATCGCGTTCATCGAGGACGAGCCGCCGACCATCCTGCCGCGCGGGAGCGATAGCCGCCGTCCGAACAGCGCCGGCTCGGGCTCGGACATGTAATTCCAATCTCGCGCCGTCTGGAACTGGTTCGGGAACGCCGCCGGAACGCTCACCTCCGGCCGGCGGTCGGACCCTCCCGCCTCGAGCAGCAACACCCGGGCGCCTGCCGCGCTCAGCCGGTTGGCCAGCAGGCATCCCGCCGAACCAGCGCCAACGATCACGTAGTCATACGACGACATCATCCAGTCCTCCTCGATCCGGGACGAGCGAAGCGTCTCGCGGCGAGCCTGCTCGCAGTTTGTACGGGCGCGGGTCGAAGCGCCGCATCTGCCGGCGGTAGCGAAAGGTGAAGGTCGGCCACAGCGCCGGGTTGCGCCCTGAAGCATGCAGATACCAGCTGGCGCATCCCGATGCCCACACGGTGTTGCCGAGGCGGGACTGGATGTCGGCGTCGTAGGCCGCTTCCGCCTCGGGGCGCACCTCGACCGTGGAGATCCGGCGGGCGTCCATCATGCCCAGGCAGTCCAGTACGTAGCCAATCTGGGACTCGATCATGTAGACAACCGAGTTGTGTCCGAGGCCGGTGCCCGGTCCCAGCAGGATGAAGAAATTGGGGAATCGACTCACCGCCGTGCCGAGGAACGCCTGCGCGCCACGCTCGCGCCAGCGATCCGCCAGGGTGACTCCATCGCGTCCTTGGATGAAGCCAAGCGTCGGCCAATTGCCGACCTCGAAGCCCGTGGCGAACACGACCGCGTCGAGTCCGCGCTCACGCCCATCGCTGGTGATGATCCCGCGCGGGGTCATTTTCTCGATCCTCTCGGTCACGACCTCGACGTTGCGTCGGGCCAGCGCCGGGTAGTAGTCGTTGGAGACGAGAATCCGCTTGCAGCCGATCAAGTAGCTCGGTTGAAGCTTGGCGCGCAGGTGGGGGTCGCGCACCTGCCGATGCATGTGCCAGCGAGCGAGTGCCTGGTAGCCCGTGAGCAGGCGCGTGTCCACCGTCATCGCGACGGCGCGAGACTCGAAGTTGGCGTACACCGAGGCGCGGACGAGCTTCTGCGCAAGCGGAACGCGGCGGTACAGTCGCCGCTCAGGCTCCGTGATCGAGCGGTCGGTGCGCGGCAACACCCAAGGCGCGGTGCGCTGAAACAGGTACAGCGCGGCTACCTTGGGCTGGACCTTCGGCACCAACTGGATGGCCGAGGCACCGGTCCCGATCACGCCCACCCGCTTGCCGGTGAGATCGACGTCGTGATTCCAGCGTGCGGAGTGAAACGAAATGCCGGCGAAGTCCCGACGACCTTCGATCGCGGTTATCGCGGGGACGGCGAGCGCGCCAGCCCCAGCGATCAGGATGTCGGCCCGGAGTGAGCCTTGCGAAGTCTCAAGCCGCCACAAACCGCTTTCGTCATCCCAGGCCGCGGCGGTCACCTCACACCCGAAGGCGATCTTGGACTCGACCTGGTACCGGCGGCTGCAGTCGCGCAGATACTCCTGAATCTCCGGCTGCTCAGAGTAGGTCCGGCTCCAATCGGGGTTGGGGGCGAACGAAAACGAGTACAGATGCGACGGAATGTCACACTGGCAGCCGGGATAGGTGTTGAGCCACCACGTTCCGCCGACGTCGCGCTCCCGTTCGAGCACCAGGAAATCCTCGATCCCAGCCTGCTTAAGACGGATCGCCATGCCAAGGCCCGAGAAGCCCGCCCCGACGATCGCGATCCGGACCTGGGCCGAGGGCAGCAAGCTCACGCCTCCACCGGCTCGGCCGAGCTTTCCGGCTGGAGCACGACCCACTCGCTGACGGACGCGCCTCGTACTCCGCGCTCGGCCGGATCGCGGTCGCGACGGAGGACACAGGCCAAAAACGCGAACACGACTCGCGTTACAGTATCTGGTCGTGCGCCGTTGTGTCAAGCTCCGTGGCCGACGACTCGGTCTGCGAGCATCATGCTCATGAGCGCCGCCACTCGCCCACGTCGCGAGCCGGTCCAGGCTCGCAGTCGGGAGACCGTCACCCGGGTTCTTGACGCCGCGGCCGCGCTCATCGATGAGGCCGGCGTGGAGGCGGTGACCACGCGCGCGATCGCCGCGCGGGCGGGCGTGGCGTACCCGTCTCTGTACCGCTTTTTTGCCCACCGGGAGGAGATCCTCGACCAGCTGCTCGAACGCCACCTCGCGGACCTTGACGCTCGGGCGGTCGCGGCGGAGCGCACCTGGCAGATCACCTCCAGCGAAGATCTCATCGATCACGAGTTCGATCTACACATTGCGTATTACCGGGAGCACCGAGCCGCTGCTCGGCTCTGGCTCCACGGCCGAACCTCCCCAACGGTCCTTGCGCACGTGCGCCAGCGCATGAGCCTGCTCGCCGAGCGCATGCGCCAGGCCTTGATCGCCGCAGAGTTGATCCGCGCCGACACCGACCCGCGCATCCTTCTGCTGTTGGTCGAGCTTGGCGACCGCATCCTCGACCTCGCGTTCCGTGCGGGACCGGAGCCGGACTCGGCGATCATCGGTTTCGGCCGCACCGCGCTCATTGCCTACGCTCGCGACGCCCTTGGTCCCCGGCCCCGAGCCGAGGCGCGCCGCCGGGACTAGGCCCAGGACAACCCACCAGCGAGTCCCTCAGCCCTTCACCAGCGATCGATCAGCGGCTCGCGGTCCGCCGTCGTGGCATCCGGGGGGCCGCCGAGCTCCGAGCGCGGCGGCGGGCTCACGCCAACCCCATCGGCGACCCAGTCGATCAGTGTGCGCGCCGGCACGAGACTCCCCGCGGCAGCCGCCCGAAGCGCGTGCGCCAACTGCGCTCCGATCCCTCGGTGAGGCGGCAGATCGACCACCAGCTCGATCTCGCCTCCGTGGGCTCGTTGCTCCTGCCCACCTGCACCGGCGGCCAGGCCGAGCGACGCCAGGTTGTCGCGCTGAACGAAAGCGCTGAAGCGCCTCACGCCCGCCCGACGGGCGAGATAGGTCAAGGCGCCCGATCAGGGCACGCCCAAGGCCGCGCCCCTGCCAGTGGTCGGCCACCGTGACCGCCACCTCGGCCAGCGCATGCTCCTCGCCCGAGCGAATGTAGCGCGCGACACCCACCACGTCTCCAGTGACGGGATCGATCGCCACAACCGCTTCATGGTCGTTGTGGTCGATGTTGACCAGGTAGTCGAGCTCGGCCTCCGACAATCGCGTCTTGGCCGTGAAGAATCGACGGTACCGCGACTCCGGGCTGAGACGTTCGAAGCTCGCAGCGAGGAGCGGTTTGTCGCTCGGCGCGATCTCTCGCAGCGTCACCCGAGAGCCGTCGCGCAGGGTGACGGTCCTGCGTCCGCGCACGGCCACCCGCGGTGCGGCCGAGTCGCTCACGCTAGAGCTCCGCTGCGGAGCTCACGATGTCGTTTCGGCGCTCATGGTCGTGCGGCATACAGCTTCTCGATCTCGGCTTCGTACTTATCCGCGATTGGCCGACGCTTGAGCTTCATCGTCGGTGTGAGCTCGTCGCCACCGGCCAGCCAGTCACCTTCGATGATGCGGAAGCGCTTGATCTCCTCCACACGTGCAAGGCGTTCGTTCGCCGCGTTCACCGCCTGCTGTATCAGCGCCACCGTCTCGGGGTGGTGCGGGTCGCGCCCGGCGGCCACATCCGGATCGAGCACGATCAGGGCCGTGTTGTAGGGACGGCCGTCGCCGATGCAGACGGCTTGGCCGATCAGCGGCGAGGCGCTCTTGAGCGTCGCCTCGATATTGGCGGGCGACATGTTCTTGCCGGCGGCGTTAATGATGATCTCCTTGATCCGGTCGACGATCCGCAGGTATCCATCCTGGTCGAACGCGCCGATATCACCTGTGTGCAGCCAGCTTTCGGCGTCGATCGCCTCCGCGGTCTGCTCGGGCAGGTTGCGGTAGCCCTTCATCACGACCGGACCCCTGACGAGAACCTCGCCGTCCGCGGCGAGCTGCACCTCGACGCCGGACAGCGGCGGTCCGGCCGTCCCGGCCTTGATCGCGTCCGGCGGGTTGAGCGTCGCGACGCCGGTTGTCTCAGAGCCTCCATAGGTTTCGCCGAGCGGGATCCCAAGCGCGTGCCAGAAGCCGATCACCTCCGGGGGGCACGGCGCGGCGCCGACGACCGCGACCTGGATCTGGTCGAGGCCGAGGCCGCGGACCACGCCGTCGCGGTCCGCGGCCGCGAGTTCGACGCTGCCGTCGAACCGCGCGAGCACCGAAGCGCGGAGCTTCTCCCACATCCTCGGCGGGGAGAAGAAGAACTGCGGACGAACCTCGGCCAGGAGCGCCCCAACTGCCCGGGGGTCCGCGCACGTCGTGACATCCCATCCGAGCATGCTCGGCAGATAGTTGGTGCACAGTCGCTCGGCGATGTGCGCCATCGGCAGCCACGAGATCGCCCGCATCCCGGGGGTCAGCCGCAGCCGCTCGGTCACGCCCGTCAGCGTCGCCATCACGTTGGCGTGCGTGAGCTCGACGCCCTTGGGCGGACCGGTCGTCCCTGAGGTGTAGATCAGCGTCAGCAGGTCGGAGGGCGTGATGGCCGCGGCGGCCGCCTCGAGGTCAAAGCGATCGGAGCCATGATCGAGCAGCGCGTTCCAGCCCAGCGTCGCCTCGTGATCAGCGTCGATCAAGATGATGGTGTCGAGCGCGGTCGTCTCGCGTGCGCGCACCGCCAGGCCCCGCTCGAGGAACGCCGGCTCGGTGACGAGGATGCGGGCGCCGGCGTCGCCGATTACGTGGGCGGCCTGCTCGGCGGTATACGTCGGGTAGACCGAAAACGACGCCATCCCCACGTGCACCGCGGCCGTGTCCACGGCGTGAAACTCCGGGCGGTTGGTCAGCCAGCACGCGAGTGTGTCGCCGCGCCGTCCGCCCAGCTCGGCCAACCCAGCCGCGCACCTGCGAACCCGCTCCCGGTATTCGTCCCAGCTCCACTCGACCCCGCCGTGGTGGGCGCGTAGCGCCGGCTTGTCGGCGTGGGCACGTGCCGTCGCTTGGAACGCTTGCGTGACAGTTGCCGCCTGCGCTGTCGTACTCATCTCAGCTCACTCTCCGTTCCCTAGTTCAATCACCGTCTGGTCTTCGAGGATCGCGCCGGGTGGATCGGGCGGTGGATGCGTCGTCACGCGTTCTTGCGTGATCTCGGGCGCGATCGCGAGCCCGCCGATTGCTGACGCGAGACCTTGGTAGTGCCCGACGAGCAGGCACAGTTCGATCAACTCGCGGTCGGTTAGGGTCGCGCGGACACTGCGCCACGTGGGTTCCGAGATCGCGCGTTCTCCGAGCAGGTCGTCGGTGACGGCCAGCAGTGTTCGCTGGCGTTCGCTGAGGTCGTTGGTTGAGTCCTCAGCAGCGACGGCGCGGATCTCCTCGGGCGTGAGCCCGATCCGTAGGGCGAGCGGGACGTGCTGGCGCCATTCGTAGACCGACCCGCATCGCCAGGCCACCCGCAGGATGACCAGTTCGGTGTCTGGCCGGGGCAGCTGGCCGAACGGCATCAGACGCGCCGAGTAGTACAGCCAGGCACCGAACAGGCGCGGGTGCTGGCCCAGCGTGGTGAAGATGTTGGGCGGGCCGCCGCCGGTGAGCCGGCCGGTGAGCTGCGCGACGATCCTGGCCAGCGGTCTCAGCTGGCGCGGCCGGGCCGGCGGGATCCGCGGCGGCGAGCTCGGCGCAAGCGGGAGCAGCGCCTGCAGCCGCGCGGCTTGAGGGTCGGCGACGCGCGGGCCGATCAAATGCGGTGGACCGCGGCGACGACCGTAATCCCCGCCCCCGCGGACACGACCAGCGCGGTGCGCGACGTTCCCGGCGCCGGCTGCACGGGTTCTCGCGCGATCGCAGGCGCCGCGGTATGGGCACCGCCGAACCCGTCTGCGAGCGACGCGATCCGGGCCTGCGTGATCCCGAGCCTCTGTCCGAGCGCGGCGGCGAAGTCGGGCACCGAGGCGGTGGCGATCAGCAGGTCGACCTCACCCAGCTCGAGCCCTGTCTCGGAAGCCAGCTCCCGGACGGTCGCCTCGGCGCACTCCAGCGCGTGTGCCGGATAGCGCTCGTCGATCTCGACGGTGAGCATGTTCCGGCCACCACCGTTGGCTGGATCGTCCTGCCAGGAGACGTAGCTGCGAAATTCCTCCGCGAACTCCGGAAACGTCTTGAACTTGAACGCGGTGAGGCCGGGCCGAGCATCGTCGCGTGAGAGCAGGACCGCGCCCGCTGCCGCCGTAAAGCCGAAACCCTCCGAGATCCCCGGCTCCGGATCGACATCGCCGCCCACCACCATCCCGCACTGGATCGTGCCCGAGGCCAACAACCCGTCGACCACATACATCCCGGTCAACATCCCGCAGGCCCCGTTCCGCACATCGAACGACAGCGTGCCCTGACCACCGCCGGGCGTAATCTCCGGATTGGCGCCGATGTCCTCCTGGATCAGCGCCGCGATCGCCGGCTCGCTGATGTTCCGATCCAGATACACGCCGGCGTTGATCAACAGCTGGACGTCGCCCGGACTTCGGCCGGCGCGCTCCAGACACGCCCGCGCCGCCGCGTCAGCCAGCCCGATCGCGCTCGACGACAGCGACTGATCGTCCACGGTGGCGATCGCGGTGGCCTCAACGATCGTGCCCATACCCTCGCCTCACCAGATCACCCACCCGGAAGATCACGATCCCGACCTCGAGACCCGACGCGAGCGACAGCAGCAGCACCCGGTCGCCCTCGCTAAAGCGGCCCTCGTTCAGGTACTTCCACAGAGCCACGAAGTGCGTCGTGGACGCCGTGTTCCCCAGTTCGTCGACGGTAACGACGACATGTCGCGGCGTGCCGCCGAGCTGCTCGGCGAACTCGACCATCGCCTTCCTGATCGCGCGGGCAGAGGTCTGGTGAGGGATGAAATAGTCGATCTCGTCGAATTCCAGCCCGGCCTGATCAAGCACCTCGCGCAGCAGCGGCACCGCCTCGACGACACCCACTCGATGGATCTCGCGACCGTTCGTATGCATCGTCGTCCCGGGGCCAATCTTCGAAGGGAACGCCACACACAGACGGCTGTGCTCGGACAGCGTGGTGAATCCGGCCACGTCGATGCCCCCGTCACCGTCGGGCGCCCGCTCGAGCACGGCGGCTGCACCGGCGTCGCCCAGCGTCAGCGACGGGAGCTGGTCGCTCATCACGTCACGGACCTCCTGAGCAGCGTTGCGCCCGAGCTCGGAGATGTACTCCCCGCTGACCACCATCCCACGCCGGATCCGGCCCTGGCGGATGAAGTCGTTGAGGAGAAACACACCCGTCATCATCCCGGCGCACGCGTTGGAGATGTCAAAGCTCACGGCCCGTTCCGCGCCGAGCGCGTGCTTCAGCGACACGCTCACCGGCGGCTCGATCTGCGTGCTCCAGACACCCCCCACGTGCCGGCTGATGCTCGACACGATCAGCATGTCCAGATCCTCAGCCCCGAAATCCGCGTGCGCCAGCGCGTCACGCGCCGCCCCAAGAGCCAGCGTGTAGGAGTCATCGCCTCTGCCCACCACATGGCGCTCGCGCACCCCGGTCAGCCGCTCAAGCTCGATGTCGGTCTCATAGCGCGTCGTCGCCATCAGCTGATCTGTAGTCAGCCGCGGTTCGGGAATGTACGCGCCGATCGCAGCGAACCGGCTCGGCCATGCTCTACCGCCAGGCGACCCGTCACGGCCGCCCTCCAGCGCCATCCAGTGCTCGACGCCGCGTACGCTCGTCTCCACCTCGGCCATTGGCGGATTCTCAATCAAGCGGCGAGTCCTGCAATCCGTAGAAGGCTGCACTCTTGCTTCGCACGTTGCGCGCCGATCCGTCCCCGGAACGCTGCGGGTTATGTCTTCTTCGCTCCAGCCGCTGGGCGGCCATGCGTCCGCGCTCGCCGGGGCCGCGGCAGCAGCACCGCCAGCTCGAGCGCAGACGCGGCGATCCCGTCCCTCAGCACATCGAGGTCGGGCACGCTCGCGCGACCGGCGATCAAGCCGAACGTCATTCGGTCAGCGTAGGAGATCACCGCGATGCCGACCGCGTGGTCGGCGGCGAGCGGAACGATCGGCACGATGTCGG
>Ga0335080_10006574_pt1 | contig 12023 bp, 11 predicted proteins | sample Lox_Sample_34_FD_206720 | JGI IMG/M metagenome (GOLD analysis project Ga0335080, IMG submission 206720) | Soil microbial communities from Loxahatchee National Wildlife Refuge, Florida, United States - Lox_Sample_3.4 | ecosystem: Environmental > Terrestrial > Soil > Wetlands | place: USA...
CGGCCATGCGCCTGCCGCAGCACCCGGCGCACCACGTCGGCCGCCAGCCGGTCCAGCTCGTTCTCGCTCATAGCGCCCGTTTCCCGCCGAGGTCCACGCGATCCAGCACGCCCACGATCACGGCCTGCACCGGCAGCCAGGGATCGTCGAAGATCTTGCGCGCCGACGATCCTTCCTGCACCACCAGCACCTTGTCGCCCACGCCCGCGTCCACCACGTCGAGCGCGATGACGTCCGTGCCCTCGGGCTCGAGGTCGAGCGACAGGCGCCGCACGAGGAGGAGTTTCTTGCCCTCGAGGCGCTCGTTCTTGTGGGTGCTGACGACGTCGCCGACGACGGTCCCCAGGTACACGCGGGCTCCTCCGACATACGGGGAGGGGATGAAGTGATGAAGGTGATGAGGTGAGGAGGTGAGCATGCGCCTCCTCATCACATCCTCACCTCATCTCGTCACCACCTCCATCACCTCCCCGTTTCTCCGATGTCGATTCGGTCAACCTTCCCCACCACCGCCGCATCCACCGCCACGTCCAGCTTCCACAGCGCGATCGAGGCCTCCCGCGCCGTGATGTAGTAGCACAGCTCCCCCGGCCCGAGCCCGAACGTGTCCGCCGCCACCACCGGCGCACCGCGGTCCTTCCCCGACGCGTCCACCGGCTGCAGCCACTGGAGCGGGATCGCCGCCAGCGTGTCCTGCTTCACGGTGGAAACCACCCGCCCGACGATCCGCGCTAGATACAAGGAACGGGGCCTCGTCTGTTCTGAGTTCTCAGTGCTCTCGTCTCGCAACCGCTCGCAGCTTGGCGTCTCGCAGCTCTTCTGAGTTCCGACCCTCTCGCTGACGGCACCCGTCCATGTCAGCCCCACCTCACCCGCTGCGGACTCCACGGATTCTGCTTCCGCGACTCCAGGTACGCCCCGTTCGCGAACAGCTTGATCGTCGCCGCCCCGATCGCGAACCCCCCAATATGCGCCCAGAACGCCACCCCGCCATTGCCCTGCGCGCCCGCCAGCTCCGGCAGCCCGCCCAGGAACTGCAGCACGATCCAGTAGCCGAGCATCGCCCAGGCCGGGAGCGCGATGGTGGTGAGGAAGAAGCCCAGCGGCACCAGCGTATAGACGCGGACCCGCGGGTAGAGCACCAGGTACGCGCCCATCACGCCGCTGATGGCGCCCGACGCGCCGACCACCGGCACCGCCGAGGCCGGGTCCATCGCCACCTGCGCCGCGGCGGCCGCGGTGCCGCACATCAGGTAGAAGACCGCGAACCGCCACCGCCCCATCGAGTCCTCGATATTGTTCCCGAAGATCCAGAAGAACCACATGTTCATGATGATGTGCATCCACGAGCCGTGGAGGAACATCGACGTGAAGACGTGCTCGATGTGCCGCGCCCCCTCCACTCGGCAGAACAGCCCGGGCCCCATCTCGAACGTCGTTCCCGCCGCCACCTGCCGCGTCAGCTCGCCCGGAATGAGCCCCAGATCGCAGACGGACCTGGCCAGCGGCAGCGCGCTCCCGCCGCCCTGCACCAGGAGCCACACCAGCACGTTCAGGGCGACGATGGCGTAGGTCACCAGCGGGGTCCGGAGCGTCGGGTTTTCGTCGCGGTAGGGGATCACGCGCCCAACCTAACCCGTCTGTGGGGCGTGTCAACGCACTCCCAAGCGGCGCAACGTGTTAGCTCGCTGCCGAATTGGCAGAAATATGGGGCACGTCCCTTGCTCCTGCGACGGTACGCACCCGTTGCACATCTACCTCTGATGCGTTCGGAGATCGAACCATGGCTGAGAAGATCATCGGCATAGACCTGGGCACCACCAACTCCGTCGTCGCCGTCATGGAAGGCGGAGATCCGGTCGTGATCCCGAACGCCGAGGGCGGCCGCACGACGCCTTCGGTCGTCGCGTTCACCAAGGACGGCGAGCGGCTCGTGGGCCAGGTGGCCAAGCGGCAGGCCGTCACCAACCCGGCGAACACCGTCTTCTCGATCAAGCGGTTCATGGGCCGGCGCACCGGCGAGGTGGTCGAGGAGACCAAGCGCGTGCCTTACAAGGTCGTGGCCGGCCAGGGCGACCTGGCGTCGGTCGAGATCAGCGGCAAGCGCTACACCCCGCCGGAGATCTCCGCGATGATCCTGCAGAAGATGCGGCAGACCGCGGAGGACTATCTCGGCCACAAGGTCGAGAAGGCGGTCGTGACGGTGCCGGCGTACTTCAACGATGCGCAGCGGCAGGCCACCAAGGACGCGGGCAAGATCGCGGGCCTGGACGTGGTGCGGATCATCAACGAGCCCACGGCCTCGGCGCTGGCGTACGGGCTCGACAAGAAGAAGGAAGAGAAGATCGCGGTCTACGATCTCGGCGGCGGCACCTACGACATCTCGATCCTCGAGCTGGCCGAGGGCGTCTTCGAGGTGAAGAGCACCAACGGCGACACGCACCTCGGGGGCGACGACTTCGACCAGCGGGTGATCGACTGGCTGGTGGCGGAGTTCAAGCGCGACCAGGGCATCGACCTGTCGAAGGACGCCATGGCCCTGCAGCGGCTCAAGGAAGCCGCGGAGAAGGCCAAGTGCGAGCTCTCGACGGTGATGCAGACGGAGATCAACCTGCCGTTCATCACGGCCGACCAGTCGGGACCGAAGCACCTCAACCTCACGCTCACGCGGGCGAAGCTCGAGAGCCTGGTGGACGACCTGGTGCAGCGCACGCTGGAGCCGATGAAGAAGGCGCTCGCCGACGCGGGCCTCAAGCCGGGCGACGTGAACGAGGTCATCCTGGTCGGCGGCCAGACGCGGATGCCGAAGGTGCAGGAGATCGTGAAGGAGTTCTTCGGCAAGGAGCCGCACAAGGGCGTCAACCCGGACGAGGTCGTGGCGATCGGCGCCGCGATCCAGGGCGGCGTGCTGGGCGGCGAGGTGAAGGACATCCTGCTGCTCGACGTGACGCCACTGTCGCTCGGCATCGAGACGCTGGGCGGCGTGACCACGGTGCTGATCCCGCGGAACACGACGATCCCGACCAAGCGCTCGGAGGTCTTCTCGACCGCGGACGACAACCAGACGACCGTCGAAATCCACGTCCTGCAGGGCGAGCGGGACATGGCGATCGACAACCGGACGATCGGCAAGTTCCAGCTGACCGGCATTCCGCCGGCACCGCGCGGCATGCCGCAGATCGAGGTCACGTTCGACATCGACGCCAACGGCATCCTGCACGTGGCGGCGAAGGACAAGGCGACGGGCAAGGAGCAGAAGATCCGCATCGAGGCCTCGTCCGGCCTGTCGGACAAGGAAATCGACAAGATGACGAAGGCCGCCGAGGAGCACGCGGCGGAAGACAAGCGCCGGCGCGAGGAAATCGAGACCAAGAACCGGCTCGATGCGCTGGTGTACGACGTCGAGAAGAACGCGAAGGAGTGGTCGGACAAGCTCGATCCGGCGGTCAAGAAGCGGCTCGAGGAGGCCGTAGACGGCGCCAAGAAGGCGCTGCGCGCGGGCGACGCGGACGGCATCAAGAAGGCGTCGGAGGCGCTCTCGGGCGCGTACAGCGAGGCCGGCCGCTCGCTCTATCAGAGTCAGACCGCCAGCGCCACGGGGGCGGCCGACCAGCCGGCGGGCGGCGCCACCGGAGGGTCGGAGCCCAAGAAGGACGAGGCGGTGGACGCGGACTACGAGATCGTGGACGACTCCAAGCCGGGGAAGTAGAAACCGGCCGTGGAGGATCGGGGTAGTAGCGTACATTCCCGGAGCGGAGGAAAGCGCATGTCGTCGAGGGGAAGGGATTTGCTCAAGCTGGGCGGAATCGTCGCCATCGCGTTCGTGGCGGGACTCACGTTTGCGTCGGCGCTGAACCTGCCCCGGCCGGGTCAGGCGGAGTCGATGCGGGGCCTGCACTACGTGGTGGCGCCGCCCTCGACCGGCACCAAGACGATGGACGGGGTGTTGCCGAGTTTCGCCGACATCGCCGAGCGGGTCCGGCCGTCGGTGGTCTACGTGCAGACGCAGGAGAAGGTGGACGCGTCGGCCCATCCCGACATGCCCCCGGGCTTCCAGTTCTTCTTCGGCCCGCAGGACCCGCACGGCCGCTCCCAGATCCGGCAGGGCTCCGGCTCCGGGTTCATCGTCTCCCAGGACGGGTACATCCTCACCAACAACCACGTCGTCGCGGACGCCGACCGGGTGAAGGTCACGCTGCTCGACAACCGCGAGTTCGACGCGCGGGTCGTGGGACGGGACCCCGCCACCGACGTGGCGGTGATCAAGATCAACGCCTCGGGCCTCACGCCGCTGCCGCTCGGCAACTCGGACGCGCCGCGCGTCGGCGACTGGGTGCTCGCCGTCGGCAACCCGCTCAACTTCACCTTCACCGTCACGGCCGGCATCGTCAGCGCCAAGGGGCGCGGCCTGGCCGGCCTCCAGGACCCGAGCGACCGCTACCAGATCCAGGACTTCATCCAGACCGACGCCGCGATCAACCCGGGCAACTCGGGCGGGCCGCTGGTGAACCTCCAGGGTGAGGTCATCGGGATCAACGCGGCCATCGCGTCGCAGACCGGCTACTACGAGGGCTACGGCTTCGCGGTCCCGATCAACCTGGCGCGCAAGGTGATGGACGACCTCATCGCCACCGGGCACGTGCAGCGCGCCATTCTCGGCGTCTCGATCGGCCAGGTGCGCCCGGAGGACGCCGAGGCCGTGGGCCTCAAGAGCGTCCGGGGCGTGATGATCGAGGACTTCAGCGGCACCAATTCCCCCGCCAAGGCGGCGGGGCTGCAGCCGGGCGACGTCATCATCGCGCTCAACGACACGGCGATCGACCACGTCGCGCAGCTGCAGACGATGGTGGGCTTCAAGCACCCGGGCGAGATCGTGCACGTGCAGGCGGTGCGCTCCGGAGGCCAGGCCCGCACCTACGACGTGCGGCTCGCCGCCGCGGGCGACGACACGGCCCAGGTGGCCAGCGCGGGCGGCGGCCGGGACAACGCGGCCGCGCCGGCGAACGAAGCCTCGACCAAGCTGGGCATCACGGTCGAGAGCCTCAGCGCCGACGACGTGCGTCACGTGGCGACCGACGCGCGGGGACCGGTCGTGACCGACGTCGCCGAGGACGGACCGGCCTTCCAGCGGATCTTCCCGCCGTCTCCGGGCGGCGGCGCCGACGTCATTCTCGACGTGAACGGCACCCGCGTGCGGACGGTGGAGGAGTTCCAGCGCGTCGTGCACGGGCTGCAGCCGGGCCAGATCGCGACGCTCATCGTCGCCAACGTGGGCGGCAACCCGGTGACCCGGCGGGTCGAGCACATCCGGGTGCGGTAGCGGCGCGGCGCCGCCGCCGCCCGGCCTCGAGCGCCCGCACCCGCGGGCGCTCGTCGTCTCGGGCCGCAGCGGTTATCTTGGGAGCGCGGAACCCGCGAAAGTGGCGGAATTGGTAGACGCGCGGGCCTTAGGAGCCCGTGGGGCAACCCGTGGGGGTTCGAATCCCCCCTTTCGCACTATGACCGAGACCGAAACCCAGACCGGGATCGCCATCACCGCCGCGGCGCAGGACGCCGCGCGGCGCACTTATTCCGTGTCGGTGACCCCGGAGCGGGTGAAGGCCGCCGAGGCCGCCACCGTCGAACGCTACTCCCGGCAGATCAAGGTCCGGGGCTTCCGCCAGGGCAAGGCGCCCGCGGCGGTCGTGCGCCGCCGCTTCGGCGAGGCGATCCGGCAAAGCACGATCGAGGAGCTGCTGCGGGCCTCCTGGGAGGCGGCGCGCGAGCAGGACGGCCTCAAGCCGATCGCCGACCCGCAGGTGCGCAACGTCAAGTTCGAGGAAGGCGCGCCCCTCACCTTCGAGCTGCTGGTGGACGTCAAGCCGGAGATCGCGCTGGAGCGGCTGAGCGGCTTCCGCCTCACCCGGCGGGTGGCGGCCGTGACCGACGAGATGGTGGACGCCCAGCTCACGGCGTTGCGCGAGCAGCGCGCCCCCTGGGTCCCCGCCGCCGACCGCGCCAAGCCGGGCGACCTGGTCGAGGCCACCATCACCAACCTCGACGCCGAGGGCGGCGGGGCGACGGGCGCCGAGCCCGTGCGCTTCGTCCTCGGCCAGGGCCGCGCGCTGCCCGAGCTCGAGGCGCGGCTGATGGAGCTCGATGCGGGTGGTACCTGGGAAGGGTCGCTCCGCTTCCCCGACGACCACAGCGACGAGGCCAAGCGCGGGCAGAGCCGCCGGGTGCGCGTCACCCTCGGCGAGATCAAGCGCCAGGCGCTGCCGGAGCTCACCGACGAGTTCGCGCGGGAAGTCGGCGACTTCGCCTCGGTGGACGCCCTGCGGGCGGCGGTGCGGACGGACCTCGTCGCCGAGGCCGGACGCGAGGCCGACGCGCGGGTGCGGGGCGAGCTGATCGACCAGATCGCGGCGGCCAACAACGTGTCCGTGCCGCCCTCGCTGCTGGACCGCGCGGTGGCGGGGTCCATCGCGGCCTACGGCGTGCCCGAGGAGCAGCGCGGCCGCTTCGCCAGCGAGCTCCGCCCCGTGGCGGAGGCGGGCGTGCGGCGCGACCTGATCATCGAGACGGTCGCCGAGCGCCACGGCCTCGCGGCCACGGCGGAGACCGTGGGGGCCCGCATCGCCGACGTCGCGCGCCGGCGCGGCGAACCCCCCGCCGCCGTCCGGGCCGCCCTGGAGAAGGCCGGCCGGCTGCGCGAGCTGGAGCGCTCCATCACCGAAGAGAACGTGTTCACCCACCTCCTCGGTCAGAGCACCGTGGAGGACGCCCCACCCACCCGTTGACACCGAGCGATTCCGTGGGAGACCGAAACGACGTGTCCACGCTCTATCCGCCCTACATCATCGAGCGCTCCAGCCGCGGCGAGCGCACCTACGACATCTTCTCCCGGTTGCTGATGGACCGGATCATCTTCCTCGGCGTCCCCATCAACGACGACGTGTCGAACATCGTCATCGCGCAGCTGCTCTTCCTCCAGGCCGACAGCCCGGAGAAGGACATCTACGTGTACATCAATTCGCCGGGCGGCCTGGTGTCGAGCGGCATGGCCATCTACGACACCATGCAGCACATCAGCGCCCCGGTGAACACCATCTGCATGGGGATGGCGGCCTCGATGGGATCCTTCCTCCTGGCGGCCGGCCGCAAGGGCAAGCGCAGCGCCCTGCCCCACTCGCGGATCATGATGCACCAGCCCTCCGGCGGCACCCAGGGCACCGCCGCCGACATCGAGATCCAGGCCAGGGAAATCCTGTACCTGCGGGGCAAGCTGAACGAGCTGTACGCCAAGCACACGGGGCAGACGGTCGAGCACATCGAGAAGGACATGGACCGGGACCGCTTCATGTCGGCCGAGGAGGCCAAGGAATACGGCCTCATCGACCACGTCCTGGCCCCCGGCGCGGTGCTCGAAGTCGGCGTGAAAAGCTAGCCGGCGCTTGACTCCCGGCGCGGCGGTCCGGCATATTCGCCCTAGCGTCCCTTAGCCAGGCACCGAACGCATGTCCAACGACCGCCATCTGCGGTGCTCGTTCTGCGGCAAGTCGAAGGACTCGGTCCGGAAGTTCATCTCCGGACCGTCGGTGTACATTTGCAACGAGTGCATCGCCCTCTGCAACGAGATCCTCGCCGAGGACGAAGAGCGCGAAGTCGCCGACGCCATCACGCAGGTCCCCACCCCGGTCGAGATCAAGGAGGTGCTGGACCAGTACGTGATCGGGCAGGACCAGGCGAAGAAGGCCCTCGCGGTCGCCGTCTACAACCACTACAAGCGCATCAACTCGCAGTCGCTCAAGGACAACGACGTCGAGCTGGAGAAGTCGAACATCCTGCTGATCGGGCCCACCGGCGTGGGCAAGACGCTGCTGGCCCAGACGCTCGCGCGGCTGCTGGACGTCCCCTTCACCATCGCCGACGCCACGACCCTGACCGAGGCCGGCTACGTCGGCGAGGACGTGGAGAACATCCTGGTGCGGCTGCTCCAGGCCGGCGACTTCAACGTCGCCGAGTGCGAGCGCGGCATCGTCTACATCGACGAGATCGACAAGATCGCCCGCAAGAGCGAGAACCCGAGCATCACGCGCGACGTCTCGGGCGAAGGCGTGCAGCAGGCCCTGCTCAAGATCCTCGAGGGCACCGTGGCGTCGGTGCCGCCGCAGGGGGGCCGCAAGCACCCGCAGCAGGAATACATCCAGATCAACACCAAGGACGTCCTGTTCATCTGCGGCGGCGCGTTCGACGGGCTGGAGAAGATCATCGAGGCCCGCACCGGCCGGCGGCGGATCGGCTTCACCAAGGACGAGGTCGAGCGGGGCGTGCCGGTGCTGCAGCGCCGCAACCCGTACGGCGAGGTGGAGCCCGACGACCTGCTGCGCTACGGTCTGATTCCGGAGCTGATCGGCCGGCTGCCGGTGACGGTGCCGCTCGAGACGCTCGACGAGGACGCGCTGGTCCGCATCCTGGTCGAGCCGAAGAACGCCTTGACCAAGCAGTACAAGAAGCTGTTCGAGCTCGAGGACGTGCGCCTCACCTTCGAGCAGGAGGCGCTGCGCGCCGCCGCCCAGCTGGCCATCAAGCGGGGGGCGGGCGCGCGGGGGCTCCGGGCCATCCTGGAGAAGGTGATGAACGACATCATGTTCGACCTTCCGGCGCGCGACGACATCGCGGAGGTGGCCATCACGCGGGAGTGCGTGCTCGAGGGACGCCAGCCGCTCCTGGTGACCGAACGACCGCGTGCCAAGAAAGAAGCCTGAGGTGCCGGTCGCCAACGCCCCCTCTCCGAGGGGGCTTTTGCTGAGCGAGTTCGTGACCACGCTGGCCAAGTGGAACGCGCCCATCCCGGGGCCGGCCCTGCCCGAGATCGCCTTCGCGGGCCGGAGCAACGTCGGCAAGTCGAGCCTCATCAACCTGCTGATGGGGCGCCGGGACCTGGCGCACGCCAGCCGCGTCCCCGGCAAGACCCGCATGCTCAACGTGTACCGCTGGGGACCGGGCTGTTACCTCGTGGACCTTCCGGGGTACGGCTGGGCGCGGGCCGCCGAGATGGAACGGGCTGTGTGGCAGCGCCTGGTGACGTCGTACCTGGCCCGGCGCGAGACGCTCGCGGGCGTGGTCTGGCTGCTGGACATCCGCCGCGCGCCCTCGGTCGACGACCGGGCGGTCGGCGCGAGGCTCCGGGAGCGCGGGGTGCCCACCCTGGTGGCCCTCACCAAGGCCGACCAGGTGCCGCGCGGGCAGCGGATGGCACGGGCGGCATCCATCGCCGTGGAGCTCGAGCTGGATGCCGCGGAATTCGTCCTCACGAGCTCGCGCACCCGGGAAGGGGCGGAGGATCTCCGTGACAGCGTACTGGCGCACGTGGGTTGAGGCCGCGGTGGTCGCGGCCGCCGTCGCGGCTCCGGCCGGACTGGCCGCCCAGGCCAACGACCTGCCGCCGACGGGCTTCGGCTCCCTCCGGCAGGACCAGATCGCGGTGATGATCACCACGTCCAACCTCGCGGTGCGCGTCCTGCCGCTCGACGAGCACGTCATCCGCCTGCTGGCCCCCGACACCTACGCCTCGCTGCACGCGCTGGTGCAGAGCCGCAGCGCCGCCATCGCCGCGGCGGCGGCCACGGCGGGGCGGGACAGCGTGTCCGCGTTCTTCGTGACGTTCTTCGGGCTCCAGCCCCAGGTCACCTTCATCCCCGACCGGGTCGCGATCCAGAGCCAGGGCATCTATTACCGGCCGCTCGGCATCATCCCGCTCTCGCCGCAGTGGAACGACGCGCGGGTCGATCAGCGGCAGCAGGCGTCGGCGATCTACCTGTTCGATTCCGCCATCCCCGTCTCGCAGACGTTCACGGTGTTCTACGGCGACCAGAACTCGGCGAACTTCGACAACTCCCTCACCCTGCTCCAGAGCGAGCGCGCCCGGGTCCTGGCGCGCGCCGCGCAACAGCAACCGCCGCCATAGCGGTGTCCGCCGCCCTGACTCTCGCGCTCGGCGGCGCGGGCGCCGCGCTGCTCGCCGGCGCGCTGCTGCTCGAGCGGCGCCGCCGGCGCGGCCTCTTCGAGCTCGTCAGCCGCGGCAAGGAGCAGTGGGAGGCGACGTTCGACGCGATCTCCGAGGGCATCGCCCTGGTGACCGCGAACGGCGTCATCCGCCGGTCCAACACCGCGTTCGCCGCGCTCGCCGGCCGCCCGGTCACCGCCGTGGTGGGCGCGCCGCTCGGGGAGGCGCTGCGCGTCGAGCGCGAGGCGCTGGTCGGGCTGCTGGACACCGCCGTGTCGGGCGGCCATCCCGCGCCCCTGGTGCTGCGGTCGGAGACGCCGCACCACGAGTTCCGCGTGGCGGCCGCCCCGGTCGCCCGGGCGGTGGACGGCGCCACGGTCGTGGTCGTCGTCGAGGACATCACCGAGCAGCGGGCCCTCGAGGCGCAGCTCATCCACAGCGAGAAGATGGCCGCCGTCGGCACGCTCGTCTCGGGGATCGCGCACGAGCTGAACAACCCGCTCACCTCGATCGCCGGCCTGGCCGAGTTCCTGCTGGAGCAGTCGGTCGCCGGCTCCGCCGGCCGGGAACACCTGCGCGTGATCAGCGAGCAGGCCGAACGCGCCGGCCACATCGTCCGCGACCTGCTGACGTTCGCCCGGAAGGGCCCGGCCGTGCGCGCGAGCGTGGACCTGGGCGACGTCGTGCGGCGCTCGCTCGACCTGATGGGCTACGAGATGAAGCGGCAGGGCGTCGCCGCGTCCGTCACCGTCGCGCCGGGGCTCCCGCAGGTGCTCGGCGACCGCCACCAGCTGCAGCAGGTCGCGCTGAACCTGATCGGCAACGCGATTCACGCCGTGGCCGGCCTGCCCGCGGACCAGCCGCGCCGCGTGAGCCTCGATCTGCGGGCCGACCTCGGGCGCGTCGTGCTGCGCGTGACCGACACGGGCCCCGGGATCAGCGACGAAGTGCGGGCCCAGATGTTCAGCCCCTTCTTCACCACCAAGGCGCCGGGCGAGGGCACCGGCCTGGGCCTGTTCGTCTCGTACGGCATCGCGGAGTCGCACGGCGGCACGCTGACCGTCGAATCGCGCCCGGGCGCGGGCGCCACGCTGGTCTTCGCGCTCCCGGCCGCCGGCCAGGCGGCCGCGACGCCGGTCGCGGCGGCGGGCGGCGCGGCGGACGAGCCGCGGCGGATCCTGGTGGTGGACGACGACCCGGTCGTCCGGCAGGTCGTCAGCGCGTTGTTCGCCCGCGAGGGGCACCGGGTCGATGCCGCCGTGAGCGGCGCCGAGGCGGTGCGGCTCGCCCGGATCGAACGTTACGACCTCGTCATCGCCGACCGGCTCGCGTCCGCCGGCGACGAGCCCCTGGCCGCGGCGCTGGCCCGCCTGCCGGGCGGCCTGGGCGCCCGACTCATCGTCTCGACCAGCGACCTGCGGCGCGACGGCGACGACCGCCCGGCGGCGGGCGTGCGGCAGCTCGCGAAGCCGTTCGACCTGCGGGAGCTCAGGCGAGCAGCGGAAGAGGTGTTTCGGGCGGCAGAGTAGTTGCGGGACGCGGAGTCGCGAGCGGCCTGCGGCCTGCGTGACGGACATCTACAGAATCCGCAGCACGTCCTCCGCCCCGCCGGCGTCGCCCGCGCCGAAGAGCTGCAGCGCATCCGCCAGCGCGCGCTTCTCCCGCGGCCAGAAGAACCGCCGGGCCGCTTCTTCGGCGCCGACCCACTCGCTCCGGTCGTGCTCTTCGGAGGTGCGCACCGGCGCGTCGGCGGGGACCACGGCGCAGAACGCCGGGATCAGGGCCACCAGGTCGCGTCCGTGGAGGTAGAAGGCCTCGACGCGGCTCAGGTTGTAGAGCCGCGCCGGCGCGAGCCCCGTCTCCTCCTTGAGCTCCCTTACCGCCGCCGCGACGGGCGCCTCGCCCGCATCGATGTGCCCGTGCACCGACTCCCACGTCCCGGGGCTGCGCAGGCCCGCCGCGCGCCGCAGCACCAGCACCTCCGGGCCCCCGGCGGTCCTCGGCCTCGCCGGTCCCGCCATGCCGCGCTCGGGCT
>Ga0335080_10006575_pt1 | contig 12023 bp, 10 predicted proteins | sample Lox_Sample_34_FD_206720 | JGI IMG/M metagenome (GOLD analysis project Ga0335080, IMG submission 206720) | Soil microbial communities from Loxahatchee National Wildlife Refuge, Florida, United States - Lox_Sample_3.4 | ecosystem: Environmental > Terrestrial > Soil > Wetlands | place: USA...
TCGAGCACGCGTGGGAGGGGAAATTCCTCTTCGGCGGCGCCCTGAGGCAGTCGGGCATAGCCGGGGCAGCGATGCTCTATGCACTCGACCATCACGTCGAGCGGCTCGCCGACGACCACGCACGGGCGCGGCGGCTCGCGGAAGGGATCGGCATCGACCCTGCAACCGTCGAGACGAACTTCGTGCCCATTCCCGACGAGCCGGGCCTGCGCGAGCAGCTACTCGAGCATGGCGTCGGCGTCGGCGGGCTACGCCCCGGCTGGCTACGCGCCGTCACGCACCTCGACGTCGGCGACGACGAGATCGAGCAGGCCGTCGAGCTCATGCAGGAGGTGCTCTCTGTCCACGCCTGAGAGCCTTGCGGCAAAGCTCGACCAGCTGGTGCGGCGAGAGCAGCGCGAGAAGCGCATGCCGAGCGTCGCCGCTGCCGTCCTTCGCGACGGACAGCTCGTCTGGGAGACGGCGGTCGGCGTCGCGGACGTCGAGTCGGGAATCGACGCGACGCCGGACACGCAATACCGCGTCGGCTCGATCACGAAGACGTTCACAGCCGCCGCGATCATGCAGCTCCGCGACGCGGGCAAGCTCGACCTCGAGGACACGCTCGACCGGCACGTGGAGGGAGCGGCTCACCGGCCGACGATCCGCAGGCTCCTCTCGCACGCTTCCGGCCTCCAGCGCGAGACGCAGGACGACTCGTGGCTCACGCTGCGCTTCGCGCAGCCCGACGAGCTGCTGGAAACACTCGAGCAGGCGGAGCTCGTGCTTCCGTCGGGGGCCCGCTTCCACTACTCCAACCTCGCGTTCGCGCTTCTCGGCATCGTCGTCGAGCGCCTCTCGGGGATGCCGTACCAGGACTACGTTCGCGGGCGGCTGTTCGAGCCCGTCGGCCTCACCCGCGTGAGCTTCGATCCGGAGCCGCCGGCGGCGAAGGGCTATCTCGCACAGCCGTACGCCGACGGCCTCTGGGACACGGTCGGCGTCGAGACCGGCGCGTGGGCTTCCGCCGGCCAGCTGTGGGGGACGGCGGGCGACATCTGCAGGTGGGGCGCGTTCCTCGCCGACCCCGACGAATCCGTTCTCGCGAGCTCGAGCGCCGAGGAGATGCGCACGGTGCAGGCGATCGACGACCACGAGCGCTGGCTGTCCGGCTACGGGCTCGGCCTCGGCCTTCGACGCGACGGCGAGCGCATCCTCGCCGGGCACGGCGGCTCGATGCCCGGTTTCATCGCGCAGCTCCTGTTCTCGGCGAAGGAGAAGGTCGTCGCCACGGCGCTCACGAACGAGAGCGAGGCGGCACTCGGTGAGCTCGCGCTCGCGCTCGTCGGGACGACCATCGAGGAGTGGCCGGTCGCGCCGGAGACCTGGCGGATCGGCGAGCCGCCACCCGACGACGTCGTCCCGCTGCTCGGGATCTGGTTCATGGAGGCGGCGCAGCTCGTCTTCCGCTGGCGGGAGGGCAAGCTCGAGGCGCGTTTCGACGGCACGCCGGACTGGCAGCCCTCGTCGATCTTCGAGCGCGAGACGGACGACCGCTGGCGGACGGTCTCCGGGTCGGAGCACGGCGAGGCGCTACGGATCGTGCGCGCGGCGGACGGCACGGTGGAAGGAATGGTCTGGGCCGGCTACCCGGTGACGCGCGAGCCGGGCCCTTGGCGCGCGCCGGCGGCGTAGCGCCTACTCGTACTGCAGCGCTTCGAGGACGTTCAGCTTCGCTGCCCGGCGCGCCGGGAAGATTGCCGCGAGCAGCCCGACGACGATTGCGGCCAGCGCGAAGATGATCACCTGTCCCAACGGCAGTGCGAAGACGATGAAGTCGATGCGCGCCGCAAGGAGCCCGCCGAGCACGAGACCGAGGACGATCCCGATCACGCCGCCCATCAGGGCGGTGATGACGCTCTCAGCCCGGATCATGAGCCGCACCTGCCGCCGGGTCATCCCGACGGCACGCAGCATCCCGAGTTCACGCGTCCGCTCGAACACAGTGAGCACGAGCGTATTCACGATTCCGAAGAGGCTCACGATGACGGACAACGCGAGCAGCACGAACAGCACGTTGAGGATGGCATTCAGCCCGCTGATCTGATTGTTGATGAACTCCTCCTTCGTCTGCACCTTCGCGTCCGGGAACGGCTCCAGTTGCCGCTCGAGCGCAGCCCTGTTCGCGTCGGTCTCGCCGCCACGCATTCGGACGAACGAATAAATGTTCTGCGGCGAGTCGTAGATGCGGTCCCAGGTCGTGTCGGAGATCGTCACCGGTCCGAACGGGGAACCTCCCGTCGGCGGCTTGAAGATTCCGAGCACATGGAGGGGGACGGTCTTGCCGGTTGGCGCGGTCAGCGTCAGCGGGGAGCCGATCTTCAGGTGGTGCGTCTTCGCGAAGTTGTCGTCCACGAATGACCCATGCGCGCCGAGCCGGGCGATGACCGCGTTGCTGCCGCCGTCCAGCCATTTGATGTTGAAGATCTGCGAGCCACCTGGATTCACCGCGGTCGCCTGGTGCACCTTCTTGAAGATGAGCGCATCGCCGCCGCGGACGTTCGCAATCGCCTGGATGCCGGGCGTGCGACCGGCCGCGTTTCCGGCGGCGATGGGGATCGGATCGAAGTTGTTCTGAGCAGTGATCGCGTACCCGCTGATCCAGAGGTCGTCGACCGCTCCACGGAAGCTCTTCGTGATCCCGGCCGCGACGACCGCGACGAGCGTCACGAGCGCGAGACCAATCATCAACGCGGAGGCGGTGGAAGCAGTCCGCTGTGGGTTCCGCCGCGCGTTGTCACGCGCGAGCGAGCCCGGTGCGCCGCCGAACCTGCTCGCCGGGGCTCCCAGGGCCCAGGCCAGCGGGCGCACGAAGCGGACCGCGAGGAGCGAGACCCCGATGAAGATCAGCAGCGTCCCGACACCCATGAAGAGGAGGATCTGCTTCGTCCCGAGGCCGTGGCCGAACAGGCCGTATACCAGCGCAGCGAACCCGGCGGCGGTCAGCAAGGCCGATCCGACCGGCCGGTACCTCGCAAACCGTCCTGGTGGCAGCTCGGCGCCCTCGCGGACGGCCGAGATCGGCGGCACGCGCGTGGCGCGCGCAGCTGGGCGGAGGCTGGCCAGAACCGTGACGAGGACTCCGACCACGAGTGCGACGATCACGGTTCGCGTATGCAAGACCAGCCCGTTGTTCGGAAGCGTGAAGCCGGCGGCGTCGAACAGCTTGAAGAGGCCGACACCGAGCCCGAGGCCGACGCCGATCCCGACGACCGACGCGAGGGTGCCGATCACAAAGCCCTCGACCACGATCGAGAGCCGCACCTGGCGTCGGGAAGCGCCGAGCGTCCGCAGCGTGGCGAGTTCGCGCGTGCGCTGCCTGATCGTGATCGAGAGCGAGTTCGCGATCACGAACGCGCCGACGAACAGTGCGATCGCCCCGAAAGCGAGCAGGAAGTCCTGCAGGAAGTTGAGGAAGCTCTCGGTGTCCTTCGCGTCGGACTTCGCCTGCTGCTGACCGGTCTTCACCTGCGTGCCCGGGGGCAGGATGGCGCGGATCTCGGCGGCGAGCTGCGAAGGGCTCACGCCGGGTTTGGCCTTCGCGCGGATCTGGTCGAGCTTGCCGACGCGCCTGAAGAGCCGCTGCCCCGTCGGCAGATCGAAGCCCGAGAGCGTGGCGCCGCCGAGGCTCGCCGCACCCCCGAAATGGACAAGGCCGGAGATCGTCATGCGGAGGGTCGGACCATTCGCCTGCACACCGACCGTCTGCCCGACCTGCAGATTCTTCTTGTGCGCTGTCGCCTGGTCGACTACGACTTGGTTCCGGCCGGGCCATTTCCCGTCGACGAGCGTGAGCGTGTTCAGCTCGGGCCGCGCGGGGTCGACGCTGAAGCCGAGATTCGGCGCGCCGCCGAAAGCGACGACCTTGCCGTTGACGATGAGATGCGCGATCCCGCCGACGCCGCCGACGGCGTCGGAGACATCCGGCAGGCGGCGGATCTTCGGCAGCAGCGACTGGTCGAAGGGCGGCGCCGTCGTGTTGCTCTGCCCGCTCAGCGTGAACGCGGACTTGCCGGTCACCGTCGCGTCGGTGCCGCGGTAGACGGAGGTGAAGATCCCTCCGAACGCTCCCTTGATCGAGTCGGTGAGGACGTACGTGCCGGTGATGAGGGCGACGCCGAGGACGATGGCGATCGCGGTGAGAGCCGTGCGCAGCTTGCGCCGCATCATCCCCCTCAGCGCGACGTGGATCATGCGCTGAGCGAGTTCATCACCTCGAGCACCTCGGCCGGCTCGGCGTGCTTGCCGAGCTGGCGTACGATCTGCCCGTCGGCGAGGAAGAGGATCCGGTCGGCGATCGCAGCCGCCCGCGCCTCGTGCGTGACCATGACCGTCGTCTGACCGTAGGCGTCGGTGGAGGTGCGCATGAGCTCAAGGATCTCGCCGCCCGTCTTCGAGTCGAGGTTGCCCGTGGGCTCGTCGGCGAAGAGGATGGTCGGACGCGTGACGAGCGAGCGGGCGATCGCGACGCGCTGCTGCTGGCCGCCCGAGAGTTCGGACGGACGGTGGCGGCGCCGGTCGTTGAGGCCCATCTGCGTGAGGAGGGCGTCGAGCCACGCCTTGTCGGGTTTCTCCCCGGCGATCGAGAGCGGCAGGACGACGTTCTCCTCGGCGTCGAGCATCGGCAGGAGGTTGAAGAACTGGAAGACGAACCCGATGTGCTGGCGGCGTAGACGCGTCAGCTGCGAATCGTTGAGCCTCGTGATGTCGGTACCGGCGATCATCACCGTCCCCGCGGTCGGCTTGTCGAGACCGGCGAGGATGTGCATCAGCGTCGATTTGCCGGAGCCGGACGGGCCCATCACGGCAACGAGCTCGCCGGAGCGGACCTCGATGTCCACGCCGCGCAGCGCCTCTACGGCGGTCTCTCCCTCGCCATACACACGCGTCAAGTGGCGGGCCTCGACCGCGGCGCTCGCAGGCACGACGACGTTGTCCCCCCTCGACTCCTCCCTGACGGCCATTCGCGCCTACGCTAGACAAACTCGGTCGGCTCGGCCAGTGCCTTCACACGATCTTCACCGGCGTCACCGGCCGCCGCCGAGGAGGAAGCCGACGACCGCGGCAGCGTACGCCGCGACGAGGAACCAGCCTTCCCTCCGTTGCGAGCGGCCGTCCCGGACGGCAACGGCGACGATGACCGCGGCTCCTGCCATCGCGAACAGCTCGCTCCAGGTGAACGAGAGCGCGAGCGGGTGGGTGAACAAGAGCGAGAGCAAGGTCACCACCGGCAGGACGAGCAGCGCGACCTGAGCGCTCGAGGAGATGGCTATCTCGGAGGCGAGCTTCATCTTCCCGTTGCGCGCGATCACGATCGCTCCGCCGTGCTCGGCTGCGTTGCCGACGACCGCTACCACCACGACCGCGATGAAGAAGTCGCTCAGGCCGACGGCCTTCGAGAAGGCGCCGAGCGAGTGAACGAGGATCTCGCAAATCCAGGCGGTTGCGCCGGTCGCGACCGCGAGCACGGCGAGCGCGGTCGCGAGCGACCAGGTGCCCTCACGAGGATCCTCGCGCTCGCGCCGCCGGTGGCGCTGAAGATTGCGGCCGACGACGGCGAGATAGAGCAGCAGGAGCAGGATCGCCACCGGCACCGAGACGACCACGACCGCGTGTCGCTCTGGCGCTCCCGTGTAGCCGAGCGCCGTCGGAAGCACCAGGGCGACGACGGCGGCTCCGACGAGCTGGAGCTGCACGAGCAACGAGCCCCGATCGATCCGCGCTCCGTCGGGGCCGACGATCTGGGTGACCCCGTAGACGAGGAGGAGGTTCGAGATCACGCTCCCCGCGAGCGAGCCGAGAACGACGACGGGCAGGTTGGCGCCGACGGCGAAGAGCGCGATGATGAGCTCCGGCGCGTTCCCGAAGCTCGCGTTGAGGAACCCGCCGATGCCAGGCCCGGTGTGCTCCGCCGCGTGCTCGGTCGACTCGCCGATCAGCCACGCCAGCGGGACGAGTGCAATCGCAGCGAGCACGAAGAGCGTGACGTCGCCGGCGTCGGTGAGCTTGTCCACCGCAACCGTGACGGGCGCGAGGACGAGCGATGCCCAGAGCAGCTTCCGGACCACCGGGGAAGCCTAGAGAGCACCTGCGCGGGCATGAGACGGCCGCGTGCGAGTCCAGTCCCGGTCCGGCGCCTAGCTCGACTTTGGCGTTCTGTCAAGTCTTGCGCAGCCCTGCATCCGCTCCGACAATGCGGTCATGAGGCCCGAGCAAGCTGCGGCGACGCTCCCCCTGCATCCGCAGGACGAGGCGGAGTGCAGGCGCTGCGCGGTGCACTGCGAGAAGGTCGTCTACCCCTCGGCGTGCCTCGAGCGCTCGTGTCCGTTCGTCTACGCGTACGAGGAGCACGGGCACACGTTCATGGGCTGCCTGCAGAAGGTGTTCGAGGCGGAGATCGACGTCGAGATGCTCGCCGCCGCGGAGCGGACGCGGGAGGGATTCGGCGCCGTGCGCGCGCTGCGCGGCCCGCTGCCGATGTGCGAAGCCGCGGTGCAGTCGACGTTCTCGAAGCGGGAGGACGAGCTCGGTTGTCTCAATCCGGAGTTCGGCGAGCTGCCGGCAGGCTCGCCGACGTTCCGTGTGTTCGCGCGGGTCGCGGACTTCTAGCTCCTCCCAGCCGCTTCAGCACCAGCACGCCGAGCGCCGGGCCGACCGCGGCGAGGAGGAACGCGAGCCGCCAGCTGTGGCCGGCGACGACTGCGACCACGGGTGGCGCACCCGCGACGACGAGGCCAAGCAGTGTCTGCTGGAAGCCGAGCGCCGCGCCCGTGCGCGCCGCACCGGCCATCTCCGCAGCAGACGCGTACGCCAGCCCGTTCCACGACATGCTGAGAGTCCCCGCGACGAGGAAGAGCGGCACGAGGAGGGCGAGGGGGGCGTCGACCGCGGCCGCGACTCCGCCGGTGGCGAGCGCGACCGCGAGGCCGATCGTGCGCAACGGCCGCAGCCGGTCGCCGAGCCGGTCCGAGATCCGCCCCGAGCAGATGCGGGCGGCGATGGCGAGCACGTAGATCGCGGCGAGCACCGCACCCGCTGCGTGCCTCGAGACGCCGCGATGCTCGTGGAGGAAGAGGACGACGAAGCCCGTGATGGCGATCTGGGCGACGAGGTAGAGCCCCGTCCCACTGCCGAGCAGCCACATGCGTGGGTCGTGCACGGGACGAGAGACGTCGCCGAGCTCGGGCTCTGCATTCGAGCCGCCCCGAATGAAGACGGCTGCGATGACCGCTCCGGTGCCGCACGCGCCGGCGAGGAAGAGGAACGCGGCGCGGGTGCCTCCTGCGGAGGCGAGCACGGGGAGGAGTGCGGCGCCGAGCGCGCCGCCGATCGGAATCGCGGTCTGGCGGATTCCCAGTGCGGTGCCGAGCTCCGACGCCGGAAACCAGGCCATGATCGCGCGACCGCTCGCGGCGTTCACGCTCGCCCCGAACGCGCCGGCGGCGATCAGCACCCCGGTGACACCGCCGAAGCTGTGGGTGGCAGAGGCGGCGGCGAGCGCTCCGGCGGCGACGGTCAGCCCGGTCGCGATCACCCAGCGCTCGTCGACGCGGTCGGCCACGAGCCCCCACGGCAGCAGGGTGCAGAGCATCCCGATGCCGATCGCAGCGAGTACGACGCCCGTCTGGCCGAGCGTCAGGCCGTACCCGGACTTGAGGGCCGGAGCGAGCGCGGGGAGGCCGACCGAGGACGCGGAGAAGCTCGCCTGCGCAAGCGTTCCGGCAGTGAGCACGACCCACCGGTAGCGCTCCTCCCTCACGCGAGCCAGCGGTCGCGCAGCTCTTTCGCCTTGCGGATCTCGTTCGCGTCCGGGCCGCGGTTCTCGGGCCCTGCCGTCTCGAGCACGGCCGGCAGTCCCTGCAATCGCGGGCTCGCCAGGAACACGCCGAGCTTCTCTCCGAGCTCTCCCTCGAGGATGTTCGCGTGCCGGTCGCGGTTCGAGCCCAGCGGCGCAGCCGCATCGTTGACGTGCAACGCCCGCAGACGGTCGAGGCCGATCGCGGAGTCGAGCTCGTCGAGGCACGCGTCGAGCGCGGCGGGGTCGGTCACGTCGACGCCCGACACCCAGAGGTGACAGGAGTCGAGACAGATCCCGAGCCGCGGATGTCGCCCAAGTCGCTCCCAGATCACCGCCATTTCCTCGATCGAGCGGCCGATCGTGCCGCCGGCGCCTGCGGAGTTCTCCATCAGGATCCACGTCTCGTCGGTGCAGAGCTCGAGCACCTGCTCGAGCGCCGGCACGACGTGCTCGAGCCCGGCTTCGAGCCCGCTGCCGAGGTGCGAGCCGACGTGGAAGACGACGCCGTCTGCACCGATGGCGCACGCGACCTCGGTCGTGTTCCGCAGTGCCGCGACCGAGCGCTCGTGCACGACCGGGTCCGGCGTCGCGAGATTGCAGAGGTAGACGGCGTGGCAGAGGACGCCGTCGATCCCCGCCTCCGCCCGCTTCTCGCAGAAGCGGTCGAAGCTCGCGGGGTCGTGGTTCGTCGGCCGCCATGCGCGCGGGCTCTGGGTGAAGACCTGCACCGACTCGGCCCCGATCTCCACCGCGCGGTCGATCGCCTTGTCGATCCCACCGGAGGAGGAGATGTGCGCGCCGATCTGCATCAGCGCAGCCAGGCCTCCAGTCGCGAAGCCTCATCCGCGACCTCTGCCTTCTGCGTGCGCGTTAGTGGTACGAGGAGCTCCACTTTGGCGGCGCCGCTCCACGTACCCGCGACGAAGCCGTCGACGAGCACCGTTGCCGCGACGTCGCCGTTCTTTCCGATCACGATCTTGCGCAGCTCGTCCGAGATCGTCCGGCGGCGGTCGGCGAATGCGAGCACGACGTTGTCCCACTTGGGCAGGAAACGGACGGGAGCGCGCGTCTCCGCAGCCGGCAGCGGCGCGCGTGGTGCGTCGTAGAGCGTCTTGCCGGCTTCGTTGCGGTAGTTCGGCAACCCGTCGAGCGTGTGCTCGAAGTCCCGAACGCGAAGGCCGGACCACGCGGCGACGTCGGCCTTCGTCGCAGGTCCGAAGGCGCGCAGATAACGGTGGACGAGCTCCGTGCGGGCGGTCGTGACGTCGACAGCCACGGGCTCGTCGAACGGCTCGTACGTGGCCGTAGGTCGCGTCGTCCACATCGCCGTTTCGCGGGCGTTCAGCAAGTGGGCGTGCCGGCGCACGGCGAGCAGTATCCGGCGGCAGTCGTTCTCCGGAAGATCCGGATGGGCGCTGCGCAGGTGCGCGAGGAGCTCCGCGTGGCTGACGGGGCCGTCGCGCGACAGTGCGCGCACATCGTCGAGCGACGCGACCGCGCGCTCGAGATGCTGTGGCCCGAACCAGGTGAGCATCTCCTCGAACGCGGAGTAGAAGACGGGGTAGTCGCGTGCCGTGACGAGATGCAGCGTCCCCCGCATCACCGTGGGTTTGAGGACGTCAGCACGCTCGAGCGCGCGCTCGAGTGTCCTGCGGCGGAAGCCGTCGACGCGTGACCAGAGCCCGACGTACGGCGCGGGCGGCCACTGCGCCTGCATCCCGACGAGCCGCTCGATTGCCGCCAGCACCGAGATCCGACGCCGCTCGAGCAGCAGCTGGCGCGCGAGAGTGGCGCGATTCAGCTCCCGCAACGTCAGCGTCCGCTCACGCACCCCGCCTACGCTATCCGTATGGCGGTTCGTGTCCGCATGGCTCCGAGCCCGACCGGGCTTCTCCACATCGGCAATGTCCGCACGGCGCTCTTCAACTGGCTTTTCGCCCGTCACGAGGGCGGCGAGTTCCGGCTGCGGATCGAGAACACCGACAAGGCGCGCGAGGTCGCGGAGGCTGTCGACCACATCCAGGAGTCGCTGCGTTGGCTAGGGCTCGACTGGGACGGGCCGCACACCTTCCAGCTCGACCGGATCGACGACTGCCGCCGCGTCGCCGAGCAGCTCGTCGCCGAGGGCAAGGCGTACGAGGACGAGGGAGCGATCCGCTTCCGCATGCCGGATGAAGGCTCGACGGGCTGGGACGATGTCGTCCGCGGCCGCATCGAGATCCCGAACGAGACGATCGAGGATCTCGTGCTCGTCCGATCGGACGGCCGACCGACCTACAACTTCGCCTCGCCGCTGGAGGATGTCTGGGACGGAATCACGCATGTGATCCGCGGCGAGGACCACATCTCGAACACCCCGAAGCAGATCAATGTCATCGGCGCGATCGGAGCGGAGCTCCCCGTCTACGCGCACGTCCCGAACGTGTCCGGCGCGGACGGCAAGAAGCTCTCGAAGCGTCACGGCGCCGTCACCGTCGCGGAGTTCCGCCAGGACGGCTATCTGCCGGAGGCGCTGCTGAACTTCCTCGCGCTGCTCGGCTGGGCGCCGGACGGCGAGACGACGATCATGAGTCGCGAGGAGCTCATCACGCGGTTCGACCTGACACGCGTCAGCCCGAGCCCGGCGCAGTTCGACTACTCCAAGCTCGATTGGATGAACGGCGTCTACCTGCGCGAGCTCCCGCAGGAGGAGTTCGCTCACCGGCTCGTCCTCTGGCTCGGCGAGAACGCCTACGACTGGGACGCCGAGCTCGTCGCGCGAACGGCTCCGCTCGTGCAGGAGAAGATCGCAAAGCTCGCGGACTATCCGGGCTTCGCGGGCTTCTTCTTCGGGGACGTCGAGCCGAGCTCCGCGGAGCTCGACGGCGGAGTACCCATGCTCGCTGCGGCCGACGAGGCGCTCGCCTCGCTCGAGCCGTTCGAAGCGGCAGCGATCGAGACCGCGTTGCGCGAGGCGGCGGACCGGCTCGCGCTGAAGCCGCGACAGGCCTTCCAGCCCATCCGCGTCGCCGTCACGGGCTCGAAGGTCTCGCCGGGCCTGTTCGAGAGCATCGAGCTGCTCGGCCGCGAGACGACGCTCGACCGTCTTCGGGCCGCGGCTGCCGTTGCGGGCTGAGGGCGGATCGCCCCAGCCGACGCTAGACTCGCGCCGATGCGCGATACCGGGGGGCATGCGGCGCCCTCTCGGGTCCTGGTCGTCGATGACGAACCGTCGATCCGGCTCCTCTGCCGGGTCAACCTCGAGCTCGACGGCCACGAGGTTCTCGAGGCGGAGTCGCTCGCAACAGTCCGCGCGACGTTGGCGAAGGAGGACGTCGACGTGGTCGTGCTCGACGTCCACCTGCGCGGCGAGCGGAGCGACGCGCTCGTCGCGGAGTGCCACGCGCGCCGGCCGCCCATCCCGGTCGTGCTCGTCACCGGCTCGGTCGACGTGACCCATCCCGCGCTCGCGGGAGCGGATGCGATTCTGCCGAAGCCGTTCGAGCTCGAGGCTCTACTCTCCGCGGTACGTGGCCTCGCCTAGGTTCCACGCCCACGGATGAGCGCAGTCGCTGTTCGCAGTCCGCACGCGTACGAGGACGCCTACCGGGCGTACTACGCGGAAGCCGCCGAGGAGGTTCGGGCGGTTCGCGTGGGCGAGAAGGAGACCTCCGAGCAGGCCGCGATCGTCGCGCGCCACGCCGATCTCTTCACGCAGGGTCAGCTCGACGCGCTCCGAGCGGCCGAGGCCGAGGCTGTCACAGAGGACGAGCGGGAGCGGCTCTACCGGCTACGGAGGGCGTGCGAAACCGGCGTGGTCGACGCGGAGCTCGCGGCGCGCGAGGACGAGCTCGAGAACGCGCTCCTTGCCGCGCGACTGACGTTCGACGGCGTCGAGATGCCGCTGCGGGCGGCGGAGGCGCGGCTCGCCGTGCTGCCCGACTACGCGAAGCGGGAGGAGCTGGGAGACCTGGCGCGGACGCTCGACGCAAGCTTCAACGAGCGTCGCCGGGACCTGCTCGTCGCACGCGACGAGCTCGAGGGGTCGCTCTCCGGCGAGCGCGATGCAGTCGCGCGCAACGAGACCGACAAGCAGATCTCCCTGCGCGAGCTCGAGAACGTGCTGCGCCGGACGGCGGATGCCGCAGCCGAGGAGTACGGGCGGTTGCGCGAACGGTGGTTCGAGCGGATGCTCGGACCGGAGCGC
>Ga0335080_10006577_pt1 | contig 12020 bp, 9 predicted proteins | sample Lox_Sample_34_FD_206720 | JGI IMG/M metagenome (GOLD analysis project Ga0335080, IMG submission 206720) | Soil microbial communities from Loxahatchee National Wildlife Refuge, Florida, United States - Lox_Sample_3.4 | ecosystem: Environmental > Terrestrial > Soil > Wetlands | place: USA: Florida...
GAGCGTTGCGACGACCAGTTGAATCCGCCTGGTGGCGTTGCTGTTGTACGCGTATGCGCGCGGGAATCGGTCCTCGCGCGGGATCGAGCGGGCGTGCCGTGAGGACGTGACCTACAAGTTGATCACGGCGATGCGGGTGCCGGATCACTCGACGATCGCGGAGTTCCGCCGCCGGCACGAGCGTGCCTTGGCCGAGTTGTTCACCGAGGTGCTGGCGCTGTGCGAGGAGGCGGGCCTGGTGGAGGTCGGGGTGATCTCGATCGATGGGATGAAGATCCGCGCGAACGCGTCGCGGGGCGCGAACCGCAGCTACGAGAAGCTGGTGGCGGACATCCTCAAGGAGGCGGAGGAGACCGACCGGTGGGAGGACGGGCTGTTTGGCTCAGATCGCGGCGATGAGGTGCCTGAGCATCTGCGGAGCGAGGAGGGTCGGCGGGCAGCGTTCAAGGCGGCGAAGGAGCGGCTGGCCAAGAAGGCTGGCCGCAGCCAGGAGTCTGGGGTGGATCGGATCGAGCTTGATCCGGAGCGGGTGGCGCCTGGCGGAGGTCGGCGCGGATGGCAGCGCGCGGCGCACAAGGAGCTGTTGCGTCGGCGCGAGCAGGCCGCGCAGCCGATCGCACGGTCACGGGCAGACCGGTTGTTGGACGCGATTCAGCGGCTGGAGGAGAACCAGCGGGTGGAGATCCAGGCCAGCGAGGCCTACGAGCGCTGGCAGGCAGACCGGCGCGCGGGCGGCGTGCCTGGACAGAAGCTCGGGATGCCGCCGAAGCCGTACAGGCCCCCGGCGGTTCCTGAGGGTGTGATGAACAAGACCGACCCGGACTCGCGAATGATGCGCACCCAGGGGCAGCCGACGGTGCAGGGCTACAACGCGCAGGCCGCGGTCACCCGCGGGCAAATCATCGTCGCCGCCGAGATCGCGGTCGAGAGCCCCGACTTCGGTCACCTTGAACCGGCCGTCCGCGCCGCTGGGCGCGAGCTCGAGGATGCGGGTGTCACACAACGCCCCGAGACCGTCTTGGCCGATGCGGGCTACTGGCACACCCGACAGATGGAGAACATCGTCAGCGACGGTATCCAAGTGCTGGTCCCGCCCGATGCCGGGCTACGCGAGGACGCCAGACCGGGATGGGAGAAAGGCCCCTACGCGTTCATGCGCCGAGTGCTCGCAACCGAGGCTGGACACGAGCTCTACAAGCACCGCAAAGCCACGGTCGAGCCCGTGTTCGCCCAGAACAAATTCAACCGCGGCTTCCGCCGCTTCCAGCGACGAGGCAGAGCTGCGGTGCGCTCGGAGTGGCGCCTGCAGGCGGCAGTCCACAACCTGCTGAAGCTCCACAACCACTGGATCCACGCGGCCACCAGCTGAGCCGCCACGCGAGAGGACCGGCACGATTCCGCGGACTCGCGTTCGTGGGCCGGAACGCTTTCACCTGTCAGACCTTTGCCCGACAGCCACCGCCAATCTCGGGACTCCCATCGTCCGACACCGTCGGTGCCTGAGACGAGATCAGCCCCCGGCCCTGCTTTCCCGCGCGAGGAGTAGCCGGAGCCGGGCTGGTGCTAACTCGGTTCCGGCTAGCGCGTCGTAGCGCTTTGGACGATCTTCGACAGCGACGTCGAGCGACTTGACGAGACGCCCGCCTTCCTGGGCGAGCAGAAGTACGACCCGACGGCTGCTTGCTCTGATTCGGCTAACCCTCGCTCATGCTTGGGACGAGCAGCAAGAGCGCTGGCTCGACGACGGATGCCCAACGTATGCCTACGCATCCGCCCGGGGGCCCGCTCACATGCGGGCAAAGCGAACTGGCCGCGCGCCGGTGACCACGCTGCTTCCCCTCTCCATGCGAGGCGGCGGGACGCTGCCCCCGACGCGGCGTTGGGACGGGCTTGGCCGCACGCATGGAACCGAGCCCTGCCTGCGGTACGCGCCGGGATCGGACCGGGCGACCGTAGGCCTGGCCGCGGTCGGAGCATTCGCGTGTCGACTCGCTTCTCCTGGCGTAGGATCACCGCTCGGAAGCGGACTCTGAGGGAGATGCGATGACCAACGTGGCGGGCCGGCGCATGACAGCCGCGGGACCGGCAATCCTCGTCCGTCGTGAAAAGGACGGCCGGCGCCGTCAGGTTGGCATGAATACTTGAGGATGGGAGCAACTCACCCCTGGCTCGAGACCCGCCTTAGCATGCCGATCGGCGCGTTGCTGTGCGACTTGGCCGGATCGACAGCCGGCTGAGCTTGATCGGCAACAGCTGCGCGGGCCATGCTCCGCCACCTGGCGCTGGTCGCCGGCGTCCGGCGTCGCTTCGCTCCCATCAGCTTCCACGCCCACGCGGTGCAGATGGCCCGCGAGGGTGTCCCGCTCGTCGTCATCCGGCGCCAGTTGGGCACGCCAACCTAGGTATCACGAGCATCTATCTGGAAGGGGTCGACAGCAGCGAGATCATCAACACCGTCCACCGACGCCCCGCGCCGGTGCTCGCAGCGAGTGCAGGACTCCGTTAACCCCGCCATCCCTCCCGACCCCGGTCACATTGGCTTCACATCGCTCGGTTGGTGGTGGAACCCGGCCTACGGCGCGCCGGCCCCCCGGCGTGCGTGGAAAGGCGGAAGCTACACGGGCCGGTTGCGGCCGGCGCGGAGGACAAGCCCGGCGGGGTCCCTCGATCCCGCCGCCGAGGCCAGATCTCGGCACGGAACCGCTAGAAGACTGTCCAGCCTCGTCGGGGAAAGTTGAGCGGTTCCGGCGGCCGGATACCGGCTCTTGGATCTGCGAGTGATTTCTTGATCTCTTCGCGCCGCTGATCGAGGTCATTGTCATGCTCGACCTGGTCCTTGAGAACGTCGGTGATTCGACGATGTGCGAGCAGGAACAGAAATCCCGCGCTGCCGACGAGCACAACGACGAGCACCCAGAGGACGACAGCTGGCATCGAGTGTCCCCGGCGGATTTCGTTGAAGACGAGTCCGATGGTGGCAAGCTCTCCAAGAACCGCCCAGAGAGTCAAGACCGTCCCGAGGAAAAACCCATACACGTAGCCCTGGTACTGAGGCGCTGTCGCGGCTGGATCCTGCGTTGGGTGGATCGTCTCGGCCTTTTGCGTCGCGGTGTAGACGAACGGGCCTAGGATGACGAGTACGCCAAACATTAGGTTCAGCCCGGCGTAGGTGCCTGATGGAGCCGACGACGTGTTGGGCAGCACTGAAGCCGCCAGGATCGTGCCGAGGATCGCCGCAAGCACGGTCAGGTTTGAGGCGAAGCTGCCGGAGAAGTCCCAGTTGGTCGGACCCAGCCGATCGGGGAGACCGATCTCCTTTCGCCGTGGGTACCACTGAAGACCGACGATGAGCAACGAGGCACCGAGCGGGCCAAGGACCACTACCCAGATCCACCATGGCGAGTCATCGATCATCGCGTGCGACGCCGCGGCGATCGGCAGCACGGCCAGGATCGTACTTAGTGTCATATCGCATCGGAGCGGCACGTCGCCCCGCTGATACATGGGCTGCTCGCGAACCGTGATACGTACCATCGGACTCGAGCGCTCTGGTCTATGCTGCTCTGCCGGCTGCGCGGGAGCAGGCGCGGTAGGCACGGCCTCTGGTTTGCAACCGGCGGAGCAAACCGTCGGCCGTCCGGTCCGTTGCGGCTACCGCGATGGCCGGTGTCGGGGGACTGAAGCGCTGGCCGCGTCGGCGACAGTCGGTCGGAGGGGAGCCTCGAACCGGAATGCGGACGATGTATTCCGCGCTGGATGACGGCGCTGGCCCAGCACGATTCAGGTCCTGCGCAACCACGCCGTCGAGGCACCCGTCTCAAGCTCCTAGAGGAGCGACACGCAGGGCTCGTGCGTCAGAAGACAAACAAATCTGGCCCAACTGAGGTCGTGCCCGAACGGCCTACGAGTAGCGTGCCGGACGTGAAACCAGCACTCCTCCTCATCCTGCTACTGGCGGGCTGTGGCTCGTCGACCACCCGACGAGCACGACCAGCACGAGCAACCCGCCTCCCCCGGCAGCCCCAACGACGACGGCGGCTCAGGCGACCTCGACCGCCGCTCCTGCGTCCACGAAGCCGAAGCGGAAGCCGAAACCCAAGCCGGTCGTCGCCTGCATCGGCGGGAGGGTTGCCGGCCAGCCATACGGGGCATCGGAGCCAGCGTCAGCGCCTTTAAGAACTCGAATCCCACAGCGGCTAACGGGCCGCCAGCAAGCTATCAGGACGGGATTGCCTTCTACGAGATCAAGGACAGCGTCCATGGATGTGTCAGCGAGTACGCGATCACCGAGTCGACCACTCCGACGCACTGCGCCTGGGATCTTTTATTTCTGGGGGGTGGCATCGACCTGCCAGACGACGCCCACCAACTCCTCGACCAGAACACGTGCGCAGCCTGGTCGAGCGGAAGTCTGAAGAAGGCCACGGGTCATCTATACGCCGTTGGCTTTGTTGAGGTCGCGCCAGAAGGAGACGCAACCGGCATCGTTGACATGTCCGCCGGAGATTCGCCGAAGTGCTAATTCGAAGGGATCCCGGATGCCAGCCCGCTCGAGACGAGGCAGCGAGATGCCGACGATGCGCGGTGCCACTACTGGCCGACGAGGTTTCGCCCCAATCCCATCTCCACGGTCTAACTTCGGGCTGGAGAACCTACCTCCGGGAATCGACAGCAGCGAGGTCATAAACACCGTCCACCTCCGTCTGCGGCCGACGCTCCCAGCCATCGCCGGACTCCGCTAGCGAGCCCCTAAGGCGTGCCTCCGATCAGCGCATTCCACCCACCAGCGTGCAAGTGCCCTCCTCGCGTGGAAAGCGGCAGCGTTGCTGACTAGACACGTTGCTCGTTCGCTAGGCGGAGCAGTCACCCGCAGCGATCAAGAGCACGTTGGCTCAACTCGTGTACCTCGAGGCTGGCGCGCCGTTTGTCGGGGAGCGGGGTGATAGCACGCGACGGACGGTCACCCCAAGGAGCGTCCCTGCGTAGGGAGTTACCCCGATCGTCGCCTGGCTCATCAGCCACCACAGCCTTCTCTCGCCCTATTCCACGTATCAGACGAGGGCTTTCTGCCTCTATTAAGCAAGCGTCGGTGTGTGATTTCGTTCGCTCTGACATTTCTTGCTGGACCATTTCACCAATCTCTGATCGAAGCGAGGCCAGATGCCCAGCTCGTACAAGCTCGGTAAGCATCCACCCGTGGTCGACCAGCGCACTCTGCGCTTCGGCAAGTACCTGACACCTGCCCTCCCAAGCCCTCCCGCGTCCGTCAACTACGGCGCGAAGGTCTCAACCTGGCCGATGTACGCCAACGACAAGTACGGCGACTGCACCTGCGCCGCGGCCGGGCACATGATCCAGAACTGGACGGCCAACGCGAACGGAGAGGTGACGCCGCCCACCGGCGCGGTCGTCAAGTTCTACGAGCACTTCGTCGGCGATCCCCCGCCGCCGGATGCGGGATGCAACATGCTCCAGGTGCTTAACTACTGGCGCAAGGCTGGCCTGGCCCGGCACAATATCAACGCGTATGCCGCCATCAAGCTGAAGAACCAGGCTGAGGCGATGAGCGCGCTATACCTGTTCGGAAGTGTCTACATTGGCGTGGAGCTCCCCGACTTTGCGGTCGAAAGTGACATGTTGGCCGTTCCATGGGTCGTGCCGCCCGGCGGACCCGAAGGGAACGCCGCGCCGAATCCAAATAACGGACACTGCATCCCGGCCGTCGCATACGACGAGAACAACCTCACGGTCATCACATGGGGAGAGCCGAAGACCATGAGCTGGGACTTCTACAACGCCTACACCGACGAAGCGTTCGCTGTGCTCAGCCAAGACTTCATCGAAAAGTCCGGCACCGACCTCGGTGGATTCGATCTCGCCGCCCTAGAGGCCGACCTGAAGGCTTTGTAGCTCCGCCTATATCCGGGGCTGACGAGTGCGAACTCACAGTTCCATGCCGGCTGGCGCTGACGTCGACGCGGGGATGGTCGCGAGCAGACGGGCGGCCTATCGACCAAGCGGCTGCTGGCGGACGGCTGGCGAAACTGTGGGGTGGCTCCTTCTGGCTGGAGGTCGCCGGTTCGAGTCTTTCACCGGAGGGCGGCGCGTCTGAGGGGGCACCCACTACTTGTGTATGGGTGATTATGGCTAACGGGGATAGAAGCGGTACTAAACGGTGCTTGAGCTGCGGCGAGGACGTCCGAGAGCTCGCCAAACTGTGCCATTACTGCGGCTATTCGTTCTCGCGAACGGGCCCGGTTTGGTTTCGACGTGGCGGACTGGCTGACATATGTGCCATGTTCGCAGCGATCTCGGTAATCGTCGCGATTGCCGCCTATGGCGAGCTCGCAAGGCGATTCCAGCGAGACCGCTTTCGAGGCGCGTCAAGAGGTCGAGTCGTCGGCACCGATTTTGGCTCCAGATACGCCACCTGAAGAACGAGGTAAGGCGCTGACGGTAGTGACCACCTACGCGACGGTAGAGAAGCGCGCCGATTTCCTTTACGACAGCAACCGGGTGGTACGGCGAGTCGCCGTGGCTACAACACTGGCCATAGCGCTAGGGCCGAGGCCACGCGTCTCCGTGCGGGGATGGATCAGGCCAGGTAGTCGGAGCGATCGACCAGATTCCGCACCGGTTCGCCGCGGAGGTGGCGGGCCACGTTGTCGGCCGCGCGTGCCGCCGATTCGGTGAGCGATCCGGCGACCATCGCCGAGTTGTGTGGTGACCCGATCACGTTCGGGAGCTCCAGAAACGGTCGCCGGGTGGCGAACGCGCCCTGGCCCCGCGGCTCCTGCCACCACGCGTCGATGCCGGCCGAGAACGAAGGGTTGCTCTCGAGGTGCTCGTACAGGGCGTCTTCGTCGATGATCGCCGCTCGGGCCACGTTGACGAGGATCGCGTCGGGCTTCATAAGCGACAGCTCGCGCCGTCCGATCAGCCGGTCGGTGGCGCGCGTCAGCGGGAGCGAGACGACCACGATGTCGGCCTCGGCGAGCAGCGTATCCAGATCCTCCATCGTCCCGATCTGGTCGACAGGGGCATCCGTGCGGCCGGAGCGGTTGATCGCGTGCACGTGCGCGCCGAGCGCCTGGAACAGCCTCGCGCTGGCCTGCCCGATGCCGCCGAAGCCGATGATCCCGACCAGCGAGCGGCGGATCAAGAGCGTCGGCGTCTCCTGATCGAACGCCCCTCGGGCCAGGGCGGCGTGCTCCTGCGGCAGCCGCTTGGCCAGCGCCAGGGCCAGGGCGAGCACGTGCTCGGCCATCGGCTCCGCGTAGGCTCCGGCGTTGGAGGCCACCGCCACGCCGTCCGGGATTCGATCGAACGGGACTCGGTCCACCCCGGCCGACATCAGCTGAATCAGGCTTCCCGAGCCGAGCTGGACGAGCTCGTCGGGACGGAGCTCGGCGCCGAGCATCCAGCCCAGCACCGCATCGGCCGACGGCAGCTCCTCCCCCCTCCGGCCCTCGGCCTCGCTCAGATACGTGAGCTCGGCAACTCCGTCCAGGCTCGCCTCGATCACGCCTCGCATTTCCGGGTCGGGGTTGAACGTGACGACTACTCGCGGCTTGCTCACGCGGGTTCACTGTAGCCGTGTGGTGGGGGCAGCTTCGCGGCATCCCGGAATCGGGTCCACCGCAACCCGCGCGACTGATCGAGAACGATCGCGCGAAGCGTCCCGCGTGGCAGGCAGGCCGCGTTGTGCCGGCATGACCGCTCAGGCGGCCATCGCACGGCGGGCTCGGCCGACCGCCCGGCTGACGTGTCGGCCTATTTGCTCGGCCCGGCGCGAGCTGATTGCCCCTTCGGACCGGGCCCAGGACGCTGCCTCGGCGATCCCGGAGAGCACGGCCTGCCGGCTCGGTTCACCGGCTCCGATCCCGGCGATCACCAGCAGCGCGGTCGAGAGGCCGTGCGGTCGCGGCGCACGAGCCGGTCGATCAGCTCGACGTCCAGCGCGGCGAGCTTCACCGGCGACGGCCGGATCGGGATCGTTGTGGTCTGTCGCGAGAACGCCTCGGCGCGAGCCTGGCGTTGCCGCTCGTGCCGCGAAAGATTGGGCCGCGTGTACGCAGTGCGAGTCGTGGACTTCATCTGTGAAACCTCCATTGCTTGGGTTAGGGCGGCCGTCCGGCAGCCGCCCGGTCGTTTCCACTGACCATGGGCCGGGTACGGGGGGCCCGCTCGCGCCGTCCGCCTGGGGGCGCAGCGAGCGAACGGTGCGGCGGGTCGCCCAGACCCGTCGCTTCACGCCCTTCGCCAGCCGGACGAGAAACGGCCCGGAGGCCACCGCGCAGGGCGACCATCCGGGCCGTGTAGATGTGAGTACCGGCGGTGCGGCTACCTGCTCATGCCGAGGAGGTCAAACGCGCCACCGTCGGGCAGCGCCATCAGCTCGACCCGCCGCCCGGTGCCGGCGTGTTCACCGGTGAAGCGTAGGGCGTGCTGCCCGAGCGGGTCCTCGTCCCCGAGCGGCAGCTCGGGCACGAAGTTCACCTCCGGGTCCAGCAGGTAGGAGCTCGGCTCGCGATCGTCGAAGTGCGCCATGGCGCGCACCTGCATCCGCGTCGGCTCATGCTTCACGCGCCCGCGCGCGAGCCAGCCGGCCGAGGGCGAGCACGGTGCGCCGGACCCCGGCGCCTCGCCCCGCCTCCTTCGCCGGCGGTGGTCGGGCAGCTCGATGCCGCCCGCGCGAGTGCTACGGTTTCTTCTCACTTCACGATCTCCTTTGCAGGTCGTCTCGTCGGCCCCGACTCGTCACCCTCGGGGTCGACGCGTTTGTAGGGACACGGTGGATCCCCGGCAGGTCGCGTTCGGTCAGCCTCCTACGCGCTAGCCCAGGCGCGCGCCTATCCCCGCGGCTTCCACGTAATGCGCGAAGCCGGCGCGAGAGTAGGCCTGCTGTCCGAGGACTAGCTGTCCGGGGCTTCGTACCACGCGACGATCATCGCGCGGCCGAGGGTGTGCGAGAACAGGTTGAAACCGAGGAAGGCCGGCGTGGCGTCCTTGTCCACTCCCAGTGAGTCGACGTCGACGGCATGGACGACGTAGTAGTAGTGGTGGCGGCCGTGCCCCGGCGGCGGGGCGGCGCCGACGTGCATCCTGACGCCGGCGTCGTTGCGCAACTGAAAAGCTCCGGACGGAAGACCGCTGCCCTGCTCGTCGCCGGCACCTCGAGCAAGCTCGGTCACGCTCGCCGGGACGTCGACGACCGCCCAGTGCCAGAAGCCGCTCGCGGTCGGCGCCTCGGGGTCGTAGCAGGTCACCGCGAAGCTCTTGGTGCCCTCGGGGAATCCGCTCCATGCCAGCTGCGGAGACACATCCTCGCCGCCGGCGACACCGAACAGACCGCTTAGCTGGGGCGGCCGCAGCTCTTCACCTTCTCGCACGTCCTCGCTCGTCAGCTCAAACGACGCCACCTGGGGCAGTTGGTCGTACGGGTTGTAGTTGGCCACGATCTGCCGCTCGCTTTCTGCCGCAAGATGTACTCGGAATTCGCGCGCGATCCTAACCGACGTAGACCGGCGCAGCCTCCCCTCCCGGCGCGCTCTGGGCTTGCGGTCACCTCACTCTCCTCCACCCGAGAGGCGTCGGGGGCGCCCCTCGCCGAAGTAGGCCGCTCGGCGCGGTGTTCCCGCCAGGAAGCCGGCGACGCGGCTAAACGTGCTTCCCAGCGATCCTCGACTTCTGTTCGAGTCTCGGCGGAGCAACCTTTCGACCCAGCATTCGTTGAGGATCATCGTGGGGGCCAGGGCGGCACCACGGGCAACGGACGAGATCTTTGGTGCCGCCCGCTCACCTCTCGACCTGTTCGGAGGCTGAGCGGATCTAGGCTGTGGCGATGAAGATCCGCTTCGCCGTCGGCCCCCACGCCGGATCCCTGAGCGGAGCGGGCTTGACCGCGTTCGCCGAGTCACTCGAGACCGCCGGCTTCGACGGCCTGTGGCTCCCGGATCTCCCGGTCGCTCCCGTGCTGGACCCGCTGCTCGGACTAGCGCTCGCCGCCGGCCGGACGAGGAGGCTGCACCTTGGAGCCAACCTCGTGCCCCTCGGGCGTAACCCGTTCCTGCTGGCCAAGGAGTTGGCTCAGCTCGATCAGATCTCGGGCGGCCGACTGCTCCTCAGTTTCGTTACCGGCCTCGGTCAGCCCGGGGAGCGTCAGGCGCTCGGGCTTGACGGTGCGCCGCGGGGTGACGTGTTGGAGGAGGTGCTCGGGATGCTGCGGAGCTGGTGGGCGGGCGAGGCCGTAGATCATCGCTCGGAGCGCTGGACGTTCGAGCATCTGGCCTCGGCCGCGCGGCCGGTCCAGGATCCGCTGGAGGTGTGGCTGGGCGGGCGCGGGCCGCAGGCGCTGGACCGTGTCGGGCGGATCGCCGATGGGTGGCTCGGCGCCCAGCTCACGCCGGCCGAGGCCTCTGTCGCTCGCAGCCGTATCCAGGGAGCGGCGAACCGGGCCGGGCGCGAGGTCGACCCCGAGCACTTCGGGATGAGCATCCCCTATGCCCGCGTCGCACCCAATCCCGAGCTGCTGGGTACGCTCGCCGCCCGCCGTCCCGACGTCGACCCGCTCGCCTTCGTGCCGGTCGGCCGGGCTGGCCTACGCGAGTTCATCGAGGGCTACATCGCCGCTGGCCTATCGAAGTTCGTCGTGCGCCCGCTCCCCCCCGTCGCCTCCTGGGCCGACGAGGCGGCATGGTTGGCCGATGCCGTCCTCGACCTGCAGACCTGAAGCGCGGCCCCCGTCCGAGCATCAGAGCGGCGTCTCCTGATTCCAGCGTGGGCACGGCAGCTAGCGCGGGGAATTCACAATCCAGCAACGGCGACTGCGCCGGCCAATGCCTTCCCTCAGCCGGCCGTCGTCGCGCGCGGCACCGCAGAGGACGGGTAGCCCGAAGAGACATCAGGTGCCGCTCTCCGGCACATGGCCTCGCCTCAGGTGGCGATGGGCCCGTCGAGGTCCACGCCGACCAGGTCTGCCCGGGACGTGATCTCGAGCTTGGCGAACACCTTACGGAGGTGGTAGTCGATCGTGCGAGGACTCAGGAAGAGTTGCTCCGCGATACGGGGGTTGGTCATCCCGTCCGCGACGAACCGCGCGATCTGCAGCTCCCGCGGCGTGAGTTCGTCCCGCTTTGAGGGATCGCGTCGACGTGCCGTCTCGCCGCTCGCTCGGAGCTCTGAGCGAGCTCGCGCTTCCCAGGGCGACACCCTCAGCTGTTCGAACACGCCGAGCGCGGCGCGGAGATGGGAACGGGCCTCGACGCGCCGTCGTTGTCTTCGCAGCCACTCGCCGTACAGCAGCTCGGTGCGCGCCTTGTCAAACGGTGAAAGCGCGGGCGCGAATTCGATCGCCTGCGCGTAATGGGGCTCGGCGTCCGCTTCCTGCACCAGCGCGAGGCAGCGCGCGAGCAGCGCGAGCCGTGGGGGATTGGGAAACCTCTGCACCCATACGCGAAACCGGTCGAGGTGCCCGGCGACCTCGCCTTCCCGGTGGGCGCGTACGGCGGCCTCGACCGCATCGGGCAACGCGAGCACGAACAGCGGGTGGGATTCGGGGCGCAGAGTCGCGATCACCGTCTGGAGGTGCTCAAGCGCCTGCGCGGGCCTGCCGAGGCCGAGGTCGAGCAGGCCGAGCGCGCGCCCCACGTAAACGCTGAAGCCACTGGCTCCGCTGGCGGCGACGCGCGCCTGCAACTGGTCGAGGTGCGCGCGGGCGAGCTGTTCGGCTCCGCGGCGAGCGTCGATCATTGCCAGATGCGCGAGGTTCCAGCCGGCGGCCCACGGCTGCCCGACGTCGATGGCCAGCCGCAAACCTTCCTCTGCCGTCGAGTAGGCGAGATCGAACCGGCTCTGGCCGATCAACCCGGCGGCCTGCATCTGGAGAGCTACCGGCAGTCTGATCACAAGCGCTCGCTCCCTGGCGAGCTCCACCGCCCGGGTCGCGTAAGGCAGGCCATCGGCGGCGATACCCTCGCGCGCCGCGGTGAGCGCCGCCCACATCAGACACACCGGATCGT
>Ga0335080_10006578_pt1 | contig 12019 bp, 14 predicted proteins | sample Lox_Sample_34_FD_206720 | JGI IMG/M metagenome (GOLD analysis project Ga0335080, IMG submission 206720) | Soil microbial communities from Loxahatchee National Wildlife Refuge, Florida, United States - Lox_Sample_3.4 | ecosystem: Environmental > Terrestrial > Soil > Wetlands | place: USA...
CTCTTGGGGGCTTTCGCGCGTCGCTGCGCCGCGGCTGCCTCGAACGCATTCATTCGGGCGCGCAGGCCCTCGTCGAAGCGTCGGCAGGCGTAGTAGAAGCGCTTGACGTGCTTCTTGAAGTGGCTGCGGCGCCGGTTGTACTCGTCGATCCCGATGACCTCCTGCTGAAACAGGAGATCCAGGGCGCGCAGCAGGTAATCGGTCTTCTCGATCAGCTGGATGTACCGGTTGGTCAGCGGTGAGATGATCTCCGCCGTGTGGCAAAGCGGCGGCGTGCAGTTCGGGGCATCGGTTATTGCAAGCGTGATGCCGTTCGCCTTCATCAGTGTCTCGGCCTGGACGATCGCATCATCCACGTCTTCGTTCGCTTTGAGTATCTGCGCGCGAAGATCGTCTTCCACCTTGGCGACGACTTCGTTCGGCAGCCGCGAGCGCGCCTTGAAGTGGATGAAGTGAACGTGCTTGGACGCGAAGCGGAAACATTCCACGTAGGCATGCTTCATATCGTGGATCCATAGCCGGATCGCATACGGGCTGTAGGAGCAGCCGAGGCCCAGCAGAGGGTTCTTCTCCTCAAGCCGCTGCAGCAGTTCGTCGTTCGAGCGTCTCGATGCGGCCATAGTGGTTTCCTCGAGTAGACGGCCGGCACTTGCCACCGTCATGTTGGCACTGCGGCCAACCGGCCTCCACCCGATAACATGCGCAAAAACGCGCGCATTAACGCGGATGACCTCCGCGCGGCCTTAGCTGTCGAGAACGTTGTAGCGCTCGCGCGCCTTTGACACGACTCCGCCGGCAACGGCGCGTACGTACGACGGATCGGCGTGTGTCGGAACCAAGCAGAGGAACTCGAACCAGTTGCTCTCGCCGTGGGCGGCGTCGCGGCTCACTCCGACGACGATGGTCGCGCCCTGACAGCCTGCCGTGCGTTGCAGCTGCTCGGTCAGGAGCGCGCTCAGCGTTGCGCGGTCGAGCCAAACAAGGGGGCGACACATGCGGCTCGGGTCTGCCTTGTCCCGAGGCACAACACGCGGACTAACCGGACTCGGCAGGAGCCACGACCGAGGTCATGACGCCGGCGAGCGCCGCGGCGATCGGCGGGTACTCCCGCTCGGGGAAATGGCTCCGCAGGCGCGGGTCGCGGAGGTAACGGACTTGCACCTTGCAGAACGGGCATTCGCGCGCGTGGTCCTCCACCGACGCCGGCGACGCGAGGTAGCGGCAATGACAGAACGTGCAGGTGGTGAACCGAAATATCGCTTCCCGCCCCTTCCAAACCCACACGCAATCGGTCCAGCAGACCACGTAGAACACGCGATCGAAGGAGAGCCCGCAGGGCGCTCGGCGGCGAGCGTAATGCTCGTACGAGGTGACCAAGGCCTCGGCGCGCTGGGGCCAGTGCTCGAGATGGTCGCGGTACAGAACGTAGGCGAGCGAGGCGTCGACGATCGTCGCCAGGCCTGCGTTCTTGACGAAGCGTTCCGGCGAATCGGGCCGTTTGCCGGGCTTCGGCGCTCCGCCGGGCTCGAACGTAAGGTACCGGCGCAAGGCCCAGCGATCGAGCCCGGTGAGGAATTCGACTGTGCTGGTCCGCGCGCCCGCAGCGAAAGCCCGACGCGCAAGCTCCACCGCCTGGGTCTGACGCGGTACGTATCGCGAGACCATCCTGCCCCGCCTCCCCGCCTTAGCTGGCTGAGCTCAAGACACCGTATGGATGCGCCCATTGCCGGATCGGGATCGGCCCGGCCGACCCGCCCGTGGCTCCACGAGTTCTCGGACCCCGGCAAAGACGCTTCGCAGCGCCGGCGGGGTCGTGACCAGATCACGCAGGTCCTGACCGGTGTAGCGCAGCGTCACGATGGACTCCTCGAGCCCCAGCGCGAGCGACTCCAGCCTGTCGAAGGTCAGATCGCGGACCACGGCCGCGTCCGAAGGATGCAATCGAAACTGCTGGCAGGCCTGCACGGGGTTGCGCATCACCGCCTCCTTGAGCGCGAGCAGGAATCCCAGGTTGATCAGCGCGAAATCGGGTACGAGAGTGTCGGCCATGGTGGTTCCCCCTGCAGGTCTTGAAGCGGTGCGGTCGGTCGAGGTCTCCGGGCGTTAGTCGTGCGAGCTCGCTGCCGTGGCTCGGCTCCCCGAGCCGAGTCATCACCCCGGTCGACACGGAAACGCGGAAACCCAACGTTGCGCCAAGCCTAGTCAATAGCCAATGTATTGTCAACTACTGTTGTCGATACTGTCACTATTTCACCAAACGACAGGGGTCCGTTACCCCACCGGTTGTCATTTCTCTGGCGATGCTCTTGCGGCCGGCCGGCTGCTGGCCTATGCTGCTGCATCCCGCCGGGAGCCCAAGCCTTGGCTAGAGCAGCGCCGAAACGTTCGAAGGCCGCCCGACCGCAGACGCGGAAGGGGAAGCCGCGCGCGCGCGACGCCGAAGAAGCGTCTTGGAACGAGTCCGAGCAGCGGCGGGGGCTGCACGCGCAGCTTCGCCGCACGATGGGCGAGTTCCTGGATCTGTCCAACGTGCCGGAGCGCGGACGTGTCCCCGTGGTCGCGAAGATCGCGCATCGTTCGCGTCAAGGCGTATCGCGCTGGTTCAAGGCGGACGACGCCAGCGGCGCGCTGCCGGATGCGCTGTCCATCTTCCTCTTCGCCCAGGCGTTCCAGGCCGACGCCAACTATCTTTTCGGACTCACCGATCGCCGACGGGTGTTGGCCGGATCAGGAACCCAAGCGGGGCAAGGCACACCGCACGGCAATCCGGACGCGGTCGCGGATCTCGCCGCGGAGATCGCCGAGCGATTTCCGGTCGGCGCCTCGATCACCATGGTCGGCGACGAAATGGAGCCCACGATCAAGCGTGGTACGCGGGTATGGCTCGATTCGGGTTGCACGGCAATCCAGGGCAACGGGCTGTACGCGCTGGAAGTCAACGGCCGGACCATCGTGCGCATCGTCGAGGATCGCCCTGGAGAAGGCCTTACCTTGAGCTGCGAGAACAAGCGCTACCGCGAGCAGGTGATCCCGGCACGCGCGGATCTCGCCCGGAGCGGCATCAAGGTGCTCGGCAAGGTGGTCGGCTGGTTCCAGGCGCCCTGACGACGGACCGGGGGCTTTAGCCCTGGGACATCCCGAGGGCACGTGCGCCTCAAGCAGTGGCAAGCGAGCGTTCTTGCCCAAGTTAAGCCAAGACCCAATCGCACATCGCAGGACTTCCCGCGCAGCCGTTGCGGGTTCGTCCAATGGCTGCCCGCGGACTCGCTCCCGCGGGCCTCAAAGCGTGCCCTCCCCTCGCCCAACATATAACTTGTTATAGGGGGCTGCGGGAGGGGCTATGCTAGGTTCGTCTGGAGCAAGGGGGGCGAGTCATGTTTGTGCGCAAGCTGTGTCTGCCAGAGATCAACTGGTCGTTCCAGGAGGAAGCCTGCGGGACCGACCTCGTCAAGGAAGCGCTGCAGCGAGCGCGTGCTGGATCGGTGCAGGAGGCGCTCGGCTTCGCGACCGCCGCGCTCGGCTTCGACAGCTTCGTCTTCGGGATCGTGGCGAACGATCGCAGGCCCGATGCAGAATCGCGCACCTACGTCATGACCAACCAGGCCGAAGCCTGGATCCGCCGCTATGACCACCGCGCGTTCCTCGAGTTCGATCCGCGGGTGGAGCTCGCGGCCGAACCGGGTTACGCGTTCTGGGAGGCGAGGCAGTTCAACTTCGACGCGCGACATCGGCTGTTCCTCAGAGAATCGGCCGTCTATGGGATCGAGTCGGGGCTGGTCATCGGTCTGTGCACGCGCGATCCGCCCTCTTATGCGATGCTCGCGCTCAACCGCGCTCGCCCCGTGCTCGATCAGTGGAGCGCGGCCGAGCGCTTGCTCATCGCCGCGCAGGCCTCGATCCTCGGCAAGGTGCTGAGCCGCACTGTGCGTCGGTTCTTGAACGAGCAGGAATTGCTTTTCCCCGCACCTCGCATGAAGCTCAACTTGCGCGAGCGAGAAATTCTCGCGCTGGCGGCAGCGGGCAAGTCCTCGAAGGCGATCGCCGCGACACTCGGCATCGCCAAGATCACGGTGGACATGCACGTGGCGACGACGTTGAGCAAGATGGGCGCCTTGAACCGCTACCAGGCCGTCGCGAGGGCGATCGCCACCGGGCTCATCGAGGTGCCCGATGATGTTCACGCGGAGTACATGAGCGCGAAACTCCATGCGGCCCGGAAGATTCGTCGAGCCGCGGCGGCACACGAGGAGGACGACAATCCAAACGGCGCCGATCGCGCACGCGTGCTGCCCATGCGGAAATTCATGCGCGCACATAGCACGCCATGAGGCGGCCCGTCCATTGGGCTTTCGGCCTAAGCCAAAAGAAAGGTGGCGCGAGAGATTGTTGTTCCTAATATTCCAAATGGCGTAATCGGCTCGAACCGCGATCAACAAGCCGCCAAGAAAGGAGGTTATCGGGCAAAGGAAGACGGAGCGTTGACGTGAGGGGCGCAGGGAGCGCAACGGCGCGGGCGAGGTCGGCCAGCACATCGGAACTGCTGGCGATGGCCGCGCAGGTTCTGGATCATCCGCAATCAAGGTTGCATCGATCGGCATTCGCCCACGCCGCCGCGGAAGTAATTCGAACGCACGGCGACGCGCCAGTGCTGAGGGCAATCGAGCTGGCGCCGGACCTGAAGATCGCGCGAGCCATCCGGCAAGCCGCAGAAGCGGCCTGCGAGACGGCATCGACGAGCAGCAACGGCAGGGAGCGCCAGGCGAGATTGTTCTCGATCGCGATCGTCGTTCGGTTCGCCGAACCGCTGACGGAGCGAGAATTCGGGGACTATCTCGCGCCGATACTCGACACGGGATCCCTGCTTGCGCGTGCGCAGGAATGCGGTGGCCGTCATCGCGCGCGTTCATTCATTTGGCCGCACGCCTGGGCCTTCGACGATCTGTCGCGATTGTCCCTTAGCGACGTCCGGCACCTCACGCTCATGGCGACCACCGCAGGCGCCGCCGCCAACGGCAACATCACCCTCCGTTTTCCTCCGAACACATGCGCGCAACGGCGGTGCGCGACCTTCCTGCGTTACCTGACGGGGTACCAGATCGGGAGCGAAGCAACGCTGGAGCGTCGCCAGCGCCTTCGCTTTGCCGATTGCGTGCGCAGCGTCGTGCGTGCCAGCCTAAGCGATGCGCACGACATCGCTGTAATTTACGACGGGTGCTTCTATGGACCTCTCTGGCATGGACTGCGCGTGTACCAAGGCTACCGGTTGGCCGACGTCGTGGCCGCGCTGGCCGCTCAAGGAATCGGCGCGCATGAGCTTGCGGCGTCTGTCGCGCTCACGGGAAGCCGCAACAAGATGAGCGCGCGGATCGAGTTTCTACGGGGCGGAAAGAAACTCGATCACCACGTCTATCGCATCCTGTTAGAGCCTCAAACGGACCCGACTACTACGGTGGCGCGGATCGTCGCGCCCTTGCGCGGCTTGGGCGTGAAGGTGGACGTCGCGCGGGAGGGTGCGACACTATCCACGGCAGATCGTCCTGCATTGAAGCGCAACGGGCGAGCGGAGCGACGATTTGCGACGTTGGAGCTCACACTGCCCTTATAACGCCCGCGGACCTTTCATCTATTGTTGGGCAGATGTGGGCGACATGTCTGAAATCCGCGTGCGTGGCGAAGGTCGTCATCACGACGGCGCCGCGGCAATGACCGGTGGTGCGCGGAAAGCACGCTTTGACTTCCGTATCTCGATCGACCGCAAGAGCGCGAAAAACGGCGTGCAGCTCGCACCCTTGATTGACCATCCGGCGACGTCGGCACGCCCACGGAGACTGCCGTCACCTGGCCGCCCTCTTGGACAGCCACGACGCTAGCGCCGCATCTCTTGCCGCAAGTGCCTCCCGCCAAGCAGGCAGTGAGGCCAAGCCATCGTACCAGCGGCAGATCTCCGGGAAGCGTCCCACCGGCAGCTCCAACCGCTTTGCGGTGGGAAGAAGCCCTCCTATCGAAAAATCTGCGAGCGTCAGTTGGTTGCCCAGCACCCAAGTCTTGCCTTTCAGGGAGTCGTCAAGCACCGCTGCGAAGCGGCTGAAGTTCTGCTACCCTCGCGCGATGAAGGCCGGGTCGGGTGGGCCGAGGCCAAGCACATCCTTCGAACCCTTCTCGTATGCGACCATGCCGCACGACTCGGCATCCCAGTGCGCACTTTCCCAAAAAAGCCAGCGCAGAACATCGGCTTGGCCCTTCAGATCGGATGGCCACACACCGCTTTCCGGGCGTTTGGACGCCATGTAGAAGAGTATGGCGTTCGACTCCCAGAGGACGATGCCATCATCCTCGAGGGTGGGGATTTTCCTGTTGGGATTCAGTGATACATATTCGGGCGCACGTTGATCGCCTCGTCCCAGGTCGATCGGCTTCAACTCGCAGTCGAGCGCCAGATAATTCTTGAGGGCGACAATGCCGACAACGCGCCCCGACGGCGGGAATATATGGATTTTCATAAGGCGGCTCTCCGTCGGCTTCGTTCGGCGCGGATCATTTGTTGTCGTACTCATCGTGACGTCGCCACCAGTGACCCGTCTCATTTCGCCCCTTGGGCGCGCGGTCTAGCCACTGCCACATGCTCCAGAGGCTGTCCAGGCCGCGCGCATAGGTCGAATACGTGTGGTAGACGACGCCGTCCTCGAGAACGAAGGCGCTCACTCCTGGTCTCTCGCGGAGAAAGGTTGGCATATCGACTCCAGTCCCAAATATGTTCTGGGAGGAAAGGCCACCCGGGCCGGATGGCTTCCATGCGCTCTCGCGTCGGTAGTTGTATTCAATGCCGCCGTCGCGTAGCTGCTCATCACGACTGAAGCCGACGCTGTAGTCGGAATTGAATTCGCTGCCGAACGAGGACGCCCACGGGAAGGTCCATCCCAACCGCCTCTTATACGCTTGCAGCTTTGAGAGCGACGCCCGCGATACTGCCCAAAGCATCACGTCGTGGTTGGCTAAGTGAATCTGAATGCCATTGAATCCATCCGCGACCGCCGAGCAGGAGGGGCAGGCAGCGGTGTAGTCGGGCCCGAACATGAGGTGGTAGACAAGGAGCTGCGAGCGCCCTCGAAAGAGGTCCGATAGCAAGGCACTTCCCTCGTCAGTTTCGAACCGATATTCCTTGTCGACCCGAACCCACGGCAACCCTTGGCGCTTCTGCGCCAGCTCGTCACCACGCCGCGTATGCTCCTTCTCCTCCTTAAGCAGATTGAGCCGCGCCGCGAGCCATTCCTCACGCGTTCCGACCTTATGCCGTACGGCCGTCGCATTTTCGTTCATATCGTTCTCCTCATTTGACGGCGCGCGCGGCCGTCTCGATTACGTGGGCGACGGCAGTAGGGTGGGAGATGTGTATGAAGTGGCCCCCCTTTAACACTGTCACCTTCGACCCCGCGCGGTTGGCCATCCGCCGCGCGATCGCTGAGTCAAGCACCCGGTCCTCGGTGGCAACGATCACGTAGCTTGGCTTGTCGTGCCAGGCGGCGACGGTCAGCTTGGTATTAAAGACAGCGCCTAATACCGGCATCTGCGAATGGGCCATGAATTCGGCCGTCGCCTTGGGCAGGTCGGCACCCACGTCGCCGGCGAACTTCGTCGCATCGACGAAGACGAAACCATCCTTTGTTGACATTAAATGGTCACTCGCTGGCGGCTTCGGCGGGTACACCTCGGCGCTGGTCTCGCCGATGTCGGGCTGGAGCGCGGCCACATAGACCAGCGCCTTGACCTTGGGGTCGCCGCCGGCAACAGTGATGATCTGGCCACCATAGCTGTTGCCGACGAGGACGACCGGTCCGTCTTGCTGGTCCAGGACGCGCTTGGTCGCGGCCACATCCTCGTCGAAGCTGGTCAGCGGTTCCTGGACGATGCTCACGCGGTAGCCGTCCCTGGTCAGCACGTCATAAACGCCACGCCAGCTCGAACCATCAATGAGTGCGCCGTGAACGAGGACGATGTTCACGGCGCCCGCGGGCGACGGAGCCGATTGCGCGCTCGCGCCCACGGTGATCATGAGCGCCATCGTCGCCCTGAGAAACTTTTGAGTCGTCGTCATGCCAGTCTCCAGTATTGAAAGTGGGGTGATTGGCCGCAGGCATCTATCGCTGATTGGCTGTCGGGTACGGATCCTGCAGAGCGACGGAGCCGGTCTCCAGCAGGGACTTCAGGTTGGAGATGACCTTCGGCCAGCCGCCGGACACCGCCGCGATGAGTTTCGAGGGTTCGCGCTCGATGGTGTGGGTGATGGAGAGCTTGACCGCCGTTCCACTGGGCTCCAGCTCCATCGTGCATAGCGACTCGCCTTCGGCCTTGAGCTCGGGTTTGTCCTGGTGCTGCCAGCGGATGACCAGGCGCCGCGGCGGCTCGGCTTCGACGATCTCGCCGGCGTCGCTGATCTGACCGTCGCCGGACACCATCTTCCACGACGATCCCGCCGTCCACTGGCTCTCGCAGTGCACGCCGAACCAGTACTGCTTCATAAACTCCACGTCATCGGTCAGCGCTGACCACAGCTTCTCCGGCGTGGTGCGAATGTAAGTCACGTAAACAAAGGTCGATCTAGCCATTGGCTCTCTCCAGTCGCCGTTTCAAATCTGCGAGCGCCTTCAGGCGCGGCTTTTCAAACTTGGCAATCCAGCGCTCGTAGATCTCCTGCAGGGGCACCGGATTGAGGAAGTGCAGCTTTTCGCGGCCGCGCCGCACGGTGGCGACCAGGTTCGCCGCCTCGAGCACGTCCAGGTGCTGCGTCACGCCCTGCCGCGTCATGTCCAGGTGTTCGCACAGCTCGTTGAGGGTGCGGCCGTCGTGCGCATGCAGCAGGTCCAGGAGCTTCCGCCGGCTGGGATCGGCCAGGGCCTTGAACAGCACGTCGGTGTCGCGGCGCTCTGCCATCTCCTATACGCAAGTAATTGCTTGCCTATATGATAGGCAAGTCACACCTTGCATGTCAAGCTCTGATCAACGATCGCCAATGAGCGCACCAATCGAGGCCACTCTGCTTGCTCGCCGCTTTGAATGGCGGCTTTATTGCGTCGAATTTCGCCGCTGCCGGTTCCGCTTTTGGCCGAACTCAGATCTTTGTGGTAGGCGGCTCAATGTCCGCTGCCAAGCCCTTCGCGAGCTATGGCCGTTCAACGGCGACTATCCCTAGGCAAAGTGGCCCAACCGTCGGACGTCGTTCGAGACAAAAAAGAATCCCCCGCCGTACAGGCGAGGGATCGGATCATTGACTTGCTTCTGCATCAAGACCTGGGTCTATTCTCCCGGCTGCTGCCGGTCGACGGGTGTTCGATCGCCTCCAGCAACAACTCGAACATGGCGCCGGGCAGTTCTGCGACCACCGAGATCTGCCGCGATCGCGCGACGAGATGCGAGACATCGCAATGGATGCCGATACCCAGCGCCTCGATTCCTGCGCGCTCGAGCCTTAGCACCATCGCCCGTCCGAGATCCTCGTCGTATGCTCCGTCCGTGGCGAGAAGCAGCAGCCGACGCGAATTGCGCTGTGCGAGGAGCTCACCCGCACCCCAGAGCATCGCCTCCGCCATGGGCGTCCCGCCGCCGGCCTCCAGCGCCGCAAACCGGTCCGCCTGACGGTCGATGCGCCGCGCGAACTGGCCCATCACGATCACGTCATGGTCCGCGTCGCCGGGGAACGCCGCCGCTGCAACGGCCACGCCGGGGATCTGTTGCAGCGCCAGCGCGGTGGCGTAGCATGCAGCCCGCGCCATCTCGATGGGACGCGCCGTGGCGCTCTTCTTTCTCGTGCGGGAAGAGCCCATCGATCCCGAGCGGTCGACAAGAATCTGGACCGCCGTGTCGGTTTGCAATCCCACGGTCTCGCGCACGAAGACCCGCGGATCTCCTGCCTCGAAGCGACAGAGCCGCCGCGTGTCGATCCTCCGCCCGACCATCGCCGGATAGCGCCGGCAGAGCGTCTGCGCTTGTAGCAACCCGGCGAGGCGCTGCCGCAACGCGTTGGTTGCCGCCTTCACCTCCGTCGAGAATGCAGCTCCTTCAGCGCTAGCCAGCGGAACGACGCTTGCCTTTCCACGCAGCATGGGCAGATTGAGCTCCGGCGCTTCACCCGCCTTGGCAGTGATCGCCGCCTGTGCCAGCTCACCGATCCCGCTGACGTGGTCCTCCGGCGCAGCATCGAGCGCCTGGCGCAGCGGTCTTGCACTATCAGCTTGTTGTTGGTCCGCCTCCAGCTCTTCTCCTTTCGCCTGCGGCCTTTCCTCTTGGCGCGCTTCCTCTTCAAGCATCGCGCCGATGCGGCGTGCAAGCTCGTGCACCTCGGCGGTCGAGCGGCAATCGCGAACCCCGAACATCAGGGCGTCGAGCTTGGTCTGCAGACCCGGCTTGAAAGTCTCCCGGAAAAGCGCCTCCGCGGCCTCCGCCATGCCCTGCGCTGCGTCGATTCCGAGCACGTCGTATTCGAGCCGCCACATCACGTAGCTCTCCAGAATGCGCGCCGGATGATCGTCCTTCGGACACGCCTTGGCTTCGCCGCGCCGGATCAGCGCTGCGACCAACTGCTCCTCTTCCCTGCGCCCGCCGGGATACTCCCGGTGGCCGAGGCCATCGATGCGGATATCTTCGAGCGCGTTGGTGAGCGCCCCCACGAGGCCTTCTCCCCTCGCTACCCCGAAGTCGGTATAGCGGACGTGATTGGTCTCGTGAAACAACAACCCGAAGCCCAGAGACGTCGCCTCGGCGTCATCGAGCGGCAACGCCGGCAACCAGATCGTGTTGCCGTCGGTGCACGCCGCGGCGCCGCCGATGCGTACCTCCACGCCTCGCTTCCTGCCGAGCACCGGCCCCAGGATGTGGAGCGAGCGCTCGATTGCAAACTGTCTCATCGCAAACCTCTCATTGAGAATTTCCTGCGTTTCGCTCATCACCAGAAGGCGCTCGGACGTTGCACCGGTATCGGCTTGATTACCGGATTCGGGCCGTCGACTTGCCGAGCTTCCGGGTCTGGCACCGATGCATGGTCGCTGGCACCAGACATTGCCGCATCTGGAGCACCGAGCAGGCCGTTGCACTCTCCTTGCAGCACGAGGTTTCCGTGCTCGCGCATCCGCGCCGGATCGGTTAGCAACATCACTACGCCGCGGAGCGCCGCAAGCGACGCTCCATCGATCTTCCCTTTCTTCGGCGTCGCAGCAAGCACCTCGTCGATGCTTTCCACCAGCGGGGCGATTGCAGGATCCAGAAAGGCAAGTCCTGCGAGCTTTGCTCGGATCGCCCGCACGGGACGCAGGAACTTCTGCGTGACCGCGTGGCGTCCCGCGAGCGATTGCCGGACAAAGTTCCGCGATTCGCTCGCGATTTCGTCGTAGAGCGCACCGGCGAGGCCCAGCGTCAGGTTGCCGGCGCCGCCCTGCTCCATCAGCGTGGCCAGTTCGCCGTCGCCGTCCACCGCGTTGATCGCGAATACGTCGTAGCCGAAGGCGAACTTCGAACTCACCGTTGCCTTGGGCAGGAACTCAGCTTCGATCAGCCGCTCGTAGCCGGGATGCTGCGCCTTCCAGCGCGCGAGCTCCTCGTCGTAGGTGGCGAGAAAGGCCTCGCGCAGCTCTCTGAATCTCTCCGCCAGGCGGTTCAATTCTGCGATCACGGACTTCGCCGCTACCTTGGGAATCGCGAAAGCGCGCGCGAAGCGCACGCCGACATCCGCGCAGCGCGCCTCTGCGCGGCGCTTCACATCGACAAAGAGCTTGAGCGCCTTCGGGTCGAAGATCTTTTTCGACCCAAGCGACACCAACTCCTTTGGTGGGAGCCTCCCCGACGCCGTCAGATCTTCGGGACGAAGCTTCTTGCGCCCGCTCCAGATCCGCACGTCGAGGCTCACCACGATCACGTCGTTCAATGCATTGCTCATGACATCACCTTTTCAAAAAGGAAGGGACGTCACGAGTCCCGACCGCGGGACGTGCGTGACGCCCCGGGTGGGGTTCTCCTTGGCGCGCCGCCGGCT
>Ga0335080_10006580_pt1 | contig 12016 bp, 12 predicted proteins | sample Lox_Sample_34_FD_206720 | JGI IMG/M metagenome (GOLD analysis project Ga0335080, IMG submission 206720) | Soil microbial communities from Loxahatchee National Wildlife Refuge, Florida, United States - Lox_Sample_3.4 | ecosystem: Environmental > Terrestrial > Soil > Wetlands | place: USA...
CCATCGCCAGGAGCATTACGGCGAAGGCCGTCTACGCTTTCAGGTGGCCACAAATGCGATGCCGGTCGAACAGATCCACTGGGTGGCGCAGCTGCGGCCCGACGTGAAGGGCATTGTCCAACTGACGGCCGCGGGCGATGTCGAGTTCACACCGTCGGCAAAGACGCCGTACCGGATCCAGGACCTCCATGCCGATCTAACCACGAAGGGAATCGAATTGGAGAAACAGCCGGTCGGCGACGCTCACCTGACTGCGAATTCGCAGGGAGGCGTGCTGCGCACTCACCTCGATTCGACTATCGCCGGCTCCGCCGTTCGGGGAGACGGCGAGTGGCGGCTCGAAGGCGACTACCCCGGCAGCGCGACTATCCAGTTCGCGAAGCTCGATCTGGCGCGCCTCAAAGACTGGCTCACCCCTGGCGAAGAGGTCTCGAACTTCACCGGTTCGGCGGAAGGTGAGTTGCACCTCGAGGTAGCCGCGGAGCGTCCGCAGTCGTTGAAGGCCGAACTGCGCATCCGGCAGTTTCTGATTACCGCCAGTCCCATAGCGGGGATCAGCGCCCCGCCACCCGCCATCCGCAACTCCGGGGACATCGTTTTCCGTTATTCCAACTCGATCGTGGTGCCGGTATCGGCCCACTTCATTGGACCCGGCACCGACCTCCAGTTGACCGGCCGCATCCAGCCCGATCAGAAGACTCCGCTCGACCTCCGCGCGGAGGGACGCCTCGACCTTGGATTCCTGCACGATTTCTTCCCGGACTTCATCGCATCCGGCGGCGTGAGTATCAGCGCCGGCATGCGCGGCACGTTCGCGGACCCGCAACTCTCGGGACGGATGGAATTCCAGAAGGCGAGCTTCAATATCGCAGACGTCCCCAACGGGATTGCCAACGCAACTGGAGTGATCGCCTTCAACAAGGACCGTGCCAGCATTCAGCAGTTCGAGGGTGAAACCGGCGGCGGGAAAATTCAGCTGACCGGATTTGTTGGTTATGGGGGCGGGCAGACCAGCGTGTTCCGCCTGCATGCCCGCGCCACCGAGGTGCGCGTGCGTTACCCGGAGGGCGTGAGCACCGTGGTCAATGCCAACCTGAATCTCACCGGCACTTCGGACAGCAGCATGCTGTCAGGCAGCGTCACGGTGATGCGCACCGGGATTAATCTCCAGTCCGATTTCAGCTCCATTCTGGCGAAATCCGCCGAGCCGGTGCGCACGCCTTCGGCACGGACCGGATTGTTGGGCGGCATGGGTTTCGACGTGCAGATAGACACGTCGCCCGATCTGCAGGTCCAGAGCACGCTCGCGGAAGACGTCCAGGTGGAAGCCAACCTGAGGCTGCGCGGTACCGCGACCAATCCGGCGGTTCTGGGCCGCATCAACATCACCCAGGGCAAGGTCGTCTTCTTCGGGACGAAGTTTACCCTCAATCAAGGGTCCATCGCGTTCTACAATCCGGTGCGGATCGAGCCGATCCTGGATGTCGATCTGGAAACCAAGGCGCGCGGGATCGACGTCATTCTGACGGTTTCCGGCCCGCTCAACAAGCTGACTCTGACACCGCGTTCCGACCCGCCGCTGCAGTTCTCAGAAATCGTGGCTCTGCTGGCTACCGGGCGCACCCCGATGTCGGACCCTTCTCTATGGTCACAGCAGTCGAATTCGCAGACCTGGTCGCAGATGGGAGCCTCGGCGCTGCTGGGGTCCGCGATCGCCAACCCGGTAGCGGGGCGGCTGCAGCGCTTCTTTGGGGTGAGCAAGCTGCGCATCGATCCGACCATCACGGGGGTGGAGAACAACCCGCAGGCGCGAGTCACGCTGGAGCAGCAGATCACGCCAAGCCTGACGTTCACCTACATCACCAACGTCACGTCCAGCAATCCGCAGGTGATTCGCATCGAGTGGGCGTTTGCCAGGCAATGGTCGGCGGTGGCCCTGCGCGAGGAAAATGGGATTTTCGGCATGGACTTCTATTACAAGCGGCGGTTTAAATAGAAGCTCATGGCTGCAACGAGCGTTCTGACTGCCGCCGCCGGCGCCGCGGGCTTCATGGCATGGGCCGTGCGCGGCCGTTCTTCCGCGGTCTTCGGACCAAGCATCTGGCACGGACCGCGGGACCGCCGCGCCCTCGCGCTCACCTTCGACGATGGTCCCAGCGAGGCGACTCCCGAAATCCTCCAAATTCTCGCGCATCACAGCGTTCCCGCCACCTTCTTCGTGTGCGGCGCGAATGTCGAGCGGCTCCCGGAGATTGCGGGAGCCATTGCCGCCGCCGGCCACGAGATCGGCAACCACAGCCACGCGCACCCCTACCTGTTTCTTTGCTCGCCGCAGGCCATCGAGGAAGATCTTCGCCGGGCCCAGGAGGCGATCGGGCGGCACATGGGGGTGCGGCCGGTGTGGTTCCGGGCACCGTACGGGGTCCGATGGCTTGGACTGCGCGGCGCACAGGCCCGGCTGCAACTGACCGGCGTCATGTGGACCGCAATCGGCTATGATTGGAGTTCCGGGGCGGAGGCGATCGTCGCGCGAATGGCCGCGAAAGTGGCAAACGGCGCTATCCTCTGCCTGCACGACGGGCGCGAGTTGCGCGCCAGGCCGGATGTGCGCCAGACTATCGGGGCCGTCCGGCGGCTGGTCCCCATGTTGCTCGACCAGGGATATAAACTCGAAACGATTAGCCGACTCCTATGTCCGAAGAACTGATTCAGCGGGTGCTGAAGGTAATTGCAACTTCGAAGCGAATTCCGCCCGAGACCGTGACCATCGACAGCGATTTCCAGCAGCTTGGCATCGATTCCATGGATGCCGTGGAGATCCTGTTCGCGCTCGAGAATGAGTTCGACATCACGATCCCGGATGAGGACGCGCGGGCGGTGCGCAGCATCCGCGACATGTGCGCCGGGGTCGAGAAACTGGTCGCTGCCAAGAACGCCGGCGCGCAGGCTCCCCAATAGACCATGCGGCGCGTGGCCATTACCGGTACCGGCGCCATCAGCGCCCTGGGCAGAGACACCGCGGAATTCGCGCAATCCCTGCGGCTGGGGAGATGCGGGATCGGCCCCATCGAATCCTCGGACATGTCTCAGCTCCGGTTTCAAAACGGGGCCGAGGTCAAGGGCTACACGCACCAGCCCTACTTCGACGACCGGCGGGCTGACTTCATGGACCGCTTCGCGCAGTTCGCGGTGATCGCGGCGCGCGAAGCCGTTATCGATGCCGGTATCGAGTGGACGCCTGAGTTGCGCGAGTCCGCGGCGATCATCACCGGATCTTGCGTCGGCGGCCAGTCCACAGAGGACATCGGGTTCGTCGAAATTTATAAATTGGGTCACAACCGTGTCCATCCGCTGACCATACCCAAGACGATGGCTAACGCGGGCGCCAGCCACATCTCGATGGAATTCGGCATCACCGGGCCGGCGTTCACGATCTCGACGGCGTGCTCCTCCGCTGGGCATGCGATCGGGCAGGCGTTCGCGATGGTGCGCAGCGGAATGGTCGACCTGGCGATCACCGGCGGCAGCGAGGCTCCTTTCAGCTTCGGCATCCTGAAGGCATGGGAAGCCATGCGGGTGGTTTCGCCGGATACCTGCCGTCCATTCTCGAAGGACCGCCGCGGGATGATTCTCGGCGAAGGTGCGGCGATGTTCGTGATCGAGCCGCTGGAGGCGGCCCGGGCCCGCGGGGCTCGCATTCATGCCGAGATCGTGGGCTTCGGAATGAGCGCCGACGCCTGCCACATCACCCAGCCCTCGAAAGAAGGCGCGGCGCGGGCGATGCTGGCAGCCCTGCGCGATGCGCGGCTGGCGCCGGAGCAGATCGGCTACATCAACGCCCACGGTACGGCGACTCCGGCCAACGACCCCACCGAGACCGCCGCCATACGCTGCGTGTTCGGCGAGCATGCCGGAAAACTTGCGGTGAGCTCCACCAAGAGCATGCACGGCCACGCTCTGGGGGCAGCGGCCGCGCTCGAGTGCCTGGCGACGGTTCTAGCGCTGCGCGATGGCGTGTTGCCGCCTACCGCCAACTTCAACCAGACCGACCCGGAATGCGATCTGGACGTGATTCCGAACCAGTCGCGCGAGCAGCAGGTGGAGTACGCGATTTCGAACTCGTTCGCGTTCGGAGGGCTCAACGCGGTGCTGGCCCTAAAACGCTAGGGCTTCGATCATCCTGTCCAGCTCTCCCTGGAACGCGGCCTTTTTTTTCTGCAAGTCCGCCTGCTTGTCGCGTAGCCCTGCAAGCTGTTGCTCGTGGGTGTCCAGCTGCCGCGCGTAGTTCTGCACGAGCTGCTGCTGACCGCTGACATTGTTCAAGCTCTGGATATTGCGCCGGATGCGGTCTTCGTCCTGCGTTGCCTCGGTGATCTGGGCTTGAGTTTCCTGCAAGGCCCGGTCGTTTTCCGCGATCTGCCGCTTCTGGGCCGCAATGCGGTCGAGCTGCTTGCGGGCGGAGTCGCTGAGGCTCCGGTTCTGGACGTAAGTCAGGAGCTGGTCGGGGGTCGCGTTCGTGAGTAGCGTCGAGGTGTCGTAGACGCGCTCTTCGGAGACCACGAACTCCTGCGTCGAATCGGGCGCCAGCGCTACCTCGAAGCGGTAATTGGACGCGGTCTTCTCCTTCGGCTTCTGGTTGAGTAATGTGTAGCCCTGGCGGAGGGGATGTTCGAGGATCAGAGCCTTGGCCTTCTTATCGACGTTACGAATGGTGTAGATCCGCGTTTCCTCGGCTGCCAGCCGCGTGGTCAGGGTCCCGCGACTGGCGTGGATCTCGCGGACGAGGGCCTGCTTGCTGCCGAATGCCTCCGTGATGCGGGTGCCAAGATCGACGGCATAGCTGATGAGGCGCTTCTCGCCGGACTTCAGCGTCTCCATGAGAGCCTCTCCCCCGTAGGCACCAGCGTCGTATACCGTAATCGGGCCGCCATCGAGCGTGTTGCTGGTGCTGTTGGTGAGTTCCGCAGCGCTGGTGGGATGCTGCGAGCTGTGGTCGGAGTAGATGAGCAGCTTGCGCGCTTCGATCGATTGTTGCACGAAGGGGAGCATGGCCGATTCGTTTTTGCGGATGGTGACGGGTTGGGCGATGTGGTACTTGAAGAGATCGCCGAGTTCCTGGCCGGCGGCGGAGGAGGCGATGGAGCTGGGTACCAATTCCTTGGTTACGTTCTGTGGGGCCGCTGGGGCCATCATCGCCGCGGCCCGGTTGGCCGGCCTGCCACCTGGCGCCGGGGGCGGAGCCTTTGCCTGCTCTTCGAATGCCCCTTCATGCACCACCGGCCGGGCCGCCGCGTCGTCGGCAAGCTCCGCGTCCGGCCTCTGAACATACTTCGGAGCGTAGAGCCGGCTGACAAACGAAATCGGCCGCCCAGAAACCAGCGACAGGCGTACCTTGTTCCAATCCTCGCCGGTCGTGTTGTCCACGATCGCCCAGCCTTCCATCACCGGCGCCTTTTCGCCGAAGATCAGGCGGTAACTGGATTTCCAGACCGGCGCGGGGACCATGTAACTGGCCACCACGTCGCGCTCCTTGACGTCCGTCGAATCGATATATACGCTCCGCTTGTCCTTGGAGCGCGCGGCCGCGATTGTTGCCAGGTATTCCTTGAACTGCTGTTGCAGTTTCGGATCGCTGAAACGGATGCCGGAGGCGCCGTTGAGGTCCAGCGTCCGTAAGTCGCCGGAATCCAGCAGGACATTGAGCTGATCGCGCGTGGGCTCCTTGTCTCCGCCGGGGATGGTGCGAGCGTTGACAATGACTCCACCCAATGTCTGGCTGCCGAACACGATTTCGATGTGAGCGCCGCGGAGGCGGTCCATCAAGCCCGGCAGGCCGTCGTTGCCGATGTCGAACGGAAACTCGGACAGCTTGCGGCTCAGGGGATCGGCCGAGTCGTATCGCAAGCCCGTAACTTTGCCTCCGCCGCGCTCCTCGATGGTCAGCGACTTGAGCACGTCGTCCATCTCCGACGCATTGAAGTCCAGCCGCGCCGATTCTCCAGCGGCCAGTTTCCCGGACCTTTCGAAGAACCCCACGCCGTGCTTGTAAAGAACGACCTCCTTCACCGGAAGGTCCGCGGCGAAAGCCATCGAGGCACTTAGAACCCCGCAAACCGCCAACCGATACCTCATGCGTCTCCTTCTCCAATCGCAGGTCTGTAGGCCCGCGCCGACGGGTTCACTCACCCATCGCTTTAATGATGACGCGTTTTGGACGCTGGCCGTCGAACTCGGCGTAATAGACCTGCTGCCAGGGGCCGAAATCCAGCTTTCCGTCGGTGACCGGCACGACCACTTCGTGGTGCACCAACAAGCTCTTAAGATGGGAATCGCCGTTGGTTTCGCCGGTGCGGTGGTGACGGTATTCCTTGCGGAACGGTGCCAGTTTTTCCAGCCACTCGTCGATGTCGGCAATCAGCCCGTCCTCCGCATCGTTGACCCAGACTCCCGCCGTAATGTGCATGGCGGAAATCAGAATCATGCCTTCGCGGATGCCGCTCTTCTTGAGGGCTGCTTCAATTTGGCTCGTAATATTTAGATACTCTCTATGTTTTGCAGTCGTAAATGTGAGATATTCCGTATAGAACCTCATAGGGCGATGATACAACCGGGCCAAATCCTGATCGTAGATGACGAACCCTCCCTGCTCAAAATGATGAGCATCTACCTGAGGAGGCTTGGTTATGGCGTAGTTACTGCAATCACCGCAGACGAAGCGATGGAAGCGGTCCGATCCCAGCCGGGGGGCTTTGCGGTCGCTGTGGTCGACGCCTCTCTCGCGGGCTCGGGCCTGGATGATCTGGCGAGCCACATGCTCCAGGTCACGCCGCGGCTTTGTGTAATTGCCGCCAGCGGTTATCCTGTGGACATGACCGTGTTGGAAGCCGCAGCTCCGGGCCGGGTTGTCTTCCTCCACAAGCCCTTTGCGCCGGAAATGCTGGCAGCCGCGGTCCGGAGGATGATTGCCACGCAAGAAGAGGTTTGACGTCACCAAGGAAATCAAGGCCATCGCCCGAGAGCGCGTAGGCCGGGTGCCGGCAGCGAGGCCGATTGAGCCCAAGTTACAGCGCAGGAAACCCAAGCATAAGAAGGCGGCGGAGGAGAATCAATGAACCGTGCCAATCCGCGGGCCAGGGTGTCGCGCCGCGAAGTTCTGGGCCTCATCTGGCTGCCTTTCTTCCGTCCCGGGCACATCAGTCTTGCGGGTGCGCGTTTCCGCATCATGCGGAACGGCGGCTCCAAACGCCGCTATGTTCTGATTCACGGCAACGAGGAATCTGCGCGCGAGGTTCTGGTGCGCCATATGCAGACGCACGACGGTATCGCCTATGTGATTGAAAGTCACACGCGTAACGTGCCGGCGGGGATTCTTCAGTTCGATCCGAACCGTGTCTTTTCGCGGGCCGGGGCCGAGGCCAACATCGCGCGCCTCAACCCGAATGCCGCACCAGAAGCGGTGCAGCACGCGCTGCACTTACTCGACGGCGGCCGGGAGAAGCTAATTCGGGCCCTGACGCCCCCACGGGGCGGGCTGACGGTAGCGCTGCATAATAACTCGCAGGGCTATTCGGTGGCCGACGAGGTACCGATCAGCGACCAGACCTCGCTGCGCGAGCCGGGGAATCCCCATGCATTCTTTCTTTGCACCGACCCCCAGGATTTCGAGGTGCTGAAGACTTCCCCCTACAATGTGGTGCTGCAACAGCACGCGCCAAAGACCGATGACGGATCCCTATCGCGCATTGCCGCGGCTCGGGGCTTCCGTTATGTAAATCTGGAAGTGGGGATAGGACACCCGGAGCGGCAGCGGGAAATGATCTCGTGGCTGGAATGGAAGCTGCGTTAGCGGTGGCCCGCCCCACTTACATGAAGTAGTCTTTGACCTTTTCGAACAGGCCCTTCTCGGCCGGCCGGTTGTCCACCGGCAGCGTGTCCCGAAGTTGCTCCAAAAGCTTTCGCTGGTCGCGGGTGAGCCGGACCGGCATCTTGACGTTGACGTGGATATAGAGGTCTCCGCGGCCGCTGCTGTTCAGAACTGCGACGCCGCGGTTGCGCAGTTTGAACTGTGCCCCGTTTTGTGTTCCTTCGGGGATCTTCAGCTTCTGCGTTCCTTCGAGCGTGGGCACTTCGATCTCGCACCCGAGCGCGGCTTGCGCGATATTGATCGGTATGGTGCAGTGGAGATCGCTCTCCCGGCGCTCGAAAAACGCGTGGTCCTTGACCTTCAGGAAAACGTAGAGATCGCCCGGAGGACCGCCATTCCCCCCCGGTTGGCCTTCGCCGGCAAGCCGCAGCCGGTTGCCGTCGTCCACGCCCGCCGGAATGTTCACTTTGAGCTTGCGCTGTACCTGGCGCCATCCCTGTCCGCGACACTCCGAGCAGGGATTGCGAATGATCTGCCCGCTGCCGTTACAAGTGCTGCACGTGCGGCGGATGGAGAGGAAGCTCTGCTGGTAAAGGACCTCGCCGCGCCCGTGACAGGTCGGACAGGTGCTGGGGCCATGACCGGGCTCGCTGCCGTTGCCGCGGCAGTGCTCGCAGCGCTCCATGCGCGGCACCTGGATTTCCGCGGCCATGCCGAACATGGCGTCCTCGAAGGTGATCTCCAAATCGTAGCGGACGTCTTCGCCGCGCTGTGCCCGGGTGCGGCGCCGGCCGCCCCCGCCGAAGAGGTCGCCAAAACCGAAGAAGTCGCCGAGGATATCGCTCAGGTCGTCGGGGTTGAACTGCGGACCGGCGCCGGCCCCCTGCAGTCCCGCATGCCCATAGCGATCGTAAGCCGCCCTCTTCTGCGCATCGCTGAGGACGCTATACGCTTCGCTGGCTTCCTTAAACTTCTCCTCCGCGGCCGGATCATCGGGATTGCGGTCGGGATGATAGCGCTTGGCCAAGTCGCGGTAGGCGGATTTCAACTCCTGCTCGCCGGCCTCCCGGCCCACACCGAGAATCTCGTAGTAGTCTCGTTTCGACACTCGCTCCACTTACTCTACCCCCGTACCGCGACCCTTACCATCGCGGGCCGGAGCAGTCTGCCTTTGAAATTGTAGCCTCTCTGGAATTCGCCGAGAATGGCCTGGTCCTCGGCCTCCTCGCTTGGCACCCGCTCCACGGCCTGGTGAACATTGGGATCGAACCGCTTGCCTTCGGTCTCGATAGGCTCCAGTCCCATCTTCTTCAGGGTCTCGAACAGGCGCTGGTAGATCAGCTCGACGCCTTTCGCATACTCACGATCGGCGGTTTCCACCTTCAGCGCGCGCTCGAAATCGTCGAGAACCGGCAGCACGTCCTTCACCATGTCCATGGCCGCAAACTGGATGAAGTCGCCGCGTTCGCGTTCGCTGCGTTTCCGGAAGTTGTCGAACTCCGCGCGCACGCGCAGCATGCGATCCTGCAGGTCGGCCTTCTCGGCGATAAGCTGGTCGCGATCCGCCGTGACGGACGCCAACTGGCCTTCGACCGTGACGGCAGGGGTATTTTCTTCGGCCGAAACCTGGGGAGAATCCTCTTGAGGCTTGTCGATATCCACTGCTTCTAGCTTAGCAAAAGGCGGCTGCCGCCCCTAAAACTGCGCGTTTTCCAGGGCCCGGCCGGTCTCCAGGACGGCTGCCATGACCCGCTCGTAATGCATCCTCATGGGACCCAGCACCGCTACCTTGGCAGGCAGCCCGCTCGGCATCCGGATCGTGATCCCGATCAGGGCAAGGTCCTTCATCGCCGGATGCGCTTCCTCCAGCCCCACCCGTACGGTCAACTGGCCGGCCGGCATTTCCAGAAAGCGGTCGAGCAGCTCGATCACCCGCTGCTTCTCCTCCAGCGCGTGGAACAGCTCGCGGAGCTTCTCGCGCGTCAGGTGCAGATCCAGGCCCAGCAGGTTACTGGCGCCATCCATGTGCAATTCGGGCGACATGTCTACTTCCAGCAAGCCCTTCTGGTACAGCCGGGCGAGCTTGCGCAGGACCTCGTCATACAGCTCGCGCTCCTCGGCGAGGCGGCGGAGCAACTCGCGCCGCGCTTGCCCCAGTTGCCAGCCGGCGAAGTTCCGGTTGACGTAGTTGCAGATCGAATTCAGCTCGACCGGCGACACCGGCTCTTCCAGGGTGACCACACGGTTGCGCACCATGTGATCGCGGGTCACCAGCACCATGAGCACGCGCCGGTCGCTCAAGGGAATCAGTTGAATTTGGTCCAGCTCCTGGGCCAGCTCCGGCATGGCGGCCGCGATCCCGACGTTGTGCGTCAGTTCCGTCAAAATACTGCTCGACCGCTCCATGCGCGCGCCGACGGTATCGAGGTATCGCAGCTCGTTAGCCACCCGCTCCGCCTCGAGTGTCGAGACCCGGTTCGCCGTCAAGGCGCTGACATACAGTCGGAACGCCTTGTCTGTGGGCACCCGGCCGGCGGAGGTGTGCGGCTGCGAGAGATATCCCTCGTCGGCGAGATCGGCCATCACGTTGCGGACCGACGCCGGGCTCAGCGAATCTTGCCGGCGCCGGGAGATGGTGCGCGACCCGACCGGCTCTCCGGTCTCGATGTACGCGCGCACAATCGCGGACAGAATCTCTCGGTATCGATGATTGAGCGGCGCTTCGGTTCTCATAGACCCTTGAGTCTTACACTTACCTGAATAACATTTTAGTGGTGTTTGGAGTCGGGGGTCAATCTCCGCAAGGTAGGGTGTTAAAATACCGCTTCCATCTTCAGGAGGTGCGTTCGAGTGGGAGTCGTGAAGGCGTTGTTGCGCTTCGTCAGCTACGTGTTCCAGGCGCTGTTCTGTCTGGGCCTGCTCGCCTTATCCGTCGTGGCCTTCGTCGCCGGCGCCCAGACGCTGCAACTGGGAATGCTGCCCTGGACGGGATCGACGCTCCTGTATGTTCTGCTCTTCGGGTCGTTGATAGGCCTGTTCCTTCTCATCCTGGCGCTGCGCGGCTCGGCACGCTGGCTGTTCTTCCTCTGGTGCCTCGTGGTTGCGGTGTTGGTCGCGAAATTCTACTTTCTGAGCGGGTATCGCTTCGCTCCCGGCGAGGCCAAGACGGCGCTCTACCTGCTGGTTGGGTCCGTCCTGGCGCTGCTAGGATCGTGGTTTGTCATGACGCGCCGTCCAGCGCGCTAAGCTAGCGATGCACCGTGCCATCATCTTCGACCTCGGCAAGGTACTGATTCATTTCGATTTCGGCATCGCCTACCGGTCGCTGGAGCCGCTCTGCCCGTACCCGGCCGCGGAGATCCCGAAGCGACTGGGAACCACGGACCTCGTCCGGCGCCTGGAGACCGGCTTGATCGAACCGCGCGAATTCGTGACGCGCGCCTGCGAGCTCCTCGACCTCCAGATCGATTACGAGGAGTTCCGGCGGATTTTCAGTTGCATCTTCAGCGATGTCCTGATTCCGGAGAGCATGCTCGAATGCCTGGCCCGCCGCTATCGCCTGATCCTGCTGTCTAATACCAACGCGCTGCATTTCCCGTTGCTCCAGGAAAAATACGGGCACCTGCTGCGCCATTTTCACCGGCACATTCTGTCGCACGAAGTCCGGGCGATGAAACCGGCACCGGCAATCTACCAGGCTGCGGTGGATGCCGCCGGCTGCCGTGCCGAAGAGTGCTTCTACACGGATGACATTGCTCTGTTTGTGGAGGCCGCCCGCGCTCTGGGAATCGACGCCGTGCAGTTCGAATCGTGCGCGCAGATCGAGAACGAGCTGCGGGCGCGCGGAATCGCCTGGTAGCGCCGATCGAGCCGCATGTTACTCTCAGTTTGTGTTCCGCCGCGTCATCTGGATCGTTCTCGATAGTGTCGGGATAGGCGAGATGCCCGATGCCGCGCACTATGGCGACCCCGGCGGCGCCGACACGCTCGGCAACATCGCGCGAATTCGCGGTCTCAAGGTGCCCAACCTGGAACGGCTCGGGCTGGGGAACATCAGGAACCTGCACGGAATCGTGCCGGTTGTGGCACCGGGCTCGGCGTTCGGAAGCTGTACCCTGGCCTCTCCCGGCAAAGACACAACCACCGGCCATT